>MPMA02082714.1_pt1 | contig 102854 bp, 100 predicted proteins | sample 1617361 | NCBI WGS metagenome assembly MPMA02 (sample SAMN05944807, study PRJNA350692) | marine metagenome | biome: marine; feature: ODZ; material: water; isolation source: 180 m water sample filtered on 0.2 um supor filter | place: Pacific Ocean | collected 2012-04-08 | depth 180m m | reverse complement strand
GCCGAGACTATAGGGGCAAATTGTTAGTCAATAAAATCAATCGGTTACTACATGGCAAGGACAAGAATGCTTGGCACGAAGTGACTTTATGGACACGAATTAACTAGTTGAAATCAATCGTGGTGCCGATATGATTCTGATCAGCAAATCAGATTATGAGAGCATTCATGAGTGAAGTCCTTGATCACATACAAATTGAACCTGATCAAGCTGCAAACGCGACAGTCATCTGGCTGCACGGGCTTGGAGCAGACGGGCACGATTTTGAGCCGATCGTTCCAGAATTAAAACTGCCGGAGTCTCATGCTATCCGCTTCATCTTTCCTCACGCGCCAAAACGCTCTATCACGATTAACGAGGGTGAAGAAATGCGAGCCTGGTACGACTTTATCCCTCATTCGGAAACCGAGGGTGGCGATGATATCGACATGTCTGCCAAGCAGATTGAAGCCTTTATCGAGCGTGAAATGGACAGAGGTATTGATAACCAGCAAATACTCCTTGCTGGATTTTCCCAGGGTGGCGTCATCGCCCTGCAAACAGCGCTAAGATCTCGAGTACGACTCGCAGGTGTACTGGCCCTTTCAACCTACTTGTATGACCTTGCACGAACAGAAAGAGAGAGGACCGATGAGAATCTGGCCATTCCAGTAATGATGGCCCACGGCACCGGCGATCCAATGATCCCGATTATGCGCGCCGCAACTTCCCGTGAGAATCTAATTCGTCTGGGTTATGACGTCAGATGGTTCGACTATCCCATGGGCCACCAGGTCTGCATGGAAGAGGTTGAAGAAATCTCAAGATTCTTTCAGGAATTGCTTTGTTCAACGTACTAAACGCACCTTCGCCAAAGGCCTGGCTCGAAGCAGTTATTGGAAATTTCGATGAGTTTCTGATTGATCATGCCTCTGCTGAGCGAAAAGCTTCTGCTGTCGCTCTGTCGATCGTGGCTCACTATCCTGACCGGATAAAGCTGGTCGAAGAAATGACAGATCTCGCGCTTGAGGAACTAAACCACTATCGTCAGGTGATAAAACTGATGCTGAAGCGCGGACTAATCCCTTCTGCCGATGAAAAAGACCCTTATGTTAATGCCATTCTTGGACATTTTAATCGCGGTCCTGAGCAGTATTTTCTTGATCGTCTGCTCACCGCAGCGTTGATTGAGGCAAGGGGAGCAGAACGCTTTGAACTCATTTCAGAAAATCTTGAAGATCCGGAACTTGCGACTTTCTACCGAACGCTCTCTCAATCGGAGCAAAACCATTACCATTTGTTTATCCACCTTGCCAATCACTACTTCCCTGAATCAGAAGTCACATCTCGCTGGCAGGAATGGCTCGATATCGAAGTTACAATAATGAACGGGCTGGCCATACGTCCTCGACTTCACTAGTCTCTAACGGCCTCAGATTCAGGATATACACCCCATGAATAAGCAGGTAGTGACAAAATATCTTCGACTTTACGCAGAACCCGAGAGTCGCAACGCGACAGCCATTCTGCAGAAGAGCTCATTCGACTACTGTATTGTCATTCCAGCATTCCAGGAAGAATGGTCAACCCTCGAGAAAGTCTGGCGGAGCCTTGATGAGAATGTTCTTGTTATCCTGGTAGCCAACTCTCCAGTTGATCTGGAGCCTCAGACCATGCGAATGATCGCCGACGTGAAATCTCGCGGCCACGCTCTCAATTCAGATTCTTCCATTACCTACCTGAAGATTTCGGACAGTATTTCAATTCTGCTTGTTGATCGATGTTCCGAATCCATTCCTGTTCGTCAGGGAGTTGGTCTGGCAAGGAAAATTGGTGCGGATATCGCACTACGACTGATTGACTCAAGGCTGATTCACACACCCTGGATCTTTAATACCGATGCTGACGTGATCCTCCCACCAGACTATTTTGATCGCTTGAAACAAGTACAGAATACCGCAGCTGCTCTTCTGTACCCTTTTGAGCACGAACCTGACACGCATCATACAGCCTGCTACCTTTACGAGATATCTCTCCTTTACTATGTCGCAGGATTACATCACGCTCGATCACCTTATGCATTTTTTACCGTGGCCAGTACCATCGCGGTTAACGCAGACCACTACGCGGCAGTCAGGGGCTTCCCTGTTAAGAATGCGGCAGAAGACTTCTACCTGCTCAACAAGCTCGCCAAGACGGGACTGATACAACAACTGTCCGGGCCTAATATCAAAATCTCCGGACGTCTTTCGGAGCGCGTACCTTTTGGTACCGGCCTCGGTATAAAAAAAATTCTGGCACAATCTACTACCGATTTTTGTTTATACAATCCCAGGGTATTCGACCAGCTAAAGCGGTTGCTGGTTGATCTCAATAATTGTCAGCAAGCCAGCGATCTAAACCGTCACTTTGTCGTGCCGGAGATAGATCACTGGTGTAAAAAGATGGGACTAATCGAACTTATCCGCTCCAAACAAAATCAGAGACGAGAGGTTTTCGATAAATTTATCGATGATTGGATGGACGGATTTCGAACCCTGAAGTTTATTCATTTCCTGAGGGACCACTATTACGACTCGATACCCTGGGAAGACGCGCTGCAGGCAAAGTTCCTGCCTCAGCCTGTACTTGAAAATCTAGGCGAAACTCGGAGCAGACTGCAACACCACATTTTGCATACAACCAGGGACAGCGGATAATAATTGGGGGTAGTTTCGTATTATCCTGGAACTAACTCTTAATACCTGCATTGATTCGATAACTGAAACAACATTAGGGGAAGAACCCAGTGATCTCACCGTTTAAAATCAGCGTTTCTGATAAAGTCATTGACGATCTCAAACATCGATTACAGTTGACTCGCTGGCCGGATGAAGTCGGCGACAGCTGGAAATATGGCACCGATCTGAATTACCTGAAATCGCTGGTAGGCTATTGGCTAACAGAATATGACTGGCGCGCCCAGGAAGCTCAGCTGAATCAGCTGGATCAGTATCAGACGATTATCGAAGATCGCAAGCTGCACTTTATTCACCAACGATCAACCCATGAAACAGCCATTCCGTTGCTGATGACCCATGGATGGCCAGGATCAATCGCAGAATTTACAAAAATCATCCCAATGATGACACAACCGGAGAATTACGGCGCTGATCCTCAAGATGCATTTCATATGATCTGCCCTTCAATTCCTGGTTATGGATTTTCAGATCCTGCCACTGAACCCGGATTCGATCAGAAGCGCGTCGCAGAGGGACATATTGAACTAATGAATCAACTAGGCTACAAAAAATATGCCGTACAAGGAGGTGATTGGGGGTCTGCTATCAGCAGCTGGACTGCAAAACTGGCTCCCGAGCAGGTTTCCGCACTGCATTTAACTCTGGTGTTCGCAGGTATTCCAAAGCGTAAATCTGATCCATTTGAGGGAGTTACAGAAGAAGAAAAGACACGCCTTGAAGAACGTCGACAACATATGTCCGAAGGGACCGGATATCAATCAATCCAGGGGACCAAACCACAAACCCTGGGATATGGGCTCAACGACTCACCTGTTGGACTGGCAGCCTGGATAACCGAGAAGTTTCATAGCTGGACAGACTGCGATGGAAACATTGAAAACGCGATAAGTAAAGATGAACTGTTAACCAATATCATGATCTATTGGATAACCGGTAGTATCACTTCTTCGACCCGGCTCTATTACGAATCAAATCATGTGCAAAACAACCTCCATGAACATGGTAGAATCGCGACCCCAACCGGCTGCACCATGTTTCCTGGTGAACTGTTTCAACCACCACGCAAATGGGCAGAAGAGATGTTTAACATTCAGCACTGGACAAAGCAGCCAAAAGGTGGACACTTCGCTGCGCTGGAACAACCGGATTTGTTGGCGAACGACTTAAGGCAGTTTTTTCGAACATTCAGACAACCAATATGAACAAGATATTCATCGACGGCCAGGTAGGCACGACCGGTCTGCAAATTCATGAGCGCTTGAGTGACAGGCAGGATATTGAGATCTTGTCGATCAGTGATAAAAACAGAAAAGATCCCACTGTTAAACACGCAATTATCTGCGAGGCTGATATTGTGATCCTCTGTCTGCCTGACGACGCTGCAAGAGAAACAGCCAGTCTGGCTTCAGACACCAGTGCCCGTATCCTGGATGCCAGCACTGCGCATCGAATACTCCCTGACTGGGTATATGGCTTACCTGAACTCACGAAAAATCAGAGACAAAAAATAAGCGAGGCAACGAGAGTGTCAAATCCCGGTTGTTATCCAACCGGTTTTCTACTTTCAATTGCACCCTTGGTCAATAGCGGCTTGTTACGTAAAGATATAAGACTCAGTATCAGTGCAGTATCCGGGTACTCAGGTGGTGGCCATAAGATGATTGAGCAATACGAATTGCGTCAACAGCAGTCTCCAACAGATCTGTGGAATTCACGCCCCTACGCGCTGAATTTCGGACACAAGCATGTTCCAGAGATGCAGCATTACGCATCATTAACATATGCGCCCCTGTTCCTGCCTTCCGTTGGTCACTACCCCCAGGGGATGCTAGTCAGTACACCCCTTGCAAAAGAATATTTCAACAAGAAAACCAGTCTTGATGACATTTACACCTGTCTTGAAACTCACTACAGTGATAACGAGTGCGTTAACGTCCATCAGCCTAATACTGATGAAACACGTCAGAACGGCTTTCTTGATCCACAGACAAATAATGGTACCAACCGAAATGACATCCATATCTTCGGCTCAGATGATCAAATGTTAGTGATATCGCAGCTGGATAATTTGGGCAAAGGCGCAGCAGGTGCTGCCGTTCAAAATATGAATCTGATGCTTGGCGCAGATGAACTAACCGGTTTAAAGGTGTAAAGCCACGTGGGAAACAAGATGAAATTTTCGGATCTTTCAGTTGAGGCACTCAACGAGCAAAACGAATCACTGAGCAAACAATACCAGCAGTATGCAGAAGCCAGGCTTAATCTGGATCTAACCCGCGGCAAACCTGCGCCGGAACAGCTAGATCTGGCAAATGATCTTGATGGCATCCTGAATGGATTATATATACTGCAGGATGGAACCGATGTTCGAAACTATGGAGGTCTGCTGGGTATTCCGGAAGCAAGAGCGTTGGGTGGAGAAATCCTTGGCATACCTGCCGATCACATCCTGGTAGGTGGAAACAGCAGCCTGACTCTCATGTATATGTATGTTGCTTCGATGATGCAGGAATGCTGGTTACAGGAAGCAAACGAAAGCAATAGTGAAGTCAAATTCCTCTGTCCGGTACCTGGATACGATCGACATTTTACTATCTGCGAGCACTTCAATATCGAGATGATCAATATTGAAATGACCAGTACTGGTCCGGATATGGATCATATTGAATCCCTCATCAAACAGGATCCAATGATCAAGGGGATCTGGTGCGTCCCCAAATACTCAAATCCGACGGGTGTGACCTATAACGACGAAACCGTACAACGAATGGCTCGACTGCCTAGACTTGCCGGTGAAGAATTTCGAATCATGTGGGACAACGCATACGCTGTCCACCACTTGTCCGACGACCCAGACCGCCTTCTCAGTCTGGCAGATCTATCGCTGCAGGAAGACACTACTGACAATGTGATAATGGTCGCATCTACCTCAAAAATAACATTTGCCGGTTCCGGTATCTCTTTTATCGGAATGTCAGATTCCGGTCTTTCGAGGCTGGAGAAATTTCTGTCTGCTTCGACAATAGGTTCTGACAAGGTCAATCAGCTGAGACATGCTCGATTTCTTCAGAACCCGAACGACATACAAGAACATATGAAGAAACACAGAGCAATCATTCAACCAAAATTTGAGCTGGTCGAAAGAACCCTTACCGAGCATCTGGCGGGCAAAGATATTGCATCCTGGACTCACCCAAGCGGCGGTTACTTTGTTTCACTTGATACTCAGCCTGGACTGGCAACAACAGTCATCGAGCTGGCTGGTGAAATTGGCGTAAAACTGACACCGGCCGGTGCAACCTTCCCTTATGGAAAAGACCCGGAAGATAGTAATATCAGGATAGCGCCAACATATCCCTCACTCGACTCATTAAAGCAGGCTCTTGAAGTATTTGTGGTATGTTTACAACTGGCAACGGTACAGCAACTCATTAATCAGAATGTTTGATTGCAATTTGGCACTTGCTCAGCAGTCAGTAACAGGCAAGTGAATCCACCATGAAACGTCTAAAAAACCTGTTCAATTCTGAAACACCCGCTAATATTGAAGAAGACAATACTACTGATGCAGAATTATCTGGTGTTAACGGGGATCAACTAAAAACCCTGCCGGAGGATTTTGCCGTTCTCGAACTGCCTGAGGCTCTGAACCTGGTGGTGATGAAACTTGGGTTCGCTGGCTGCACGCCAGTACAGAATGAAGTCCTGCCTCACTCACTCGATGGTAAAGACATTATAGCCCAGGCCCAGTCCGGAACCGGGAAGACTGCCGCTTTTCTTATTTCCATTATCACCTATCACATGGAAAATCCGGAATTCGAATCACGCCAGACTGGTGCGCCATTCGCACTGATCATTGCACCAACTCGAGAGCTTGTGCTGCAGATCACAAATGATGCGAAACAGCTGTCGGAGTTCACGGACCTCAGGGTTCTGGCGGTTGTAGGCGGTATGGACTACGAAAAACAAAAAAAACAACTCAAGAAACACATCGATATCGTTGTCGCTACCCCTGGTCGTTTGCTGGATTTCCTCCAATCCAACATCATTGATCTGTCTCTGGTTGAGACGCTGGTCATTGACGAAGCTGACCGAATGCTGAGTATGGGCTTTATTCCGGACGTGAAATCCATTATCAGAAGAACACCACGAAAGGAGAATCGTCAAACCCAGTTATTCAGCGCAACCATCAACGAAGACATCAGACGTCTAGCTGCCAGTTGGACACTGGATCCTGTCGAGATCGAGATTGAACCAGCCAAACTAGCAATAGACAGTGTCAAACAACTCGTTTACCTGACCAGTGAAGATCACAAATTCAATGTACTCTATAACCTGATTAACAGCCCAGGTGTAGACCGAGTACTCGTATTTATCAATCGACGCGACCAAACTCGCGAAATCGAAAGCAGGCTGTTTCAACACGGTGTTGATTGCGGACTACTGACAGGAGAAGTCGCACAAAAGAAAAGAATCAGAACCCTGGATGATTTTAAAGAAGGCAAGATCAAGGTATTGGTAGCGACAGATGTCGCTGGTCGTGGAATTCATGTAGAAGGAATCACACATGTCATTAATTACAACCTGCCTGAAGATTCTGAAGACTATGTACATAGAATAGGTCGAACGGGTCGCGCTGGAGCAAGTGGAATCTCAATCAGCCTTGCCTGCGAAAACGATTCGTTTATGCTCCCCAGCATCGAATCACTGTTAGGTGAATCATTTACCTGCGAGCAACCTCCTTTAGCCCTATTAGCCAAGATTCCACCGCCAGTACGCAAAGCTCGTGAGCGGAGATTCCAGGAATCAAGGAACCGCCCCGGAGGGAGATATCGTGGCAGATAAGAATTCTTCCTTGTTGAAAGCAGAAGAGATTGCTGCGATGGCAGAGACAGTTAACATCCATCAGTTCAATGACAAAGCTGTACGCCATGTTCGTGCTCTCAGTGATTCACTGGGTTTAAAGCATATTGGTGTACATCTCGCCAGACTCGAGTCCGGCAGTGAGTCTACTCAGTTTCACTTCCATCACTGCGATGAAGAATTTCTCTACATAATTGATGGCAAAGGCATCGCTGAAATTGGTGACCAGCAGCACGAGGTGGGACCAGGAGATTTCATGGCATTTGGCCAGGGCTCACAACCCCATACTCTGCGTAATCCATTTGACGAAGACCTTGTTTACCTTATGGGTGGGAACCGAAGCGAGCTTGATATTTGCGATTATCCCAGGATAAATCGCAGAATGTATCGCATTAACGGCAATAAACAGTACGTGGATCTTGAGAATCTGCATGACGTTAAACAAAAACCTGGTTAGCACTCAAATTCTTGTTCTTGCAGGTGCATTGAATTGAAGGGCCGGGATTGGATATTGACAATGACCACGGATCAGTCTGTATCTCTGAGAATCATCACGGCACAACGGTGATCGGCAATTTCGCGCCACAATCACCCAGAATATGACTGGATCCGAAAAAACATTGACGAAGCGCGGGCAGTTACTTCTATCTAAATCTTCTAGTTACTGGTAGTAAATAACGAATGGAGAATCATCATGAGCAGCATTTTGATTGAACAACTCGATGAGATAACGATCATCACTCTCAACCGTCCGGAAAAGAGAAATGCCGTCGACAGACCTACCGCTAAGCTGCTTGCTGATGCTTTCCGGCAATTTAACGGCAATGACGAGCAAAAGGTCGCCATCTTAACGGGTGCTGACGGCACATTTTGCGCAGGTGCGGACTTGACGGCAGTGTCGACAAGTAAAGGCAATCGAGTCGGAATTGAGGGTGATGGTCCAATGGGACCTACCCGAATGCTGCTCAACAAACCAGTTATTGCTGCGGTAGAAGGACATGCTGTAGCTGGTGGACTGGAACTTGCTGTCTGGTGTGATCTTCGAGTTGCCGCAACCGATGCCGTTTTCGGAGTTTATTGCCGACGCTGGGGTGTACCTTTGGTAGACGGGGGCACAGTCAGGTTAACCAGGCTCCTCGGTCAGAGTCACGCTTTGGATCTAATTTTGACTGGCAGAGGCGTTTCAGGCGATGAAGCGAAGCAGATGGGCCTTGCAAACCGGCTGACCGCAAAGGGTGAAGCACTGAATGCCGCAGTGACCCTGGCTAAAGAACTATGTAAGTTTCCTCAACTCTGCCTGCGAAATGACCGTCTTTCCTCCTACCAGCAATGGAACATGTCAATCCCCGAGGCGCTGCGTAATGAAACGTTCATCGGCAGGGAGGTCATTCAATCTGGAGAAACACAAGCGGGTGCTCAACGATTTGCATCTGGAAAGGGTCGCCATGGTGACTTTGATGACATCTGACAATATAGCCGGTGTGAAAACGCCACGCTTATTTTCTTGCCACTAACTAAGTTAAAGTAGACGCAAACGAGTTTCTATCTCAGCAGCAAATAAGGCGGAGGTACGAACATGATCAAAAACCTTGTAATAGTCTCGCTGATAACCCTCAACGTCAGTTTTGCCTGGTACCTCTTAAACCGGCCAGATTCTGCAGTCGTCGCAACATCTCAGAACCAGCCGGAGATCCCTCCTGAATCAGCAATACCACGTGAAATAAGCGCGAGCAGTTATCAGACAGGCATCGACCTGACAGAATCACTCAGTGGTGATCACGCTGACCTGGTCAGTCAACTTCGATCAGCCGGATATGATGAAGATGTTGTCAGAGGTATTGTACTGGCGACGATTGAACGTGATCACTTTCTCTCCCAGCCAAACAAAGGTCCTGACACCTATTGGCTGAGATCAGATACTGAGCCGGAGGAAGACACCCAGTTAGAACTGACCTGGCTCAATCTGAAACGCCAGCAACTAAGAGATATCTTTGGTGATGAAATTGTTGATGATTCCCTTTTTGAATCGTTGTTCAAACCTCTGAACAATTCACTGCCATTCCTTTCATCAGATAAACAGATTGAAATCTATGAACTACAGCGACTGAACCAGGCCAAAACGGTAGCGTTGAGCACCGTGGGTTATATCTCCGAGTCAAGAGATGATCGAAACAGGATTCGACAGGAGTTGCAGGATCAGATTCGGGACACCCTCAGCAGCGAGGAGTATTTTGAATATCAACTGCGCGAATCACGACTCGCTCGAGTAATGCAGTATTCGATGAGTACATTTGATTACACAGAACAGGAGTTTCGAGACCTTTTTGAAATCCGCCTGCAAAATGAGGGTAGTGAATTTAACCAGTATGCAGACAGACAAGCACAACGTGATCAAAGGGAAGTCAGCAACGCTCAGATCAAGGACTATCTCACGACTGAACGCTACGCCGAGTACACCCGCTCTCTAGATCCAACCTTTCGATCGATTCAGTCAATCGGTGATCGTTACGGCATTACCGACAATGAGATCATCGCGGTTTATGAAGTAACGACCCAGGCTAAAACCGATATCAGCGATCTGCGAGGTAATGAAGGACTCAGTCCTGAGGAACGTCACGACAGAGCAAATGAGATTCAGGAAGAGTCCTTTCAAGAAATTGAGAATATTGCCGGTAAAGAGACCGCGGATTCGGTGCGGAATAATTATCGAAGACTCGGTATCGGTGGTCGAGGCCCGGGACGAATCTGATGGGGAATTGATTCGCCCGTCAACTTACCGCACTATTCAGAAAAACAGTCAGACAGGAACGGCACTGAATCAGGTTAATCCAGCAAATTGACCAGAGAGCTGTTTCCCCTGACCGAGACTTATTCGTGGTAACAATCAGGCAGAAGGATCAGATATGTCAGCAAGATTAGAAGCCAAAAAGGTGCTTCTCACTCAATGTACCGATTACATGGGACCCGCTATCAACGAGTTGTTTACGGCGGAAGGTGCATCAGTTAATGCGATCCCGGGTTCAGTGCCTTGTGATGAAAGTTTTGACGACTACGTTAAAGGACTGGATGATCTGGATGTGGTTATTGCTAATCTTGCACATGATCCCTGCAATATGCCCGTTTCCGACATCAGGGATGAAGACTGGCTCGGCATGTTCAACGTGATGGTTCACCCGCTGATGAAACTCGTTCGTCATTTTGGGACACTGATGGCAAATCGCGGCGGGGGTAAGATCGTTGCTGTTACCAGCGCCGCACCACTACGAGGTATTCCAGGATCAACCTCTTACTGCGCGGCTCGTGGTTCGCAAAACGCGTTTATCAAAGCAGCAGGCCTCGAGTTAGCTGCTGCCAACGTCAATGTAAATGCAGTAGCACAAAACTATGTCAGCAATCCGGCCTACTTTCCGGAAAATCTGGTCAAGTCAGAACGCTTTCAGAAACACTTGCAAAGAAACGTACCCATAGGTCGAGTCGCCAGGCCAGATGAGTCAGCAGAACTTGCGCTATTTCTGGCTTCTGACAAAAGCGATTTTATCGTCGGCCAGGTAGTGCCCTTCTCTGGTGGATGGGCGACTAATGTCTGAGTCATTCAAGAAGGAATCCTTGTGAAGAAAGAGGTACATGTCTGGTACGTCGAAATGACTGATCCTGAGAAAATCCCGGAGCAACGGCAATCAAACCCTGGCTATGATTTGAGGAAAGTCGATACCGTTCTTCCAGAACTCAACCGATTCCTCTACGTTGCCGTGGGATCAGCGTGGGAATGGAACATGCGACTGAACTGGACCTATGATGACTGGCTCACATTTCTGGACAAGCAAGACACCGAGACCTGGGTAGCCTATCGAAACGGCACACCAGTCGGGTACTTCGAGCTGGAGAAACAGGCAGACGGCTCCACCGAGATAAGTTATTTTGGTGTGTTGCCGGAATTCATTGGACAGGGGTATGGCAGGAGTCTGCTGGAGGATGCTATTTATCATGCCTGGCGTTTAAGTGGACAACGTGTCTGGCTGCACACCTGCACATTGGATGCACCCCAGGCACTGCCCAACTACCTGTCTCGTGGTTTGACGGTATTCAAGGAGGAGGATATCGAAGAGGAGGTCACGGGTGAACTTACCCAACCCTGGCCGAAAGCCAATAAACCCCAACCCTGAACTCGACTCAACTAAAAAGACAATACAATCTTACTCGATCCGGACTAAACACTTACTGGTCCAGACGAAATCGATCAGTTCTGCAAATAGCGCCCAATTCAGATTTATAACCAGTGTCGGTTTTATGGTAGCCTCATTGGCAACATTCCCGTCGTCGTGAATCAAACGCTACAAACCTAAGGAGGTCAGTATGGCTGACAAAGAAGCAACCCTATACGAGATTAAGAGCGGTGCTGCATGGATTACGCTTAACCGGCCGGAAAATCGTAACGCCCTCTCCGCTATCCTGGTGAACGAACTCTACCAGCATCTCCTGGAGGCAAACGAAGATCCCAAAGTCAGATCCATAGTAATCACGGGTACCGGGCCGGCTTTTTGCGCCGGTGCAGATCTGAAAAGTCCACCGGGAGCTTCTGTGAGTGGTGGCGGCAGAGCCGTTGCCTATCCTGAAGTACTGACCACGATCCAGGATAGCGGCAAGCCGGTCATCGTGGCTGTTAATGGTGCAGCATTCGCTGGCGGTCTGGGACTGGTGGGTGCAGCAGATATCGTCATTACAGCAGAAGATGTCCAGTTCAGTTTCTCAGAAGTTCGTATCGGTGTGATTCCTGCTGTGATTTCTGTCGTCTGTCTGCCGAAGCTGGGTACTCATCATGGTATGAAACTCTTCCTGACTGGTGAACGCTTTACCGGAAAACAAGCCGTTGACATGGGATTCGCTCATCGAGCTGTACCGAAGGATCAACTCGTCGATGCGGTACAGGAAGAGATCGATATGATTAATCTGGGCGGCCCAAACGCTGTAATCGAATGTAAGAAGCTGGTCCGTCGTGTACCGCTACTGTCCCGTGAAGAGGGGTTCGCCGAAACACAAGGGTGGAGCGGTCGCATGTTCCAGTCTGAAGAAGGTGGCGAAGGCATGGCAGCCTTCAGGGAGAAACGTAAACCGTCCTGGGTTACAGAGAACTAACAACGAGGATAAGAAGTGAGTGTGAGCGAGCAGGAACTCAAAGAGTTCAGAGAAGAGGTTTCAGCCTGGCTGAAGGAAAACAATCCTGGTGACCCGGGATTTTTACTTCCAGAGTCTTTCATGGAAGTCGGTACTGATGAGCAGTTCGAATATCTTCGGGACTGGCAGAGCAAGGTGTATCACGCCGGGTACCTGGGGATGGCCTGGCCGGCAGAGTATGGCGGCGGTGGTAAACCGCAGGTTTTTCAGGATATTGTGACTCAGGAAATGGCCCGCCAGCGCGTACCATTTATGACCAACACCATTGGTCTGAACTGGGCTGGACCACTCATTCTGTCTCGTGGTACTGAGGACGAGAAGAAGAAATACATCAAGGGAATTCTCTCGGCAGAAGATATCTGGTGCCAGGGATTCTCAGAACCGGATCATGGCTCGGATTTAGGTAACGCACAAACCCGTGCCGTGAGAGACGGAGATGATTACATCATCAGCGGATCCAAAATCTGGACCAGCCTCGGAACCTATGCCAGGTATATGATCCTGCTGGCTCGAACCAGTACCGATGGACCCAACAAATACGCCGGATTGAGTTTTTTCCTCTCGCCAATGAAGGTCGAAGGTGTTGATCCTGTACCGATCAAGAAACTCACCAGTGAATACGGATTCTGCCAGACCTATTTTAATGACGCCCGGATACCAGGTACCTGCATCATGGGCAAAGAAGGTGAAGGCTGGCAGATAGCCATGGAGACCTTGATGTATGAGAGAGGTGCAACGGGTGGTCAGGCCGGTGGTCTTGCGGCGATGGACCTGAACATCAACGACGTACTGGAACTGGCGAAGAGATCAACTCGAAATGGCAAACCTGCCCTCGAGGATCCACTCATTCGTGATCGGATGGTGCAGTTTCTAATCGAAGCAAAAGGCAACGCGCTGATGATACCCCGCACAAGAATAACGGCACTCAACTCAGAACGTCCAATGGCTGTTGCCATGTCCGGGAAGCTGCGCGGTACGGAATTGAAGCGACGATTCTGTCAGTTTGCATTATCTCTCCAGGCTGCGAATGGCGGTCGTTTCGTCGGCCCACAGGCCATCGACGGAGGAAAATGGCAACGCTCCTACTTTAACTCTTTCTCTGCCACCATAGGCGGCGGGACGAGTCAGGTACAGCGCAACATTGTTGGCGAGCGAGTGCTCGGTCTACCAAAAAGCTAGGGGTCGAGAAGCATGAGCAACGCAATAAGTTTTTCTGAGGAACAAGCCATGCTGCTGGACACCGCCATGGACTTTTGTTCAACGCACTCTCCGGTAACCAGCGTCAGAACCAGGATCGAAGAAGAATCTGATTTCAGTGATGACCTCTGGCGACAGGTCATCGACCTGGGATGGACTGCCATTATCATTCCCGAATCCTATGCCGGGCTGGGTTTATCAATGACAGACCTGGTCCCCATCGTCGAATCCATGGGTCGAAACCTGATGACGACGCCTCTTGTTTCCTCAACTCTTGCGGCGCATGCGTTAATTGAGGGAGGCAGCGAAGAGCAAAAAAACACCTGGTTGCCAAGAATCGCACAGGGTGCGATCGCAACAATTGCGCTGGCAGAGGCAGAGGGTAGCTGGAACCTTAAACAGCTGACCAGTTTCGGGACCAGAACTAACGGCAAAGTTCAGCTAAGCGGGTCCAAGAATCTGGTTGAGAACGCGGCAGCGGCTGACGTAATACTCATCTCAATCAATCTTGAAGGTGAACCCGTCCTGGCGCTGATTGAAAAATCACTAATACCGGATGGGGCACTGACTCGCGAAATCATCATCGACGAGACACGACGCGCCTATCAGCTTGATCTGGATGGAATCATCATTGATGAAAGCATGTTGCTTGCAAGCTGCTGTTTGAAAAAGATTGAATACGCAACGCTGTTACTTCTGTGTGCTGAAATGGCAGGTGGTCATGCTGCGGTACTTAACGTGATCGTTGAATATTTGAATACGCGAAAGCAATTCGACAGATATATCGGCAGCTATCAGGCACTAAAGCATCCTACCGTTCAGATTCTAATTGATATGGAAGCGTCTCGTTCTCACCTCTATCACGCTGCGACTATTTGGAATACGGCAACGGAAGATGAACTGGAGATCGCTCTGCGCATGGCTAAGGCTCATGCAAGCGAATCGTTCGCCCATGCTGGAGACAGGGCAGTACAATTCCATGGTGGTTTTGGATTCACGTATGAGTGCGACGCCCAGCTGTTTCTTCGTCGCGCACTCTGGTGTCAGTATCAGTTTGGTGATGAGAAATATCACCGGCAACTTCTGGCACCCTTGTTACTCGATTAAAAAAAGGAGATGACAAATGAAATATGGATTGATTCTGGGTTCAGCAAGTATCCAGGGACAGATCGATACTGCGATCAAGGCTGAACAGGCTGGTTTTGAATCGGTATGGGGAACTGAGTTCTTTAATGCCAACGGTCTGGTGCGACTCGCGGCGGTTGCTTCTCAGACCAGCTCAATCCAGATAGGCAGCGCAATCGCCTACGCTTTCATGCGAACACCGATGCTCGCAGCAACAGGCGCGATGGATATTGACGAAATCTCTGGAGGGCGATTTATTCTGGGACTGGGCACAGGGACGAAACGCATGAATGAGGATTGGTATTCCATGCCGTTTGATGCCCCACCGGCACCAAGAGTCAAAGAAGCGATCGCGCTTATTCGTGCCGCATTTGCTGCCGGGAATGGTGGTGGTCTAAAGTTCGAAGGCAAGTACTACAATATCAACATTCCCGCCTACGTTCGACGAGGTACTGCCCGTGAGACAATTCCAATATGTCTGGCAGCCGTTAACAAGGGTATGATTTCGGCTGCCGCCGCGATTGCGGATGGTCTCATCTGTCATCCGATCTTCACGCGCACCTATATTCGTGAACGTGTGATGCCAAAGCTCGAGGGTACTGCCTGCAAAGCCTATCCCTACATCATCACCTCAATTGCAGACAGCACTGAGCAGGCACGTAACGAGGTTCGAGGCCAAATTGGATTTTATTACACAACTCGGCTTTACCACTCCGTACTGGAACCAAACGGTTGGCAGGCGGCAGGCGAGAAAATAGCCAGTGCATTTAGAGCACAGGACTTCAAAGCGATGGCTGAGGCAGTGACTGACGAGATGATTGATGAAATCGCCATCGCCGGAACTGCTGATGAAGTTCGCGACCAGGTCACGCAATGGCACGATTTTTCAGACCATTCAATTCTCTATACGCCAAGCATCGGGATGCCATCAGCTCGAGTCCAGGAAAATCTCGATGCCATCATCGAGACATTTGCCAAATAATCATTTGGGTTTAGAATACAGCCCGGCTGGGTTCCGGGATGAAGATGATGGCAAAAGAATTGCAATGTTGGAACTGCGGTACATCCCTTACCGAGATTCCACTTCCCATCAGTCGCCACAACAACTGCCCGAACTGCTTCGAGGTCTTACACTGCTGCCGTTTATGTCGCCTTTATGCTCCAGGCAGACCAGGTGACTGTGAGCATGAGCGCGCTGAGCCACCTGCAATCAAAGAGAGCGCGAACTTCTGCGACTATTTCAGACCTGTCCATGGTGCGTTCAAAACCAAAGACGGACATAAGCAAGAAGCCGCGGCTTCGGATTTTGATTTACTCTTTACCGATAATGAAAGCGATAATGAAAGCGATAATAAAGAGTCTGAAGAGGGTGTAGGGTTCGATATTGACCCTGATAACGATAATCCCCTTGACGACCTCTTTGATGACTAGCCTGCTCAAACGAGTGCCAACCGTTCCGGTCGGCACGTTTATTCGCAATCATAGAGGATGCGTCGATGGGCTACTCAGATCCGGGATCCCCCGCCCTGAGTGTCTCCTCCTCAAGCAGCCTGGCACCCCGCAATATTCCTTCCATGGCGTAGTTACCTTCATGACAGGCATATTCGTATACGGGTTCATCCGACGCTGGCCAGGGATATTCACCGCTCCAGGGGGCAGCCCAGGCGCCAGGATCGTCAACCGTAAAACTATACAGCAGCGTGTCGCCATCCGTCCGTTTGAATTTCTCCACCACATGAAGATCACGACTTGCACCATAGAGTGATGGCTCGTCTTTGAAATTGGTCGTGTCCACGACCAGTGTATCTCCTTCCCACCAGCCGATGGAATCTCCCAACCATTTGCGAACCGATGGGTCTGCGTGTTCGCTGTTAAGACGAATAATCCGCGAGTCGTGCACCATTTCAATCAGGATCAAAACATGATCCGGTGTCTGCACAATCCGCTTCAGATTGTTATACAAGGTTGGCAGCATCGGCGGCCCGCCCGTAGAACCAAAACCTATAAGGCAGCGATCACTCAATGTCATGCGTTCCGGGTCATCGTAAGGACCTGGTTCAATCTGATTCAGCCACCAGGCATCCCCCTTGTTCTCATGCAGGACATCGGAAAATAACTTTGCCAGCTTCATTCCACCTGCCATCGTCATCTGCGGGTAACGACCGTTCGGAGGATCAGTAATTATGGACGTTCGATACTCGCCATTCACCTTGAATGCAGTATCACCAAAGTCGATCCAGAAGCTATTATAGCCACCAACATTACCAGCTGGTCCGCCAGAGCCGTCACCCCCCGCAGGCGGCGCTCCTCGTTCAGGATCACTGTTCTGCACGCCAGCAGCCTTCATCGCGGCGACTCCCGCGGCAATCTGTTCAGCTCTTTCTTTTGACAGTGTCAGGGTATTGCCGAGCGCTACCGGACGTTCGATCGGTGTAACCGTCGCGACGTTATAAGTCCCCGTGAAATCGGGTTTGCCATCGGACGTACGTGGAATATCCGCGTTACTGCTCAGCACTGGCAGTGTAATTACTGCTATCAACAACTGGATTCGATTCTTCATCACTATTCTCCTCTGAAAAGGATAAGGTGAAATTAACTACTTAACCTGTAATTAGATAACATCAAATTCTGCAAAAAATCAATCGCAACCGTCACCAGCGATATGCAACCGTTAATAATCCTTCGTTTCGACCATTGACGTTGACACCAATACTGAGTCGATTCTGAAAACCTGGATCAATAAACGCGTCATTCAGAAACCTGCCGAGAAAGTTTCCGAGTGCATAACCAGCGAGAACATCCGATGGGTAGTGTCGACCCCCTTCTATTCTCGCCCAGCCTGTAAAACCAGCCACTGTATGAGATGAAATCCGCCAGAACTTTTTCTGATTTGGCGTCAGGTTCATGTATTCAATATTCCTGGACGCCAGTCGCGCAGAAATTGAAGCACTGGACATGTGCCATGAAGGAAAGCTGTTGTCTTCATCAGCATCACTATCCTCATCAGGCCTTTTTCTGTCGGTAACCGACTTGATTGAATTGGTGATGCCGTCATTTATTCTTATCGCTGCAATGCCAGACACCAGCCCACGAACCTTGTTCTTCAGCCCGGATCTACCCCTACCTGAGGGCGCAGCAACAGCGGTAATCAGGTGGTTTATTTTTGACAGATCCTGGAGCAGATGACTGGCATCCTCAGCATCCTCACGATCACCAAAGACCGGGGTTCGGCGGGTTGCCCAATCCGCAGCCTGCTGATCAAAGTCATCGATACCGAAGGCCGCAGCACTCACCAGAGGAACCCAGGTGTGAGGATCTTTTACCGCTCTGCGTGCCGATAACTTAACTTTTTCCCAACCTGGCGAAAGAGTGACGTTTGCCCCCCAATTCCCCCCTGGAGAAGCGCAGCTCGATAACAACAGGACATACAACAATACGACGAAATTGTTACTGTTCATAGCAGCGCAGCACTGCCTCGCTTCGGTCTCACAGTCACTCCACACTGATCTATCTATACGTCGACCTGTTCGGTAATTCTGTATCCATCGATTTGGTATACGCTTTGTAGACCGGTACTCCACTGAAAGTCAGAAGATATTGGATTCGGTTACATATTGACTAAGACAGTAATACATCTGGTTCAGTCTCAATATCAAGATAAAAAAAATAGCCTATCTTTATAATTGAATCGACACTATTTGAGGCGTACAACCAGCAAAAAAGCAGCTGTCAGTTCACTTATATCACTTGTGACTCAGAATCTAGCAGATCGCCAGGTACCCGCCAAGACGTTTAATGTAAAGGGTTTGTGGACTGAATCGGCATCTATGTCTAATATCAATACGCCTGTGCCGGTAACCAGGTGACAATGTCCTGCCACAGGAATATCACCACCAACCCGATCAATTGCATAACAATAAAGGGAACAACACCACGGTAGATTGTCGACACCGGCATTCCTGCCGGGGCAACACCTTTCAAATAAAAGATCGCAAAACCAACAGGTGGCGTCAGAAACGAAGTTTGCAGGCAGACAGCAAACAACACGGTAAACCAAACCAGATCGAATCCCAGATCGACGACTACGGGGCTGATAAGAGGCAGTACAATCAAGGTAATCTCAATCCAATCCAGAAAAAAACCAAGCAGGAATGTAAACACTAAAATCGATATCACTATTCCTGTAGGTCCAAATGGCATACTTTTCAGCATACCTTCAATCAATTGGTCTCCACCCAATCCTCTCAGCACCAGCGAGTAAGCAGTCGCGCCCAGGAAAATTGCAAATATATAGGCGGTTGTTTTGGTGGTTTCTTGTAACACGCTTCTGAATACATCTAGATTGAGTTGACTGTTCCACCATGCTAACAATGTCGCACCAAATGCGCCGACCCCGGCTGCTTCGGTGGGCGTTGCAACTCCAAAGAATATGGAACCCAACACGGCAAGGATTAGACCCGCTGGCGCGATAATTGACAGAAAAACTTCGAGTATCAATCTAACGGTTACCTTCTCATGCCCAGCGGGCACGGGTGCAGCATCCGGATCAAAATAGGCTATAGCCAATATATAGAGGATAAACAAACTGCCCAGCAGCAACCCCGGGAACAATGCACCCAAAAACAGATCACCCACTGGCATGGCCAATCGGTCGGCCATCAGGACCAACATGATACTCGGTGGAATTAATATACCCAGAGTCCCAACCGCACAAACAGTACCTGCAGCCAACTCTGGTTTGTAACCCTTATCGAGCATCTGTGGTAGTCCGAGCAGAGCCAGCAGAACAACCGAGGCACCAATAATTCCGGTTGAAGCAGCGAGCAGAATACCGATCAAAGCGACGGTAACCGCCATGCCACCTCGAACACCACCGAATAATCTGACAAAATTGGTCATCAGACGCTGGGCTACCCCTGATCTGTCCAACATCAAACCCATAAATATGAACATCGGCAGCGCCACCAGCACCCAGTTGTTCATCACATTCCAGATACGATCAACCACCAACAGGCTGTAATCCCAATCCATGGCTATCGGCAGATGAAAATCTACCCGCAGCACAATGCCGATTGCCGTAAAGATAACCGCCAGCCCGCCCAATACCCAGGCAACGGGAAAACCAGAAAATATAAGCAGGATGAATGATCCGAACATCAACAACGAAAGAATATCTCCACTTGACACTAATTTGACTCCTCATGAGGTTCCTGCACAGCCGATACATGAGGCCAACCAAACAGGAAACACCAGATACGGCTCAGTCGAGCAATCGTCGCAACCAGCAACAAGAGGAATCCTATTGCAAGAAAACTCTTGATGATCCAACGAAAAGGCAAGCCTGCTGGCGCCTCTGACACCTCGTTAGTTTCAAGAGAGTAACTTATGAATGGAATCACACCATATAAAACCAGAATAACAAACGGGAGGAGAAGCAGAACGATACCGTAAAGTTCGATCCATGCCTGTGCCTGTTCAGAAAGTTTCTCCCGCACCACGTCAACTCGAATATGGATATCCGATACGTATGCGTAGGACAGACCCAACAAGAATCCAATGGCATAAAGATGCCATTGGATTTCTTCAAACTCAATTCTCCCCTGACCAAACAGATAACGCATGACCACATTGACTACAATAGTTGCCAACAGCACCAGCCAGATCCACGAGACCAGGTCACCCAGCCGAGTGACTTGTTTTTCTACCCAAAGTGAAACGTTGGTATGTGGTAACTGCAAGTTCTTCTACTCTGCTTAAGTACCTGGGATTCAGAAATCTCTGGGGAGATAGGCATGACTTTTCCAATTCTGGTAAGTCTTTATGAATTTCTTCTGGGATTCCCAGATGCGTGCAAAGTCCTGATCCTTCGCCGCTTCTTCAGCCAAGACCTCGTTGGTCAGTGCTTCCAACTGCCTCAGGATCTCATCCGAGAATCTGACGGGCGTCACGTCTTTGGCCGGAAATCCTTTCATCACCTCGCCTTGAATCCCTTCACCGCGAGATAGATTCCGTATTATGCCAGCGGTACAGGCCATCTCGATGAGTTCCTGATCAGAATCAGCCAGACCTTGCCAGGTCTGAAGGTTTACAACCAGATGTTCTGCAGTAAACGTCTGATGCCAACCTGGAAAATAGTTGAATTTTGCAACCCGATCAAAACCCAGCATCTCATCGACAGCAGGTAGTGAGAACTCGGTTGCGTCAATCGCCCCTTTCTCTAATGCCTGAAATATTTCACCGCCAGGAATCATTGTCACCGAAGCGCCCAGTTTCTGCAGGACACGCCCGCCAAGTCCCGCAAAACGGATCTTCAGCCCATCAAAATCCTCCAGCGATTCAATGCGATCTCGAAACCATCCAGCGGTTTCCGGTCCAATCACACCGCAGAGGACAGGATGAACATTGTGTTTACGGTACAACTCCTCCGTCAGCAAGCGCCCCTCATCTTCAAAATACCAGGCAGTGAATTCCCAGGGTTCCATGCCAAAAGGTACTGCTGATATCAGTGGCGTTGCAGGAATTCTCCCCTGATCATAGCCAAGCCAGGTGTAGCCAGCCTCGATTTTCTTATCGCGCACACCTTCGGTGATGCTGAATGCAGGGATCAGCATACCAGGCTCAAATACTTCGAGTTCAACACGGCCGTTAGTCGCTCGATTTAGCTTGTCCGACACATAGAGAATGTTGTCACCCAGCGCTGGCAGATTGGTGCTGAAAGCAACGGGTACCCGCCAATGGATTCTGGCTCTCTCAGTCACCGTTACAGTGCTTGCTGTTGTCTTCGAGCTATAGGATCTGAGTGCTAAGGAACCAACCAGCCCAACCAGAAATGCAACCGCGATGGCAAATGCGGCTGTTCTATTATTCCATGGGTTTTTTGGCACCATATGAGTCTCTTGTTCTAATTCACTTACATCATAACGTCTGGAGAACCCACTGGGCTATAATCCATTTATTCTTTTAGTACGGCACATCAATTGCAGTATCCAGACTGGTACACGGAATACATCAGCGTTCCATATACAGATCGTTTCATTACAGTCGACGGCACAGAAATTCACTATCAAATCTGGGGTGAAGATTCGAAACCAGGCCTGTTGTTCGTACACGGCCATGCTGCCCACAGCCACTGGTGGGACTTTATCGCACCAGCCTTTACCGACAGTTATCAAGTTGCCGCTATTGATATGAGCGGCTGCGGTGACAGCGGCCACCGGCCTCAATACAGCGCGACCCTGTTTGCCAGCGAGATTCTGCAGGTCGCAGAGACATTAAGTAATCGCACGGTCATTATTGGTCACAGCTTTGGCGGTGCAATGACAAGGATTGCCGCACACTTTCACGCTGAACGATTAGGTGGAATTGTACTGGTTGACTCGGTCATATCAGAGACAGCCGGTTCCCGAAAACCACTGAAAATGCCTCGACTCAACAATCGTTACTACCAGAACCTGGAATCTGGTATGAAGCGAGTACGTTTGCGGCCACCGCAACCTTGCCTGAATGAATACTTACTGCAACACATCGCAAGACATTCATTGAAAGAAACTGATCAGGGATTTCTGTTTAAGCTCGATCAGGCACTGTTCGCCAAAATGATTGAAGAAACGACTATCCAACTGCCGGATGCCGCGACGATGATCCGCAACCTCAGGCTGCCGAAGGCATTCATTTATGGCGAACAGAGTCGGTTCTTTCCGCCTGCCAGTAGGTCATTTCTCACATCTCTGTTTGGGTCAGAGATCAGGAAGATCCCAAACGCGCACCACCATGTATTTCTGGATCAGCCGACCTTGTTTATTGGCGCCCTGAAGGAAATCCTGACTACCCTTCCTGTAAAACGCTCCTAGGTAATTCTAATAGGGTTCATCACCATCAATAGTAATCCGCTGCATTCGACGATGTTGGGGCCAGTAATCATTCACGGGTTTATGTTGGGTTATTCTATTGTCCCAAAATGCCACCGAATCAGGCTGCCACCTGAAACGGCAGGTGTACTCCGATTTCTGCGCATGATCGAAAAGAAAATCCAGTAACATCCGACTTTCCTTCTCGGTCATGTCTTTTATTCTCGAAGTAAACAGGGAATTCACAAACAAGCCCTTTTTACCAGACAGCGGATGCGTTCTGATGACTGGATGTTCAACCGGTGGATTGTCGATAACCATCTGCGCCAGACGATCTCTTCCGCCAGGTTCATCCAGGCTTTCCCTGAACCCGAAGGTAAAATCATGAATCGCTGTCAGGCCACACAGAAATTCCTGCATCTTGCCCGACAGACCCTCATAGGCGGCGGACATACTCGCAAACAAGGTATCGCCTCCCTTTTCAGGGATTACCACGCCATGCAAAATCGCTCCCTGGGGCGGGTATTTTCTGAACGTCATATCCGTGTGCCACATCTCGATTTTTGAAGGCGTGGCCTCATCATTTTCCAGAATCGTTATCTGGGGAAAGTTCTCAACATGCGGGTAGGCCTGATGTAACTGAGGTGGACCAAACAACCCGGCCAGGTCTGCATGATTCTGCGGTGAAATAGGCTGATGACGAAAGAACAAGACCTCGTATTGGAGTAAGGCGTTATTGAGCTCCTGGAACAACACATCATTAACAGGCACAGTCAGATCAATGCCTGTCACTAAGGCGCCGAGTGCACCAGCGTAAGGTTCTAGTTGTAACATGGAAATCCTGCATGCGAAAATCAAGGTAATCTACACACTAATTGACAACATGGTCAATCCAGAAGCGATAACCGCAAATATCGTCTCTCTCAATGTTGATGCCATCGTCAACGCCGCAAACAGCAGTTTACTCGGTGGCGGCGGTGTAGACGGCGCGATTCACAGGGCTGCTGGCCCTGAACTTCTCTCGGAATGCCGCCAGCTAAATGGTTGTAGTACAGGCCAGGCCAAAGTCACGCTGGGGTACAGACTTCCGGCGAGATACATCATTCACACGGTCGGACCAGTCTGGCACGGCGGTGATCTTGGCGAAGATCGACTTCTGGCGAGTTGCTACAGAACCTGCATGGCCGAAGCAGCATCTCTTGCCCTGAAATCAATCGCATTTCCGGCAATAAGCACTGGTGTATACGGCTATCCTTTAGCGTTAGCAACCAGGATTGCAGTTGACACCATAATGAATCAGCTTGAACACACAAAGATTCAGGTGATGTTTGTATGTTTTGATGACGAGGTTCGGGCTGTCTACGAGGAGGTGTTGTCACCTGGCTAGGTGACCCGCGGCTAAAAACCAGACAGATTCAGCATCCGCTCTTCCAAATGCTCCAGAAGGGTTTCTTGGCATATAATCCCTCGTAAAGGGTCCCTTCGAACAAAGATCTGAAGGATTCACCAATCAGGGAGACACCCCTAGCAGACATGATGTATCAATTAACAACACACTATCGTGGCGCGGAGCTTCGACTGGATTTTCAGCCCGGTGCCAGTGCTGCACTCACAATAAACGGCATTGAACGAGACTCAGTTTCCAGCGAAGCATCCGTTGTTACCTTAAAACTAAGTTCGACGGTTCAGACTGATTATGAATGGCATGAATTTATTGAAGCCATTATTGCCTATGAGGCTGATACTATCGAAGCTTCGATTCATGCAAACAATCAACAACTGACAACCAGGTCAGTAGCAAGGACAAACAAATGAAACTGGCCAAAGAATGTATCGACATTGGCATTTACACCAATCAAAGAGAAGAACAACTTGCCTTCTGGCAGAATAAAGTAGGATTACCCTTTGAAGAGTTGTTAAAAGTAGGAGGTGGCAGTCATCAACTTCGCCATAGTCTCAATGGTTCGATATTCAAACTCAATCACAGCCGCAACGATATTCCTGATACCAGTCCCAGCGGTTACACGGAACTGCTAATTGCTCGCCCAGAGATTGATGATCCTGCCTCCATGATTGATCCGGACGGTAGCAAAGTGACCCTTGTACCGGAAGGCTACGCTGGCATAACCAAAATCGGTATTCGAATGACAGTCAGCAACCTGACCCGCTTTCAAAACTTCTACAACGATATGCTGCAAATAGAGCAGATTGATGATACAACTTTCAAATGGGCAACAACCATTTTTCTTCTTACAGAGGATCCTGATCACAAACCACCCTCAGAAATGCGAGGTCTGGGTTACCGATATATTACGGTTCAGGTGTGGAAAGTTGACGAAGAGCACGCCAATTTTCTTGCACGTGGTGGCACAGAAGCCTCAGCACCCAGAACCCTTGGGACAACCGCAAGGATATCGTTTATTAAGGATCCGGATGAGAACTGGATTGAGGTTTCACAACGGGCTTCACTGACAGGAGATCTGTCACCCTCATGAGCAGTGACGAGAATCAAGCACCACGGGCCAGCGATCAGAAGATTCGTCTATACGAGGGCATAGGACCAGAGCTTCATGCCAGGTGTGAATCATTCCTGCGGGTTGCCGACCCCGTGAAGATTCAACTCGGTGGTATTATGGAATTTCTCTTTATCTCAAGTCAGGGTGAAACTTCAAACGACAATGTTCCTCCTGAGAAAATATCCAGTCTCTGGCACGAGATGGGGCAGAGTGACCCGGAAATCTTCTGCAGGCAGATATTAGAGATGTCTTTCCTTCACGGTCAACGTTAGGCTTACAAACTGATATTCGCTACACCGATAAAAACCAGGCACGCAGAGCGGCCCATATTCATGCTTGAACGACTTCTTGAAGCAACCCAGGAGTGTGATGCCAACAATATGATTCGCGATGACATCAAAGGCAGTGCATATGGCCATATTTATGACAGAATGATTCGATTCCGTGATAATCCTGCTGACCGATTTGTTCACGGCGTATACGACTCTGACCCTGATAACATAGATTAGGAAAAACAGTACCGATAGATATCACACAACAAAACCAAACAACCCCGGAGGGATCAGCCATGAGAAAAATTGTAGGGATATTGATACTCAGCCTGGCAAATATGAGTTTCGCAGAAGACAGGTTCGCTGCGGTAGAGATCAAGACACAACAACTAACCGACAAGATTTACATGCTCATAGGTGCTGGTGGAAACATTGGTGTTTCAAAAGGAAGTGACGGTCTGCTGATGATCGACGATCAGTTTGCCCCCCTCGCGCCAAAGATCAAGCAAGCGCTCAGTAAACTTGGTACTGAATTACCTGCATACCTTTTGAATACTCATCACCACGGTGATCACACGGGCGGTAACGCGGCATTTGGTGCAGACAGTCTCATTATCGCTCATGACAATGTTCGACTCCGAATGGTATCTGGTACACCATCAGCTGAGAAAATCGCCCTGCCGGTCATTACCTTCGAAAAGCAAGCGCGAATCCATTTCAACAATGAAGAAATTCAGCTAATACACATGCCTAATGGCCATACAGATGGTGACAGTATCGTTTATTTTACAACCTCGAACGTCGTGCATATGGGTGATCACTACTTTAAAGATCGATTTCCATACGTTGATCTGGGCGCAGGTGGTTCTGTTGATGGCATGGCTGACAATATAGCAACAGCATTGGCGCTCATCAAAGACGATACTCAGGTGATTCCGGGTCATGGACCACTGGCCAACAAAGACGACCTGAAACGCTACCTGGCTATGCTCAACACAACCAGCGCTCAGATAAAGTCAGCAATCCGCAAGGGTGACAGCCTGGAGGCCATTCTTGAGAACGGCCTGGGCAGTCAATGGGATACCTGGGGACAGGGTTTTATCAATGAAGAGAGCTGGATACAAACCCTGTACTCAAGCTATAAGAACTAAAACAGATCCCATGGACCCGATAGAATCAATCCAAAACGATAGAACCGAGGCGCGTAAGGTACATGATCCAAACGCAGATACCTGTTTCCTGGCACTTGCCAGCCAGCAAGGCAGCGCCTCGATTCGAACGCTGGTTCTGAGGGACATCGTCGACAATCGATTTTCCATATTCATGAACCAGTCCAGTCCCAAGTGGCAACTGCTCTCTGACAAGGCCGGATATGAGCTATTGCTCTGGTATCCGAGTCAGCAGAGACAATATCGTATCAGCGGTGAGCACCAGATCATGGACCAGGACGAGGTTGAAACCAACTGGTATAGAAGACCCCATGGCGCGAAACTTCTGGACTATCTATACTCTGCTGTGGCTGCCCAGAGCAGTGTTATCGGTTCACGGCAGAGCCTTGAAAACGAGGTCGCTCGCATCGGGGAATTGCAGCCAGAGAACGATATGGCACCCCCAAACGGAGTTACTGGAATAGAGTTACTGGCCAACAGAATTGACATGCTTGATCTTAATCGTCAGGACAGATTACACGACCGACGATTGTTTACTAGAGAGTCAAATTCTAACGATCAGAAGTGGCAGGTGCAGGTGATGGTTCCCTAACGATAATCCTGTGAGATTTCAACTTCATTAATCCTCTGGTGACGAAGCCAGGTAGGGAAATCAACCCAACTTTGACATGGTGAAAATACTAGGCTAAATTTCGCTCGTCTTTTCTCGGTTCGTTTCATATAAAAAAATGAATCTATCGTGCTGGTTGCCCTATCCAGGGGGGGCGTCAAGCGCGCCGATAGGCACCCTGATCGTATAAGGAGGTGATCCCATCGACAGTAAGTCTATGCGGGGAGCCTCCGAGTTAACCTGATATACCAGGATTGATTCGGAGCTTGCTCCCCATACGTTGACGAAGCCCCGGCGTTTCTATTCGATTCTGCCGGGGCTTTTTCGTTTTCGGCAACGGATTACGCTTCAGGTTTCTCCTGCACACTTTTGATACCTTCCAGATTGGCAAAACAGGTTTCATTCGCTGTAGCAAGAAAGTCTGCCATGAAAGGTGCGGCGTACTGGTCCTCGCGCACAGCCGCGTAAAGCGTAGCCCACAAGCCATTTTCTCCCAGTTTCTTCGCCACTATCGTGTTATTTGGTATGTACTCGACCAGTGACCAATTTGGCAGACTGGCGACGCCCCTGCCACTGGCAACCAACTGCACCATCATGGGGGTAAGTTCAGCAGTCCTGACAGACGCGGGCTCAATGTTAACAGGATCGAGAAATCGGCTGAATATATCCAGCCGATCACGATCAACGGGATACATAATGAGTACCTGGTCAGTCAGATCAGAGGGTTCAATAAAGGATTTTGCAGCCAGTCTGTGTCGCGGATCCACGGCCAGCATTGCCTCATACCGAAACAGCGGCACATACTTGATACCTGGTAATTCAACCGGATCAGATGTGATCACAAGATCCAGATCACCACGAACCAGCGCGGGTAAGGGGGCGAAGTTGAAACCTCCAGTCAGATCCAATTCAACTTCCGGCCAGTTACCGCGATATCTGTCAATGCAGGGTACCAACCACTGGAAGCAACTGTGACATTCTATACAGATGTGCAGGCGACCGGCTTCCCCACCCGCCAGACGGGCGATATCTCTTTCAGCCAGCTTGAACATGGGCATGACCTCATCGGCAAGATTCAAAAGACGCCGACCAGCACTGGTGAAACTCGGGGGCTTGGTCTTTCGTACAAACAGGGAGCAGTCCAGTCGATCTTCAAGATCCTTTAACTGATGGGACAACGCTGATTGCGTCAGGAATAGCCTGTCTGCTGCTTCTACAAGGCTGCCCGTATCCCTCAGAGCAACAAGGGTTTTCAGATGTCGTAGTTCTATCAAAATTAATTCCCCCCGCTAAATGAATCACATTCAAAATCTGAGAGAGTTGAATCAAACTTGTTCATCTTAACACGGTTTAAAAAACACTCTATTATCCTGATATAACTATCCTTCAGACCTGTTCGTGCCTGACTCCGGGGCCGGATACTACACAATGGGCACTCCCGGATTATGCACCTTGTCCGGGCATCGAGAACAGAATGTTTAATCCAACTTCACCCCCTGCCGGGAGCCCTGATGCCTTTCTCACCCCCTATTACGTGGATCGCGCCAAGATTTACATCAAAGAGCGCTTTGCGGGCGATGAATACCTCGATACAGACGTGGTATGCGCCAATATCGAAAGGACAAGATTTCCAGTTTCCAGCGAAGAAGACCACAAGGCAGGTGCTGATCTGCCTGGTCTGTTGCGCGCGGCAGATCTCATTGGAGAACTGGCGGATCCCCAGTATTTTTCAAAGATCTCATTGCTGTTTACAGAATTTAAAGAAACTGACCAGGCAGCGAAGATGGGATACACCAATGCTGCAGACCTCCAGGCTGGCTGCCCCAAATTCTTCTGGACGCTGGTTTCTCCCTATATCTCCAAGGGTAGCCGCTATCTGCGAAAAACCCAGGAAGGACAGACCTGGGTCGCCAATCTATATGCCAATGTATTCACTGAAGAACATCCAATGTATTCACTGAAGAACATGAAGCACCAGCTTACGGACCAGAACGATGCAACAGTGATGATTGACGGGTTGAAACAAAAAACCTGTTCCAGGCCACTGAAGTATCCAACAACGACAAACGTTCAGATTCCCGCCGAGTATCAGATTTCATTTCAATTGACGGCGCTCGCTGGTAGGTCAGCAAAGTACGGCAAGCGTTTGGCATTGGGGCCTTGACCCCGTACAATCTCGGCTTTTTACCAATCTGCATGCTCAATAACGCTATTGACAGTCAAGACAGCGAGATCACTGAAAATAGCTGTCGTCCTTTAAAAATCTGCCTCCTGGGGTATCGGAGTAATCCATACAGCGGCGGTCAGGGTATCTATATACGCTATTTGAGCAAGGCCCTGACTGACGCGGGACACCAGGTGGACGTCATTTCCGGTCCTCCGTATCCACAACTGGATGCCTCGGTAAAGCTCATCAAGCTTCCTTCCCTGAACCTGTATGAAGTAGATAACCATGTGACGGCTTTGAGACCCCGTCACCTTCTTTCCTACACAGATTTATTCGAATGGTTCAGCATGCTCACTGGAGGATTTCCAGAGCCCTACACCTTCGGACGAAGGCTTAAACAATATTTCGATAAGCACCAGCCCAACTACGACATAGTGCATGACAACCAATCTTTGTGTTTCGGAACCCTGCATCTGCAGCAACAGTCAGTCCCCCTCATCACAACGATTCATCATCCCATCACAAGTGATTTCGAGATCGCGCTCAGGAGTGCAACCACCTGGAAATCACGACTCCTGATCCGTCGTTGGCATTCGTTTATTCGCATGCAGAAAAAGGTAGTGGCAAAACTAAACCATATCGTGACAGTCTCCCAGGCTTCTCAACGCGACATTGCCAAGGCTTTTGACCTGGCAGTCGACGATCTGAACGTGGTGCACAACGGTATTGACACTCAGACCTTTAGACCGCTGCCGGATGTTGAGCGAATCCCATACCGGGTTATGGTTACCGCGAGTGCCGATCAGCCATTGAAAGGACTGCAGTATCTACTGCGTGCCATGGCAGAACTTATTCCCAACTACCCTGACATCCATCTGGTCATTCTGGGCAAACTGAAAGAAGACGGTGACACAGAGAAACTGATGAATGAACTCAATATCCACTCCCACCTTACTTTTGTGTCGGGTATTGAAACGGAGGAACTTGTCAGACTCTATGCACAGGCAAGCATTGTCGTTGTGCCATCGGTCTATGAAGGATTTGGGCTACCGGCCGGAGAAGCAATGGCCTGTGCCGTTCCTGTCATTTCCACAAACGGTGGCGCCTTACCAGAAGTCGTCGGTGACAGCGGCTTGATCGTGCCTGTGTGCGATCATGGCGCCATCGCAGATGCTCTCGACACTTTATTCAACGATTCATCGAGACGCAGGCAGCTATCGAAATCAGGTCGTGAACGAATCGTAAACTCGTTTAGCTGGAAGGTTACCGCAAGCAACATGGTGTCTCTGTATGAGCAGGTTTTAAAGGGATCTCGGGTGTAGAGTAATGTCGATGGAAACCGTCAATTTTGATGATCTGCAGCTTAAGGCCAATGAACGCATCCTGGATTTGGGGTGCGGCGAAGGACGCCATGCCATCACAGCTTATATGCTGGCAAATGTCGAATCTGTTGGCATTGATCTCAACCTGAATGATCTGAAAACAACCCGGGATCGGTTCGATGAGTTTAAAGATCAGGACAATGACCAGAAGTCACTGACTATTTCTGTCGCCAGCGGACAAAAACTCCCATTTTCCGACAACAGTTTCGATAAGGTGATATGTTCCGAGGTATTGGAGCATATACCGGACTATCACTCGGTACTGACCGAGATTGCCCGGGTACTGAAGACAGGTGGGATATTTGCCGCCAGCGTCCCAAGATTCTTCCCGGAATGGATTTGCTGGCAATTATCTGATGAATATCATGAGGTTGAAGGCGGTCACATCAGAATATTCAACGCTAACCATCTCCGAGAGGACATACAGAATTGTGGTTTCGTATTCTTCAAAAAGCACCATGCACATTCTCTACACGTTCCCTACTGGTGGCTGAAGTGTTTCTTCTGGCAGGAGGAGGACGAAGACGAGGCAAGCATTGTTAGCGCATATCACCGTTTTCTGGTTTGGGACCTTATGAAACAACCAAAAATCACAAAAACCCTGGATAAAGTGTTAAATCCCGTTATGGGCAAGAGTGTTGTGATGTATTTTGTTAAGACACTACCTGATACTCTTGACCCCGACTAACCACAAGCAACAAACGCAGGACTAGATAAGGCTTAGGCTCCATGACCCGTTTATATGTATCAAAAGGTTTTTATCCTGAAAAGTATCTTAATGATACCGTCGAATATATCGCCGGAGTGCAGACAAGCGACGGCGCTATTCCATGGTACGACGGTGGCAGCCTAGATCCCTGGGACCACATTGAGTCATCAATGGGTCTGACCATTGGGGGCCGTTTTGACGAAGCCGAACAGGCCTATTACTGGTTGCAGAATAATCAACTTGCCAACGGCAGCTGGCTCGCTGCTTACAAGGACGGCAAGGTTGAAGACGGCACTAGAGCCGAATCCAATTTCGTTGCATATGTTGCAACAGGTGTCTGGCACTACTATCTCGTCACCCAAGATATTCAGTTTCTCGAACGACTCTGGCCAGTGGTCGAGCGTGCCATCGAGTTCGTTTTACGTCTGCAAGGGGACAAGGGACAGATATTCTGGGCAGAAGATACGACAAAAGGTATTAGAGAAGACTCCCTCATCACCGGTTGCAGTAGTATCTACAAGAGTCTGGAGTGTGCACTCAACATTGCGACGACTCTCGAAAACAAGGTTCCCGACTGGGCTCTGGCGCGGACAAAACTGGGCAACGCACTTCGTAACCACCCTGAATGTTTTGACAGGACCTGGGACAGCAAGAGCCGCTTTGCGATGGACTGGTTTTACCCGGTCCTCACAGGCGTTATCAAAGGCGGACAGGGCAGACATCATCTCGCTTCTCGTTGGGATCTCTTTGTAAAGAACCAGTTGGGTTGTCTATGCGTCAGCGACGAGCCATGGGTTACTGTGGCTGAATCCTGTGAACTGGTCATGGCACTTCTGTCTGTGGGTGAATACCAAAAAGCCGTTCAGTTATTCGGTTGGCTGCACGAGTTTCGAGACGAGGATGGTTCCTACTGGACAGGTTATGTTTACCGGGACGAGGCTTTGTGGCCTCTGGAGAAACCTACCTGGACAGCAGGCGCGGTCCTGCTGGCTGCCGATGCACTCTCAGGCAGAACTTCGGCAGCACATCTGTTCCGGCAGGAGTCAACCGTGCTTACGACGCAGGATGCCCAACGTGCGAATTATGCCGAGATCCTCGAATAGTCCGGAATCAATCGCCCTTCGCCAAATTATATAAGGTGCCTGGCCACCATCAGCAGGGTCAGGGAAAATGTCATGTATCGCAAGGATTCCGTCCACTTCAATGAACCTGGTCCAACAATCATAGTCAGTTAACGCGGCTTCCAGGCTATGTCCACCATCGATGAATACCATGCCCAGCGGCGTCTGCCAATCTCTTGCGGCAACTTCAGACGATGCAACTATTGGTACAACATGGTCTTCGAGATTCGAGCGGCGAAGTGCTGATCGAAATTCCTTGAAACTGTCCATCAGTCCCACAGAATCATCAAAAAGATCATGGTCGTGAAACTCTTCTCCGAGCTGATGTTCTTCAGATCCACGATGATGATCAACGGCAAACAGAGTACGATCTGCCTGTTTGCAGGCTGCACCCAGGTAGATTGTTGATTTTCCACAGTAACTGCCTATTTCAAGACATGCACCAATACTCGCCCCCCGGAGACAGTATTCAAAAAGTGCAGTTCCCTCCACAGGATCGAGGAACCCTTTGATCGAATCCACATCAATCGGTAACTTCATTTCTGACTCAGAAAAAATTAAACATCAATAGATAGACAGGCAACACCAGCAGCAGCACATAGATAACTATATTATTAAGGGGAGTGAATTTCACTTCTTGCTTAACGGGAAATTGGTTACCAATCACCAACCAGACTGCGCAACCAAGCGCCATCGAAAATACCAGACTGAGAATAAGAATCGCCATTTTTGGTATTAACTACTCCGTTCAGTCAATTAAATCGCTAAATTCGATTATTTTTTAGATTTAGGTGACACAAATATCGTCACCCAATGGACTATTAGTAATCGATCCAATATTCCCGAAATGTCCTTACAACACGAGTCGACAAACATGAGCCAAGAGTCTGTCCAACTAATTAAATGCCTAATTCAGAACAAAAAACAATCCAGTCACCAATTAATCGAATGAGAGAATTATGACCTATGGCGCTACCTCGTTACCACGGAACATCATATCACAGTCGTAAATTCCTCAATGTGTTTGTGGGTTAACCAGGAAGAATTTACCAACAGGCAACAGATATACCAGAGGACCGACAATACTGAACAGGCCAACAGAATTCTGCTTATGATGTATGATGGCCACGGAAACTTTAGCAACACCTGCCGATACGTCCTCGACTCTGAGACAGAGGAAATACAAAAATACTGCTGAGTCACGTTCCAGAAGAACAACGCAGCCAGCATCAATACGCGTTAATACACATTGGAAATTGAAACAAGGCACCTTTTGACAACAGGACCCCTTAATCAAATAAGTCTGAACAAAAAAGCAGGACTTGCCTGAATCAGATCCTGATCAAGCGTCAGGCAGCAGATACACTTTAATCAGATCTCCAGGATTGATCTCCCGACCCATCTCAATCTCAGCTAAACCATTGGCCCAACTGACAGAGGACAAGACACCTGATCCCTGATTATCAAAATTGGTGACAACCTCTTTTCCAGACCCATCGTATTCAACTCTAACACGGCAATACTCCCTTCGGAGTCCCGGTTTCATCGCAAATTCAGCGGGCGCAGTCATACTTGGCAGACGTAGCTCATAGCAACCCTGCAGCTTCAAAAAGAACGGCCTTGCAACAATGAGAAAAGTAACAAAACTGGAGACAGGATTGCCTGGCAATCCGAAAAAAGGTGTCTCATCAATATACCCAAATGCAAGCGGTTTCCCTGGTTTCATGGCAATTCGCCAAAGTTCCAGCCTTCCCAATCTTTCAACGGTCGATTTAACATAGTCTTCTTCACCGACAGAAACGCCTCCTGTACTCACGATGCAATCCGCTTTCCCTGCCGCATCCTTGAGGGCTTTCTCGGTCGCCTCTGCTGAATCCTCTACCAGCCCTATATCGACAGGTTCCATTCCCAACTGATGAATCATGGCGATTAATGTAGGGTGATTGGAATTGTAGATCTGACCAGGTTGCAATGGTACAGGTGGTTCAATAAGTTCATCTCCGGTTGACATGACCGCGATTTTCAATCGCCTAAAAACCTGAACGCGATCACATCCAACCGACGCGATCAGACCGAGGTCCTGGGCTCTCAGCCTTCGACCCACCTGCAAGATAGTGGTCCCCTGATCGATATCCTGCCCGGCACGACGAATATTCACACCCTCACCAGGCATTTCACTTATCCGTACTTTGTCACCGACCTTCTCTGTTAGTTCCTGCATGACAACCGCATTGGCACCGCGGGGAACTGGTGCCCCGGTGAAAATCCTGGCAACTGTTCCGCTGACCAAATCCTGTCCCGTCTTGCCAGCAGGTATCCGATCGCTTACCACCAGTTCATCACCAACCGAAATATCGTTGGTATTGATGGCGTAACCATCCATCGCGCTGTTATCCATCAAAGGTACGTTTATCGCTGACACCACATCGCTAGCCAGAACCCGGTCCCTGGCGTACTGAAGTTCTACCCATTCTTTTTCAACCACGCAATCTGCTTTGGAAATCAGGTAATCAAGGACTTCATCGACCGGCGTAAGTGGCGCTCCCATCTAATGAGAACCCCCTTTCCTAATAAGTTCAGCAAAATTGCAGGGACGATTACTGATATCAAGTTGTTGCAGCAATATTCCCGTCCACGCGGTCTTGCAGGCACCGGTCGAACCTGGCACACAAAATATCAGCGTATTGTTGGCAATGCCTGCAACTGCTCTTGACTGCACGGTGGAAGTACCAATCTCATCAAAGGAGATTTGCCTGAACAATTCACCAAATCCGTTTATCTCCGTATCAAATAACGGTGTAACAGCTTCTGGGGTTGAGTCCCTTGTGGTAAATCCCGTCCCACCTGTGACCAGAACAACCTCGACATCGCTATCTGCAATCCAGCTCGATATCCTGGCTCTCAGTTTATATATATCATCGATTTCAATCTGGCGATCCTGCAGATGGTGCCCTGCTTCGCCAAGCGCGTCGCACAGATACTGTCCCGAGGTATCGTTTTCATAGGTTCGTGTGTCTGATACCGTCAAAACGGCAATCTGTAAAGGATCGTCCATTACTACTATCTCCTGAAGCGGATCTTCTATTCGTCGAATTGGAAGCGCAATGTTAAATTACTGGGCTCGATTGGCAAGCCCCGGCATGGCTTTAGTTGAAATAAATTCTGTTGGTCTTTTCTGTACCAGCTAGCCATTGACCAGATAGTGAGTGAATATACTGGCAGCGTATCCCAGTGCAATCGCCCAGGACCATTTCAGGTGCCCAAAGAAAGTGTACAGCCCTCGCACTTGTCCCATCAAGGCCACACCCGCTGCTGATCCAATTGAAAGCAGGCTTCCACCTACACCGCAAGTCAGTGTAATGAGCAGCCATTGGTAGCTATCCATGTCCGGGTTCATTGTCAGAATAGCGAACATTACCGGAATGTTATCCACAATAGCTGACAGAATACCCATCACAATATTTGCGTTTGTTGCTCCCCAACCGTCATAGAAATAGCCTGACAGTATTTCCAGATATCCAATGTAACCCAGACCACCTACACAGAAAATGACACCAAAGAAGAAGAACAGGGTGTCCCATTCTGCAGCCGCAACCTTGTTAAATATGTTAAAGGTTCCAAAATCCGCCTGATCGTCTGGTGCTGTCATCTTGATGTAATAGGCAAACAAGAAGAGGAACGACATCCCTGTCATCATGCCCATAAAAGGTGGCAGGTGGAGGAACTGTTTGAAGCACACCGCTGTTGTGATAGTCACCATAAAAAGGAAACAGATGAAGAAGGCACCCCGTTTCAGGGTTATTTCCTCAGTGTGAGGCTCTGGCGTTTCGTCAGGCACCGCAAAGTTCATTATCGCTGCTGGAACCACAAAATTCACAACAGAAGGTACAAACAACGAGAAGAAGTCAAGAAAACTCGAATGACCGCTCTGCCAAACCATCAAGGTTGTAATGTCACCAAACGGACTGAACGCGCCCCCGGCATTAGCCGCAACTACGATATTGACACAGGCTATACTGACAAATCTGGGACTGGATGCACCGACTGAGAGTACAACCGCACCCATCAGAAGCGCTGTGGTTAAATTGTCAGCAATGGGCGAAAGAAAAAACGAAATTATGCCTGTTATCCAGAATAGTTTTCGAAAACTGTATCCTTTACCAATAAGCCAGACCCGCAGTACTTCAAATACATTACGCTCCGTCATGGCGTTTACATAAGTCATCGCTACCAACAAAAACAGGAATAATTCAGCATACTCCAGAAGATTGTGGTCCAGCGTTGCCTGCAGCGCGGCTTCATCATGACCACTACTGGTTGAGAGATATACAACGATGACCCAGATAATTCCCGCACCGAGCATCACTGGTTTGGATTTTCGAAGATGTATGAACTCTTCTAACATCACGAACACATACGCAAGGCAAAAAATCGATACTGCGAGAATGCCCCCTGCAGATGACGTTTGATTAATTGACATACCTTGGCCAGAATCAGCACTTGCCCACACCAGCCCAGGTAGGACCAGGCCAAGTAGAGCTAACAGAGTCCTCATCACGATCAAATCCTTGTTCACAAACTTAGTATAGCCAGACTCAAGTAACTCGCTACCAGCCAATGGCGAGACAGAATATTGTCTACAGCTTTTATATCCACGCCTGCCCAAGACTGCATTGACAGACTACCTCTCGAACATCCACATCAACTGCCTTGATGTCACGCCAAAACATTACGTCGCCGAGTTTATTGACGTATACTTGGACTCACCTTGAGATCGAGTGCTGCTATGAGTTTCTCACACTACAGCGTTGAAATGCCAACCACTGATTCGGCCCTTCCAGGGCGAAAGGAAAGAATGCCAGTTCTCGAAAATCATTTTGTCATTGGCAATCCACTGCATCCACCCTTTCCCCCTACAATGCAAACAGCAATTTTTGGTATGGGTTGCTTTTGGGGTCCTGAGAGAAAATTCTGGGAGCAGCAAGGTGTCTATACAACCGCGGTGGGCTACACCGCCGGACTCACGCCAAATCCCACTTACGAAGAGATTTGCTCGGGTTTGACGGGTCACAGCGAGGTTGTTCAGATCGTATTCGACCCAATGACCGTGACTTACAGGGAATTGCTGATCCTGTTTTGGGAATGCCACGATCCCACCCAGGGTATGCGTCAGGGAAATGATATGGGAACGCAATATCGATCTGGCATCTACACGTTCAGCGAAAAGCAACTCGCTGAAGCAATGCAAAGCAAAACAGCCTTTCAAAAAAAACTGCTGGCATCAGGTTATGGCAGGATTACGACAGAAATCCTGCCAGCTGGTGAGTTCTATTTCGCCGAACACTATCATCAACAGTATCTCGCAAAAGTGCCTAACGGATATTGTGGCACTGACGGCACGGGGATTGGTTTTCGCTAGCTAGTCGTTTTTGCTTCCTTCGAAGCAATCCGGGGTAACTGGCTAATGCGTTTCATGGAATCACCTGGCATTAGTCAAATGCTGGCGTTAGCAATCAGGATAATAGTTCCGTCTTCTTTCTCTATCCATGCGAAAACACTTTCAGTCGACTCATCCTCATCAGGCTTAGTTGATACACCCTTGATACTGATATGGTCATCAGGCCAGCAGGGGTTGGTAAACTTCACATCAAGCTTGCCAGATTGAAACCATGACTCACCGAAGTGAGTGTCGAGTAAGTGCCCTATATACGCCATCGTCATCCTGCCGCCAACCACTACCTCATGAAAACCAAGTGCAAGAGATGCGTCCTTGTCCGTGTGATAGCTCTTGCTGCCGTGGAAATACTGCCCGCACATCTCAAGGCTTATCTTTCGTTCGAATCCGTCGAGAGGTTCGCCCTCTGGTACGATGAACTTTCGAGCACCAGACTTTTTACCAGGATCACGAAATTCGACCTCTTCGACAGGCGCATCCAGAAGAAATGACTGATGATGATTAGCTGTCAGGACATCAGCGCCACTTGAATCCAACATCGTAATCGCCGTATTGACCACTGTGCGGTCACGCTTCCGATAGATGTCCTCGATAGATCCTCTGGTAGTGTATGTTGCACCCTCTTGCATGGGCTTCATAAAAGCCCACGCCTGCCGCATCCACAGATGCCCGCGCTGCTGCGAAAAAGCAGCTTCTGCAAAATAATTGTCCGCATCGGTTGCGATCATTGACGGCACTGGCACCTCACCACGATCATAAGGGCCCCTGTCGAGATCAAGTCCTTCAAAATAGTCTTCAAGAAGCCTGTCAGTTACAACAAATTTCTTGTCAGGCAGTCTCTTGCCAATGGTGGGTTCTTCACTCTTTCCGGCATCGCTCATTTCCAACCTCCTGGTTCACTGACAACTACAATCACAGGATCAAGAATACTACGAAAGATCACCAAAAACCGATGTTCAATCCGGCAATCGCCAAGGCACGGGGTTCCGGCCCCTCAGTGTCGCTGGTTGTCCATTCTGGCCCATGAATATTGCCTGTTAATTCTTCATCTATGAACAAGAAAGTGTATGAACAAGAAAGTGTATGAACAAGAAAGTGACTACAGGCTTAATGGTAATCTCTTTAAGAGTAAAGATAAGCCAAAATCACAGTACCAACTGGGCAGCAGTCTTAACCACAGGATGCAGAAAAAATTTACCGAGTCTCCTGGATTCTGCAGTCGAATCTCAGGTTCGCTCGCTGATTTATTCTCTTAACTTAACTGGTAAGTCTATCAATCGCTTCCTGGTATCTGGCGAGTGTGTTCTCGATGACATGATCCGGCAAGGCTGGTCCCGGATAGTCCTTGTTCCACTCACCTTTTGCCACCAGTTCTTCTGTGAAGTTGCGAACATACTGTTTATCAAAACTGTTCTGCTCTCCGCCAGGCTGCCACTCGTCCATCGGCCAGAATCGTGAACTGTCAGGTGTAAGAACTTCATCAATCAGCACGGCTTCATCAGAATCAGCCTCCACACCGAATTCAAATTTCGTGTCAGCAATGATGATGCCGCGTTCTCCCGCGTACTCCCGTGCTGCTGAGTATATTTCTAACGATTTGTCCCTGACTTCCGTCATCAGTTTCTCGCCCACATGCTCGCAGGCCTCTTCAAAACTGATATTCTCGTCATGGCCTTCTTCAGCTTTGGTAGAAGGTGTAAATATTGGTTCATCAATTTTGCTGCTATTAACCAGCCCTTCCGGTAATGCAATGCCACAAACCTTTCCCGTGCGCTGATAGTCCTTGTAGCCACTCCCCGTCAGATATCCGCGAACGATGCACTCGACGGGCAAGACCTCTGATTTTCGGCAGATCATGATTCGACCATCCAGCATCTGTCGCTGTTCTTGGTCTAAACCTTCAATATAGCCAGGATCAAGGGACACCAGATGGTGTTTGATTCTGCCATTAAATTTCTTCTGGAGAAGATCGAACCAGAACTTCGATATACGAGTCAGCATCTTTCCCTTGCCTGGGATGCCACTTGCCAGGACAACGTCAAAAACACTGACGCGATCTGATGCGACAATCAATATTCCCTCGGATCCATCCGCCAGGGTTAGATCGTACAGGTCTCTTACCTTGCCTTGACGCTTGTTCGGGAGTGGTAAATCAGTACTGGTGACGGCCTGTGACATGGGACCACCTAAAAAAGAAAGGCAACCAGTTTACCGAAACCATACATGCACGCAAGAGCCTTTAACGACTGTTTTCTGACAATGCAAATTCAAAGTCTGCCAATAGATCGTCTGTCTCTTCGATTCCAATTGAAAACCTGACAAGAGAATCGTCGATACCCATGGAAGCACGCCGCTCCGGTCCCATCTCATAATAAATAGAGTGAGCAACCGGAATTGCCAGTGAACGAGTATCACCAAGATTGCTGGTACAAATAACCAGATCAAGTCTGTTGATGAAATCAAAACAGTCAACTTCGTCCACCAGTTCAATACTGAACAAGGCACCAGGATATTTAAACAGCGTCTTCGCCAACTCGTGCTGATGATGCTCTTCGAGACCCGGGAAATAGACCTTTTTAACCTTCTCATGCTGACTGAGATATTCTGTCAGGGCGTTAGCGTTTGCGCAGGCTTGCTCCATTCTGAGTGCCAGGGTATCTGAACCGATCGACAGATGGTGAGCTGCTTCTGGTGCCAGCGTTGCACCGAAGTCTCGAATGCCTTTCTTTTTGATCTGGGTAATACCCCATAGTGTCGGGTCACCCTTCTTATAGGTGTTATACAGATTGTCGAAGGTCGTCCAGTCATACAGGCCCGTTTCAGTTACTGCACCACCGAGCGCATCAGCATGGCCACCAATATACTTTGTCAGAGAATTGATTACTAAACTGGCCTTCACGGATTTAGGCTGGAACAAATAGGGCGTTGTCATTGTATTGTCCACGAAATAAATTAGATTTCGCGCTTCACACAAATCACCAATCTTGATCAGATCTGATACCTGAGTTCGAGGATTCGCTATCGTCTCCACGAATACCAGCCGGGTGTTTTCCTTTATCGCCTCCTCTACCTCGCCTGCATCGGTCGCATCAACAAATGTAACCTCAATTCCCTGGCTTGAGAATGAATTAAACAGGCTGTTGGTGTTACCAAACAGAAAAGAGGATGAAACGAAGTGATCACCCGCTCTCAACAGTGAGAACAGCGTTGTCCCGATTGCTGCCATACCAGTGGCAAACGCAGCAGTCGCAACCCCTTCTTCCATCAAACTGATCTTGTCTTGTAAAGCAGTAACGGTTGGGTTGACCTGGCGACCGTACGAATAACCTGCCTCTTTTCCCTGAAACACTGCTGCCAGGTTACGCGCATCATCATAGGAATAGGTTACAGCGGTATGTATTGGTTTGTGGATTGAACCGTGTTCAATCGTACCACGGCGATCCGAATGCAAAATCTTCGATGTAAATCCTGTGTTAGTCATCTCGCTACTCTCACTTCACCGAAAGCCCATTGACTTAACGCCGGGCAAAAAAAAACCCACTTGCTAAAGTAGGTTTCGGCTCACCTCTTTAGCTGAATTTGTGAAGCGCCCGCAAGCTGAAATCAAATCGGCGCAGTTACGTTTCCATAACGGACTGGCATTCTAGTGCCACAAAATCGACAAATCAACAGGGAATTCAATATTTGAAGATTCATGATTGCTGCTTAATCAGGGCCGATTAAGTTGTTAGAATGTTCACTCTCTTCTGTTCATCAGTAATATCAGTAGAAAATCAACAGTTTAACGAAGGCCTGCCGGCATTCTTGGGATCATCGCCAACACCCTTCCGTGCAGTGTCAAACATGTAAAAGCTACTCTCAGAAAATGGTTTTGATTGTGTGGCGTCGCCCATATGGAACCACCTGGCCCTTCTTGCTAAGAGACATTTCTGCTAATTTAAGCTAAAGCAGAGGCGTTTCGTTCCTCGCCTGGAAAGATTCGGCAAGGCTTGTACAAAACTAATATTACCTGCTACCTTGCCATCATGCGCGCGATTATTGCCAGGCACTATAAAACCAAGGATAACGCCTTGGATAATATTCTGGGTTGGAAGGATTCACCCCGCGGAAAGGGATGGAAATCTGATTTTGAATTCGTCAGCACTCAGTTACGAGACAGCAATATCAGATTTGACGCCGTCTATTCAAGCGATCTCGAGCGCGCACGTCAGACTGCAATGTTTCATGCGTCATACTTTGATATCCAGACCATTCGAACCAAGCAGGCTCTCAATGAGGTCAACTATGGGATTCTTTACAAAAAGAAAAAAAAATGGGTAGCATCACACTACCCCGAATACAAAAACGACCCTGACTTTGCATTTCCCGGTGGTGAAAGTTTCCGCCAGATGCAGAAGAGAAGTGTTAATTGCATCTTATCTCTGGCGAAAAAAAGACCAGGGCAGAATATTCTCATCGTTGCTCATGCCGGTGTAATCAGAGGATTGATCAGTCATTTCCTTGACCTTGACTACGCAGAAAATCTCAAGCGCAGAATATCACACCGCTATCTGGGTGATTTGACATTTGACGGAGAGTCCTGTGTGCGTTATCACGAACTGGGTAAACTATCGGGATTTGTGAAAGACGAAGTCATCGAGGTACCCGTCAACTGTAATAAAGAAAACAATCCCTGAACTTCGGTAAATCGTTAATCGGTTTCGTCAGGCGTTGTCTTCTTCGCAATGCGTTTAGCAAAATAGTAAATGCTCTTTAATTTCTCAATGATGTCAACTACCGGTGTGTACGCAGCGAGACGACCGGGTTCATCTGCAGCCAATCGCTGGGCCTCGTGCAGTACAACTGAATCCATCAAGTTACTTATTTCCAGCTTTTCATTACGAGCGGCATGGATCAGTTTTGTATTAGCAGAGAAATGAACCACAATTATTAATATTGACCAATGATTCGGGTATCCATACCTGGCGGGAATACCATGGTATGATTGTGTGCATTCCTAAATACCTGAAAACATAGACTCTTTTGGGCACCAGAGCATGAAGTCACGAGAATTAAAATGGCAGAGAATAAGGCGTAAATCTATAGCGGATTGGGTTACCGGAAGAAAAAGAGAAGAAAGATAAAAAGAAGGACCAAACAAAATCTACGAGAGAGGCGAGATAACCTGAGTGTGAGCACCCAGAGCGACTAACTCACACCTATTTGTGATCTATGGCAAAGATTCTAGTTGAAGATCTAAACGAAAATACTCGAGTTCCACTGCTGCGTGGAATACTTGTTCATTCCCTGCAGGGGGCTGGATTGTCATTCGATTCAGCCTTTCAGCTGGCAACAGATATTCGCGCCAAGCTTAAAGGTACAGCGATAATATCGACCAAGGACTTGAGACAGATGGTCCTTGAGTTACTAAAGAATCGAATTGGGCAGGAGGCCGCTACCCGCTACGAAAAGCAAAAGGAAGATTTTATCATCCTTGTGGAACAGAGAGATGGGCAGCCCACGCCTTTCTCCAGACTCGAATACCAGCATGGCCTTGAGATCATTGGTCTTTCAACGTCAGAAGCCATGGATATTGTTTCGACTGTCTACAAGCATTTGATTGATCGACGTGTCGAACTGATTACTTCGAAGCACCTGGGGGAACTGACTTACCGATATTTGCGCCAGTCTAGTCAGCTTGGTGCAAATGTAGCCCACCGATGGCTTGTATGGCGTGATTTTATCCACAGTGGCAGACCGCTTATTTTCCTGATTGGTGGAACAGCCGGATGCGGAAAAAGCACCATCGCGACCTTGTTGGCAAATCGTCTGGATATAGTCAGCAGCCAGTCGACAGACATGCTCCGTGAGGTTATGCGAATCATGATGCCCACGCAGTTACTGCCAGTGTTACACACCTCTTCATTTGCAGCATGGACAGCCCTCCCCGGAAGTCCGGACAACAACAAAGAAGTTCCTGAGGCACTCCTGCAAAGTGGCTACCGAAGTCAGGCAGATTTACTCAGCATTGCTATCGAGGCCGTAATCAAACGCGCGTTGAATGAACGGGTATCTCTGGTGATGGAGGGCGTACATATCCAACCAAACGCTGTGGAAAGTCTGTTAGAAGTCGATGCTGCTGTTGTTGTTCCTATCATGCTGGGTGTCCTGAAGCGCAAAGAGTTGGAGCGGAGAATTATTGGTCGTGGCACTGCGGTACCACAGCGCAGAAGTGCACGTTATATGGAACACTTTGATGAAATCTGGCAGCTGCAGTCTTATCTTTTGTCCGAGGCTGACAGTGCAAACATACCAATAGTAGTCAATGACGACAGGGAAAGAGTATTCCGTGAAATCATGCGCATCACTATCGCAACCCTGGCAAAGGACTTCAATAATACATCACAGGCTGTCTTCCAATAAGACAAACCGCCAACTTGAGAAATCCCATGGAATAGAAACAAACAGCAGATAACTGTGCACTATTCCTGACACCGTGACTTTAAGTAAATTGCTCAAGGACTTTACCAGCAACCATCGCCAGATAGCCATTGTTCTCGATGGATATGGTGGCACCGAAGGCCTCATTACACTTGAAGACATCCTTGAAGAAATTGTTGGTGATTATGAGAATGCATTCTACTCAAAGGAGCATGCCTTAAGGTGTTAGAAATTGACAAGCACCGAATCGTCAAGGTTCTATTCGAATATCAGGTACCGGGTGAGTCAGATCAATAAGAAACAGACGACGATGCTACTCCTGTGACAAATAACAGCATGGTCGCAAAACTGCCGGCCAGGGAAGGAAAAGAAATTCTCAACGGACGATCAATAACGAAATGAATTCACGACGGTAACTCACTGTCAGTTTCCTTACGATTGCGCGTATACCAGCATTTCTCGGATAAAACTGATTTACCTGGTTCAGGTGAACATACCTTTTAGTGTGAAAAAGAAGATTGCCGCCAGTATTGCGCCGGCTGGCAGTGTCACCATCCATGACACAAAAATCCCTCCAATCACCCGCAGATCAATAGCGCCAACACCGCGCGCCAGGCCGACCCCGATTACGGCTCCAACAGCAATATGCGTCGTAGAAACGGGCAGCCCGGTACGTGATGCCAGAACAACAGTTGCCGCTGCTGCAAGCGTGGCACAATAGCCACGACTGGGGGTCAATTCAGTAATACCGCTGCCAATGGTTTTCATCACCCGGTAACCCATGGTTGACAACCCTACCACTATACCCGTTCCACCAAGTACCAATATCCACAGAGGCAATGCTGAACTCTGCGCAACCTCGCCACCGGATCGCACAATGCTGACGACCGCAGCCATTGGTGCAATACCATTTGCAACATCGTTTGACCCATGGGCAAATGCCATGGCACATGCTGTGAAGATCATCATGGGAGTAAAGACTTTCTCAACACTGGCAAAGTGATAGTCACGATCTGCTTCCGTGTCAATCTTGACCCTGTTGATTAGCAGCCAGCCAACACCTGCCATGATTAACCCAAAAAACAACGCCACGATGAAACTCATACCAACTGTTAATTCGACATGTAGATGCTTCAGCCCTTTGAACAGGGTAACGAGGGAGATAGTAAAACCAACGAGAAATACATAAGCCGGTCCCCAGTTCTTTGCACTCTGAAATGGATTTTCCGTATCCAAAATCAGACGGCGTATGCTCAACATCAGGATAAATGCGATTGCACCGCCGAGAACTGGTGAGACGACCCAACTGGCGGCAATCTGGATAACCTTACCCCACTCCACCGCATCGGACCCTATCCCGACAAAGGCAAATCCAATAACTGCACCAACTATGGTGTGTGTCGTTGACACAGGCCAACCCTTTGACGATGCTACCATCAACCAGATAGCCGCTGCCAGCAGTGCAGCCAGCATTCCAAAGACAAGAATCTCCGGATTATTAACGATAGATGACGGATCAATAATGCCCTTGCGAATTGTCCTGGTTACATTTCCACCGGCAATAAAGGCGCCTGAAAACTCAAAAATTGCGGCAATGACAATCGCCTGTTTCACTGTGATTGCGCCGGACCCAACTGATGTCCCCATGGCATTAGCAACATCGTTGGCGCCAATACCCCAGGTCATATACAACCCGAACACAATGGCCATAGCCATCAACAAGAAACCGTGGGTCTGGAGTATTTCCATAAGTCTATTCCAAGATCAAAATTTTTACTTTCTGTACCGCGAGCCTTTCAACAGGAAGAGCGGAATGTCTGCTTGATCGATGAGCTGGCAACTATCGAGCGATGAGTAAACGCAGCCTGTCTCCTACTTTTTCAGCATAGTCAGCCAGGTCTCCAACCCACTCAATAAGTTGATACCACATCATGACTGAAACTGGGTTGAGTTCATCCTCATGCTCAAACAATGCTCGGGCCAACGCGATTCCCAGTTCATCGGTGTCATCCTCAATCAGGTTCAGTTTCTCAACCATATCCTCGACCTGAGTCGCTTCGCGCCCTCGAAATCCCATCGCCAGCAACTCATCAAGTTCTTCAATGATCGAAGCGGACTGATCGCAGGCTTCAACGCAACGGCTTACTAACGCCAACATAGGTTCGCGCATAAATTCCGGAATGACCATGCGACGTTCGACCAGCATCCCAGCTACATCCTGAGCGGTATCGGCTATCGAATCCTGCATCTGCAGAAGTTCAAGAAGATCTCGCCGATCAACAGGCATGAACAGACTTTTTGGCAGAGCACCCCGCATTTGGTTCTTTATCTTGTCAGCTTCTGCTTCTTTCTCGAAAATCCTATCCTTCGCGGCAATCACTTCTTCGTTATCACCAGCCACCAGAGCATCAAACAGGCCAGTGACTTCATGAGCGCACTCAAGTACGACTCGCATGTGAGCTTGCAATGCAGTAAAGGGTGATTTCCCAAACAGACCTGCAAGCGGATTAGTGGATGGCATAATTTTTAACTCCTTTGACCGAGATTCTGGCGGCGTACGAAAGATTTCAAACGCGCATCAAAGACCTCTGAAACAAGGTTTTGTGTAAAGGGTCCTCATCTATAAAAGCCCCAATCAGTATGCCCTGCAAGTATATAGTATCAGTTCGCAAATCGAACCAGAAAAGTACTTGAGGCAAGTCTGATTTGTATTAAAAACTTGATTGAACACTGATTTTCTGGGTACTGAAGAACACTAAAATGATTAAAATCATATAGGTCCGATCAGATTTCCTATTGGTTCTTTTTTGAACATTGAGCGTCAGATTATGACTTGATCTTCAATGAAAAAGCACTCTGCTTCAGAAGAACTTGTTCTTCTTCAAGATCCGCCTGAGTCAGCGAGTGATCCTCCAGCCACTGACCATCCAACTTGAGAGTAATATCAGATCCATTTGCAGAAACTTTCATTTTTGGCAGGTCTTGCTGATACCGACCGCGATTGAAGACGACCGCCAGCCTAAGAATGAACACCAAATGAGACAATATTTGCGATCTATCTTCCTCTAGACCGGCAAGAACATCTTTTTGAAATTTCTTCCTGTGCAGCCGCACAAGAATGGACAAATCTCGTTGCTCTTGCCTTGAGAAACCGGCGAGTTCCATATTCTCAAGCACATAGGCACCATGTTTGTGATATTGGCTATGTGCTATCATAAGGCCAACTTCGTGCAGCTGTGCAGCCCACCCAAGCAGCTGACCATCACGCGGCCTCAATTTCCAGCTTTTCTTCAATTGCGAGAAGATATGCAAGGCGGTTTCACCCACACGTGCTGCCTGAGCCTCATCCATGCGAAGCCGGTTTACCATATCGTTAACGGTTTCGGCTCTGGTGTCACTACTTTGGCGTCTTTTAATCAGATCTGCCAGCACGCCACCCCGTAGTGATCCATCTGAAATACGTATTTTATCGATCGAAAGAGATACGAAAATTGCCATTAAAATGGCAACCCCACCTGGTAGTGCCTGCCTTCGCTCGTCACTCAATCCCGCTAATTTCAGGTTATCAACATGATCCACATCCAGGATTCCATCAACCAGTTTTTCCATCGATGCGTGTGTTATCCCGCCATCGCTCCAGCCGGATTCTCTGACGACTTCTTCAATAGCAAGAGCCGTTCCTGATGTAGCGATCACATCTTCGTATTTCAGATTCTTGAAGATTTCGATATGAGGTTCCAGTTCAACACTTGCAGCGATTATCGCCTTATGCATCCTCGGTTTACTGATCTTGCCATCAGGGAAAAAAGCCTCGCTTGTCGTCACACAACCCATGTACAGGCTTTCAAGGTAACGAGGTTCAGAACTGTCCCCGACAATCATCTCGGTGCTCCCTCCACCGATATCAATGACCAGGCGACGACCCAGATCTTCCTGAAGCGTTTGTGATACACCAAGATAGATCAGACGAGCCTCTTCAACCCCGGAGACAACATCGACTGGAAATCCCAGTGACTCCTCTGCCCTGCGAATAAACTCGAGGGAATTCCTTGCCCGGCGCAGGCTATTTGTACCAACGACACGGACATTGTCAGCACTCATACCTCGCAGGCGCTCACTGAACCGGCCTAAACAGTCAATTGCCCTTTCGCACGCAGCATCGCTTAATCTGTCCTGGCTATCAAAGCCAGATCCCAGCCGGACCATTTCTCGCAGGCGATCAACGACAATCAAATTAGAGTCGTCCAGCCTGGATACCACCATGTGGAAGCTATTGGAACCGAGGTCTACTGCAGCGTATTCAGCGGGCAAAACAATCTGATCTTCGGTCATATATCGCTGAGATGTTTTTTATGTTGAGTATACTTCTATCATAGCCTGCCAGTGGATTTTGATCACCAGCAATTTGCGGTATCTTGCCTTTATCCCAGCAAAGACCCCATCACCTAACATGTAATCCATGCATCGGTCGTGAATCTGAAGACAGTCTGTTCAATATCGTTTGAAACATCGGCAGAGGTGAACTGATTCTCCCCCGAAAGTATCTTGATTCAGAATTATTCTTTCAGGGCAAAAGCAACCAGGGCGTTAGATTACAGGGGATTACGGGCGGCGATGCAACCATATCGCACCAGACGCCATAGTCTGTACCGCGCTGCGATCCAATTTCATGATCGTCATTGGCTTTCTTTACTACATCAAAAACTACATCAAAAACTACATCAAAAACTACATCAAAATCTTGCCGTGGCATGAGACGTACTTTCCAGGGTAGATTGGATGAGTTAACAACCCGCAAGCGATGCTCCTGATCAATAGATAGGCCATCCCAATTCAAGCCACCCGTGTTACCTGTAAACATCAATGTCCAGTCAGTGGGATTCGGCCACCAGTTCACAAACAACAGATTCGATACTCTCAATTGACGGAAGCACCGTTTTTTCAAGAATTGGGCTGTAAGGTACAGGCAGATTTGGATTTCCTACTCTTCGTACAGGTCCCTTCAGTGATTTGAATTCGGATTCCATTACTTGGATACCTATCTCCGCACCAATGCCACAACGCTCAACATCTTCGTCAACAACGACAAGACGACCAGTCTTTCTGACTGATACTAAAATACTATCTATATCCAGTGGTTCAAGTGTTCGTGGATCAATCACCTCCACATCAATTCCCTGCTTAACCAGGTTGTCAGCTGCGGACTGCGCCAACGACGCCATGTAGGATGTTGCCACAACGGTCACATCGACACCCGGACGAAGTACCTGCGCTTTACCAAAGGGCAGCAGGTATTCTTCTTCAGGAACTTCTCCTTCTAAACCCATCAGTTTCTTATGAATAAAGAATACAACGGGGTTATTGTCCCTGATAGCTGTCTTCAGCAACCCCTTTGCATCGTAGGGTGTGGTCGGTACAGCGATTTTTAGCCCCGGTGAATGCAAATAAAGTGCCGTCGGTGACTGGGAGTGTTCTGCTGCGCCACTCGTATATCCGCCGATCATTTCAATAAAGACGATGGGCAAAGTCATATCACTGTTGCCACCATGCATATAGCGCCACTTGCCTGCTTTACCAAATATCTCATCCAGAGCGCAGGTCGCAAAGTCAGCCAGCGAGAAATCTGCGATCGGTCTCATACCCGCGAGGGCAGCACCGACGCATGAACCGGCGATTACCGGTTCATCCATTACTACCCCTCTCACCCGGGCCTCACCAAATGCCTCAAGCAGACCACCGGCATGACCACCAGGCGGCGCGTATTTCACACCTATTCCCTGAATGAAGACCGATTCATCGCGTTGCATTTCTTCATGCAACGCCTCATTCATGGCCTGACTGAACCTGATTGCCCTCATGGTGCGTACAGATCCTCAAATGCTTCACTGGGAGCAGGATATTCACTGGCTTCAGCAAATTCCAACGCGACTTTCATTTCTTCATCTATTTTCCGCTGAATATCCTCGAGCATTGGTCGGGACAGAACGCCTTCTTCCAACAGCAGTTGCCTGAATGTCAACAACGGATCCCTGTTTGTCCAGTGATCCAATTCTTCCTCACCCCTCGATTCGGGTGCACCGATTGCAAAGGGTTCAAGCCGGTAAAAGTTCAGTTCGATCAGGCTCGGGCCTGATCCTTGCCGGGCATGTAATATGGCTGATTCCATCTGCTGATACACCTCGATGACATCGTTTCCGTCAATCGAGCAACCTGGCATATCATAGGCTGCAGCGAGCTTGTCCATCGATTCAAACGGGAAGTATTCAGCCCCCCCGGCTATTCCCGCGTACCGATTGTTCTCACACAGCCAAATAATAGGCAATTTCTTTACCACAGATGCGTTTATCGATGAATAGGTCGTACCCCGATTGCTTGTCCCATCACCAAAGGCAGATAATACAACCTGATCTGAACCCTTTATCTGCGCCGCTATGCCCATCCCAACAGCAAGTGTTGCATGAGCCCCGATGGTACCGCTTTTACCATAGATACCATGAGTGAGATCAGCCATGTGACGGCCACCCTTTCCCTTGCAATAACCATCTGCCTTGCCAAACAGCTCAGCCAGCAAACGGCCTGGATCTGATCCTCTTGCAATGAAAGCATAGGCTCCTCTATGGGTAAATGTCAGGTAATCATCGCCGCGCAACTGCGCAAGTGCACCAACAATTCCCTCCTGCCCCTTGCCACTCAACCAGGACGATGGGATTTTCCCTGCCAGCACCTGCTCCTTCACCATTTCTTCGAAGGCTCGAGATCGCATCATCAGGGTATAAAGGTGAATTCTCTGATCGTCAGTTGGCATGAGATGACCCGGGTGAAGAGACATGATCATAAATCAACACAGGAAGAGAGCCAAGTTGATGATGTTAATGCTGTTATTCAGGCAGGCTCCCCTGCAGCATATGTGGTTTCACGGCAAGGCGTTCCACCCCTTCAAACAACAGCTCCACAATAATGGCCAGACAAGCTGCCGGGATTGCACCTTGCAGGATCAAATTTGTATCGTTTAGGGCCAGGCCTGTCACAATGGGTTCACCCAGACCACCGGCCCCAATGAATGCAGCCAGGGTCGCGGTGCCTATGCTGATGACAGCTGCCGTTCTGATACCAGCGAGAATATTCGGCATCGCCAGAGGTATCAGTATATACCGGAGTTGTTGCGACCTTTTCAAGCCAATCGCTTCAGCCACCCTTTTTAACAGGGGATCAATGGTGATCAGCGCCGTAATGGTGTTTCTTAGGATTGGCAAGATGGAATACAAGAACAGGGCAACAATAGCAGGTGTCTTGCCAATACCGAATAGTGGAATCATCAGTGCGAGTAACGCAATTGATGGGATGGTTTGCAGTAAACCAGCTATGTAGACCACCACCCGTGATACTGCATGCGATCTGAATACCGCAATGCCAATCGACAGCCCGAACATACACCCGAGCGCCAGTGCAATTGCCGTTAACTGCAAGTGGATTATTGTGTTGGTCAACAATCTTTGCCAGAGTTTGCTCTCGGTAACGGACGTCTCCCCCAGGCCTTCCTGCTTAAGAAACACTCGAGCCACTTCAGCAAACGACCTGCCGTGAACAACCACCTCAGCATTCAGGGCACGCATTCTTTCATCGTCCAGGAGACCCGCCAGGATCGCCAGTGTATCCTTTACATTGTCAGGAAGATCCTTTCTGAGTAACGGGGCAGCAAGATATTGCGGGAAGTACCCTTTGTCATCTTCGAGTGTTACCAGCCTATAACGCTCCAGATCACCATCCGTCGAATAGGCGTCAGTAACGTCTATTTTGCCTTCATCGATCGCCTGATAAGCCAGCCCATGCTCAATTCCTGTTGGCGCACCACCAATCTGGTATATCTGATCGAGGCCCGGCCAGCCATCTTCACGATTCAGAAATTCAAGACTGAATGCCATTTTCAGTTGCGGATGGTCACTTAACTGACTTACTCGTTCAATACCCTCTTTGTCTGCAAGGGATTTTTTGAGCGCCATCGCATAGGTGTTATTGAAGCCAAAAGATCCAAGCATTCTCAGATCATCCTTCGCAAAAAGACTGTTCAGCGCCTCAATCTGTGGTGCCTTTTCATGAATCTTGAGAATCACCTGGCTGGCCGTGCCAGTATATTCCGCATAGAGATCGACTTCACCGCTGGCCAACGCCTCATAACAAACCAGCGTACCACCTAACCCGAATTTGCGTTCCACACTGAAGCCACCGATTTCCAGCAACTGTGACATGATCTCAGCCAGGAGATAACTTTCATTGAAGTTCTTGCTGGCAACAATAATGGGCTTATCCTGTCCACTGGTGACTCCACTGCCAAACAGGATCAGTAAAGCGAGGAATAGTCTAAGCATCCTCTGGGCCTTCCGGGACAAATAACCTCCTTACATACTCATCCACTGGCCTATTCTTAACCTCAACGACAGATCCCTGTTGTACAACCTCGCCTTCCTTCAGAATAATCAAGTTGTGAGCTAATTTGATGGCTTCGTCCATGTCATGTGTAACTAACAGAATTGATCGTGACTCTGCCGTCTGTAAGCGCAAGAACTCGTTATGAATAGTGGCTCGTGTGATGGGATCCAGTGCAGAGAATGGTTCATCCAGCAACATCAGGGAAGGATTAAGCATCATGGCACGGCACAAACTCACCCGCTGCTGTTGTCCACCGGACAGGCTGTGAGGGTATCGATCCGAGAACTCGTGCGTTAACTCAAGAAGATCCAGAAGATATCGATAGCGCTTCTCAATCTCGGATTGATGCCAGCTCTCCAGCTTCGCCATCAATGTTACATTCTCTCTTACCGTCATATGGGGAAACAGTCCCGCACCTTGCACCGCGTAAGCCATGCTCCTTCGCACTCTGGCAATCTGCTGATAATTAAGTGGTTGCCCGAGCACCAAGACCTGTCCTGCATCGGGTACCACCAGGCCATTTATGATCTGCAAAATCGTCGATTTACCACTGCCACTCTCGCCAACAAGTGCGGTTGTCAGATCTGCTGGCAATTCTAGAGAGATGTTGCTGACTACAGTTTGATCACCATAGGATTTTGACACGTTGCGGAATTCGACGCTGGCAGTTCCCAAACGAAAGCCTGATTAATGACTGGAACTTCGAGTATATGGAAGTTACTGGTCGCAGAAAAGTTTTGAGTAAAAGGCGATCAGCTCAATCCGCTGAACATCACTCATCGTCAGGCACTCAACACCATAGTGAATCTCTCTTTCCTTGCTTTCCCTGGCCATAACTAACAAATATGGTAAAGATCCAGAAAATTGCCAGCAGGGTAAGAGGTTAGGTTAGCCCAGTCAGCAGATCCCTCAGGTACTCTTCCAGATCATCAAGGCATGCAGCACCCCGCCCCGTCTCTCTTAGTCCTGCAATCTTGTCCAGACGGGTACTGGGGTTTTTCTCATCCGAAAATAGCTTACGTCGATAACGGTCCCACCTTGTCTTTTCCTCCGCAGACAGAGAATCCGGAAAATTCCGTGCTCTGTACCTGAACAGCATTTCCGGTAGCCTCTCATCCTGGAAACTCGACCCATAGGCTGACAGATTTTCGGCTGTGTTGGACCGAACCTCATCCATTATTTCTTTATCTGCGGTTGAAAAAAATCCACCTTGATACAACATCAGATCTGGATCTTCACTGTCCTTAAATGATGTTGTCGAGAACACTTCATCGAGTTTCTCAACAACACCACTGGCTTGCTGCAGCCGCTTCATATGCCTTAGGCATTCTTCGAGTCGGATGCCCAGCCGATCTTCATGACCCTTTATGGTTCCCAGCGGGGCAATCGCGGGGCTTCGATTGACATGAATGGTCTTAAGCGGGATCCTCGAAAGATCACCGAGTTCTTCGCTGCTACTGAAAACCCGCCGATGTATTTCTCCCGCGTTGAGATCAATCAGATCCCGCGGATCCCTGGCAAGGTCGTAACAGATCACACCATTCTGGTTGGTGGGATGACTACATAGTGGCAGGACCAACGCGAGGCATGCCTGTTGGGCCGGATACATGGCAGAAACGTGGACGATGGCATTCTTTCCCAGTGGGTAAAGCTGGTTGAGGACCTCACGTTTCTGCCGCAGGCTAAACAGATAATCATACAGTTTTGGCTGGGCCTTCCTCAGCTTCCTGGTTACTTCTATCGTCGCCACAACATCTGACACGGCATTGTGAGCTGACTCATGTCCAATATCGTTCGCCTGGGTCAGTTTTTCCAGTCGAAACGTGGTTACTCCTTCTTCGTTCTTCGGCCACTCGAATCCATCTGGTCGCAAAGCATGCGCCATGCGGAACATATCAATAACATCCCAGCGAGAGTTTTCATTCTGCCATTCCCGTGCATAGGGATCATGAAAATTTCGGTAAAACAGGTTGCGGATGAATTCATCATCGAAACGCAGGTTGTTAAAGCCAACGACACAGGTCGATGGCGTTGCGAATTCCTGGTGAATAGCATGACTAAAGGCAGCTTCATTCATTCCCTTCTGTCTGAGTTCAGAAAACTGAATTCCAGTGACCAGTATCGCTTCCGGATCAGGTACCGTGTCGTTACCCGGGTAGCAAAAAACATTCACTGGCTCTGAGACGGTATTGAGTTTCAAATCGGTACGCACGCCGGCAAATTGAATGGCACGGTCCCGGGCAGGATCAGTTCCAGTTGTTTCAAAGTCGTACCAGTAAAGTGAATCTGTCATAACACCCTGATCATCACACAAGCTATGCCTTGACTCAAAGCCATGTATAATCGCCATCTTTGCCCGCCTGGGTGATCCCAACAACAAGACAAATCAGGATCATGTTTTCCGAAAACGGTAATAACAACGATAAGACCTTTGTAATGTTACTCGGTCCCACGTTAGCTGCCATCACCTATTTTCTGCTCATGTCAGCCGGCTGGGAATTCAAAGCCTGCTGGACAGGAGCGATTGCAATTCTTTGTGCAAGCTGGTGGATCACTGAGGCCATCCCGATCCCGGCTACATCTCTGTTGCCTATGGCCCTGCTACCCATGTTTGGTGTGCTGACGCCCACTGAGGTCGGTGCTGCATTTGGCAGTCCCCTGGTTCTGCTCTTGATGGGTGGTTTTATGTTATCGACCGCGATGGAGAAGAGCGGCGCACATCGTCGCGTTGCCTTAACCATGGTCAATCTATTTGGCGGCAGCAGCAGTCGGCGACTGGTTTTCGGTTTTATGGCAGCCTCCGCACTTTTGAGCATGTGGATTTCGAATACAGCAACCACGTTAATGTTGCTACCCGTCGCAGTCGCTGTTATGGAACGATCAGAGGATGAGCAACTGCCTATCCCACTTTTGCTGGGAATTGCATATGCCGCAAGTGTCGGTGGTATCGGCACACCAATTGGTACGCCGCCCAATCTCTTCTTCCGACAGATCTACGAGGAATTCACAGGCACTGAAGTTGGTTTTCTGACCTGGATGTCCTGGGGGATTCCTGTCGTGATCATTTTCGTACCTTTGATAGGCATCTGGTTGACCCGATCGTTAAACTACAAAGGCAAGATTGATATGCCTACCGTCCAGGATTGGACGATTGAAGAAAAGCGCGTCTTTATTGTCTTTTCAGTCACAGCACTGGCCTGGATCACAAGAGGTCAGCCGTACGGTGGCTGGAGCACGCTCTTTGACATTAAGGGTGCCAACGATGCCAGCGTGGCTTTTGTCGCGGTTGTGGCAATGTTTCTGATTCCAAACGGCAAAGACGGAAGACTGCTTGACTGGCAGACCGCCAACAAAATTCCGTGGGGGGTACTCATTCTCTTTGGGGGTGGTATTGCGATCGCCAAAGCGTTTGTCGTATCCGGTTTAAGCTCTGCACTTGGTGATGCATTATCAGGCATTTCCGACTGGCATATACTGCTGATGCTAGGAGCGATCTGTCTAACAATCACCTTTCTAACTGAAATGACCAGTAATACCGCAACCACAACCCTGATGATGCCAATTCTGGCGACTGCAGCAATTGCCTCGAACATTGAACCGGCATTACTCATGGTCCCAGCAGCGATGAGTGCCAGCTGTGCATTTATGCTTCCGGTTGCAACCGCACCCAATACCATCATGTTCAGTACCGGCAGATTCCCTATCAAAGTGATGGTAAAAGAAGGATTTGTTTTAAACCTGATTGGCGTACTGGTGATTACATTGGTTTGTGCAACGATGTTAGGCTGACCATTCGCAACTCCCTTTCATCTGCTGCAAGCTGACCGATCTTCTCTGCTTCGGTTACAAAGTCGTCGAAGCTAACTGACTGCTTCATCAATTCTTCAAAAGCAGGCACCCACTGCTGGTAAGCCCCAACTGCACCAAGCTTGGCATTGTTAATATCCTGTTCCATCCATATTTTGAATTCATTTCCATTTGACCAATTATCGCTTATATCCTGATATTCCTTCTGTAGTGCAGCAATCAGCTTCTGTTTCGCTAAGCGTCTGTTCTCATCAGAGGTGGATTCTTCATATACCCCAGCAAGTAGATTTCTGGTTTTAAGGATAAGCTCAATAACCTGCTGGCGCCTTTCCTGGCCTGCCAGATATTCCTGATAGGTCTGGCTTCTCCCTTCGGATTCCAGCCACAGCCTGACCGCATATCGCTCGACGGTTGTTGCGAAGCTCTCATTGAATGTTGTGTCATCAGATACATACAGGAGTTTATGTGCCAATTCGTGGAAAATGAGGGAGGCCAGAGCTTCTTCGGCCCTGTGAATAAAGGTATTAAGTAATGGGTCGGCAAACCATCCCAGCGTTGAGTAGGCCGTGACCCCTCCCATATATACCTCGTATCCTCCCGCCTTTCTTTCATCAGCAAATCGCACCGCATCCTCCCTTTCAAAGAAACCCTTGTAGGCAACGCAACCTGCAACAGGATAACAATAGGTTTCCAGGGTCAGTGAGAATTCGCGGGCAGAAAAGACATTCCAGACCACATAGGGTCTGTCAATATCAGCATAAGAATCAAATGTACTGCCAACCGGCAGACCCACCCTGGCTTCTGCAAATGTTGTTAACCGCTGTGCCAGCCTGAGTTTCTCTCTCACTTCCAGCGGCACACTTACATCTGAGAGTACCTCCACCAGATCGCGTTTTTTCGACAAGAGTTCAATCTGGCCAAAAACAGCTTGCTGGTAGTATGCAAGGCTGGAACAGCCCGAACATATCGCAATAATCAAAAGCAGCAGGCAGGCACCAGCTAAACGCTTCAGCATTCTCGTTTTCCTTATCAGTTCAATCCGGCAACAGATGCTAGAGCTTTCACATTGCTCCTGCTATTCTGCGACCAGAAGCATTTAACAACACGTCTGGATATGTACAACGACTATTTCGGTCTGAGTGACACGCCTTTTTCAATTGCACCGAATCCTCAATATCTTTACATGAGCGAGCGTCATCGAGAAGCACTCGCTCACTTGCTGTATGGTATTCAAAGTGATGGTGGCTTTCTATTGCTAACTGGCGAGGTAGGGACAGGTAAGACGACCGTCTGCCGCTGCCTGCTGGGCCAGGTGCCTGATAATGTTGACACCGCCTTCATACTGAATCCAAAAATGACTGTCATCGAATTGCTGGCAACCATCTGTGACGATTTGAATATTCCGTATCCGGAAAACGCGAGCATCAAGGTCCTGGTGGACGAACTCAACCTGTATCTCCTTGCGTCACATCAGCAAGGACGGAAGACCGTCGTAATTATTGATGAAGCTCAAAATCTGGCAGTTGATGTGCTGGAACAGCTAAGGCTCCTCACGAATCTCGAAACAGACCAGCGTAAACTTCTGCAAATCATCCTCCTGGGTCAACCGGAGCTTCTCACGATTCTCGCCGGTCCGGAACTTCGTCAGCTATCTCAGCGAGTCACGGCTCGATTCCACCTGGATGCACTGACACGTCAAGAAGTTGCAGAATATATCCAGCATCGCCTGAAAGTTGCGGGCGCAAAGGGCGCGCTCTTCTCTGCTCGAAGTATCAATCGCATCTTTAAGATCACCGGTGGAATTCCCAGACTGGTGAATCTTGTCTGTGACAGATCACTCCTTGGTACCTATGCACAGAACCGGCTTCAGGTGGACACCGCAACCGTCAACGAAGCGGCAATCGAGGTTCTGGGCCCTGATCAGGTGAAATCAAACTGGATGCCAGCCTTGGCAGCATCGGTTGCGGCAATCGGCGTTCTGACTCTGCTTCTTTATACAGGCAAAGATAACCAGAAACCCGTTGCAGACCCTGCAAGTCAGCCAGTGGTCGAGACCATCGTTTCTCTGCCGGAAGATAAACCGGTGGAGCCAGCCACATCCGATGCAATAGTCGAAACAAATCCTGTTGCAGTTTTTATGGAAGTCTCTGATCCTGAGTACACCGCAGTCGATTCAATGAAGGGATTTCCCTCACAAGACAAGGCTTTTAGTGCCCTGTTTCGTCTCTGGGGACATGACCTGGTTCTGGCACCCGGTACGGATGCCTGTACTATCGCATCAGATTCTGATCTTCAGTGTCTTTCCCTCCTGGGAAGTCTGCGTGATGTTTCACACTTGAATCGACCGGTGATTGTCGATCTCACTAACGTCCATGCTGAATCACACTATGTGATTACTGGTATCTCAGATGAGGGAATCAGTCTGGTGGCAGCAGACGGGACATTCCTGGTTGAACGATCAGATTTCCTCAGTATCTGGAACGGCTTGTTTACTCTGCTCTGGCGGATACCACCCGCTTACACCAAAGCTTCGACTCTTGGTGATCGGGATACCACGGTCGATTGGTTAGTCAGTCAGATAGATTTAATCGATAAGGTGAAACCTACCTATGACACTGGCAACCCTTTCGATCTGGCATTGGAACACAAGGTAAAGAAATTCCAGATTTCGGTTGGCCTGATTCCCGACGGCATCGTTGGTGCTCGGACCTGGATTCATATAAACAGTACTGAAGGTCTTGGCATCCCCTTCATTCGTAAAAACGCGAGTCAGGACTAGTCATGTCATATATCCTCGATGCGCTGAATAAATCGGAACAGGAACGCAAGGCTAATCAGACGCCTGATCTGAGTACAATCCATCGCGCACCGGTTCCGTCAGGATCGCGAGATGCAAATTCACATCGCTGGTTTTTCGCTATTATTGCGATCATCATCGTTAATGCAGCGGGATACTGGTTCTGGCTGACCCAGTCAGGTCAACAGAACGCAACCGCAATTGCTAACAGTCCGGCGGTCCCGGCGAGTACCCCTCCCCGGCAATTCAAGTCACCTGATGTTCAGCCACCAGACGAAGCTGCTGCAAGCGTTCCAATCACTAACCACACGCCGGCGGCATTGGCAGCACCCGTGAGAATCACCGATCTACCCAGAGAAGTACAAAGCAGGATTCCCGCATTGCGATTTTCCAGCCATCTGTTTTCAGAGGATGCGGAATTCAGAATGGTGAATATCAATGGCCAGATGATCCGAGAAGGGAACATCGTTGCAGATGGCATCCGATTACTCAGCATAACCGAAGACGGTGTTATCCTGACCTTCCAAAACTATTCGATCGAAGTCAGTGTTCTACAGGACTGGACGTTTCCACCTGATCAAGCCCGTCAGAACCAGTGATCAGCAGCTGATCCTTCACATCCGGCGTCTGAGCTAACCACCCAGAGAAGACCTTTATGGTATGACGAGTAACTAGTTGGTTGGGGGTTGTGTTGGTTCTGGTTCAGTCTGAATCTGATTCTGCAGGTCCAGCAATCGCTGATTCACCTGTTGTCGATATCTGTCAAAAACATCGATGGACTCCTCGACATTCTTGACCTTATTATCCAGAGCAGAGATCGAGCGACGATTACCTTCAACAAGGTCGGCCTGATCCTGAACCTGACCTCTCACCAGGGTAACCTCTGTATTTACCTTTTGATTGTCCTTCAAAAGGTTCTGACGCATATCTGAAATGCTTTTTGTGAAGCGATTCAGTTCTGAAGTTACCTTGTTAACATCCGTGCTGAGATTCTTGGTTTGAGTTGTCAGCTTAAGGTTGCCCGCGCTGATCGTACCAACTTTTTTCTCGAGTTCCTGAAGCTTGGGTCTGTTCTGCCGATAGGCGATTTTCCAAAGCTTGTCTATCTCGCTGAAATTTGTTTCCTGCTTTGATTGAATTACCTGGATTGTTTTTGACACATCGGTGCCGGTGGCTTCAAGGCGGCTTTCAAGATCTCTGACATTATTGTTTGCCCGTTCGAGAATTTCATTTGATTGATCAAGCCGTTGCTGTACTTCAAACAACGTGTATCCACCCACGCCCATCATGATGGCCATCAAGACAAGACTGAACACCAACATACCATTAAAGTTACTTTGCTTTGGTGCATCAGATCGGTTGGTACTACGATAGGATGCAACCTCATCCTGTGCTGGTTTGATTGCGGGGACCGGATTCAGATCTTTCTTTTTGTCATTCATATTTAAGAATCACTTTTTGAATAAAGAACGGTATTCAAGCTTAAACCCTTCTCGATTCAACGAGATGTCTCCACCGAAACACAGGTGCAATCATTTTGTTATCATCTCACTAACATCAGTTTGATCATCGACAACACCCAGCCAAACTCTGCACTCTAACTCGATTTGGGTAGAATAAAACATCCCTATTATTGTGGAACAACTATAATTTCACGCTGTATAGCTATGATAACATTGAAATTTTTAAAAAACTATTACCCGTTGGTTTGAAAGGACGAATGGCCTTTGCAACTCTGGTTTCAATCCCTGATGATCGTCGGCAGGTTCATCTCGCTCAACCCCAACTCCGAAATGATCCGCCGATAACACGGTACACGAGTTGGAATTCTAGCGTGCTTCTATCATGGATGACCTGGAAGAACGTGATGCAGTGTCCTAAATGCGCAGCGGAGTTCACCACCGTAACCTACGAAAATATTGAGGTAAACCTGCGCATCAACTGTAAGGGACTTTGGCTCGATGTACTTGAAAAAGAAGATCTCAAGAACACTCGCGGATCCGAGAACATTGATATTGGCGATGAACAAACGATGAATAAACTAATGAGGAATATAATCGCATGCGGAAAATCAACTTCCCTCACTGTGATGTGAAGATGCTGGCCATGATCGACAAAGACCAGTTCCACATCTAGTACGAATCCTGTCCCACTTGTTTCGGTACCTTTTTTGATGCTGGAGAATTCAAGGACTACAAAGAGCAGAGCATCGTCGAAAGCTTCAAACAAATGATCGAAACGCTTAGACCCAATCTCTGATCCTCAATCGCACACGCAGCCAAGTCCAGAAACAAATCAGCAAGGGTCTGGGTCGTTCAAACTCAACCTATCGGCCGAATCAAAAATTAGTTGAGCCACCGTTTGTCACAACACCTTCACTGACGTTTGTCGAATCTATTGCGGCTGAAACTAAACTGAGAAATTCTTTCCTTGGCATGTAGCCATTACCATCAAGCTTCATGAACTCTTCAACAAAACTGTGTTCAGCCCGGCTGATCAGGTGTCTAAATTCAGTCTAAAAACAGTGGCCGTGCTGCCTGAGAGATGCTGACCTTCCCAGCAGGGTCTCATCAAGGTCAAATACTACCCCGCATGTGACCAATGTTCAGGCACTTCGTAGACTGTATTGATGATAAGGGCCTTCTGATCCCTGCCCGGCACTGATCAGTTCCCAGTTGTTGTACTCATAGAAATCACAGGCATTGCGATTTGCTGCCAGAGTCTTCAGCGAAAGAGGCAGACCATAGCGATCCTGACAGGTTTTGATAAGTCTTTTTGCTATCCCTAGATTCTGGCAGCTAGGCCTGACGTACAGATGGTGGATAAATTTTTCAGGTGGCCATATTGAGATGAAGCCGACCACGACCTGCTTGACAACAGCGACTTGTATCGACTCATTACTGGTCAGGGATCTGAGTCTCCTGCTAGAAACATCTTCTGACCTGAAACACTCAACCAGTCTTCTTGCGTCGTTGTATACGTCGACGAGTTCACCCAGGTCCGAATGGTGAAAATCACGAATGATCATAGTGTCTGCCGGGGTTCATTAAATGTCTCACTTTACTGTTTCAACAAAACGCCTCACATTTCTCTGGAAAAACCTCAATCCAGGTCGGCAGTCTGACCGGTTTTTGCATCAGAGCTGTTCTGTAATATAACACTCGCAACACCAGCCGCGAACAGCATCAACACCCCATTAAATATAAATGGACTCTGATGACTGACATGATCGTAGAGATATCCACCAATCAAAGGACCCAAGGTTGCACCAAGACCTGCTGCCATTTCAGCAGTACCAAATGTTCGCGCCACCGTCGATGAACTTGCACATCTGGCAATTAAGGTTTTTCTCGAGGGTTCTATCATTGTCCAACCTACGACTGAGGTGCTGTAAATAACCACAAGAGACCAGAAACCCGGGGCGTACGACATTGCAAAATACAGGATGCCCGCAGTTATCATTCCGATCAACATAAACCCAAGCGGACCCCTGTTATCAGCAAGTGCACCCATCTTTGAAGGAAGCAGTGCATAGATGATACCCGCAGGTAAAAATGCCCAGGAGAGAATTCTGGAATCAGTCGTGAAACCGTCCTGCAGGTAAATAAGGTAAATCGGCTGAATCAGTGCACTCGCCACACCCATCAGAAACAGGATCCCCATCAGTCGCTTTAAGGATTCTGAAATCTCAAAATCAGTGCCAGATTCAGCCATCTGTTCTGTTTTCGTTTCAGGTAGTTTGATCAGCGCGAAGATAAATCCAAAACACGCAATCCCGGCGAATAGCGCAAAACTGAATTTCCAGGCCAGAGCTGGTACCGCACCGATGAGTCCAAATCCAATAAACGCACCCAGGAACGTCGCCCTTGTCTGAACTTCAACATTTTGACCCATGGCTTGACCTCTATCGGTGACATCCGTCAGGTCAGCGGTCATCACGTCTACCGATACAAGGAGTAACGAGGCCCCAAGTCCCTGGAAGAACCTGGCCACGTACATGGTTTCAATATCGAGGGCGAACGAGTATCCGGTATAGGCACCCACATATAGAAGCAAGGCCGATAGAAAGAAGACCCGCCGACCAAACCGATCAATACCAAAACCAATCACTGGCCGCATGAGTAGTAAAGACAGAGAAAACAGACTGAATAAACCACCAATTTCCAGTGCGCTGGCACCAATAGCCTTGGATTGAACCGGCAGGGCAAAATTAATAAAGAACAAAGGTGCAGAAACGAGGAATAATCCTCGTCTGACAACAGCTAAACCTTCCATGAATATGAATACCAGGGACTAGTTCAGAATATGGAAGTCAATATACAATCTAATTGGCTAAATCACCTTACGCTTGTGCTAAAAACATATGTGGTTGCGATGAAACTCGGTCATGCTCGATGAATCTGCTTTCCGCAGGCACACCACGGATCTATTTCATTTGTTCAGAATTGGGATTTCAGCTATATCCTGAATCAGATCCTTGGGCAAACCATCACAGGAAACCATATCAGCTATGCCACCAAATCGCTCCTTGATGGCCGATGCAATCTCATCATGCTTCCCAACAGCACAAAACAGTCGCACCACGTCATCTGAGATTTCGTCTGTCATCTGATCCCACTGACCTTTCTTGGACATATCGTTTAACTTGTGTCCAAGATCTTGCAGGTCATGAGTTTCAAATACGGGCCAATAGGAAGGCGTCGAACCATAAAAGCCAACTCGCATCCGCACCCATTCAAACACCTTTTGTACTGATTCATCGTCCTTTCCGGTTACCACAAATCCTCCACCGGAGATTTCAAAATCCTCACGTTTTCGCCCAGAGTTGGCCAGTGCCTTTTTGAGCCTCGGGATTACAACATCATCCAGATACTTCCGGGTACAAAATGCGTGTAGCTGAACGCCATCACATTCTTCGCCAGCCACTTTCATCATGGCCGGACCAACAGCCGCAATCTGGACAGCAGGCGGTGGACAGGGAAGCGGTGTCGGCGTGAAATTCGGCGTCATCAGCGAGAACTGATAATGTTCTCCCTGATAATCCAGCTTTGCCCCGGTCTGCCAGCACGACCAGATCGCCCTCAGGGCCTGCACATACTCTCGCAGTCTTGGTGCGGGCGGGCTCCATGGCACACTGAACCTTCGTACATTGTGTCCTTTTACCTGACTGCCAAGTCCTAGCGTAAATCGACCTTGTGACGCAGCCTGAATATCCCAGGAAACATTTGCGACGGCCATGGGAGATCGAGAAAAGGCTATGGCAATACTGGTCCTGAGCTGCAGCGTCGATGTTGATGTCGCTGCAATTGCGTGGGGTAGGAAAGGATCAAACCGATTCTCCTGGGTGGAAACACCAAAATAACCCTGGTTCTCCAGGTTCCTGGCGATTTCACCGACCTTGTTAAGGTCATGACCCGTGATAGACGTCGTAAGTCTCATAACTGCTCTTAGAATGTTCAACTTGAGCAGAGAGTATCACCTACACCACCCTCCCGCACGGAAAGACGGGGCAAACCAGCGGGAATGACCCGAAGTGTAAATCCTGAGGGAATTCAGGCACAACGGACACTTCAGCCACTATATTCAGCCACTATAGTAGTGCCGAGACCCGGGTCTCGACCGTTTTTCTAACTGTTGTAGAACGCCTGATACACACGAGCAAACCAATCATCATAATCAGTGATATTCTCATTCAGCTCACAGACACCAAAACTTGCCGTCACCTCGATCAGATGGTCGCCAAATCATGTCTCAATGCCGCTGATCTGCTTCTGCAATCGATCTGCAAGCAGTACCGCTGGCTCTGCTTCGGTATCGACTAAAATGACGACAAACTCCTCGCCACCAATCGGCCCTTTACATCTGTCTCTCTGAGTTCATTGAGCAGTGTCATCGTCACCATCTGAATATTGGCAGTATCCATAAGAAGTTCCACCTCGCTTGCTTAATTCAGTTCTTCATCGAAAGGCATCAGTCTGGCGATATCCTCAAAGTTAGAATCGTTAAACATCAGCAAAGCTTCACATGATATGCCAGAGCCGACAAATCTCTGGTATATCGCGGAAATCCGGTCATCCAGACTGACATGATGCAGAGCCATCTGCAGTTCACCCAGGGTGAGATTGTTCGCATGGGGAAGCGACATACCACCAGAACCGGAAACTTCTATTTCTAAAGGCAGCAGAATTTTCATTATGTTCTGCAATCACGAGCGGTATCAGACCTCTTTTTACAGAGATGTCCAATCAATGCTGAACAGTTAACCTCTTATTCCGTTGCAAGCATCTGGTGTTACAGCGATTATGTGAGCCTGAACAAACACCGGGAGTCGTAATGGAAGTGAGAATGGACGGTCGGGTTGCACTCATCACTGGTGGCAGTCTTGGTCTCGGCTATGCCATGGCTGAAAAATTTGTTGAATCAGGCGCAGACGTCGCACTGATAGCAAGAAGGCAGGATGCATTGGATACTGCAGTATCAACGCTGCAGTCCGGTGTTAAAACCAGGATCATCGGTATTTCATGCGATGTCTCAAAGGCCAGTGAAATTGAAGATATGTTCCAGAAAGTACTGAGCAAACTCGGCAGAGTAGACATCCTGATTAACAACGCGGGTCATGCCAAAGCAGGCGAGTTTGAGTCTATATCCGATGAAGAATGGCAGTATGATTTTGATCTGAAACTGATGGCTGCCGTCAGACTGAGTCGGCTGGTCTTTCCAGGTATGAAGGAACGCAATTGGGGGAGAATCATCAACATGCTGAACACGATGGCAAAGACTCCGTCTGCCAGATCTGCACCTACATCGGTTACCAGAGCAGCTGGTATGGCACTGACGAAAGTGTTGGCCGGAGAAGGTGCCCCCTATAACATCCTCGTAAACGGATTCAATATCGGTAGAATCAAATCGGACCAGATTCAAAGGGCCTACGATGCAACAAACAAAGAGCTGAGTTTTGAAGACTTTGTTGCACGAGCGGGCAAGAATATTCCCATCGGGAGATTTGGCGAGGCTGAGGAATGTGCCAACCTGGCCTGCCTTTTATGTTCAGATGCAGGTGGTTATGTCACGGGAACCTCAATTAACGTCGATGGCGGGTTGTCACCGGCGCTCTAGTCACAAGCGTCAGGCTATTCCGTCATAACCCAGACTCGTTCAAATCTGGCTCCTTTTCACTGCGAGAACAAGCTGCCGTTCAAACTGGCCGATTTCGTGCCCGCCACGAATACACCCGAGGGGTTGAAGAGCAAACGATCGGATGCCTGCCTGAGCCGTGAGTCAACATCTTCCCTGATCTCAAAAACTACATTACCTGCACTCAGTACAAGAAATGTATCTTCCTCCAGTATCACCAGCTCTACGTCAAATGGCGGGGTTCCCGGCCTGGCTGTTACAGTTTCTGTCACAAAATCAGTTAATAGATGGCCACGGGGTTAATGATCATCTGAACGGCACCCCTCACTTTTGCCTGACCAAGCACAAACAGGAACTCAAATGCCTTCTCTTTAACCAGTGGTCCCGTGTTCATGGTCTCGAAAATGTAGATGCCATTTTCCTTAAGGTATATCACATGCCCCTGGTATGGTCGGCTTTCCACTTGCGACGGCACCACGTCCAGCCCCCAGGTATCAGCGCCAACCGCAACAACTTTTTTGCTGGCAAGATAGGCAGCGACTTCTTCGGACTGTCCCGGCTCACCGCTGACCCATGCGTCGGGATCGGACTTTAGTTTAGCGTCGGTCCAGCCGGTATGAAACAGTACGACATCACCCTCTCGAACCGGCGTACCCTGCTTCTTTTCGATAGCCTTAACGTCGTCGACGGAAAAGTACTGCCCTGCATCAAGAGTTTCAACGCCGTAATGGCCCGCAACGTCCAGAACAATGCCCCTGGCTACAATCGGCGGTACCTTCTCAATCCCCATTTTCGTCAATCCGGAAATACCGGCAAAATCTTTTCCGTGATTGCAGTTGTAATAGACGCCCTTGTATCCCAGGTGCCCCAGTCCATCAATCTGAGAGCCGATACCAAACCACCCCTGAAAAATGTCATCGTTATAGGTCATGTCAAAAAAAGGCCGGTTACTTTCCTGCTGGTTCGGTTGTACCACCATGAGTGACAGACTTCTTGGCGCAAACGCCGGCGTTGTACTGTCGATGGTTATTCCAAGTCCGTGTGTCTTTCCCTTTTTGATGAGTTTCGCCGCCTTCAAGACGCTGACAGTGTTGATCCGATTGGCGGCACCGATTTCATCGTCAGCTCCCCACTGGGATGGCTGGCAGTGCTGTTCCGCAACTGCACTCAAAGGCAGAATTAAGAGTATTAGCTGAACTATTGTTTTCATTTTCACAGTTTCCTTAACGCGAGTGATTACGACTCTAGTGAGGTTTGATCCATACAGGCGAAGTCCAGGCACGTTCCTGGATCGTGGTTGCAAGATCAGGTCTCGTTTGTGTACCTGCCTTCACCGCGTCCCAGGTAGACCAGCGACAGGTCGGATTCTCGAGTACGCGAACGTAGTAGAAAGCCCGTTGTTTCGAATCAAATGTTGGATCGACCCAGACCGCTTTCAGTTCCCCGGCACCGACACCGGCTGTGATGCTGCAATCGGCAATATCAACTTTTGCACCATTATCCGGGCAGCGATGCGTCGTGGTATCGACTGTCAGTCCGTCTGAGCAGGCAACGTCGAATACTTCTTCGTGAGTCTGTCCCTTATCGATCCAGCCCTTGATTACCTGCAATCTCTGCAGCCTGGTTCCCAACGGGTCAGCTGACGCCCAGGCAAGAAAACGCGGATTACCCCGACGTTTTGCTTTCAACTCTCCACCCTGGAGAGTGCTGTTTGCATAAGCATTGGACAATGCTCTTTTGCTGTTCAACACTTCGGCCGCAATGTCGTAACCGACGGCCAACCGGACCTTCATCCGCGGACCCGAAGTACCGAATGTCTCTTTACGTTGGAAGGCATCGAATATGGCATCCCGGGTGTTCTCTTCAGCCCACACCGCCGCAAGGCCCGCAGCACTGAAAAACCGGTTATAGACTTCTCGGAAGGCAATGGATCCGTCAGTCGTCGGGATCGGAATCGAGCCACGGTTTTCAGCATCACTGTCAAGCGTGCCTACTTTGCTGACGAATTTCGATTCATCAAACTGTTCACCGGAATTATGGGTATCACTCGCACCGACAACCCCAAACAGGTACGGATTGAATCCTCTCTTCTCCATACTGAGCCCATTCAACCAGGCTTCACGCACATAACTCCCCTGTGGTCGACTCTTGGTCCAACGGGCAATCTGATAGGGGAAGATCTCAAAATCCGCCCACTCGTCGTTAGGCGAGAGGAATGGATGGGTATCCGATGTACCCTTTACCTGTGTGATTTCAACCAGGGGTTCGTTGCGCATTCGCTGTTTTGCGTAATCGGCATCCAGGGGCTCACCGGCAAATTTCACCAGATCGAACATATTGCCATTTGAACCATTGGAGTTGTGGGGAATTGCCAGCGACTCGATGCCTTTGGCTCGCTCACTGTCCATCCAGTCCCAGAGGTCTTCCGGGTTTAAGGAATCAAGCCGGCTGAAGGGTAAACCAGGCGCTTTACTTCCCTTGTAGATGACGTTTCGATGCAGATTGCCGTCCCGGGCCGAAGTATATTCGTAACCAATAAACGCCGTGAAATTACCCGGATCATTGTGGCGCTCAGCAGTTGCCTGTATGTCTTCCCAGGCTGTATGAACATCCCTTTTGTTAAAATGTTGAGAAAGGAATGCGCCTGCAGTCTGGAATGCGATACGTCTGTCTACTCGTGTTTTGGCATCAAGGAACTTTCTGGCTTCAGGATCATTCGCAAGCTCATGATCGGGATCATCCATCGCAGACCACATACCCAGATAAAAGGCATGATCGGTGACTGAGTAAAAATCGAGCGGACGATCGAGTTGCAGGTCAAATCCACCCGAATGTTCAATAGCCTCGCCTTTTGCAAACCGATAAGCATCGTCAGGCGATGTCCTAGTCCCGAAAAGAAATGCATCGAACGAATATCGAGTATGGACGTGCAGATCTCCGAAATAGGCTTTCTTACCTTCAGCTATGACACTCGTAGCTGACAACAGCAAACTAATTACCAAACCGAATCTAATCATCATTCATCCCCCACCTGGATATCAATAAGTATCCACCCCAAAAACCCGCTCTGCAACCGTAAGCATTGACATCCGAACTACCGGGTCCGCACTTGACAGGATTTAGACCCGGAATCCAGGAATAATGTACTTGTTTATCATTGGTGTTACATTCTCTGCATATTCACAGTCTTGTGGGGAATTGTCATGAGTGAAGCATCAAATAGCCACTATGGATTTCTGTTACCCGAGGAACTGATTTTGCTCAGGGATCAGATTCGTCGATTTATGCGCGAAGAGGTCAAACCGATTGAGGACAAGCTCCCGTACGATGCCACAGGATGTGGCAGCGACGATCGCAAGCATCTTCGAGAACTTGCAGAGAATATGGGTCTGACACGTCTCACGGTGCCCGAAGAATACGGCGGTAATCCAGTCAGTTCGCTGGCTCGGGTTATTATCGCTGAAGAATCTTCCAAATGCCGACTCGGTGGATATGCACCGGCACTCGGCGCATTTGGCGGCGGACCACCAAATATCATCTGGAGTGGCACGCCGCAACAGATTGAGAAATACGGTATCCCTTGTGTCGAAGGCAAAAAGAGAGCATTTGTTGCTATTACCGAGCCTACAGGCGGGTCAGATCCTCGCAATAACATTACAACGCGTGCCGTCAAGAAGGGGGACAAGTGGGTACTGAAGGGTAGAAAGATGTGGATCACTGGCGCCCTCGGTGCTGATTATGGCGTACTCTTTGCCAGAACAGACGATGGCAGTGAGGGGCACCCGCCACAGATCACCGCATTTATTGTCGAACCTACTTTTCCAGGGATTTCATTCAACGAGATAGAGGTGATACGCGCCCTGTCTCCTTACGAAATCGTGCTGGACAATTGCGAAGTGCCAGATGAAAACGTCCTCGGTAAGGTCGGGCAGGGTTTTGCGGTTGCTCAATCATGGCTTGTGGATGCCCGAATTCCCTATGCTGCCGGTTGCATCGGTATTGCCCAGGAAGCTCTTGATATGGCTTGTGGCTGGGTAAAGCAGCGACCTACTCGCGATGGCATGTTACAGGACAAGCAAGCCATACAATGGATGATTGCCGATTCGGAAGTTGAACTCCGTGCCGCACGACTTCTGGTCTATGACGCCGCATCAAAAGTTGATGCAGGAAGCATGGGCAAGGTGGATGCGTCAATCTGTAAACTTTACGGTACTGAAACAGCTGGTAGAGTCGTCGACAGGGCCATTCAGATGTTTGGCGGTATGGGTGTCGCGAAAGAAATGCCACTGGAACGATGGTACCGGGAACTGAGAGTCAAACGAATTGGCGAAGGCCCCTCCGAAGTACACAGGATGGTCATCGCGCGCGACAAGTTAAGAAATACTGATGGCGGTATGTACTTCGGCTGATGTTACCTGCTGTTCCCGGGACTGAGTCCCCCTATCGCTTCAGTTTCAAGCAACCTCGCGCCCCGCAGTATGCCACCCATCGAGTAATTGCCTTCGTGACAGGCGTATTCATATACCCTGTCATCGCTTGCCTGCCAGACGTACTCACCAGACCAGGGACCGGTCCAGACTGAAGGGTCTTCTACCGTAAACCGGTAAAGCAGATTGCCGTCTTCGAGTTGAGTGAATCGCTCTACGACGTGTGCGTTTTCTGAGCCGCCACGTCCTGGTCTGGTTTTGGGATGAAAGTTAACAGTGTCAACGACCAGTGTGTCATCCTCCCACCATCCAATTGAATCACCAAGCCACTGCCTCATCCTTGAGGACTGGTGTTCAGAATTCATTCTCACAATGCGAGCGTCGTGCACCATTTCAATCAGGATCATGACGTGATCCTCGGTCTGCACGATCCTCTTAAAGTTGTTATATAGACTTGGGAATGTGGGCGTCGCGCCAGTGAATCCCAGGATGCATCGCTCGGATATCCCCAACATTTCCGGGCCATCATAGGGTCCCTCCCCCTCTATGGTCAGCCACCAGGCAGTGCCGTCATTGGGACGCCGCAGCTGTCGGCGTGTCATCATTTGGGCCATCGCCGCTTTGGTCATCCCGGGCATCTGGCCATTTTTGGGTTCCGTGAGGATGGAGGTTCGAAACTTGCCATTGATCATAAAGACATCAGACCCCGGATCGACCCAAAAATTATTATATCCACCAACATTACCTGCACCACTGCTCTCCCGAAACTCATCACCGACACCAATCGGCGGCGCACCACCTTCAGGTGGCGCGCTGGTAACAGGGCCTCGATTCCTGGTTCGAGCCGCGACGCGCTCTTTCGCAAGTGCCATGATCGCGTTGGCACGCTCCGGTGTTAATTCAAGATTGTCACCAAACTCCTGAGGGCGCTGGAAGGGCGTCAGGGTAGCAACGTTGTAGGTTCCAGAGAAATCAGGGTGTCCACCCTCTCTACTGGCATCGTCCTTCGCCCCTGCGAAGGGAGCAATCAAAAGTAGAATAACAACCAATCCCAAGATCTTCATCACGATAATTCCGTCCGGCCAATCAGACCTGATCAGTACATGATCATGATATAGCATTTCAGCAATGAGATGTTTTTTCGCTTCAGTAGAGAATTAATCCGTTTCGGATTTCGCACAAGTCGATTGCGGGATGAAGAACAGGCTAAATATTACTTCTGGAGGCGTCTTCGAATCGTATCAGCCATCAGTTGCGGGCTTGTGCCATTTCTAAACATGACCCTTAATTTCCTCTCGGGATCTACCAGGTAAGTGAATGCCGAATGGTTCATTGAATAAGCCGAACCCGGAGCTTCCGCCTTGTATGTGGCAGATACGTCTACACCAAAGTGATTAGCAGCTGCCAGGGTCTGTTCTTTCGAACCAGTGAGTGCAAGCAGGCGCGAATGAAAACTCCTGACGTAACCAGCCAGGTGCTCCCTGGTATCCCTTGCTGGATCGAAAGTAATGAAAAGCGGTTGCACATTATTTGCCTCTCCACCTAATAGATCCAGTGCTTTTCCCATGACGACCAGATCGGTTGGACAAATGTCCGGGCAGTAGCTGTAACCAAAGTAGATCAGTAAAAAGCTGCCCTCAAAGTTCTGGTCGCTGACATTATTGCCAAGGTGACTGGTCAGGTTAAAGGGCCCGCCATGGATCTGTCTGGCATCTGATTGCGGGAAGTCAGACACCGGCGGAATACGGTTCAACCCCCCCTCTGGTACCGTTGAACCTGTTTGCTGATCATCGCAATAAGCCACAGGAAGCTGAAATGTCCCGGCGGCAACCGTCAGACAAACAAGAAGACTTCTGATCAGTTTCTTTTTTTCGATCACGAGCTGGTCACCATAGTTACAAGGTTTACGTGATGATTTACCAAAGGTGTCTTTAAACCAGTTCATCATATACAGACTGAGAATTCCTGGATACCGTTAGCCTCACCCTGTTCTGAATGAGATCAGCGCAAACTTATTATACGCACGAGAGTACAAACAATTCTGTCTAACCGCCAGCATTCCCAATGTCGTGAACTAACTCCCCCTCGGTAATTGATTGCTGTTCACATTCCCTGTTCGTCTGAACGAGTACTTATACCTCAGAATCTGATATTATCTAAGATGATGACAGCACAGAGATTGAACTGTTCGTTCTACATTCCATTCTGAACGTACGAGCGAACAGCCTAGAATATTCAGATACAGACTAGTCTTCCAACAGACCACAATTGATCAATCGTATGCGAACATTTTCGTGGCAGAAGGTTGTAGTGAGAACATGACAAAAATGATAACAACAGTGACGGTTTGTCTATTGCTGTCACTGTCTGCTTCGTCCTATGCGGGAAAAGCTGAAACTGAACAGATGGTAAAAACGGTATGTGCACCCTGTCATGGGGTTGATGGATTCAGTCTGGTGCTCGCCTATCCGAATCTGGCAGGTCAGCAAAAAAAATACATGATTGAACAACTGAAAGCCTTTCGCAGCGGAGCTCGTCAAAGTCCCAAGTTGATGAATCCTGTAGCTGAAAAGCTATCGGATGCAGAAATCAAAGATCTGGCAAAGTACTTCTCGAAATTGAGTCCGTGTAAAGATGCCTGCGCTGCTACCGCAAATACAACCACAAAAAACTAGCAAACCGCGATAACTAAAAGAGAGGATGAGTCTCAAATTCTTCCTCGCCGTACCTTTTTGATCCTTTGCCTGCATTACCGAAAAGTTTCCAGACGCCTTCCTTGATCAGGATATGCCTCTGCCTGTCCCAACTATCTATGGTCACAATTTTATCAGTCTCCTTTGGGAATCCCGACAGCAAACCAAAACATTCTGCGACCGCAACCTGCCCCTCATCACTATTCTGATAGGTAAGCAGCCGCATTGCATGTTTTGCAGAGAGGTTGTCAAAGTTATCAAAAATCTTCAGCCAGATTCCCCGGGCGAATTGCCTGTCCTCGCCGTTGAGATTTGTATATCTCTCCGAGTAAAGGGACATCAACGCCTCAATATCCTCGGCTTCAATGGCTCGTTCAGCCTGATGGAAGAAATGTACGATATTGTCATACTCTTCTTCACCCGTTGTTGCCTTGGCATCTTCATCCAGCTTCATGGAAAAGTTTTGTGATAATTCCCTCTCACCGTCTGGGGTTTCTGCCACGGATAGTCCCGGAAAAACCGAGAGACCAACGACTAAAAGCAGGAGAGAAAATTTAACAGACGAACTCAATTCAGGGATATTACTACTAACTTCTGACATACATTTACTCAGTTATTATTCTTATCGTTAATTACTCGGGAAAGGCTTCGGGTGCTTGAATATTCTGCCATCCTTCACCTGACAGCGCCAGCATGAAAGCCACAAGATCCTCTCTTTCCTTATAGGTAAGATTCAGCATCTTTACAGGGGGAGCATCCGTCGAATTCTTTTTACTGTATCGCGCCAGAGTCTCCTCTAGAGTCATGTCCGGCCTTTGCATCTCTGGATCTAGATAGGGATTATCTATTGCACCATCATTATAATATTCCACAACCTTCTCCAGAGACGCGAAACGACCATCATGCATATATGGGCCTGTCTCGCTGATATCTCTCAAGGTAGGGGTTTTAAATGCGCCCTTGTCCTCATCCAGTCCTGTCACCTGGAACCGGCCCAGATCAACCTCTTTTTGATCCCAGCCAATACCCAGGTTGTGGAATTTCTCGTCAGTCAAATTCCATCCCGAATGACACTGGTTACACCGCCCTTTGCCTTCAAATATCTCAAGCCCTCTTTTTTCTGCATCCGATAAGGCACTTGAGTTTCCAGCTTCAAACTGATCCCACCTTGAATTCCCGGATATGATAGTCCTCTCAAAAGATGCAATCGCTTTTGCCAGTCCTTCAATACTGACATTGCTGCCAAAGGCTTCGTTGAAGAGTTTTCGATAACCCTTGATGGCAGAAACTTTATCGACAACCGCGTCAAGCGAAGGCATCCCCATTTCAATAGGGTTAGTCAGAGGACCTATTGCCTGTTCTTCAAGCGAGCCCGCTCTGCCGTCCCAAAATTGCGTGGCATTGGCAATTCTGTTGATTATGGTCGGTGTGTTTCTGTTACCCTGTTTCTCTTTTATTCCAATCGCTGCTTTCGTATTGTTCGAGAATCCTCTGCTTGGCAGATGGCAGCTTGAACAGGAAACAGTGTTATTTATAGACAGTCGTCTATCAAAAAAGAGCAAACGTCCCAACTCCACCTTCGACCTTGTCATGGGGTTGTCATGAGGCACATAATAAGCGGTCTTGTCCACGCCCAGGGGCAACGAAATCAGTGAACTATCATCAGCTATCGCTACGAAGGCGCCCAGCATCTGGCAGCAAAACAAGGCGGACAACAGATTCTTCGTTGGTTGCCGAGTATCAGTTGAGTTTATCTCAGTTTTTAACTTCAAATTGAAGTCACTTTCCCTCGACGGGACCAGTATCAGCCCCGGCATCATCAGAAATCAGATTTTCACCTACAATTTCGAATAGTTCAATTTCAAAGAGCAGTGTCGCATTAGGCTCAATTGATAGTAACTCATTCTCAACGTTTCGTTGTCCTTTGTTGCCGTAGCCGAGATGAGGTGGTACAGCAAGTTGTATCTTGCCACCCTCCGACATCAACGTTATACCCTCGACTATCCCAGGTAATACCTGAGAGGTTAATACAAACTCAGACACGCCAACCTGATGAGTATCATCAAAAACGACCTGATTGGTAAACATTCCCTTGTAGTGGACCCTGACCTTGTCACCTATAACAGGAGTTCTGCCGTGTCCTTTCCTGACAATTTTGAATTGCAGACCGCTGTTCGAAACTTCAACACCAGATCCTTGCCTGTGTTTCACCAGAAATTCCCGGCTACGAATGAGATTCTCATCAGCCAGATTCTCCAATCTGGCCTTGGCCTGACGCGCAACCTGTCGTTTGTAATCGACAATAATAAACGCCATCTCTTCTTCATTCAGTTTGGCATCTTCATCGTTATAGGCATGTTGAAGTCCCGCCAGGAAAAGCTGTAAATCAAGATTATCAAGCTTTTTGACCACCTTTTCACCGAAATCAAAGCCAATACTGTAACTCACCATTTCTTTTCTGAGATCGTTGATAGCGACCTCCATGACATTCTCGGTAAACACCGTGGCCTTAGCGGTTACCTGCGGATGCTCCTTGAGGAAAAAAGTGAAGTTCCCCGGGTCATTGAATTCATATATCCATTGTTCACCCTTGCTCATCGCTGGACTAGATGCAATGTTTTCAGAATTACTGACGACTACGCTATGACCTCCCTCCATGTGAACGACATTCTTGAACACGATCCTGTCATCCGTCTGCAGTAAAAGATGATCCGGGCTCATGTGGCCATGACCAATCTCGATAACATAGTCTTGAGCGCCATGAGCAGACGAAGCGAGAATGCTCAGCAGCACAAAACTGATGAGTGGAAGTAATTCCTTCATCTTGTAAAATTTCACCAGAAGCCCATCACACTTAATCGTATATTCAACTGACTTCTTTCTCCGGGTTTTCTCATCAATATCCGGTTCCTCAAATGAGTATCGACCTATTCAATCAATGGCTGCGCAAGTATCCACAAACTCAGCATAGTGTACCCAATCATCAGTATTAACATGGGAATTTGACTAATCAACGCCTGCTTCCTGTCTTTGAATATCCGAAGTGCCAGAACATGAGCAACATATACCGCGATCATGTGGCCGACAACAATAGAAACCAGAGACGCGTTCCACACAAAACGAGCACCTACAATGGCAATATCGACACGATAACCAAGTGTGCCGAAGAGATCCCATTGAAGTCCGAATGGGTCAGATGCCAGGGGAATCATGAACTGACCAACGATCAGTAGATAGGAAAAATAGTGAGCCAGATGATAAGCAAGTGCTATAGGCAGGAGAGAAAACACAAAATAAGCCGCGACTTCAACCGTACCCAATGCTCGCTCCTGACCGGAATTCTCCGCAACGCTGAAGGGTGAGATTAATCTCATCATCCAGGCGAAACCCAGGTACAGACCTGTAAAAAGCAAAGGAGACAGAATCAACCCGGTGGTCGTTAAGACCGTTTCCCGATAGATACCCCACATTTCCAGTTGAAAAAGGACTGGCTGCAAGGGTCGCCAGTCTGGCAGGGATTCAATAATATTTGCCCACAGTGGTGTCCCCATAAAGCCATCAAAGGTCACGGTCGAGAGCATCAGTATCACGAATAGCATCAGAGAATTTGGTATCTGGCCATCACGCATCAGGCCAACACCGATGGGCCGCAGATTCAACTCATGATCCGTTTTAAGCAACGGCTCGCCCGAGGGTTGAACCCTTCGCATCTCCAGCAATGAGAATCTCGCAAGCAAACCAAAAAAAAGACTGAACGATTCTCCCTTCTGCAACCAGGTTTCACGACCGAAGAGAAACATACCCAGCCAGGTCACGAGCGAATAAATAGCGATCGCCGTAGCGAGATTCAAGGGAATGGCATTAGCCGTCCACACCAGTTCTCCCCATACGAATACCAGAAAAAAAAAGCTTGCAGGCCAGACACCCAACCAGGACGGATAGTGCAGGTTCAGAGATGTTCCTTTTCCTGATCCTCGAATCTTGCGAATCAGATATTCGAGAAACAAGTAGAGCGAATTCCAGGGATTGATCAATGACCACAGATTACCGATGAGTGCGCAGAAATAAGCCACACCAATCCACCAGATTATCCACACCATTGTTGGCAGTAGGTTCTTCGCTGGATCCTGCGGACCGAAAAAACCAATGACCAGAATCATCAAAAAGAGCGAGAAAGCCAGTAGACGAATCAGAGAAATCGATACCGGATGACTTATAAGACGCACCCATCTCAACTTCATAAGATCTATACGAGGATAGAAACCAATCCCTTTTAGCGGAATTCGGGCAAACAGTGCGACAAGTACAAAGGAGAAAAAAACGGCACCCCCGGCACCAGCGAGATAGTAGTCAAGGGGGATCGGCAGATCAAATCGTTGTCCGAAGGCATGACCAAAGGCACTGCTAAATGGTGTTACACCGATGAGGGCGATGACAGCAGCAGCAATCCTGCGGAAGCCATGGCAACGATATCGCCGGATCATCGCGGATAGACTTCGACATACACCAGCGTCTGCTCTTTCTTTCCAGATGAATGGGAATGTCCATGGACAGTTACAGCAAAACGACCGGTAGCAAACAGATCAAATGCCATGACCGCATCTTCGCCTGGTTGAATACGTTGTTCGATATCATAGCCATGTAAATGAATGGTCATTAAAGTGTCTGAGGACCAGGTTATTTCAGCCCGGTTACCCTGGATAAACCGGATATCTTTTTCTCCCACAACCTGGCCATTTACAATCTTCACGGTTGCAGCCTGCACAACCTCTGAGGTGTTTTCTGACATTTGCGGACTTTCTGTGTTTGATTCGGCAAGAACCGCGTTGTTCACTAAGAATGTCAGCACCAGCAGTTGAAACGTGCGAGTCAACATGGCGGGTCACTCATCTCTGCAATTCATTACGGTAATATAATTTCCGGTTGCCTTGCTATAAATCTGCCCTTCGGCATCAAGAGATACACTGCTGACCCTCTGTTCAGAGAACTTGAGAGAATACTTCACCGCATTGTCATACCCCAGCAGCTGACAGGCACCTGTGTGACCACTGTGAATAGGAAATCTACTCGGCCCGTGATGTAAGAAAGGCATTTCTACGGTCACGGTACCTGAGCCACCGTCTCGAACAGCCTTTGCAATAATGACGGGAAGTGGTTTCGGCTTCGAAATACAGGTCATAGATTCTATGTAATATCCGCTCGATACCTCACTGACGGCACCATCCTTGTCAACTGCCACTGATTCAGCCGGATCTTTCGACCAATGAACATAGTCGCGCAGAAAATCATCCATCCCAGCCAGTCGACATGCTCCCGGAACTCCTCCACGAATCCCGTAATGGTGTCGATGGTCTTCATCTGATAAAGAAACCAGAGGGTGAAGGAAGGTTTTACTGGAGTCAGGATTATCGATTATCTGTTGTGCATGAATAGTGACGCCGCCGCCAACAGCATTGACGGGAATCAAGAGCAGAAGCCAGACCAGACTAATGACTATTTTACTCATTCTGCATTCTGGTCTGACAATGACCGGGCGTAGTCCAGGCATTCTTTCATTTCCTTGTCGTCCAGGACACCCTCCCAGGGAGGCATAACATTCATGCCTTTTGCGATTGACTCAAGCAACTGAACATCGGTTTTCTCCAGCCTTTCACCTCTGGCAAAATGAGGTGTGCCGCGTAAAACCGGTACGCCATCCTCGCCGTGACAGGCTGCGCAATTTTCCTCAAACAACACCTGTCCCTGGCTTGCGTAAAGCGAGCCTACATTCAGGCAAATCATGAGAACACAGCAGCTCTTAAGAGCCATCCTCTTTACAAGAAAATACAGGTTCAACTCCCCCCAAAACCAAATTATGTACACAGACTGTTTTCTCAACACATAAATGATGTTAGCCCGGACACCAACCATATCTCAAGGCTTCAGCACATCAATCCTAATCAGAGGTTGGATAGAATAACAGCTAGCTAAAGGTCCTATTGGTGAAACTCATCTGCGAGAGATCTTCCTTGTAAGGACTTTTACCAATTTTTCGCACCCTGCCGACGCCAAGTTTGAACCGATAGTTTCCACTCATGGGATCAGTAACACTCGGTGACAACGCGTTTACTGTCTGTTTTGGGTTGACCAGGCAGACTGAGAAAGTGGTTCCCTGCCGTACCGAATCAGTCACGACTGCGACCAGCTTGACCGAGGCGCTTTTGAATTCGATATGTCCATTCTTCAAAAGACCAGTGTACATTGCATCCTCGAGTCGACGATGAATAAAACCACCGGTCTGTACAGCAACACGGTCGCTGTAAGCTTCCACCAGGTCACCGCTTTCTATTCCGCGGGCCTCTGCGTCTGTTGGGTGTATTTCCAGGATATTTTCCGGCCAACGCTGTTGAATATACGGTCGTCGCTGCGCGTCATCGAACCCGGACTGCCAGATTTCGTTCATGCGTCCTGAGGTCACCCATAATTCATCATCCCTGGGTCTAATTGCATCAAAAAAGTCCTCGAAGATAAACCACGGAGATTTCAGTAAATGCGGCTTACCTGAATGCGAATTAAAAGCCTTGTATATCTTGTGGATCCACGTCAATGATTCTGGACCGGTTTCCGGTAGTTTTAATGTACTGTCATGGAAACGCTTGGTACCTACCAACTGACCATCTTCCTCTCGAACGGGCGTTTGAATTCCCTCTGTACCGAGTTCACGGAGAAAATCGTGTCCGGTCTTACCGGCTTTCTTAGCATATTTCAGAAAAACCGCATAATCCCGTCGGCCGCCGCGATTACCTCGCATACTCTCTTCATAGACCTCATTGGAGGTCTTCCAGTCAAAACCGGGGAAGCCCATTTTCTGGCCAATCTGGCCTACTATCCACCAGTCCGGTTTGGACTCACCTGGCGCGTCGTAGAACTTATCGTAAATGCGCATTCGACGTTCACCGTTAGAACGAACAAACGCCTCTTCACCCCATGTTGCGGCAGGAAAAACAAAATCAGCAAATTCGCTGCCAATGGGTTCTCTAAGATAGATATCCTGATTAACCATCAAGGTTCCACCGGAATCCACCCGCTTCTTCATCTGTTCGATCGCGTGCTCTTTGTCGTTTCGTGTAATCTGGTGTGGATTGTTTCGGGTGAGGTTTCTCATCACGCTCTCAAGATGCAGAGAAGCCGACATAGCACCAACCCAGGTGGTCCCGACGACATAAGCCATACGAACGTGACCGTTCTCCATCCACTTATCGAGATTGAGGGACATACGACGACGTCCAAAGAACTTCTCTGGTCCTTTTGAGCGTGGATATGAACCGCCACTATTACCTCCACGCTGATGTCCACCAAGACGGCTGATCATCTGCCCGGGTCTGTTGCCAGCGCCACAAATGAAACCTAACGAAGCAACAGAGGCTGTATTGCCATAGTTATTAGTCCAGTAATTACCTTTTTCAATGGCGATTGATGTCTTTGGTCGGCTGCCGTCTGCGCTAGGTTTGGCCAACATCTCAGCTGCAGCCGTTATTTTTTCTGCCGGAACACCACACAACGCCGAAGCATATTCCAATTCGGATTCTTTTTGTGATAAGGCCCATTTCTTGTAATCAGAGAAGCCATCAGTTTGCACCTGACCCCAGGTCGTCCGCCACTGCCAGGGTGTGTCTCTGATCCCTCGTCCAAAACCTTCATTCGACTCCCACTTGTTAGCGGGCGGGAATTTCTTCAACCAGGCCGTATCCTCCCAGCCATTCTCTAAAATCACCCGGGCCAATGCCATGTGAAGGACCGTATCGGTTCCCGGAATCAATTGGAGATGCAATCCACCATTTTCTTCGGCATAGGCCACACCCGAGGTTCGTCTGGGATTGACAAAGATCTGTTTCTGACCATGCTCGATAGTGCCTCGCATCATATATTCATTCCATATGATGGTTTTGGTTTCAAACGGATCGGTACCGCTAAGAAAGACGACATCTGCCTCATACCAGTCATCGTACGATGCTGAAAAATTATCTATCCCGGCATCTCTGAATCCCGGCGTATCTGGTGCATGCCCGGGATTGTCATGAAAGGCATGGGCGGGCGTATTAATCTGGCGCAGCGCTAACTTCGTCAGCGCATAGTTGTTCTCAAAAAACTGATAGGAATACTGCTTTTGGGCATAAGCATTCTCACTGTACTTGTCGATGACGTAAGTGGCCATTTCGGCGAATATGTCGGTCGCATCATCCCAGGAGATTCGCTGGAGTTTTCCGTTAACCCGCATCATCGGATACTGCAGGCGATCTCTTGTCGCCGTATCCGGGTTATAACACTTCTGTGCGATGCAGCCTCCACGAATACTGTGATCGCCACCCCGGTTAACTACCTTGGAATCTCTGTCAGGTATAACAATCACATTCTGTTTAATCCCATCTGCAGTGACAACGTTGTGCATATTGGGACTAACCCAGCCACCTTTCAACGGTCCCTGTGGATAGTCGATACCAAACGCGTTTTCAGCTGCTGTCTGGCCGCCATCCTTGCCTAACGGCCAGCGATACACCTTATAGCCGCAGGCAACGATGCAATAGTCACAGCAGGTAGTAAACTGATCTGCATCCACAGGTGGTAGCGGCACTTCATTAACAGGTATATAACTTGGTTCATCAGCCATTTTCTATTTCCTCAAAATCAAATTGCACAGTGCCCATAGCCATTGGCTCAACCGTGCATCACTCGCAGCTTCAATGACGAAGCTTCATCTTCATGCCTGCCTATGCAGACAAGCTCGCATTGTTTGACCGCCCATAGAGTAGTCCTCTAATACCGGTTGCATAGATATCTCCACCATCCACTTCGAGTAACACTTGTGGCAGGCTCTCTGTCGCATGCCCAGATACCACGATTCCATATCGGGTCAGATCAAATCGGCTCAGATGAGACCGGCATGGCCCCATCCCTTTATGTTTGGCGTTATAGCCACCCAGCAAAGGTGTACCCATGTGAGGACAGGCAGTACTGAAAGCCACAATGTCCTTACCCGGACCGACGCCGCCACCTGCCGGTACACCGAGCTTGATCAACATACATCTGGACTTCCTGTCGGGAAATCTGATATTGACAGGTTTATCGTCAATGAGCTGATCCATCGAAGCCACCAGCTGACGTGGTAATAATGTGGTTCTGGCCATCATCGATCCGCAGCCCGGAACCATCAACATCGCCATACCGGCACTGCCGATCGTGGCAGCCTGAAGAAATCGGCGCCTACTGACCTGACAGGCTCGTTCATTCTCATCCTCGTCACTCGTAATCAGCACTGTTTCATTCGTCATCATCTTTCCCTTAATCAAGTACTTAACACGCGGGTTATCTCAGCGTTATACGGGTGGGTGGCTTTGGCAATACCGGTATTTCAATAAAGATCTCTTCACCGGTGAACCCTTCGAGAAAATAAATCAGATCTTCCTTCTCATCATCCGTCAGATTCAGTTTTTTCAGTCTCGCGGTCTTGGTAGAGAAACCAAAATCTTCAAGCACATAGTCATCGCCACCACCCTGATCATAGAACTCAACGACCTCTTCTAAATCATCCAACACACCGTGATGGTAATAAGGCGGGGTATATTCAATGAACCTCAATGGCTGGGTTCGAAATTTCCCCATGTCCTCTTTGTTATGGGACTTGAAGTAAAGCCCCAGATCGGATTTGACCTTTCGGAATACTTCTTCCGGCACTCCCGCTGTATAGGTTTGAGATCTGAAGCCGATCTGGTTCTTTGGTATTTTGGAGAACAGCGGTTGCCTCGGCAGGCCAAGATTGTAGAACTTTTCATCCGATGCCAGAGGTCCGTTGTGACACATGATGCAGCGTGCTTTACCGTTAAACAGATCAAGCCCCCTGATTTGCTCTTCATCAAGCGCTTCCTCATCCCCGCGAAGATATTCGTCAACGGGTGAATCGGTACTCGTCAGAGTTCGTTCAAAAGCAGCAATAGCACGCCAGGCATCTTTAGTTGGATTTCTAATGGAACCAAAAGCTTCCTTGAACATCGCGACATACTCAGGGATCATCTGCAGTCTCGCAGCCATCATCGGTGCCTTGCCGTTACCTGCCAATCCCTTCGCGGCAGAAGGGGCCTGGGTTTCAAGACTCTCTTTGTGGCCGTCCCAAAAAAGCTTGCTCATATAGGCGGCATTTACCACTGACTGTGAATTCCGCCAGTGCGACTGACCTGGATAGCTCCGGCTGATAGCAGAATTGAGAGCCCAGCCTGCACCTTGAACATGACAGGTCTGGCAAGAAACACTGCCGTCACCGGACAGAGCTGGTTCAAAAAACAGTAACTCTCCCAGCCTGACTTTAGGATCATCTTTCAGCGGCCAACCATCTTCATCCACACGCTGCGGGTTATCTCTGGGAATGGGAGGAGGTCCGAGAGCTTCTAATGCCGGAAACAACTCACCGTCAATCTGAAAGAATTTTTTTCCATCCTTAATAACTTCCACGGCTGTCTGTGCACCTACCGAGGCAGCGAAGGTGCAAGCAAAGCCTACCGTAACCATCACCCTGAAGGCTTTTTCAAGCACGCTCGGATTTCGTTCCTTGTCTGTACGCATTTCTCACACCTTGGCTATCTAAATTAATACCTTATCTGTTTCTATTTGGTTTTCAGAAGGCTAGTTGCCCTCACCTACCCACTTCTTCAGTTGATACTTGGGCATCTTCTCTTCTGCGAAAGAAGCAGTCTTAATACCCAGATCATCACCGCTTAAACTCTTTAAGAATTCGACCAGAGCAGCCTTCTCAGCTGCGGTCAATCCAAGTGGTTTGATTCTTGGGTCTTTATTCTTTGCCTGCTCCCCACCCCTGTCATAGAAATCAACCACGGATGCCAGGGTTGGCAAGATCCCGTTGTGCATATACGGTGCTGTCTTCGATACTTCTCGCAGCGAGGGTGTCAGGAATGTCCCAAAGTACCTGGTGTTCTTTTCCACCGCAAAAAATCCAGGATCCTGTCTCAAATTCCAGTAATTGGGAGTACCCAGGAACATCTGCTGTGAACGCAGGGTCGTATATCGTTCCGTTAGAAAGAGATCAGGATTAACAGGGACACCGGTTGCATGAACCTCACCGTCACTTAACATCATTCCATCATGACAGTGAATACATCCTGCCTTGCCTTGAAAAAGAGCCAAACCTTCTTTGGCTTCGCTAGACAGAGCGCTCGCATCTCCCTCCAGAAAGTTATCAAAGGGAACATTCTTTGATATCAGCGTTTTCTCAAAGTCCCCAAGGGCTTTAATAATCAAACCAAAGTAAGGTTCGCCGTTATAAGCTTCCTTAAACAGTGCAACATACTCCGGGATCTGTTTAAGCCGCTGCGCCATGATGCGACCGTCAGCAGACATAAAGTGCGCATCAGTCATGGAATCCCGGGCTTGAGTTGAAAGATCATTACCACCATCCAGACGAGCATCCCAGTAAAAGTACTCTGCAAACCGTACGTTCATCACAGTTTTAGCGTTTCGATAATGCAATGTTCCCGGATATCCAATGGACATCTGTTCCGGGAATGCCCAGCCTTGCTCCGGAATATGACAATCGGCACAAGCGCGATCAGCATCTCCCGACAATCGCTTATCAAAAAACAGATATTGGCCGAGTTTTACTTTTGCGGTACCTGGCATTGCTACATCAGGTAAAGGTGCTAACGGCTCTGGTGAGTCTGCTGCCACTAATCCACTCACCTGGGTCAGTAGCCCAAAAACAATCAGTTTTAACAACATCGTAATCAACGATGTGGTTTTTATATGATTTACAGCAACCGTCTCCAAGAAAGCTACTCGCCGCTTTCTGTTTCGACTTTTTCCATCTCTCATCACTTTTACCTTTGAATCCACGTAATATCAAACCACCGGATTGGGCTGATTTATTGCCTCAGTACCAGCTTGTCTCTGTACTCCACTACCTCATCTTTCAGCCGTGAATCAGCGGTGTTCTGAGGTATCTGTTTGCGCAAGGTATTCCCCGCTTTGGGCAACACTCGCAGAATCCCCCACTGGCCAGCAATCGCATACGGCATCCGTTCGCTGCTCCACATATATTCACCTGCGACTTCGTGAGGACCCCCTGCGGTAAAATTGAGTTCCAGGGTTTCGGTTGGGCCAAACTGCTGCACCTCCAGCATTTCTGCACCGGGTACATCCGGTTCCAGCGGCCACTGGTGCCCCTCGACCGCGAAGGTCGAGTTCTGCTCACCGTGAGCACCGATTACATGCATTCTGACTTTCTCACCCGCGCCGACTTCAATCACCGGGGTCGCGGGATCAGGTGCCTTGCCGTTACAGTGGTAGGCATCTTCTTCCGGACAATCGTAGGTTTCAGCGCGCCAGGCTAGCGGCTCAACTCGATAATTCACCGCCGAAAGACCCGCTGTACTCCCGATATAGGGCATAAAGGGTGTCCCTATCAGGTTGTCTTCATCCTGAAAATAAAGTGCCGCATCCCTGTAGTCTGCCCGGTTGCGGTTCTTCCGCAGTGAACGATCCACTCTCACATCTGCCTGCCAGCTGTTCCCCAGTGAGATGTCGTTGCCTGTGACAGGATCAAGATACTGTGAATTCTGAGGACCCACAATGATCGATCCATAAAGACCATCACGAACGTTGCGGGTGACCTTCCCATAGTCTGTGATGAGCGCAGTTGCCTCACCAAACTCCGGATGCGCGTAAAAAGTATAGTTTCGATGCTCTCCAGGGGCGACGGTCTGATCACCTTCGTTTCTACCAATATTCGCACCCATCGAATCATTTGGGTCATACGCCAGCATATCGGCATGAAATGAGGCTTTCTCATTTTCCAGAAGATTGTGCAAGGTCACGCCAATACAGTCGCCAACATTTACATGCAGGGTCAAGGGATGAGGACGCTTCGTGCCGGCCTTAAGGGCATCGACTTCACTCTTAAGTACATATATTTTCCCTTCGGGATTCGACAAAATCAGATTCCTGTTCGTGCCACTCGGTGCCGGTATCTGATCTGGCGCTTTCGGATTCAGATCCAGCGCAAAGTCCATCGCTATAACATCAAAGTGCTTCTTCGGCGCGTCAGCTGGACATACCTCCGTACTGGATCTGGGAACGATCCCGCGCATCGGTAGAGTCTGCAAACCCTCCCTCACCTGATCCTCGACCCGAATCAGGCCCCACATGCCTTCGCCGAAGTGTGAAAGTCGACCACTGTGATACATGTAGTCACCTGCCTTCTTCTGAGGCCCACCGGCAGCAGGAATAACCAGATCATACCGTTCCGCGATTGCAACATGAGCGGTGCTCTGAGGACGCGCCCCCGTCAGGAAACGCTCAAGCGGAAAATAGTGGCCCTGAACATGAATCGTGTGACTTTCATTTGCTGCTTCGGCAAGAGATCGAATAACAATGGGATCTCCCAGGTACGCATTTACCAGAGGCGTATCAGGATCACCATGTTCCCTTGAACTAAAGAGCATTGATGCATCACTGTTCTCAAGAAGACGACGATGCAGAGGTTCGACTCGCATACCAAAGGATCCGCCTGAAGTCCGATCACCGCCGTTCAGGTAGTCAAAGGCGTTAACCGGCAAACTCCAGGAATCCATGCTACCGAGTGCATTGATAGTATTGGGTTTGGCTTCAGGGCCTGGTCTGTTATTGACCACAGTACCGGACACAACCTGAGTTTCGGTCGTTGGGTTGCTGTCCTGAATCTGCATGACAAATTCACGGAAACTGCCTGTCACCTGAGACGAAACAGGCTCCGTGGTATGGATATCCACCACATTACCGCTTCGAACCGGCTCACCCGTAACCGGGTTGTGATAAGTAGAACCTTTCGGTTCAATAATCGTCGAACCAAACAGACCATGCCCCCATGAGGTCAATCCATAGACGTGGTCGTGCCAGTAGGTAATACCAAAATCAGAGTCCGCAAACCAACGGTAACGAACAAATTCCGTGGAGACGAACTCACCCTTTAAGTGTTTGTTACTGAGCGGTTCGGTAAAGACGAGTGTGTTGCCGTTAATCTTCTCTATCTGTCTGATGTCCAGTCGACCAACAGCATCCATGCCGACTCCAACCAGTACACCCACCTGATAAAGACTGGCATTTTCTACCTGAATCGACTTATCACCCGCTTCAGAAGCTCCTCTGGTCAATGTATTCTGAGGTGTCCCCATTCCCTTGCCTTCATCTTCCAGAATGGTAAAGGGTCGCACTGACTGCTCATAGTTCATGCCGGTTATCACACCATCGGATGCCTGCACATCAAACTGCACAAAATGAATATGCATATTGACCTTGCTTGAATAGAGATTTTCCTCGTCATCTGGGATCTCATTGCTCAAAACCACATCAGCACAGTCATGTACATTCATACGAAGAACGAGTGGAATCTTAAGATTGTTGTTAGATCGAATCGCGTTTTCCTCTTCATGCAACACGTATAACTGGCCGAGAGGATCAACAATGGGGGCCTGACTACCTTCCTTTTCAGACAGGGTGATGGGGGTTGAGATCGCATGTACATTGAACTTCTTAATCTGATCCGGCGATCCGGACTCCCTGGGACAGAGACTCCAGGGACCATTTTCTCCCGGGCGGCCAACATTGGCACTTACTTCACCGTTGTCCTGGCTATGGATCGGCTCCAGAAACGGTGCGGGATTCTTACCTGGACTGAAAGGCGGTCGCTTGCCGAAGTGTGGACGCATGCTTGGGTAAGCGAGCTTACCCGTCAATGGATTAAATAAAAGTGCTGGTCGCTCACCCGGTTCAATACCCATCCATTCAGGTTTGTACTTGGGCCATTTGACAAACGTCTCGGGTTCTCCCAGAAACAGATCTCCTTTTCGGTCCCAGTCCCAGACACTGGCATCATAGGCAAGTATCTGCTCTTTCCAGTCTTCCTTCTGACCGGGCAGACCTCTGGTGGGCAACTGCATCTCGATCCACTCCGTCAGGGAAAAGAGGCTCTTGACGGGTCCGCTATCACGAATTGCTGCAGCCGGTTCCGAATCTGAACCAAACAGACCGGCAAAGAAACCGGTGTCATTCTTTTTCTGCCTGGTTTTTATACCTGTATTAATACCATCTGCAACAATGTCAAATTTCTGCCCAAACCAGTCAACAGTCTGACCAGCCAGTTGAGTCGAATCCACAGCCGCTGGTGTCTTACCCAACCTGTCAGGCAGCTCCGCCAACACCGGCATTTCATCTGTTTTTGCACCATCGACCTGCAGGGTATTGTAGGTGCGCCAGAAAGCCCACATACCAGCCACATAGTGATGAACAACATGACAGTGATACAGAAAATCACCTGCGGTGCGCTGGCAGCCACCAGAGCCACATTCAATAATCAGATCATGCGTTTCCGCCGGGCCAAGCGACTGAACATCCACCCGGTCTGATGCTGCCTGGATGGGCGGGTTTTTTATAGGTCCATTTGTCGCCAGATTTTCGTTTGCTGAGCCGAACAGGTTGAGTTCATGTTCGAGCTCGGACTGACGACGCCAGCGGATGGCACCTCCGTGTAAATGATGGGAGTGAAATACTTCGGATCCACCATGAACCAATCGCCACTTGGCCGGGTCACCCAGATACGAGCGGGGGATCGGTGTCGAAGGATTCCCGTTATGGTAAGAACTATAGGATTGGGACTCATCCATCAATCCAAAGAGTTTTTCTTCTTTTCTGAGACCATTCCCAAATGGTTCACTCCGATAATTGAGCGCTTTACCGGCCGAAAGGTAATTGTGGGCAGTTGGATCACGTTGGGAGATCATCTCCTCATCGATATTAAGAGGCCTTGCCTCACCGTCACCTGTTTCGTGATAAACAACAACAAACTCCCTGAAGTCAGGACCATCCGGGTCCTCGATCATGGCCTGCCAGCCACTTATCAGTTCTTCTCCTGTGTACGGATCCAGATGTCTGGAACCCGCGGGTTCCACCGTGACCGAACCAAAAAGGCCGGTTGCCGCCTGTGTATGATTGTGACTGTGTAGCTGGTGAACGCCTTCCTGCTGGTCATAGTCCACGTACCATTCAAAGGTTCTGGTATCACCTTCCTCAATGTTCGTATCAGGATTCACAGATGTCGCAGGATCTCCGGTCTCACTCACAATCAAACTCGATCCATGGAGGTGAAAACTCACTTCTTCATCTTCGACTTCATTTGTCAGATTCACTACCAGACATTCACCCTGATTTACACGAATCGCCAATGGTTGAATAATGTCTCCCTGCAAGCCATTCGACACTGCACCCGGATCGTTGGCCTCATATCGGGCATCTTCATTTTCCAGCTCTTCATCCCGCACCTTATCGATATTGTCAGTCAGAACATACATATAGCCGGGAAAGAAATCGTGATATTGATTGAGAGTGATCTCTACATTTATCGCTGTAACGTCATAGATTCGTCTGGGTATACCCGCTGGACACTTCTGACCCGCTCTGCTGACCGTCTCTGTTGAGGTTCTAACAAGACGAACATCCTCTCTCAGATCACCGCCAAAATGTGCTTTGCCAGACTCCGTATAGATGCCATCCATTGCAGTTTTCTGCATCTGCATCAGGTGACGGGCAGCAAGATTCTCAGCCACACCCCTCTTGCTGGTCAGACCCAGATTGATGGCACCAGGTATCCCGGCTACTCCTGAGTAGATGCTCTGGTTAGCCTCTTCGGCTTCCTTCGTTCTTTCTTCACCATGACCATAAGCGATTGGGCTGGCTAACATCATCCAACCCATAGCAGCTGCCAGACTAAATCCCCTGATCTTTAACCTGTCCGAGTGGGATATTTTCCACATTGTCAATTTTGTACCCATTAAATAAGTGTCATTTCCTGCCATCTTTGGTTCGATTTTGAACTGAAGTCAGATTTCAACCCGGTTCACTCGGTCTTCCTGACTCGCACCTTAAATGTGAAATCTATGTTGCTGACCGTCCCATTGGCAGCAACCGTAATCTCTTGCTTCTGTTCTCTCTTGAATTTTGGATGCCAGGCAATCAGCGTGTAGGTCCCGGGTGGTATCTGATCAATACTGAAGGTGCCGTCCTCACCAGAAAAAGCGTAATAAGGATTGTCTACCGTGCGGAACCAGTTCTGCATATGTTCATGCTGATCACATTCCAGCTTCACCACTTTTGCTTTTTCCATCTTTACCATCAGATCAAGGCTACCGTCTCCAGGCAGGTCTTCATTGTGGAGGGTTTTCTTTACCCGACCTTTTGATGAATAAGTGTGAGGACTGTGTTTGACGGGATCCTGGTTCCTAAACCTCAGCATCTTCTCCTGGGCGATAACACCGGTATAAGGTCCAAAAATGCATTTCTTTGGCTTTATGGTCGTGCCAGGATATTCCGAGCCACCACCCTCGACCTGCAGGTGGAATGCCTCTTCGGGTGGACCTCCCTGTACTTCCTCAAGCGGATAAGGTTTACCCGCATCCAGCTGTTTGATCAGCACAACAACATCAGCCAGCTTTCCATCCCTGGCACGTATTTCAGCAAGCAGCCGGTCATCTTCGCCACAGACTTCTGGCGTCTTTTCCACTTTGAAGCGTCTCAGTTCCGGTACCGGACCCTTTACCAGAACTGTCCCGGTTACCGTTCCCCCGTTCTCTACGGCTACAACCTCGTAAGCAGAGGCACTAATCGGCGTAATCATTGCGACTACATAAAATGCCAATATGAATCCAACTGACTTTGACCAACGAACCATAATATTGATGCCTCTGACTTACATTGAACGGTAATCACCTACAGATTCGGTTCTCACAAACTATCCCGCACACCGCCATTAAATCTGCCTACTGCGGACTAAAAACCTTATGGGTAGGATGATGTGTAGTTGCTACCTACATTTATAAAGGAGCTGGGCTATTCATCAATCAACAGGGGGGGGTGAAAATACAAGAAATGTCGTTGCAGGCATTTTCTTTGAACAATATGGCCCATCAGCTTGAACATTCCGTTCTGCTTTTTTCCTTTTTTCGGTAAAACAGGGCCAGAAGTGTGCTGTTGCAAGGGCTCAATCTGGCCCGATTTCTGCAGGTTAGTCCGGACAGATTTGAAAAGTAGTTCACGAATGCGCCATCCAAGAAACACTGATTGTGTCAGCACCTTTATCCGGTCCAGGAGATTACGATGGATCTGAAGGTGGTTGATGCAATGATCCCGTCAGAGAGCATACTGACAAAATTCCTCAATGACAGCGACATTATCATCTGCCTGAAGGATCAGGACAGGAAGGTTCTGCATCAAAACGAAAACTGTCTTCGGTTATGTGGAAACCACAAAGATCAGGAGTGCAACATCGGTTGTATGGAACTCTACACCAGTGACAGCACTCAGCAGTGGCCCAACTGGGGAAGCAGAACCTATAAGAATCAATTACTGCATGATGACTACTTTGATGTAACCATCATTTCTTCCTCCTCATATATCCTGACCATTCTTCAGGCGATGAGACACAAGTACAATCAGGCGCTTGAGTACTACTCAAAATTCAATCTCGGTAAGCGAGAACTGGAGGTCATCCGACTTGCCATCACGGGAATGTCTAATCTGGAAATCGCTAAACAACTGGCTATCTCAGTCGGAACCCTTAGAACTCACCTGAAGAATATCTATAACAAGGTCAAGGATGCTGGCGAGTCGGTGGAATTTTTGCCTTTTGAACGAAAATAACATAAGGCGATAGGTCGGCATCCCTCAGAGAACCATCTCAAACAAATATCAAGGCTCAGAAACAAGAGAGCCCCACCTTAAAGGTGAGGCTCTGAGCTTGTGGGATTCCATAAAGGGATCCCTGTGAGTCCCTCTAGGATATTCCTTTGGAATATCCTGTCGGTATAGCTTTCCTATGGAACGCTATTACATCATTCCACCCATTCCACCCATGCCGCCCATGTCAGGCATTGCAGGCGCAGGGGTATCATCTTCCGCGTCAGCTACCATACATTCAGTCGTGATCATCAGACCAGAAACTGATGCAGCTGCCTGAAGTGCAGTCCGAGTAACTTTAGCAGGATCGGGTAATCCAAACTCAATCATGTCACCGTACTCACCAGTGGCAGCATTGTAGCCGTGGTTTTTTTCCAGTTGCTTAACTTTGTCAACAACAACTGACGCTTCATCGCCCGCATTCGCGACAATATGACGCATAGGTGATTCCATTGCCTTGCGACAAAGGTTAATACCTACATTCTGGTCTTCGTTGTCACCTGTTAGGCCATCGATAATCTGGAGTGCACGAATCAGCGCAACACCACCGCCGGGAACAATCCCTTCTTCTACTGCTGCACGGGTTGAGTGCAATGCATCTTCAACTCGAGCTTTCTTCTCTTTCATTTCAACTTCAGTCGCTGCGCCAACCTTAATGACGGCTACACCACCGGCGAGTTTGGCTACACGCTCCTGCAGTTTTTCACGATCGTAGTCTGAAGATGTTTCTTCAATCTGAGTACGTATCTGGTTAACACGTCCCTCGATATCGTCAGAGTTTCCTGCACCGTCCACGATAGTTGTCGCTTCTTTTGTCAGACTGATTCGCTTGGCAGAACCCAGATCATCAAGCGTGGCATTTTCAAGAGACAAACCAACTTCCTCTGAAATAACGGTACCACCAGTCAGAATCGCGATATCCTGCAACATCTCTTTTCGACGATCACCAAAGCCAGGTGCCTTTGCCGCAGCAACCTTGACGATACCGCGCATGTTGTTAACAACAAGAGTTGCCAATGCCTCACCTTCAACATCCTCTGAGATAACCATCAACGGCTTACCGGCTTTAGCAACAGCTTCCAGAATCGGCAGCATGTCACGGATGTTCGAGATCTTCTTGTCGAATAAGAGGATATGAGGCTCTTCAAGCTCAGCACTCATGCTGTCCTGGTTGTTGATGAAGTAAGGCGACAGATATCCGCGATCGAACTGCATACCTTCAACAACTTCAAGCTCGTTTTCCAGGCCACTGCCTTCTTCAACAGTGATAACACCTTCTTTGCCGACCTTGTCCATGGCGTCAGCGATGATAGCGCCAACAGCCGTATCACTGTTGGCAGAAACACTACCGACCTGTGAAATAGTACTGCTGTCGGTACAGGGCTGAGCCAGACCTTCAATTTCGACTACGGCTGCAGTAACAGCTTTGTCGATACCGCGTTTCAGATCCATTGGGTTCATGCCAGCAGCTACGGCTTTCAATCCTTCATTCAGGATAGATTGAGCCAGTACCGTTGCAGTGGTTGTTCCGTCACCGGCAACATCAGAAGTCTGAGAAGCGACTTCCTTCAGCATCTGTGCGCCCATGTTTTCAAATTTGTCTTTCAGTTCGATTTCCTTGGCGACCGATACACCGTCTTTGGTGACCGTTGGTGCGCCGAAGGACTTATCGAGTACTACGTTTCGTCCTTTAGGACCGAGAGTTATTTTTACCGCGTCAGCCAGTACGTTCACACCAGCCAGCATGCGTTGACGCGCAGAATCTCCGAATTTTACGTCTTTAGCTGTCATATCTTGTTTCCTTTAAATCTAGTTAACGTACGTTGGCTTATTCTACTACGCCAAATACTTCGCTTTCGTTCATGATTAGCAGTTCTTCACCATCAAGCTTAGCGGTGCTGCCTGCATACTGACCGAAGAGGATCTTGTCACCAACCTTCAAGTCAACAGGTTGCACCGAACCATCTTCCAGTTTTTTGCCAGGTCCTACTGCCAGTACTTCACCCTGTGAGGGTTTCTCAGCCGCAGCGCCAGGAAGAACAATGCCTCCTGATGACTTTGTTTCTTCTTCCGTGCGGCGCACAACCACACGATCTTGTAGTGGACGGATATTCATCAATGTCTCCCATTTCTGGTACCAACAGCTGGCCGTTCAGTCCCACTGTTTGGTTTTCACAATAAACCAAGCTAATATTCTTCCGTTCCGCCCTTCGCCTCGACGAATGGCTTGAAGCTGACCCTCAGGATTTACGAAGAAACGACCTTCAGGATGAAAAATTAGCACTCTCCTATTTGGAGTGCTAATGATAGGGGCGAAAACTTCAGATTCAACCCTGACAACACTAAAAAGTGCGTTTTTTTGGTAAATAGGGCAATTTCGGAGGACTTTGGTGGCTGATTCTCAGGAAAATATCAAACATCAGGTCTGGCAGATCGTAAATGCCATCCCGCAGGGCAGTGTCGCGACCTATGGTCAGGTCGCTCGTCTTGCCGGAGCACCGCAACATTCACGCCTGGTGGGACGAATTCTCTCACAACTACCCAGATCTACCCGGCTGCCCTGGCATCGGGTGATAAACAGTCAGGGGAAGATTTCCAATCCAAATCCGAAACGTCAACAGGATCGCCTCGAACAGGAAGGCATTGTCGTTCTCAGGGGTCGAATCAGTCTCAAGCAGTATCAGTGGCAGACTGACTGACTCGCATTTCTCGCTTCATCAAGACCAGAACCAACAAAATGGCAGGTATCCCGAGGGCAGCGGCCACCAGGAAAAAGACAAAATAACCCTGTGCATCTACCACGATCCCGGAGAATCCACTGATGAACTTGCCCGGCAGCGTCATGAGGGAGCTGAACAATGCGTACTGAGTTGCCGTGTAAGCCCGGTTCGTCAGACTCGACAGATAGGCAACAAAGGCCGTCGCCGCAAATCCCCCTGAGATATTATCAGCCGAAATGACACCGGCAAGCCAGATGATATCCGGCTGCAGAAGTGACAGCATCGAGAACAGTACATTGGTTAGCGCAACCGCAGTTGCACCGATCAAAAGACATCTGAATATCCCCCATTTCACCACCAGAATACCGCAGATGAACGAACCAGCAATCGTCATGAAGAAACCAAATACCTTGGCAACATTCGCTATATCGGTCTTGCTGTATCCCATATCCAGATAGAACGGATTCGCCATGATTCCCATCGCGATATCGCTCAGGCGGAATACTGCAATGAAGAGTAGAATCACCAGGGCAAATTTGCCGTTTCGTGAGAAAAAGTCTGTAAAAGGTCTCACCACAGCGTTGATGAAACCAAAATGTACCGAGTCCGACTCAGCGGATGCGATTATCTCCCGGCGATGTGACTCCGGCTCGTCGATCAGCAAAACGGTCACGATGCCTACAAAAACCAGAGCACCCATTACCTGGTAGGCAAAGGTCCAGTTCGCATATTCAGCGATATATAAAGATCCTGCCCCTGCCACCAGCAAAGCTACTCGATAGCCAAAAATGTAGGCCGCGGACATAGCGCCCTGAAAACGCTCCTGCATTGCTTCGATACGGTAAGCATCAATGGCAATATCCTGTGTTGCTGAAGAGAATGCGACCAGCAACGCGAATAGTGACAAAAGATACAGTTCGGTATGATCAACCATCGCCATGCCGAATAAACCTGCCGCGATACCTGTCTGTCCAATCAGAATCCAGCTGCGCCTCTGACCCAGTCGACGGGTCACGAATGGAATCGAAATCCTGTCGACAACGGGGGCCCAGATCACTTTGACAGAATAGGTGATGCCAACCCAGGCAAAGAAACCGATGGCACTTCGACTGACCCCCTCATCTCGAAGCCAGGCAGTCAGGGTAGAGAAAACCAGCAGAAATGGCAGACCACCTGAGAAACCAAGAAACACCATGGCAATAACGCGGGGTTTAGCATAGATAGATAGAACTTCCCGCCATGAAAGTAGCTGATCTGGTGTAGACATGCCGTTGCTGGACGGATCGATATCGGAGGAAGAACTCAACCGGAATTAATCCCGAAAATTATTGAATTGCAGCGGTAAGTCGATGTCACTCTCTTTCAGCATGGTCATTACGGCTTGCAGATCGTCTCGTTTCTTGCCGGTCACCCTGACCTTCTCTCCCTGGATCGCGGCTTGCACCTTCATCTTCCTGTCTTTAACCAGCTTGACGATTTTTCTCGCCAAGTCTTTTTCAATACCCTGTCGAATGACTACCGTTTGATGTAGCAACTTGCCACTAGGTCGTGGTTCACCAACGTCCATAACTTTGACGTCGATTGATCTCTTGACCATCTTTGAACGCAGCATATCTAACATCTGTTCGAGTTGGATGTCTGCTTCTGCTGTTAACTCAACACTGCTTTCCTGACGCTCAAAGCTTGCCTCAACACCCTTAAAGTCATAACGGGTGCTTAACTCCCTGCTCGCCTGATCCACGGCGTTGGTCAGCTCCTGCATCTCTACTTCTGAAACGGTGTCGAAGGATGGCATGTTTATTTACCCCCATATTCATTACAATCTACTCTAAACGAGTTCAAGCATATCAGAATAAACCAGCCAGGTTGTAGGAGGGTGAGACATTGAGGGCACTACAGCAGCGACAAACGATTCTGCAATGGCGGCGTGGGTGCTCTGCAAATCCTTGAACAAGAACCGGCACATCTCGTCGTTATCGAAGCTGAAGCAGATGATATGACTTGCAGCGAGATTGCAGAAGCCATTCGCGATATTGACAACGAAAGTGCCCGATTCACTTACAACATTATCGTCGAAGGAGAATCCACTGTTGAACTCTCACAAGCATTCACCCAATCCTGATGTGTTAATTGAGTCTGCCCAGAAGAACCTGGATGAGGCTTGCAAACAAGGTGAGATTTTTATGCACCATTTAACACCGGTGGAGTAACCGTTGGGCAAAAGACTCAGCAAGATTTACACAGGAACAGGTGACCAGGGAGAAACCGGTCTGGGTGATGGCACTCGGATCGCAAAAGACCATGCGCGTATTCAGGCGATTGGTGCCGTCGATGAAATCAATTGCCATCTTGGCCTTTTGATCGAGGGAATCCGGGTTGAAGTCCCTGCATCAGAATCAGCCCTTGAGCCCATCCTGGTCATTCTGCGTTTCTGTCAGCATCGCCTGTTTGACCTGGGTGGAGAATTGTCCATTCCTGATCATCACATTGTTAATGAAGGTCATGTAAAGAAGATCGAAACTGCGCTGGATGATCTGAATCAGCAACTGACACCTCTCGAGAATTTCATTCTCCCCGGTGGCAGCAGGCTGATTGCAGAATTTCATCTCGCTCGTAGTGTCTGTCGCAGAACTGAGCGAGACATAGTCACCCTGCAAAAGTCGGTTCCTGTGAATCCTGAAGGGATTAAGTTCCTCAACCGTCTTTCTGACTACCTGTTTGTATCCGCCAGATTTGTAGCTCGCGAGCTGCATGTCGACGAAGTGTTGTGGAAAAGCCCGCGCTAGCGCTTATTCATTGTACTTCTTCACTACAAGAGCAACCGACGTACATCGGATAGAACCAGGGACAGATAGTGAGTAAATCTCGCTGCCTCTGCTCCATCGATCGCTCTATGATCGTACGACAAGGACAAGGGTAATACGGTCCGGGGAATAAATTCATTACCTTTCCATACAGGTGATACTTTACTTCGTAAAACCCCAGGTATTGCCACTTCCGGTGCGTTCACGATGGGGGTGAAGGCTGTACCTCATATGCCGCCAAGGCTTGAGATGGTGAACGTTACAGATTGCATCGACCTGTGTTTCCAGCGGGTCTTTATCAGTCAGATCACTCTCAGTCGCCCCGGTCCCGCCTGAGCTGCAGCGATAGTCCAAATGTGTTCGTTATTATAGCTTGACCACTTGTTTGCCAACATCAACGGTCACTTATTTGACTCGGAAATCAACCTGCAGAGTTCCTTAACACCATCCAACATTCTGAAACTGGGGCGAGAAATCAGGCTCGGATCAATGGTTCTAAGACGCCCTTTTAGATCTTCATAGTCGCGCCACCTGGCAAGCCAGGGGGATCTGATGCCTCCGGGTTGTTGCGTCAGAATCAAAAGATCCGGATCTCCAGCCAGAATGGCTTCTTTGCTTACCAGGGTAACGCTGGGCTCGATATCAGCGAAAAGATTCAGAGCCCCGCAGTGGTTTATCGCCTGACCAATCAGATGCTTGTCATTGACTGTGTACAGATCCTGATCTGAGATCTGAAAAAAAACAACTGGCCTCACTGTATATGTCACTGCCAACTCATCAAGTGTCTGAAGAAAAGCCTCTTCCAGTTTCGATCCCTGCTCACTGGCACCCACCAGTTTTGATATACGGTTCAGTCCCGCTGCTATAGAACCTAATGTCCTGGCTTCATTGACATAAACCGCGATACCAAGATCTTTCAGTCTCTGGATCGGTCGATTAACTCCCCCTGTGTGCCAGGCAAAGATGATGTCGGGACGCATCGCGAGCACCGATTCCAAATTGAGCGAAAATGCATCTCCCAGATGAGAAATCTGTTTGGCCTGCGGGGGGAAATCCGAGTACCTGACCGTACCCACGATTTTGTCACCAACACCAAGAGAAAATAAAATTTCGGTTAGATGTGGTGCAAGACTGACGATGCGAGTCGCGGGCTGCTCAAGCACAACATGATTATCAAGGTCGTCCTTGACTCGAATTTCAGCGTTGGCTTGACAGCACAAGATCCACAAAAGTCCCAACAGATACCGCACAATGTAACTACCAGCCAATAATCGCGACCAGGGCAGCAATTCCTACCCAGCCATACACTGTCCGCTCAAACAGTGTTCTTAACTTATTGAGCTGCTGCTCTGCTGATTGGGCAAATCCCACGACATTGTCTTCTTCTGCGTTTCTATCATCATCAACCACGATCAGCGCGAGGTTTTGCAGGTGTACCGCATTCGACTCTTCAGTATCAAGAAACGTCTCAAGCCAGTATTCAAACCCGCGACCGAAATTACCGACCAGGGCGAACAGCAATCCTGTGATAGAAGCAGGTATCCAGTCTGTCCAGTGAATGACCTGTTCCAGCAGATCAACTTCAGGATCATCCAGATCAAGTGAATCGAGATACCTGACCGAAAGCGCATAGAACACGGCACCAGCCGGACCCACTACCAGAAACCAGAACAGGACCGGCACGATGCTCTGAAATAGCTCATAGATAGTTGTCGCTAGAAAATCTTCATGTCGCTGCACAACATCTGCAAGTACATCTTCGTCTGTCAGTGCGCGAAGCCAGGTGATCTGCTCATCCAGCACCAGATCGGAGTCATAGATCTCAACGGCGTAAGTCAGCACGAACAACGACAGGAGAAGCCAGATTATGCCAAAAAACCAGTCCTCAAATTCAACCCCCAGTAACAATACGATGAGAGTCGGTGTTCCAACACATAGAATATATCGCAGATTCGTTGCCAGATTCCTGGTAACAAACCATTCCTGATAACGACGAAAGGAAACCAGTTCCTGCACGGGATTCTCCCCAAACCAATTTCGATAGAAAAATATCGTGATTAAAACTGCGAGAAACTTCATCTAGTATTTCACCTCTTAGAGCAAACCATCCCTCAGACGGTTCCAGTCAAAACCATCGCCTGGATCAGTCTTCCGACCCGGTGCAATGTCGCAATGACCCACGATTGATTCAGGTCCCAGCGACCAGGTTTTCAACATCTCCTGACAGATCTGCCGAAGTACGCTGTACTGACTATCAGCATACTCGCCATCTTCAACGCCTTCCAGTTCTACTCCCACAGAATAATCATTGCAATTGCTGCGCCCCCTGTAGCTGGACTCGCCTGCATGCCAGGCACGGTTATTAAAAGCAACAAACTGAAGCACTTCGCCGTCCCGACGGATAAACAGGTGACTCGATACCTTGAGGTCCCCCAGTTCGCCAAAATCGTCATGCTCCGTCCCACTGATCTCATTACAGAACAGCGCCTCAACATAATTTGAGCCAAAGTGGGCCGCCGGTAAACTGATACAGTGGATTACGATCAGAGAAACCTCGCCATCGGGTCGCTCGTCAAAATTGGGGCAGTTGATCTGACGAGCGATACTCAGCTTTCCATCATGAATCTGCATCGTGACTCCTGAACGATATTGCCAATAATAGCAACACCGCCTGCATCCTTGCATCACTGTTATAATGGACGTTCAAATGTGAACTGGCAGTTAGATGGAAACAAGGAAAGTCGGGCAAGGCATGATGGCCCTGGCATGCATAGCCGGTCTCGCCCTATTGACGATGTTCTTCTCAGGTGTGGAAAAAAGGCAGTACAATCCCAACCAGTCACCTGAAAGCAGAGCAGATGCGACCTCAAGTGAAGTCAATTTAAAACGTAACCGACAGGGGCACTATGTTGCATCGGGGTTGATTAACTTTAAAGAAGTCGAATTCCTGCTGGATACAGGCGCAACCGATGTGGTTATACCTCAACGCATTGCCCGGGAGCTTGGACTGAGACGCGGCAGAGCTAACCGGGCCCTGACGGCAAACGGCGCGGTCACCGTCTACGACACCAATATCGATCAACTCAGCATTGGTGATATTACCCTGTACAATGTTCGCGCGAGCATCAACCCCGCCATGAGAACTCCTTCCATTCTGTTGGGGATGTCGGCACTAAAACGGATTGAATTTATTCAAAAGGGTGATTCCCTTACACTACGCCATGTTTATTAAGTGATTCATGATGAATCCAGATTATTTCAAAGACCTTAACCAGACAGTTAAATTCGCTCTCGCGGAAGATGTTGGCGATGCCGATATTACTGCCGAGCTAATCGATTCTAAAAATACCGCAACGGCTGAAGTCATTACCCGGGAAGCGGCTGTTATCTGCGGTCAGCCCTGGGTCGACGAGGTTTTCCGACAAGTCGATCCAAAGGTGAAAATCGAATGGCAGATCAATGAAGCTGATCTCGTCGAAGCTGAACGGCCGCTGCTGCGCGTCAGCGGACTGGCGAGAAGTATCCTGACAGCCGAGCGTCCGGCACTTAATTTTCTGCAGACATTGTCCGGCACCGCAACGGCAACCCATCGATACGCACAACTCATCTCACACACCAATGCCAGACTGCTGGATACCAGAAAAACCATTCCCGGACTCAGACATGCGCAAAAATATGCAGTCTCAAAAGGTGGCGGAGAAAACCATCGCATGGGACTCTACGATGCTTTCCTTATTAAGGAAAACCACATCCTGGCCTGCGGTTCCATTAACAACGCAATCAACAGGGCAAGGCAACTCTATCCTGACCGTCGAGTAGAGGTCGAGGTTGAAAACCTTGATGAATTTTACAAGGCCGTTGAGGCTGAACCAGACTGGATTATGCTGGACAATTTCCCGCTGGAAGACATGCTGAAGGCAGTGGCTTCTGCAAACAGGGGAATAAAACTCGAAGCCTCGGGTGGTATTGAAGAAGATGATGATCTGGTCAGCATCGCTGAAACGGGTGTCGATTTCGTATCCATTGGCGCACTGACCAAACACTGCCAGGCTATCGACCTTTCAATGCGACTGCTCATCTAACGATCGATAATCTAACAGAGCGATCAACGTGAACGCTAGTCCAGCGTTTAAACTGAAGCTGGCAGCCAGCAGCGAAACACAGGTCATTGTAATATCAGGTATGAGAGATCCGGGACTCATGCATACTGCACAGGCGTTGTCTAATACACAGACTCGGACGGAACTGGTGAACTCAGTCGAAGAAGGAAAGCACAGCACAACACTGAAAATAACTTCGAGGCACTCTACGAAGTGTTCGGTGTTGATCGGATGAACTTTGATGCGAATCTTGTCTATGCAAACCGCTTTAGGGAAGATCAGATCTGACGTAAATCCACGTCAGTTTTTCCGGATTGAGGGCACCGATACACACAAGGTACCTTGAAAGTGCAGTCCATTTATCAGGTTGACTAAATCAAGTTATAATCACACTTATGCCGGAATAGCTCAGTTGGTAGAGCAGTTGCTTCGTAAGCAATTGGTCGGAGGTTCAAG
>MPMA02011246.1_pt1 | contig 106744 bp, 93 predicted proteins | sample 1617361 | NCBI WGS metagenome assembly MPMA02 (sample SAMN05944807, study PRJNA350692) | marine metagenome | biome: marine; feature: ODZ; material: water; isolation source: 180 m water sample filtered on 0.2 um supor filter | place: Pacific Ocean | collected 2012-04-08 | depth 180m m | reverse complement strand
CGGCCTTGGTGGTCGACAGCTCGGGACGTTGCGCCCCGGACTCCCGCCGTTTGGGCCGGAGGCCGAGATAGGCGCCGACCATCCGACTCTTCCGAAAGCGCGTGGGGTCTTCGAGAGTGAGCACGTACGTCAGTGCCGTCAGGCGAAGCCCTTGCGGACCCCAACCCGCTATAATTCACCGCTATGCCCCTGGAAGTCCCCACCACGCTCGGCCCCTACGCTCAAGGAGGCTGTTTCCGTGCGCACCTCTAACGCCCGCGTCGTCTTCGCATTTGCCCTTCTCGCAACTTCGGCGGCCTTCGCCGCGGCTCAGTCCCCAGACCTCTACGGCGACATGCACTGGCGCGCCATCGGACCCACCCGAGCCGGACGCACGCGTGCCCTGGACGGCGTGGCCAGCCAGCCCAACGTCTTCTATATCGGGTTCGACAACGGCGGCGTATGGCGCTCCACCGACTACGGTTCCACCTGGGAGCCCCTATTCGACGACCAGCCCACCGGCTCCATCGGCGCCATCGCGGTGGCGCCGTCGGACCCGGACATCATCTATGTAGGGAGCGGCGCAGGGATCATCCGCCCCGACCTGTCCACCGGTGACGGAATGTACAAGTCCACCGACGCGGGGGCCACGTGGACGCACCTGGGGCTCCGCGACAGCCAGATGATCGCCGATGTGGTCGTGGATCCTACTGACCCGGACCGCCTCTTCGTGGCGGTGTTGGGGCACCCCTACGGACCCAACACCGAGCGCGGGATCTTCCGGTCCCTGGACGGGGGCCGGTCCTTCGAAAAGGTGCTCTACCGCGACGAGTACACCAGCGGCAACGACATCCTCATGGATCCGTCTGATCCCAACATCATCTACGCAACGCTCTGGCCGCAGCAGCAGGGCTTCCGGGAAAGCAGCGCCTTCGGCGGCGCCGGAACGGGCATCTTCAAGTCGACCGACGGGGGGTCCTCCTGGAGGCCGCTCTCCGCGGGGCTCCCCAATGTCATCCAGGCGAACCTGGCCGTGGCACCGAGCAATCCGAGCCTCCTCTATGCCATCGTGGCGGGCACTCCCAAGGGGCAGGAGCCCACCAGCACCACGGGGGTGGTGGGCTTCTACAAGTCCATCGACGCCGGTGAGAACTGGACCCCGGTGAACGTCCCCGCGGGTCCCATGGGCGCGGCCACGGCGCACGTGGACACTCGGCCGCTGGCTCGCATCGGCGGCGGCGACCTTCCCACGATCACCGTGGATCCCAAGGAAGAGACGGTCATCTACAGCGCCACTGTGGTCATGTGGCGCAGTGACGACAGCGGCGTGCACTGGTCGGCGGTGCGTGGCGCATACGGAGGGGACGACTACCAGAAGATCTGGATCAACCCGAACAACCCCGACATCATCCTCACCGTGTCCGACCAGGGTGCCGTGATCTCGGCGAACCGCGGCGAGTCGTGGAGCAACTGGTACACGCAGCCCACCGCGGCGATGTACCACGTGACCGCGGACAACGGCTTCCCCTACCGGCTGTGCGGGGGGCAGCAGGACGCAGGGTCGGCGTGCGTCCAGAGCCGCTCCAACGATGGCATGATCACGTTCCACGACTGGCATCCCGCCAACATCCAGGAGTACGGCATCGCCGCACCGGATCCCAGGGATCCCGACATCGTCTTCGGCAGCAGCCGCAGGGACGTCACCCGCTACGACCGGAAGACCGGCCAGACCACCAACGTCGGCCCCGACATGGGACCCCGAGGCGGGCCCTTCAACCGGGACGTCCGCACCATGCCCCTCCAGTGGTCGCCGCTGGATCCGGACCTGCTTTTCTACACGTCCAACGTCGTCTGGAAGACCCGGGACCGCGGGCACAGCTGGACCCGCATCAGTCCCGACCTGGCCCGCCCCACCTGGGAGGTGCCGGCCAGCGCCGGCAAGTACGCGGCCGGCGTGACCGCGAGCGCCCTGGGAACCATCACCGCGTTGTCGCCCTCGCCTTTGGACGTCGATGTGCTCTGGGCGGGCACCGACGACGGCAACATCCAGATGACCATGGACGGCGGCGCCAACTGGACCAACGTCACGCCGCCCCAGATCGAGCCCTGGACCCGCATCTTCAACATCGAGGCGGGCCACTTCGACACCGGCACCGCGTACGCCGCCGCGAACACCATGCGCATCGACGACATGAATCCGCATTTCTGGCGCACACACGACGGAGGCGAGACCTGGACGGAGATCAACACGGGGCTCGCGCCCGGCGCGGTGGCCAACTCCATCCGGGAGGATCCGCGGAAGGCCGGCCTGCTCTACGCTGCCACGGAGACGCAGGTGTGGTTCTCCACGGATGATGGTGGCCGCTGGAATTCGCTGAGGCTGGACATGCCGGCGGTGTCCGTGCGCGATATCCAGGTGAAGGACGACAGCACGTGCCTCTGCTCCGACTTAGTGGCCGGCACGCACGGACGGGGCTTCTGGATCCTGGACAACGTCACACCGCTTCGGCAGCTGGCCGACGCGCAGGCCGCGACGTCGGCGTATCTGTACGAGCCCGCCACGGCCGCACGGGTCCGCTTCGGCATGAACGATCCCACGGAGTGGACGCCCGAGCTTCCCCATGGCGAGAACCCGCCCCCGGGGGGGATCATCGACTACTACCTGGCCGCCGACGTCACGGGACCGGTGACGCTGGACATTCTGGACGCAGGCGGGACAGTGGTGCGTTCCCTGTCGAGTGACGATCCGGTCCTGGTGCCCGATCCTGCGCTGGATCCAGATGGATACGATGCGATCTGCCGGGAGGATCCCACCGCCCCCAACTGCAGGGTGCCGCTGTATTGGCCGGCGCCGCAGATGGTGCTGTCCACCCTGAAGGGGATGCACCGGTTCTCCTGGGATCTCCACTTCGATCCCATCGGGGACGAGCCCCGGGCAGGGGGCGGCGCCACCGGCGCCGTGCCCGGCCGCACCTATCCGTCGGTCCAGGCGCCTTGGGCGCCTCCGGGCCGATACACCGTTCGGCTCACCATCGCCGGACGGCCTTACACCCAGCCTCTCACGCTCTCTCTCGATCCCCGGGTGACGACGTCCGCCGCGGATCTCGAACGCGTTGCGACCCTTTCCAGGGAGATGTATGACGGCGCCGTGGCCGCCAACGCGGCGTACCTGGAGGCCCGGGCCCTGGTGGCCCGCATCGCCGCGGCACCGACGGCGGACGCCGCCGCGCTCACGGCCGATGTCGAGGCGTTGGCACCCGAACCTCGCCCCGCCCCGCCCCGCCGCTTCTTTGGGAGAGCCGAGCCCGCCGGCCCCCCCACGCTGGACGGCGTGAGCCGGAGCCTGATGAGCGCCGCCATGTCCATGCAGGAAGCGGACGTTGCGCCTACCGCGCGGCAGGTGGCTGCGTGTGAAGCGGCCCGGGTGCAGCTCGATGAGGTGATGCGGCGCTGGAACGCGTTGCGGATCCGCGGCGGGGAGCGCTGAGAGATCGTGACTCTCGGCACCGATGTCATGGGGCGAATCCTGCTTGGTGGGTCCTGCCATGGGCATGAGTGAGCAGACAGGCTCGCCCGAGCGCGTGGACGAACGCGACACAATGTTCGCCCGGATGGAACGGCGGGCGGGTACGTTCGCCTACGATGACTACTACGCCCGGCGCCCGGCGGCTCGATCCGGCGACGACCGGCTGCGACGCATGACGCCGCTGCTCGGTCCGGGCGGACAGCACTACGACCCCCGTGTGGCGGGTGAGGCCGCCGAGTACTTCCGCGCGATCGGTGACATCGAGGTCGATGGTGGACTGGTGGAACGATGGAAGGCGTGGGTGCGCCCCTCTCGCAATCCGACCGAGACGATCAAGGCGCTCGTCCGATCCCTGGGAGCTGTCGCGGTCGGGTGCGCCGAGCTGGACCAGGCCTTCATCTACACACGCAAGGGGCGGTTCGACGCGGACTACGGGCGTCAGGTCGACCTGCGGCATCCGTCGGCCATCGTCTTTCTCGTGGAGATGGATTTCGCGGCAATGCAGCACGCACCGTGCGCCCCGGTGATTCGGGAATCGGCACGGCAGTACTACCGCGCGGCTGAGATCGGCAAGGTCCTGGAGGCGGTACTGTGCGCTTGCGGGTACGCCGCGCGAGCCCACTATGATGCGCACTACGACGTCATCTTGCCGCCGCTCGCTGTGAAGGCTGGGTTGGGCGAGCTAGGACGGAACAACATTCTGGTCGCCGACCGTTTTGGCAGCCGCGTTCGGATCGGCGCGGTCACGACCGACTGCCCGGTCGACCATGACGCGCCCGTCAGCTTGGGCATCGACCGGTTCTGCGAGGTCTGCAGGAAGTGCGCCGACAACTGTCCGTCGCACGCGCTGTCGGACGGCGCGCGCGTGCCGGTCCGTGGCGTGGGCAAGTGGCCCACCGTGCCAGAACGATGCCACGGGTACTGGCGCCAGGTCGGCACCGACTGCGGCATCTGCATGGCCGCCTGTCCCTTCTCGCACCCGGATACGGTGCTCCACCGGCTCGTTCGCCGGACCGTGCGGGTCGCGCCGTGGCTGTCCCGCCCCTTGGTCCGTCTCGACGACCTCTTCTACGGGCGTCGGTGGAAGGTGACGGGGCGGTAGGACCGATAGCCCTCTCGGGTTGCCTGCCCCAGTTCAACTCCCTACCCCAATCGTATGGCGACAGTAGGTGCCACACGGGCCGCGCGGCGGGCGGGGAGCCACGCTGCGGCAAGGGTCACGAAGGCCACCACGACTGCGATCCCACCAAACGTGCCGGGATCGTGAGCACTTATCTGGAAGAGGTTCGTCTCAATGAAGGATACGAGGGCGAAGGCTGCGATCAATCCCGCCGTCAGACCCACCAGCGCCGGTGCCGCTCCTTCTCGCACGATCATCTTGACGACGGTGGGACCATCCGCGCCCAACACACGCCGAATTCCGATCTCGCGGGTTCGACGCGCGGCCGAGTGAGACACGACCCCGTAGATACCGACCGTCGCCAGCAGTAGGGCGATAGCCGCAAAGCCGCCCATCAAGGTCGCGGTGAGACGGGGCTGGGAGACGCTGCCGTCGATGCGCGCCCGCAGCGTGCTGACATCGGCGACGGCTAGGCGGGGCTCGACATCGGCAAGCTCTCGACGCACCGTGGACATCAGCGCCAGCGGGCCAGTTTCAGCATGAGATGCGTCTCAGCTCGTGCCCAGCACCTTGTGAATGGCCAGGACCATCCGGCCGAACTCGTGACGCTCGCGCGTCAGTTGCTTACGTCCAGTGGCCGTCAGCGCGTAGAATCGCGCCCGGCGGTTGTTCTCCGAGGCGCCCCACGACGCCTTGACCCATCCGTTCAACCGCAATCTTTGAAGAGCGGGGTAGAGGGAACTCTCGCCGACCTGGAGGACATCGTCGGACACGGTCGCGAGGTGCCGCGCGATCCCGTAGCCGTGCTGGGCGCCGCGGGTGAGCGTCTTCAGGATCAGAAGATCCAGCGTGCCGGGCAGAAGGTCGGAGTTGTCGGTCGTTCCCATCGTCTATCGATGGGAGAATGACACGCTCGAAAGATCGTGTCAACCTAGACTAGCACCCCTTGCGGAGGGGGCAGACTCTCCCCCCGCAATAAGTTTCCGATCACTCATGAGAAGCGTCATCATCGCGCTGCTGGCTCTCGGGCTGGTGGGCGACGTAACCGGTCAGGCGCAAACGGGATCCGTCCGGGTCGAGGTCGTCACCGGCACGAGCGAGCCGGTGGCCGCTGCGGACGTCGTCGCCGAAGGCGTGACATACCAAACAGATGAACTGGGCATTGCCGTGCTGGACGTCCCAGCGGGCGTCGTGCAAGTGACTGTCGTGCGGGAAGGGTTCGTCCCGATCACCCTCTCCATAGATGTCGTGGTGGGACGGGAGCAGCGGGTCAGCGTCGAACTCGCGCAGGCGCCGACGGTCGAAGAGGAGGTGACGGTCGTGGCCAGCACGCGGACCGAGCGGCGTATCGAGGATCAGCCGATGCGGGTCGAGGTGCTCAATCGCGAAGAGGTGGAAGAGAAGATGCTGATGACGCCGGGCGACATCGGCATGTTGCTGAACGAAACCGGCGGGCTTCGCGTGCAGACGACGTCGCCCTCACTCGGTGCGTCGAGTGTTCGAATTCAGGGGATGCGTGGTCGCTACACGCGCTTCCTGTCCGACGGCCTCCCGGTCTTTGGCAGCCAACCTAGCGGTATCGGACTGCTCCAGATCCCACCGATGGACTTGCATCAGGTCGAGGTGGTCAAGGGCGTGGCGTCGGCGTTCTATGGCGCCGGCGCACTCGGGGGAGTCGTCAATCTTCTGTCTCGCCGGCCGGGCGACGAACCCGAACGCGAGGTCCTCGTCAATCAGACGACACGGGGCGGAACGGACGGACTCCTGTGGCTCTCGACGCCTCTGTCCGACCGCTGGGGCCTCACCTTCCTCGGCGGTGGCCACGTCCAGGACCAGACGGATGTCGATGGTGACGGGTGGTCCGATCTGGCCCACTACGAACGCGGTGTTGTTCGGCCAAGACTATTCTGGGACGACGGGCAAGGGCAGTCCTTCTTTCTCACGGTGGGCACGACGGTGGAGAACCGGAACGGCGGCACGCAACCAGGTGCCGTCCTGCCGGCGACCGGAGTCCCGTACCCGAAAGCGCTCGAGACACGGCGCTTCGATGTCGGCATGTTGTGGCAGATGTTGGCGGCTCGACGCTACGTCGTCACGGCCCGGGCCACCACGGCTCGTCAGTGGCACGAGCACCAATTCGGAGAGGTGCGAGAACAGGATCGCCACGGCACCGACTTCGCGGAAGTTACCCTGCGAGGTTCGACCGGGAGGCACACATGGGTGGGCGGTCTCGCCGTCGAACGAGATACCTACGACCCGACCGACCTGCCGCACTTTGCCTATCGCTATACGACGCCAGGCGTGTTTGTGCAGGACGACATCGACATCAGACCGTGGCTCGCGCTGTCGGCAAGCGGACGCCTGGACCACCACAGCGAGTACGGCACGTTCTTCAGCCCTCGCGTGTCGGCGCTCTTACGGTCCGACGGCTGGTCGACGCGTCTCTCGACCGGTAGCGGATTCTTCGGTCCCTCCGTGCTCACCGAGGAAACCGAAGCGGCCGGCCTGACCCGTCTGCAGGTGAACGCTCCATTGCAGGCAGAGCGAGGACGGAGCGTGTCGATCGACGTCACACGCACGCAGGGTCCCTTCTCGTATACCGCCACCTTCTTCGGGTCACGCATCGCTCACCCCATCAAGATCGACCGGCCGACCTACACGCTCCAGAACCTGATCGAACCGACCACGAACAGGGGCGTGGAGCTGCTCGGCCTGTTTCGCCGGTCACCGTTCGCCCTCACCGCCAGCTATACCTACGTGCAGTCGCGCGAAACGGAAGGGGGCGTCACGAGCGACGTGGAACTCACGCCACGTCACAGCGTCGGCCTCGTCGGGATGTGGGAGAACGAAGACGGGCGAGTTGGGGTCGAGTGGTACCACACCGGACGCCAACGACTCGAGGACAACCCCTATCGCGGGACGAGCGAGCCCTACAACATCGTTGGCGTGCTGATCGAGCGGCGGGTGGGCCCATTGCGCCTCTTCATCAACGGCGAGAACCTGACCGACACACGCCAGACCCGATGGGACGATCCGTCTCTCCGCCCCGACCGCGCCGCCGACGGCCGCTGGACGGTCGATGCCTGGGCACCGCTCGATGGTCGTGTCATCAACGGTGGTGTGAGGGTAGGCTTCTAGTTGGTGCCGAAGTAATCCGTAGCCGGCACGTTCGCCGCTATAATCCCCGCTTGAGGAGGCCCGATGACCATCGAACGCCCCGCCCCGACCTCGCTCCCCGTGGTGCTGTTGCTCCTGACCGCGCTGGCGCTCGCCTGGCCGACCGCGCTCGCGGCACAGTCCCATCAGCCGCCGCCCGAGCCGCCCGCTGCCTGGGGGCCGATCTCGATCAACATGGAGGAGATCGAATACCCGCATCCGGTGGAGTTCATGAACTTCAGCGTCTACGGCCAGGACGTGCGGATTGCCTACATGGACGTCGCGCCGGTGGGCCCGGCGAACGGCCGCGCCGTGGTCTTTCACCACGGCGGCAGCTACTACGGCTGGTACTGGGAGGCGCAGATCGAGGCCCTGATCAATGCCGGCTACCGGGTGGTCGTGAAAGACCGGCTGGGATGGGGCAAGTCGTCGAAGCCGATCCTCCCGTACAGCATGAGCCTGCACGCTTCGAACACGGCCCGGTTGATGGAGCACCTCGGCATCGCCGAGGCCGGCATCGTCGGCCATTCGATCGGTGGGCAGATGGCCACGCGGTTCGCGTTTCTCTATCCGGAGAAGACGACGCACCTCGTGACCGTGAACCAGATCGGCCTGACCGATCGTCGGGCGGGACGAGGATTCAGTCCGTTCGACGGCGAGATCGACGCCGACCCGGAGATGCAGAGCGCGTACGAAGCCGACGTGCGGACCGACACGCGCCGCTACGTCGAGTGGAAGCCGGAGTTTCTCAAGCATCTTCGCATCCGGCATGGACAGCGGTTGAGCGGCGACTGGCCGCGCCTCGCCTACGTGCGCCGGCTCGGCGGGAACCTGCGATCGATGGACGCGGTGGTCGATGACTGGCCCCACATCCTGACGAAGACGATGATTCTCGGCGGCGAGATCGACGGGCCCGACTTCCCCGATAACGCGCGGCGTGCCGTGGAGATTCTCCCCAATGCAGAGGTCTTTCTCATCCCGAACGTCGGCCACAACCCGCACGAAGAAGTGCCCGACATCGTCAACGCCGAGCTGATCCGCTTTCTCGGCAGCGACCCCGACGAGTCGGCCGGGAAGAGCGGACGCTAGACCAGGCGGAGCGTGCTGGACGTGACTCTCGCGCCCCGAGGAGCACTGATGCCGATTGCCCGTGTTGTGGTCGTCGCATCGCTTGCCGGTCTCGCAGCGTGCGGCGGCGAACGCTCCGCCATCGAGACACTCGAGCCCGGCATCGTGAAGATCGCCGTGACCAGCACGACCGCAGCCGATCCGCTCAGCACCACGCTCTGGATGTATCGCTACGCCGAGCAGCTCGGCCGGGATCTGGACCTTCGCATCGTGTGGGAAGTGGTGCCGTTCGACAGATCGTGGGAGCTCGCGGGCCAGGACGTCGTCGACGTGGTCGCGACGAACGTTGCCAGCTTTCCCGATCGCGTCAGCCCGGGCGGCACGTTCTCGGAGCCGTTTCTCTTTGAGCAGCGGGCGCTCCGGATCCTGGCGGCCGATCGATCGCAGTACCGCACCATTGCCGACTTTGTTGGCAAGAAAGTGGGCGCCGTCACCGGCATGGCTGCCGAACGCGACTTGCTGCGGCGCGCGCCCGACGGCGTGGAGATTGTCTCCACGACGACGTTCCCTGAACTCTACGAGCAGTTCGACGCGGGGGAGCTGGATGCCGTCGCCGAAGCGGAGTACTTCGCCCTCGACGGCCGCGTCATCCCCTCATACGGTCCGGAGATCGCGCTGATCGACCATCACGACTTGAATCCCGGTGAGCGCGAGGAATCGGTGTTCGTCGTTCGCGACAGCAGCACGAACCTGCTCGAGGCGGTGAACGCGTTCGTGGCGCGGACGCCGTTTCCGCTCCATCTGGCACCTGAAGACGGCGCACCCTGACGGCCCTGGCCGCGGCTGTCGTCGCGGAGCCGGATCCCGTCGACGTGGTTCACCACGAAGTCCTGGATGAAGGCGTAGCAGGCTCAAGGGCAACCTCCGGGGCTCTGTAACATCCGCGGCAAGAATTCCGTCTCTCCAAATATGATGAACCTGCTCCTCAACGTCATCTGGATAGTCTTCGGTGGCCTCGAGATGGCCTTCGGCTGGCTGGTGGCCGCCGCCGTCTTCACCGTGTCAATCGTCGGGATCCCCTGGGCCCGCGCCGCCTTCAACATGGCGCTCTTCCATCTCTGGCCCTTCGGTCGGGAGATCGTCGATCGGGATGAGATGACCGGCCGCGAGGACCTCGGCACCGGCGCCCTGGGCCTGCTGGGCAACGTCGTCTGGTTCGTTCTGGCCGGCTGGTGGCTGGCACTCGGCCACGTCTTCTTCGCCGGAGCCCTGGCGATCACGATCATCGGCATCCCCTTTGCGTGGCAGCATCTGAAACTGGCGGGGATGGCGGTGGCACCGGTCGGGAAGATGGTCGTCGACAAGCCGGTCGCGGCACACACGCGCCATCTCGACTGGCGGACCGCCTGACGCTCGCGACCGGGGGTCGGACGGATTCAGCGGCGACGTCCCGGGCCCACCGCTCGCGCCGGCTTACTCCACCAGCGCGAACGCGTTCAATGGTGACGCCGTGGCGCCGCGGTAGCGCAGCGGGTTGATGACGAGCGCGAACTCACCGCGGCTGCCGGCCAGCTCGCTGCCCAGCGCCTCCAGGTTCATGTTCTCGACCAGGTAGACCCCGGCGCCGGGGATCAGCGTTCGGTGGGCCGGGAACTCCGTGCCGGCCTCGGGCACGACGTCGAACGTGAGGGTGTCCATGCCGGCCAGAAACGGGTTCTGCTCGGCGAGCCAGGTCGCGCCCGCTTCGCCCACGCCCGGGCGGAAGCCGGTGTAGCGCGCCTGATCACCCTCAAAGAAGGCGCCGAATCCGGTGCGGATCACGATGGAATCGCCGGCGCGCAGTTCGACGCCCTGCGCCGCGACCGTCCCCTCGAGATCCTCCGGCGTGATCTCGTAGCCCGGGTCCAGCGCATCGACGCCCTTGTAGCGCGCCACGTCGAGCAGCACGCCCCGGTTGATGAACTTGTCGCTCGGGTAGTTCTCGATGCCCAGCGCCGTGAGGCCGGCGTCGGACTCACTGTCCGTCGCACTCACGCCGCCGTAGAGCTGGCCGTCGTGCGAGATGTGGCCGATCGCGTCGATCGTCGGCGCGCCGTGCTGCCCACTGGTCTCCATCACATCGCCGGCGAACGCCAGCCCGCCCGGCATCGACGCGGCCGTGTTGGCGTGCGTGGACGGCAGGCTTATCCTGAAGGGCGGGTTCAGCTCGAGCACGGGCGCGTCGTTGCCCCAGATGAAGTTCAGCTCTATGACGCGGGCACCGGTGACGGTGTCGAGCAGGCTCGGGGGCGGCGACGCCTCCTCCACGGTGGGGGCGGCTGGCGCGCAGGCCGCAAGCAACGTCAGCGTCGCGAGGACCGAAAGGAGTCGAGGCATCTGGTGGTTTCTCCTTGAAAAACGACAAAGCCGCCTGACGGAGCCAGATAGTAGCACGGCGCCGAGAGCGCTACGATGCAGCTTCCCGCGCCGGTATAATTCTTCCCTTCGCCGGGCCCGCCGACATCGGGGCGACGGCGCGGACGAGAGTCGCAGGAACTGAGATGATGAGACCTGTCACCGTGGCCGCCGCGCTGCTGCTGTTCCTCGGAGCCTGCGCCCAGCCAGAACCCGAACCGACGCCCGCAACGCCCGAGCCGTCCGTTGCCGATGACGTGTTGTTCACGGTGCTGGGCAAGATGTCGCTCCACGACCAGTCGGCCGACGGCGAGATCAGCCTGCGCGATCATCACTTCGTCACCGAGATCATGCCGAAGGCGGGACGCACGATCGTCGTCGGCACGCTCACCAGCGCCAACCGCCCGGACGAGGTGCTCGAGTTCGCCGCGGAGGGCAACGCCTTCCTGGCGCATGGGGAGCGGGTGATGGAACCGGCCGCGCTGCATGTCGCGCATCCCGACGGGACCTACATCTTCAGCTACGAGACGCAGAGCGGGTCGATGGAACGGCAGCCGCTGACGCTCACGAAGCGGTCGACGATAGAAGGCATGCTCGAGGCCGCCCGCGTCACGCTCCGCCAGGATGGCGAGGCGGTCTCTCCCTCGCGCATCGATCCCGATGCCGATCTGAACGTGGCGTGGACCTCGATGGCGGGAAACGCCCGCGTGGCAACGAGCGAACTGGGCGACCTCATCTTCATCCCGGCGTTCGACTGCTTCGGCAACAACGTCGCCCACAGCGGTCGACCGTTCCAGGGCGGTCCGTACCTCACGTACGAGGATACCGAGTACGTCATTGCGGCGGACGCGCTGAAGCCGGGCCTGAACTATTCGGTCATCGTCGAGCAGGCCACCGCCGACACGGAGCGGCATGAAGGCGTGCCCGGGATCGCCACGTACGCCACACTCACGTTCGTCGATCTGTCCACGATGGGCGAAGCCCCGGACGGGGAAGCCTGTCCAGCCAATTGAGCGCATGCCTCTCATGATCCAGTCACTGACGCCCCGCCCGTTGATGCTCTTCGTTCTGGCAGGCCTGGTTCTCGCGGCCGCGCACCTCGGACACGCCCAGGTCCCGAGCGCCGAGTCGAAGCCCAACATCCTCTTTATTTCGGTGGACGACCTGAACGATTGGGTCGGGTTCATGAACGGCCATCCGGGGATGACGATCCAGACGCCCAATCTGGACCGCCTGGCCGCGTCGTCGATGATTTTCACCAACGCGCACACGCCGGCGCCGGCCTGCGCCCCCACGCGCGCGGCGATTCTGAGCGGCGTGCACCACACGCGGTCGGGCGCGGAGAACGTCTACTGGGGCGACGAGCCGAGATGGCGGGAGTTCGAGGCGCTACGTGACGTGGAGACCCTCGAGCAGTTCTTCAAGAACCGGGGCTACAAGACCCTCGGGGCCGGGAAGATTTATCACAGCCAGGCCCCGCCCTGGTCGCCGACGAGCCAGGTCGAACCGGCCAACTGGGACTTCTATTACCCGAGTGCCTACATCTCGCATCCTTTTCAGATTCGGGCGCCCGAGGACGTGATCTACCCGGCCGACGTCGACAACACGACCCGGCCGGGCGGAGAACGCGGCTGGTGGACCTGGGGTCCGGTGCCGGTCGAGGACGACAAGATGGCCGACTACCATGTCGTCGACTGGGCCCGGTACCAGCTCGGCCAGGAACACGACCGACCGTTCTTCCTGGCGGTCGGCACCTGGAAGCCACACGACCCGTGGGAGGTGCCGCAGAAGTACTTCGACATCTATCCCCTCGACGAGATCGTCCTGCCCGAGGTCAAAGATGATGACCTCGAGGATGCGTTCGACCATGGACGCCGCTGGATCCATCAGTGGGCGGTCGACAACCGGCAGTGGGAGAAGGTGGTCCAGTCGTACGCGGCGTCGATCACGTTCGCCGACGCGCAGATCGGGCGATTGCTCGATGCTTTCGAGAACTCGCAGCATGCCGATGACACGATCGTGATGCTCTGGTCCGATCACGGCATGCACATGGGCGAGAAGGAGAACATCGAGAAGTTCACGCTCTGGGAGGAATCGACCCGCGTCCCGCTGATCGTCTCGGTTCCCGGCGTCACGCGGCCGGGAACGTCGAGCGACCAGCCGGTCAGCCTGATGGATCTCTATCCCACCCTGGTCGACCTGGCCGGGTTCGATCCGCCATCACACCTGGATGGACGCAGCCTGGTTCCGCAGCTCGAGGATCCGGAGCGCGCGACGCCGCCGGTCGTGACCAGCTATCAGTTCACCTGGACCGACGAGCCGGTCATAGGGCACACGGTGAGAAGCGAGCGGTACCGGTACATCTACTATCCCGAGATCAACCTCGAGGAACTCTACGACCACGACGTCGACCCGAGCGAGTGGGACAACGTCGCCTACCAGCCGGCGAACCAGGCGATCGTCCGGGAGCACCGACAGGTACTGCTCGGGATGTTGCCGGACCTGACCTGGGACGCGGGTGAGCCCGAGGGATATGCCGTCGATGGGGACGGAAACATCCGCAAGATTGGATACCGTTCCTACTAGACCCGTTCGACTGGAGGGGATCATGCGCACTGGAACTCTGGGGTCCTTCCTGGCCCTGCTGACGCTCTTGGCCGCCGGGCCCGCGGCTGCACAGGACGGACGCCGGCCGATGACGGTGGACGACGCCATGGACATGGTGCAGATCTCCGATCCGCTCATGTCGCCGGATGGCAGCTGGGTGATCTACTCGAGACGCACGCTGAACTGGGATGAGAACGAGTACGAGACCGAGTACTGGCGCGCGCCCGCCGACGGCGGTGAGGCGTTCCGGTTTATCGGCGAGGAGGGTGGCAGCCAGTTCCAGTTCTCACCCGACGGGGCATTCCTGACGTTCCGGCGGGCTGTGGGCGGCGATGCCGGAAACGGGGACGGCGACAGCGGCCGGCAGCAGCAGATCTTCCTGATGCGCACCGCCGGCGGCGAAGCGTTGCAGCTGACGGAGCATGCGACCAGCATCGCCCGCTATCGCTGGGCGCACGACAGTTCGGCGATCTTCTTCCAGGCGACCGACGAGAAGTCGGAGGAGGTCGAGAAGGAGGAGAAGAAGGGCGCCGACGCCATCTTCGTCGACGAGGGCCCCAACGGGCAGACGGCGAGCAACTGGAGCAACCTCTGGGTGTTCGACATCGCGTCGAAGGAGAAGCGCCAGATCACCGACGCGGAGGTCATCATCGGCAGCTGGGACATCTCTCCCGACGGTCAGCGCCTCGCGCTCACCGCGCGCTCCCAGAATCGGCGGAACGACGCCTATCTGTACGAGATCCATCTGGCCGACGTCGAGACGGGCGAACTCACCCAGCTCACGACGAACCGCGCGCCCGAGAGCGGGGTCTCCTGGACGCCCGACGGCTCGGGCATCCTGTACACGGCGGCCGACGATCGACGGTGGATGAATCGGAACACCAAGCTCTGGCTGCTCGACCCGACGCTCGAGGAGCATCGGTTCCTCTCCAGCGCGTTCGAGGGAACGCCCAGGAACCCGGTCTGGAGCCCCGACGCGAAGACGATCTATTTCAGCGGGCAGCAGGCGACGAACACGAACCTCTTCGCGATCGACGTCGACTCCGGAAACGTGCGGCAGCTGACCGAGGTGAAGGGGACGCTCGTGGCGCCGTCATTCTCGGCCGACCGATCCACCTACGTCTACTCACTGACCGACTATCGCACGCCGTCGGATCTCTGGGTCGGTCGGCTGGATGGCTCGGAGCCGGTGCGCCTGACCGACGCGAACCCGCAGGTCAAGGAGTGGCAGCTCGCCGAGATGCGCGTCATCGACTGGAAGAGCCGGGATGACTTCACCATCGAAGGGCTGTTCCACCTGCCGCCCGGCTACGCGGAGGGCGAGCGTGTGCCGCTGGTCCTGAACATCCATGGCGGGCCGGCCGGGTCGTTCTCCAACCGCTGGCGCCCGAGTTACCACATCTACGCCGGCCTCGGCTACGCCTCGCTCTCGCCCAACGTGCGCGGCAGCAGCGGATACACCGACCACCTGCGCGAGGGCAACACCGTCGCCGAGGGTGACGGCATCGGCTTCGGCGACTACTGGGATCTGATGACCGGTGTCGATCGGCTCATCGAGGACGGTGTCGTCGATCCGGACCGGATGGCCGTGAAGGGGTGGAGCTACGGCGGCATCCTCGGGGGCTGGACGATCACGCAGACCAACCGGTTCAAGGCGGCGTCGATAGGGGCCGGCGTCTACGACTGGACATCCGAGTACGGGCCCGGCTTCAACAACGACGTCAGGCTCTGGCATATCGGCGGCACGCCGTGGGAGAACCCGGAGGAGTGGCGCAACCAGAGCGCGCTCACCCACGCCGCGAACATTACGACGGCCACACTGCTCATCCACGGTATCAACGACACGACCGACACCGAGCAACAGAGCATGATGTTCTTCACGGCGATCAAGGACATCGGCAAGGCGCCGGTCCGCTACATCAGGTTCGCCCGCGAACCGCACGGCTTCCGCGAGCCGCGACATCAGCGCACGCGCGACGTCGAGGAGTTCCGCTGGATGCAGCAGCACGTCCTGGGCGAGGAGTGGACGCCGTGGGAGCGCCCCGTCGAGGACAGCGACGAGGAAGAAAACGACAAGACGAACGAGACAACCAGCGATGGTTCGTAACCCACGCTGGGCTTAGCCCCTCACTCGACGCTTGCAGCCACCAACGTGAGGTCATCCTCGTAGCCGCCTGAGGCCGGGTGACGACTACTCCAATCGCTCAGGGGTTCCAGCAGGGCGGCGTTGAGGCGCTCGGCCGAGAGTTCGTGACGCTCGGCGAGGAACGCTCGTAGTCGCTCGGGGTCGAAGAACACACCTTCACGATTGGTCGCCTCGAGGATGCCGTCGGTGTACATGACGATCCGGTCGCCCGAGCCCACCTTCATCGCGATGCACTTCGAGCCCGTCCGGGCCTTCTCCGGACGGGCTTCACTCTTGTACTACCGACGTCTGAACTCGCTCTCGGACACTTGGCCTCTTTTTCCCCTCCGGCCGGACGTTCTGAACGACAATCGGCGTCGAGCTGCAACGCGTCCACCCGCGTTGCGTAGTACCTGATGCCGACGCAGAGCGACGACGACACGGGTGCGGGCCAGCGGCAGTTCGCCACCACACACTGGAGCGTGGTGCTCGCCGCGGGCGGCGATCGCTCGGCGCAGGCCGACCGCGCGCTGGCCGAACTGTGCGCCGACTACTGGTATCCGCTCTACGTCTTCGTGCGTCGTCGCGGGCACGACGCCGACGCTGCCCGCGATCTGACCCAGGCCTTTTTCGCCAAGCTGCTCGAGAAGAACGATCTGAAAGCGGCCGACCCGGCGCGCGGGCGGTTTCGTAGCTTCCTGCTGACGTCGATGAAGAACTTTCTGGCCAGCGAGTGGCGCCGCCAGGCGGCCGTGAAGCGGGGTGGCGACGTGGAGCTGGTTTCGATCGACTACCGAGACGCGGAAGATCGCTACCGGATCGAGCCGGCGGACACGCTCACGCCAGAGGCGATCTACGAGCGGCGCTGGGCCCTCGGCCTGCTCGCCCGCGCCGTCGACGACCTGCGAACGCAGTACGACGCACGCGACCGAGCCGAGTTGTTCGACGCGCTGAAGGGCTATCTCGGCTACGACCCGGGAGGCGTGCCGTACGGCGAGCTGTCCCAGCGGCTCGATCAGAGCGAAGCCGCCTTGCGCACGGCGCTTTCACGGCTGCGGGCACGCTGGCGCGCTCGGCTACGCGAGATCGTCGCGGAGACGGTGCAGGAGGGACGGATGATCGACGATGAGCTGAACGACCTGATCACGGCCCTCACGCCGCCGGCCGGCCCGAGCCTGTAACAGTGCTGGCCCCGCTGCGTAGAACAGGGTGAAGGGTATAAAGAGAGGACCCACGATGCCCGAGTCCAGGACCTGCCCCGAGTGCCACGCGGAGATTCCCGCCGACGCCCCGCCGGGCGTCTGTCCCTACTGCGCGCTGCGCGCGGGGCTCCGCTGGGAGCAGCCCGCGGCCGCCAACCCGCCGGGCGGCGCGCGATCGCCGATGGCTCCCGAGGACTTGGCCCGACGGTTGCCCGAGCTCGAACAGTTCGAACTGATCGGCCCGGGCGGGATGGGCACCGTCTACAAGGCGAGGCATCGGGAGCTGGATCGACCCGTCGCCGTGAAGGTTCTGCACGCCCACCTGCAGGATGACGCCACGTTCGCCGAGCGCTTCGTCCAGGAAGCGCGCACCCTGGCCCGCCTCGACCACCCGAACATCGTCCGCGTCTACGACTTCGGCCACCGCCGGGGGATCTACTACTTCGTGATGGAGTTCGTGGACGGCGTGACCTTGCGCCAGACGATGTCCAGCGGTGGCGTGACGCCGGCGGAGGCGTTGACGATGGTGCCGCGCATCTGCGAGGGGCTGCAGTACGCCCACGATCAAGGCGTCGTACACCGCGACATCAAGCCCGAGAACATCCTGATCGATCGGTCGGGTGCGCCCAAGATCGCCGACTTCGGCTTAGCACTGCTCACGGGCTCCACTGCCGAGACCCGGATCACCCAGACGGCGCAGGTGATGGGCACCCCGCAGTACATGGCGCCCGAGCAGATCGAGCACCCGGCCGACGTCGACCACCGCGCCGACATCTACGCGCTCGGCGTCGTCTTCTACGAGATGCTCACCGGCGAGCTGCCGGTTGGGCGCTTTCTTCCGCCGTCGCAGAAGGTGCAGGTCGACGTCAGGCTCGACCAGGTCGTGCTCCGTACGCTCGAGAAGGAGCCGAGCCTCAGATACCAGCAGGCCAGCGAGTTGAGCAGCGAGGTCGAGTCGCTGTCAGGGTCCGGGCCCGGGCCTGCCGCCCGGCGCGACCGTCCCACGCCGACCAGCGCGTCGTTCAACTGGTGGCCGTCACATTACGAGTACCGTTCGAAACGGACCATCTGGGGCATCCCCCTGGTCCACGTCGCGTTCAGCGGCGACACCAGTGGGCAGCATATGGCGCTGGCGCGCGGCATCATCGCCATCGGTGACGCGGCGTTCGGTCTGATTGCCCTGGGCGGAATCGCGTGCGGGGGTGTCACGATCGCCGGCCTCAATCTCGGCCTCATCAGCCTCGGCGGCATCTCGTTCGCCCTGCTCGTCGCGATCGGTGGCGTCGCGATCGGCGGTTTCGCAGGCGGCAGCGTGGCGCTCGGCCTGGTGTCGGCCGGGTTGACCGGCCACAGCGTCATCACCGTGCCCGACGGAATGCAGCAGTGGTTGTCGCTGGTGGCGTGGGGGCTGAGCACCGCCATCGTGACCGCGGTTGTGGCAGGCCTGATCGTCTGGCGGTTGGACGCCGCCGGGCGCAAGCCGGGTGACCGATCTAAGGGGTTCGGGATCCTTCGTTGGTGATCCGAGCGGAGCCTGGCTCGAGGACGGTTCGATCGTCTTTGGTGTGATCGGCCTGGCTGGGTTCAGGCTCTTGCGCGTGATGGCGTCTGGGGGCGAGCCATCACCGGTCATCCCGGCGACGGAGAACGGAGAAGAGATCGCCCACAGAGACGCGGCCGCGATTCCAGGCGGAAGAGGGTTTGTCTCGATCGGCCAGACCGAGGTTCCTCCTCAGTGTTCCTGCATCCTCCGGGTGGGGGTGAGCCCGTTCTTCTCATCACCGGGCGCCTCGCGCGGGTATCGCCTTCGGGCCATCTCGTCTTCGAGCAGGATGGGACGCTCTGGGCGGTCGCGCTGGACGTCGATCGGGCACCGGTGGTCGGTGAATCGGTGGCGCTCGCGAACCTTGCTGGCGCGGTCCCCTTTCTCTCACCGATGTTCGACCTGTCGGTGAATGGGTCGCTCGTGTACGTTACGGGCGGATCTGGGGAATGGCCCAACCGCTCGCTCTACTGGGTCGCCCGGGATGGTCAGGAGGAACGGCTCGACATCGAGCCGCGCCCGTACTGGTTCCTTCGCGCGTCTCCAGACGGCGAACAAATCGGCTTTCACATCATGGATCCGGAGAACATGGACGCTCATATTCATGACCTCCGATCGGGTGCGACCTCTAGGCTCACGTTCGATCCCGCGGTCGACGGCTATCCGGTCTGGTCTCCCAACGGCGAGCGAATCGTCTTCTGGTCAAGTCGCGAGACCGGCACGGGCAACCTGTTCGTTCGAGCCACCGACGGCACCGGAGACGTGGAGCGGCTGACCGAGACCATCAGGCGCTCCGCGCCCTATTCCTGGACGCGCGACGGTCTCATCGTCTTCACCGAGGAGAGTTCGGAGACGAGTTCCGACATCTGGAAGCTGTCGATCGATGGGGATCGGACACCAGAGCTCGTCCTTCAGGAACCCTACGCGGAAACTCGACCCGCCGTCTCTCCGAATGGACGCTGGATCGCCTACCAGTCGAACGAATCGGGCCAATGGCAGATCTGGGTCCGTCCGTTTCCGGACGTGGAGGACGGACGCTGGTCGGTTGGGGCCGGCATGTCGCCTCAATGGTCGCCCGACAGCCGGGAACTCTACTTTCGTGGCGACGGTGCGATGATGGCGGTGCGGATCGACGCCGCCGACGGGTTCTCGGCCGGCCCGGCCGTGCGTCTGTTCGACGCCCCATATGTGCTCGCGACCAGCGATGTCGCGCCCCTGCAGGCCGAGTACGCGGTGGCTCCTGACGGTCGATTCCTGATGATGAAGGACGTCTCGCCGAGCGAGAACGCCGCCGAGGTGATCGTCGTCCGTAACTGGGTAGAAGAGTTGAAGGCGCGCGTTCCGGCTCCGTAGGACGGTTCCGAATGCGTGATACCTCAGGGGATGATGCCCTGGGTCGTCAGGACGACCCGGTAGAGGCTAGTGCGCGCCGTGATGTAGAGCGTCGAGCCATCGTCGCCCCACGCGACGTTCGCCGGTACCTCCGGAGGCTGAATCGTTCCCAGGTGCGTCCCGGCCGGATCGAAGATCCAGACGCCGCCCGGGCCGGTCGTGAAGACGTTGCCCGCTCGATCGACCTTGAGGCCGTCGGGGTTGCCGGGCGCCGGGTCGCCGGTGACGTCGAAGAAGACCCGCCCGTCATCGAGCGTGCCGTCCTCCAGCACGCCGTAGGCGATCCACAACCTCCGCTCGGCGTCGGAGTTGGCGACGTAGAGTGTCGTCTCGCTAGGTGAGAAGGCGAGCCCGTTCGGGCGGGTCTGCTTCCGGTTCAGCAGCTCCACTTCGCCGTTCGGTCCGAGCCGGTAGATGCCGCTGAAGTCGAGTTCCTTGGCCGGGTCATCGTCGCCGCCCGGCAGCCCGTAGGGCGGGTCGGTGAAGTAGAGCCAGCCGTTCGAGTGGTAGGCGCCGTCGTTGGGGCTGTTGAACCGTTGCCCCGCGTGGCGGTCGGCGAGGACGGTCCGGGTGCCGTCGGCTTCGAGCCGGCTGACGTGCCGGTTGCCGTGCTCCATCAGGACGAGTCGCCCCTCGGCGTCGACGGTCAGGCCGTTCGATCCAACCGAGTCGCCCTCCCCGTCGAAGACCGGACGGAGGAACTCGGTCAGCTCGCCGCCGGCGGTCCACTTGTAGATGGCGTTGGCCGGAATGTCGCTGAAGAGGAGGTAGCCGCCGTCCCGGCGGACCCAGACCGGCCCCTCGGTGAAGGCGAGGCCGTCGGCTATCTTCTCGATGCGCGCCGTCGGGGACACGATCGCGTCGAGCGCGCGGTGAAGTCTCAGAATCGAACCGGCATCGTCGTCTACCATCGTGGTCGTCTCGGCGGCGGGATCGGCGGACTCCGGCTCGGCGCCGCAGCCGCCGGCGCACGCGGCCACGACCAGGAGCAGGGTGGCGGCAGGCCACTTGGTCATCATCGCCATCGTATGCCAACATCGGCCTACATCAATGATGCGTCTCAGACGATCGCGGATGTGTGCGGGCTTGAGCGCGCTGGCCGTCCTGGCCTGGTGGCCGGTCTCGGCGGGCGGTGCGTCTGCACCCGTCAGTCCCGGAACCGTCGACCAGACACCGCAGGGCAGTGCGCGACCGCGCGTGACCGTCGAGACGACCGACGGCCGCCAGCTCTCCGGCCGTCGCCTCAACGGGAGTACCACCGAATTGCAGCTGCTCGTGGACGGTGGCGGTGCGGATGATGCTCCGACGATCCGCCTCTTGCGCGCCGCCGGCGAACGCTACCGCGTCGTGATCTCCGATACCGACTGGCCGACCTACAACGGCGATGTTCGCGGCAACCGGTTCAGCAACCTCGATCAGATCGACCCGTCGTCGGTGTCACGGCTCACGCCGAGCTGGGTCTTTCCCGTGGCCGGAGGACGGCGGCTCCAGGTGACGCCGGTCGTCGTCGACGGCGTCATGTACGTCACCGACGCCAACGAGGCGTACGCCCTCGATGCCGGGAGCGGGCGCGAACTCTGGAGCTACCGCCGCCCGCGGACGGAGGGGCTGGTGGGCGACGCCTCCGTCGGGATCAACCGCGGAGTCGCCGTCGCGGGTCGGCGACTATTCATGATCACCGACCACGCGCATCTGATCGCCCTCGACCGCTTCACCGGCACGCTGCTCTGGGAAACCGAGATGGCCGACTGGCAGCAGAACTACGGCGCCACCTCGGCGCCGCTCGTCGTCGGCGACCTAGTCGTGTCGGGCACCTCGGGCGGCGACGAAGGGGTTCGCGGCTTTCTCGCCGCCTTCGATCTCGCCGATGGCCGCGAGGTCTGGCGCTTCTGGACGGTGCCGGCGCGAGGCGAGCCGGGCTCCGAGACCTGGAGCGGCTCGGCGATCGACCACCCGTGCGCCGCCACCTGGCTCACCGGCACGTACGACCCGGACCTCGATCTCCTGTACTGGCCGACCGGCAACCCATGCCCCGACTACGACGGCGCTGAGCGGCAGGGCGACAACCTGTACTCCGATTCGGTCCTGGCGCTGGAACGATCGACCGGGGAGTTGCGCTGGCACTACCAGTACACGCCGCACGACCTCTGGGACTGGGATGCCCAGCAGCCGCCGGTCCTCGTCGATCGCGAGTGGAAAGGGGCGCCGAGGCGGTTGTTGCTGCACGCGAACCGGAACGGCTTCTTCTACGTCCTCGACCGGACCGACGGTGAGCTGCTGCTCGCCGAGCCGTTCGTGGAGAAGCTGACCTGGGCCAGCGGGATCGGCGCTGATGGTCGGCCGGTGCTGAACCCGGATCAGACGCCGTCGGCCGAGGGGACGACGGTCTGCCCCGCAGTGCAGGGCGCGACCAACTGGTTCTCGACGTCGTTTCATCCCGAGACCGGGCTCTACTACGTGCAGACCCTCGAGCACTGCAACGTCTTCACCCGGACACCCGAGGAGTGGGAGGCCGGCCGTTCGTACTACGGGGGCTCGACACGAAGCGTGCGCGACGAGCCGCCGCAGAAGATTCTTCGCGCCATCGACATCGCAACCGGGGAGATCGCCTGGGCACTGCCGCAGGTCGGTCCGGCGAATTCCTGGGGCGGCACGCTGGCGACGGCCGGCGGCCTCGTCTTCTTCGGTGAGGATTCGGGTGCGTTCGCGACGGTCGATGCCGCGACGGGTGAGCCGCTCTGGAGCTTTCCGACCAACGCCGTCTGGAAGGCGTCGCCGATGACCTACATGTTCGACGGGCGGCAGCATGTCGCCGTTGCCGCCGGGCCGAATATTCTCTCGTTCGCGCTGGGTTCCGAGCCGTAGGGTCGATCGTCGCCGGAAGGGCGCGGTCTGTGCGTGTCTGAACCGGTGAACCCGCGACCCAAGGCTATGGCCGCACGGCTTCCGGCGTGAGCGACGTCAGGCTGGCGATCTCCACGGGCTGCCCGCCGCGTGCGCTCTGTCGCGCCGCGACACCTATCAACACCGCCATGGCGCCGTCCCGGAAGCCCGCGGCCTGCTGCAGCGGATCGGGCGCGTCGGGTGTGCGGAACAGCCGGTCGTGCAGCCGGATGTCGCCGCCGCCGTGGCCGCCGTCACCGTGTTCGATCCGGACGATCTCGGTCTGTCCGAAGTTGTCGGTCAGCCGGATCTCGTCCGCTGGCGCTTCCTCCCACGGCTGCCGTTCCTTGATCCAGGCTTCGAGCCGCCCCTCCGTGCCGTTGAACGCGATCCGGTAGCCCTCGTAGGGCGAATAGGTCGTGCACGAGTAGCTCACCTGCACGCCGTTGGCGTAGCGGATCTGCGCGCCCATCTTGTCGAAGATGTCGATTGCCTCGTCCCAGACGCAGCCGTCGCGAATGTAGCCGTCGTGCTGCTCGTTGTCGACGTACAGCCGGGTGAGCGTCTCGTTCGCGGTGATGTCCCAGTAGTGCTCGCAGCCATCCTGATGCGGGCAGCCGCGGCACTGCGTGTGACGGAAGTCGTTGTTCGATCCGTAGTACTCCAGCGCGCCGTTGGCGTAGACCTGCGCCGGGTCGGAATCGAGCCACCAGTTGAGCAGGTCGAAGTGATGGCAGGCCTTGTGGACGAACAGCGTCCCCGAGAACCGTTCCTTGCCGTGCCATCGGCGGAAGTAGTCGGCACCGTGGTAGACGTCGAGATACCAGTGGAAATCGACCGATGTCACGCGGCCGATTCGACCATCCATCAACAGCTGCTTCATCCGCGCGCGATGCGGTGCGTAGCGGTAGTTGTGCGTGACGACGATGTCGCGGCCGGTCCGCTGCTGCGCGTCGAGGATCGCCTGGCACTTCACCTCGTCGGTCGTGAGCGGCTTCTCGGTGATGACGTCGCAGCCGGCCTCCATCGCCGCGACGATGAACTGGTCGTGCGTCGCGTCGACCGTCGTCACGATGACGGTCTCGGGCCGGGCCTCGACCAGCATCCGGTCGAAGTCGGTGAACGTCGGACAGTCGACGCCGATGTGCCCTTTCGCGAATGCGAGGCGGCCCGGATTGATGTCGCAGAGGCCGACGTACTCCACGGCGTCGGCGGAGCCGGCCATGACCTCACGGCCCCACATGCTGATGCCGCGGATGCCGGTGCCGACCAGCGCAATCCGCTTCCGTGGGCCCTGAGCTTGCGGCGGCGGTGGCACGCGTTCGCTGGCGGACGACACGACGGGCGCGGCCAGGAGCGATCCGGTGACGACACCGCCGGTCGTCCGGATGAACTGCCGTCGTGAGAGCTCGTGCGGGTCATCGGTCCTGGGTATGTCCTTGGCCATGTCGGGTTCCTTCCGCCGGGGTCTACCAGCGCACGTCGTCGTTCGTCCGGACCACATGCGGCGGCACCGGATGGTCGGCGTTGAAGACGTGCAGCGTCACCTCCGGTTCGATCGCGACGCCACGCTCGTCGATCGTCCCGTCGGCCGCGGTGACTGCTTCGAGCGAGAGGCCGAGATGCTCCGCGAGAAAAGCGTAGGCGCCGTTCCGCTTCGCCGGGCCGTAATCGTGCACCTCGTCGGGGAGGTGCAGGTTGTCGACCAACCCGGCAGCGTCGTGCAGCCGGTAGACGTTGCGGATGTACGGGAACTCGACGTCGGGCGTGTTTTGGGTCCAGTCGTCGCCGTCAGAGATCAGCAGTTGCGGCCGGGGCGCGGCCAGCGCGGCGATCTCGACGTTGTTGGTCTCATGCGTCGGCCTGACGTGGATCGGCATCCCGCTCTCGCCGACACAGCCGCCGAAGAAGTGCGCCGAGACCTGGACGACCGGCACCGACACCGCGACGCGATCGTCGACGGCGGTTAGCAGGAACGTCTGCGTGCCGCCGCCCGACGCGCCGGTGGCGGCGATCCGGTCGGCGTCGACCTCGTCGAGCGAGGTCAGGAAATCGACGCCGCGGATGCTGTTCCACAGTTGCAGCGCCAGCGTCTTCGGATGCTCGTGGACCCAGCCGATCTCGCGCAGCTCGCCGTAGCCGACCATGTCGTACGTCAAGACCACCGCGCCCATTCGCGCCAGCGTCGCCGTGCGCAGTTGCATGTCGGGCCGGTAGCGGCCGTAGTCGTCGGGGTTCTCCCAGTGGCCGTGCGGGCTGAGGATGCCGGGGTAGGGGCCGTCGCCGACTGGGCGATAGAGGCTGCCGGTGACGAACACACCGGGCAAACTCTCGAAGGCGACGTCCTCGACGGAATAGCCGTCGTGCTCCCGCCGGTCGTCGAACAGCGGCTTGAGCGGTGTCCTCTCTGGCAGGGGGTCGAGGCCGGCGCCGGCCAGGATCCCGTCGCGGATCAGTGCCGCGCGTGCGCGCCACTCGCCGAGCGTGGCGTAGCTGTCGGTGTAGCGGGCCAGTTCCGCTCGCGCTTCGTTCTCGGTGAAGAAATAGCCCTGTCTGAGTTCGTGTGCCGGCGTGTCACCCGCCGGTGCTGGCGCCGGTTCGGGCTGACCGCAGGCCGAGAGAAGTGCGGCCAGACAGAGGGCCCGCGCGATTCCTGCTCCCGTCCCGCTGCGTCGTTCGAGCGCCATCAGGCCTGGTCCAGAGAACGGTCAGATTATAGACCCGCGGCAACCCCCCCGCGCCGCGGCGAGAGTAAGATGACCGGGTCGATGGAGGACCGAACGATGCCGAAGACCCCTACCCGCCCTCTCGCCAGCTTCAGGTGGTGGCTGCTTGCCCTGGCCTTCGTGGTCGGCCTGCCCGCGCTCTCCATCGCTCAGGATCGTGACAATCCGGAAGGCGAGTGGCGCTACATTGGCGGCGACGCCTGGCACACGCGCTACTCGCCGCTGGCTCAGATCGATGCGAGCAATTTCGAAGATCTCGAGGTGGCCTGGGTCTGGCGGGGCGACAACTTCGGTCCCATCGTCGACCATCTGTTCCGTTCGACGCCGATCTACGTCGATGGCCTGCTCTACACCGTGGCCGGCCGGCGCCGCACAGTTGCCGCGATCGACCCGGCGACCGGCGAGACGATCTGGACCTATCGCGAGCCGCACACCACGCGCTACGACCGCGGGATGCGGAATAACTACGGCAAGGGGGTGGCCTACGCCGAGGTGGACGGCCGGGGGGTGATTCTCACGAGCAGCCCAGCGTTCTTCCTGCACGCGCTCGACGCCAAGAGCGGACGGCATCTGGAGAACTGGGGGCAGGCCGTGCCGCTGCCCGGTTTCCCCGATAGCGGCGTCATTGACCTGCTGCCCGATCTCGTGGCCGACTGGGACCCGTGGCTCGAGTCGGGCTACACCTACGACCCTGATCACGGAATCCCGAGGGATCTCGGCAACATCGCTAGCTCGTCCCCGCCGATCGTGGTTGGTGGCGTCGTCATCGTGAGCAACGTCCACGAGCAGGGCTACTACCAGACCCGCACCGAGAACATCCCCGGCGACATCCTGGCCTACGACGTCCGGACCGGCGAACATCTCTGGAAGTTTCACGTGATCCCTCGGCCCGGGGAGTTCGGTCACGAGACCTGGGAGAACGACGCCTGGCGGACGACTGGCGACGTCTCGTCGTGGGCGCCGATGTCGGCCGATCCGGAGCGGGGCCTCGTCTACATTCCGACCAATCCGCCGACGATCGATTTCTACGGCGGGTTCCGGCCTGGCGACAATCTGTTCGGGACGAGCTTGCTCGCGCTGGACGTCGAGACGGGTGAGCGGGCGTGGCACTTCCAGATGGTCCACCACGATATCTGGAACTTCGACAATCCGACGGCACCCGTGCTCATGAATGTCAACGTCGACGGGGAGCCGACGCCGATCGTCGTCCAGACGACGAAGCAAGCCTGGGCCTACACGTTCAACCGGGAGACTGGCGAGCCGGTCTGGCCGATCGAAGAGCGGGAGGTGCCCGAGTCGGAGGTGCCGGGCGAGCGACTGTCGCCCACGCAGCCGTTTCCGACCCGACCGTTGCCCTACGACATGCAGGGGCTGACCGAGGACGATCTGATCGATTTCACCCCGGAACTGCGACAGCAGGCGCTGGAGATCGTCGCGCACTACCGGATCGGGCCGATCTTCAATCCGCCGATCCAGCCGGACCATCCCTCCGGCCTGCGCTCGTTCGTCAGCTGTCCGAGCGGTGCGACCAACATCTTTGGCCCGACAGCGGCCGACCCGGAGACGGGCATCCTTTACGTCGGCTCGCTGACCGGGTGCCGCTCGGAGAACATCGTCCCCGGCCAGCAGATCGACGAACCGGACGATCCGATGACGACCGGCAAGACGATCGCCGATTTCGCCGTGGCGAACCGGGGCGACTTCCGCGGCCCGCAGGGTCTGCCGATCTTCAAGCCACCCTACAGCCGGATCACGGCGATCGACATGAACACCGGCGAACACCTCTGGTGGATCCCGAACGGTGACACGCCGGAGCGGATCAAGAACCATCCGGCGTTGCAGGGCGTCGAGCTACCCACGACCGGGGTGACGTCGCATCCGGTCACGATGGTCACCGGCAGCCTGCTGATTCATGCCGAAGGCACCGCCGGGCAACCGCTGCTGCGTGCCATCGACAAGCGGACGGGCGCGCCCGCGGGGATCGTCGAGCTGCCGGCGCCGGGCCAGTACGGCATGATGACCTACCGCCACGACGGTCAGCAGTTCATCGTCGTCCAGATCGCCAGCCTCCGCCATCCAGGGGCCCTGGTGGCGCTCCGGCTGCCCTGACTCTGACGTCGTTTCGTCGTTCCGAACAGACGCCCGTTCGTTCCTCGATACGCGGCGCTGCTTACCCTCTTCCTCGGCTGGGCGGGGGCCAAGACACCGGCCGCCGGCTTCAAGGCGGCCGGGCTCGTGGGGCTCCTGCTGGCCGTCGGGATCGACTTCGGGATGTACTCGATGACGAACATTCAGAACCTGACGATCACGGTGGTCGATCCACCGCTGGCCGTGATCTACTTTGGGATCGGCGGCGCCGTCATCGGTCTGATGCTGGGCAAGGGCGAGACGGGGGCCGGCGCCGCGGCCTGCTCCGTCACTGCCGGCAGCACTTCTTGAACTTCTTCCCACTGCCGCAGGGGCAGGGCGAGTTCCGCCCGAACTTCACCCGTCCGCGCTTCAGCTCGCGTCGGATCGCCTTGGCGCGCGTCTTGAGATCCTGGCCGAACACCCGCTCCATCGTCGCGTACAGCTCCGGGTGTTTCCGGCGCATCGTGCCCGGCCGCTCGAAGAAGTACTCCGACGTCACCGCGAAGAACTCGGCTTCGTTCGTCAGGGCGTAGCGGTTGATGTCAGATCGACCGTCGTCGATCTCCGCCATCTTCCGCCGGACGAGATCGATCCACGGCTCGACGGCGTCGCGCTCGAGCCCGACACCGGGGATGCCGTCGATCCGGCCGTCGGACTTGTCGACCAGATGGGCGAACTCGTGGACACCGACGTTCCGCTTGTCCGTGGCGTTCCGGAAGCCGCGGACGAGATCGGGTTTCGACAGGATCATCACCCGGTTCAGGCTGCCGGTGCCGACCATCCCGAGGATGTTCTTCCCCTGCTGGTCGCCGAACTCGAAGTCGCCGTCGAACCGGGTCGGGTAGACCAGCACCTCGCTGATCTGATCCCACTCCCAGTCGGGAAATCCGAAGATCGGGATGACGGCAGACGCCGCGGCCAGGACGCGGGTCGTGTCGTCCAGCGGCACGCGGATGCCGGTGATCCGCTTCTCGCCGACGAACACCTGGAGGTCTCGGCGGAATCGCCGCTGGCCGTCAGCGTCGAGCGCCCGGAAGAAGACGACGTCGCGCTGCAGCACCGCTTCCCACTCCCGGGGGAACGGCTCGTGCAGAATCGCTCGACGGCTGCGGATCTTGGCGGTCTGCCAGACGTAGACACCAAGCGGAGGGACGAACGTCAGCAGCCAGGTCGGACCAGCCGGCCGGCCGGTTTCGATGAGCGCCAGGGCGACAAGGCCTGAGACGAGGAGGGTCAGCGCGGCGAAGGCGATTGCCCAGCGTCGGCTCCGTCGTTCCCAGGCGGCGTAGGGGGGGGCTTCGGCCATCGATTCTCTATTCTGACTATAATCCCAAGGTTTCCAATGCCGATGAATCCAAGCGCGTGCCTGGCCGCAGGCCTCTTTGTCGCGGCGGTTGCCTCGCTTCCTGCCCAATCCCCGGACGTCCAGCGGCTCGTCTTTCCAGAGCCGGCGCCCGACGGGATGCGCTACGCGATCTCGGTGCCGCCCGGCTACGACGCGAGCAATCCCCGGCCGCTGGTCCTGGCGCTGCATCCTGGGGGCGGCCGGACGCCGTACTATGGTGAAGGGTTCATGCGGCAGATCGCCGAGCCGGCCTTGCGGAGCTGGGACGCGCTCCAGGGCCGCAGCCACCCGGTCTGGTTCACCGAGCTTCGCGGCATCGGGCACTTCACGATGGGCGGCTACGTCGATCCGCTGCGCGCGGCCGGCGACTGGATACTGGAACAGTGGGGCGGGGCGGCTCGTTGAGCCTGAACTCCGGCACGCGCCTCGTTCTTTCTGCGATCGTGCTTACCGCGTGGGCCGCGGCGGTCGGCGCGGCGCAGCTCCCCGAGGAGTTGACGGCGCGTGCCGAGCAGGGGGACCCGGCCGCCCAAAACGAACTGGGCAGCCGGTACTACGCCGGCCGCGGCGTTGAGAAAGATGAGGTGGAGGCGCTGCGATGGGTCCGCCTGTCGGCGGAGCAGGGGTACGCGCCGGCGCAGTACAACCTGGGGTTGATGTACTTCCGAAACCGTGGCGTCGAGGGCGCAAGCGAGAACGACGAAGCCGCCGCGCGATGGTACCGGCTGGCCGCCGACCAGGGCTATCCGCCGGCGCAGGCCGGCCTTGCCTACATGTACGAGTACGGCGCGGGCATCGAGAAGGACGAGGTTGCGGCATATATGTGGCTCGAGCTCGCGGTCGCTGGAACGACGGTCGACTTTTCGAAGCGCCTCTTTTCGGCGAAGCGGGACGAGCTTGCGGAGCGCCTGACCGCGGATCAGATCGCCGAGGCCGAGCGGCGTGCCGCGGAATGGAAGCCGGTGGGGGAGCGATGATCAGGTTCGCCGCCGGGACGCTCCGGACAGCCGCGATCGTGTTCGTGCGCGTCGCGCTGGGTGCGGCGTTCCTTTCGGCGGTCGCCGACCGCTTCGGGATCTGGGGCGAGGTCGGCGATCCGAACGTGGCGTGGGGTAGTTGGGATCGCTTCGAGGCCTACACGGCGACGCTGGTCTGGTACCTGCCGGCGATGCTGGTGCCGGTCGCGGCCTGGACAGCGACCTTGGCGGAGGCCCTGCTCGGTGCGGCGCTCCTGATCGGCGTCAAGCTGCGCGAGGTGGCGTTGGCGAGCGGCGTCCTGCTGACGATCTTCGCCCTGAGCATGGCCGCGGCGATGGGCGTCAAGGCGCCGCTCGATTTTTCAGTCTTCACGGCGGCCGCCGCCGCGTTCTACCTGGCGACGGAGTCGCGTTCGGGCTAGTGCTAGAGGAGGGAGAGAGATGCTGAATCGACGAGGGTTCATTAGCTCCACGGGCGCGCTGCTGGGTGCGACGACGATCTCACCGGCACCAGTCGCGGCTCAGGCGACGGTCACCGATCCCTGGGCGCGGACGCCGGCCCCTGACAGCTTCGATCCCTGGGTCGAGGTGATCGCCGACGCGATCCGGAACAACGTCCGCCAACTGAACCGGTTCTCCGGCTGCCGGCTGATGGCGGTCATCAAGAACAACGCGAACGGGATCGGCCTGCGCGAGATCGGTCCGATCCTCGACGCGATGGACGAGGTCTCCGGCCTCGCCGTCGTGCGTGTCGACGAGGCGCTCGCGCTTCGATCGGTCGGCGTTACGAAGCCGATCTTGATGATGGCGCACCTCTCGCCGACCGAGATGGAGGAGGTCGTTCGCCACGGCGTCCGGCCGGCGCTCTACCAGGACGATGCCCGGGCCGAGATCGAACGGGTGGCGGCGGCCACATCGAGCCCGGTGCCGGTTCACGTCATGGTCGATACCGGGATGAACCGGATCGGGATGCCGCACACGCGCGCGCTGCCGTGGCTCGCCGATCTGGCCGCGAGCCCGGCTGTCCGGATCGAAGGGACCTTCACAATGTTTTCGGGCGCCCGCCGGGACGACGGGTCGCAGTTCGACCTCGAGCATCTCCGCCGGTTCCAGCGGACGGTCGAGGAGGCGCGGGCCCAGGGGATCGAACTCGGACTCCTGCACGGCGCGCCGTCGGGGCAGATCGTCCGCGTGCCCGAGACGCACGAGCTGGACCTGATCCGGCCCGGCGGCGCGATCTACGGCCTGGATGGCTATCGCCGGGACGCATCGGGCGCCGACATCATGGACATTCGGCCGACCTTCCGTTTGCGGGCCCGCCTCACACGGGTCGAGCGGATCCCGACAGGTGAAGGTGTCAGTTTCGGGCATCAATTCATTGCCGAGCGGCCGACCTGGGTCGCGACAATTCCGATCGGCCATACCGACGGCTACCCGCGCGACGCTGCCGGCAACTGCGCCGCGCTCGTCGGCGACCGGGTCTATCCGGTCGTCGCCGTCATCAGCTCGAACCATACGATCATCGAGGTCGGATCCGACCAGACCGTGCAGGTCGGCGACATTGCGACGCTCGTCGGGCCCGACCATCCCGACGTGACGCCGATCTCGGTCGCGACCAAGACAAGCCTCGGGCGTGACTACTGGATCATGACGAAGCTCAACGCGCTGCTGCATCGGCGGGTCGTCTAGGCCGCAGCTTGTGGCGCAGGCTTCAGGCCTGCGACGATCAGCGTACGACGACAGGAGTTCAGCTCGAGGAGAGACGGAGAGATGGCGAACGACGCACAACGTGAAGTCTGGAATGCGCAGGACGTGGCCGAGACCTGGCCGCGCACCGAGCATATCAGCGACCCGGGGACCGCGCCGCTCATGGAGGCGCTGAATCTGCAGCCGGGTGAGCGCGTTCTCGACGTCGCCTGCGGCGGTGGTAAGACCACGCTGGCGGCGGCGCGGGCGATCGGGCCAACCGGCCACGTCACCGGCGTCGACATCCCCGACGGGATGCTCGCCCTGGCCAAGCGACGTCAAGCGGAGGCCGGTTTTGGCAATATCGAGTTGGCGCTGGCCGACGCCCAGATCGATCCGTTTTCGGGCGGTCTGTTCGACGCGGCGTTGGCCAGTTCGGGATCATGTTCTTCGACGATCCGGTGGCCGCGTCGGGCTCGTCACCTGGCAGCAGGAGGACACGATGGTCTGGCACCCGGCGTACGTCGTCAGGAAGTACATGGTGCCGCCTGAGCAGGGGGACGCCGACATGATGGAACGAGTTGGCTCGTGGGGGGATCCGGCGTTCGTGACCGAGACATTGACCTCGGCCGGATTTGACGATGTTGGTGTCAAGAAGTGCGACCTCGACGTCGCGGTGCCGGCGGAGGCGGACATTCCGGCCTCCCTGCTGATCGGCATGGTAGACGCCGCACAGCGGGACGCCGCGCTGGCCGACTGGCGGCGCCAGCGCGAGAGCCTGACGCGCGACGGAAAGCTGCAGCTCGATCTGAGGATGCACCTGATCACCGCCCGGAGGCCGAACTGATCTGCCCGGTTTTGGTGGGCGACGTCACACGACGTCCCGCCCGCGCCGGTATAATTGTCCGTTCCCAGAACTTCGTTTCTTTCGGCGCGACACGCCCGTCGCAGGAGTGAACGGATGACATCGTTCTCGACCGGATCGACCCCTCGTCGCGGCTTCCTCGCCCGGATGGCCGCCGCCGTTGCCGCCGCGAGCGTCCCCTGGCGAAGTGCCGAGGCTCGCGCCGCCGTTGTGAGCCAGAAGATCGGACTCGACGATTTTCTCGATGGGCTGAACGGCAGGTACAAGTATTTCTTCGATAGCCCGGCGCTCGGCGGCGGCGGGATGTACGCCCACGTGCGGAACTACATGCGCGCGTACACGGAGACCTTCGGTGTGGCCGAGTCCGACGTCAACGCGATCGTCACGCTCTATACGCCCAACCCGGGGTCGACCCAGTTCCTGGCGTTCACCGACGCGATGTGGGAGAAGTACGCCATCGGCGAGTTCGCGAGCCTCACCGACGCGTCGACCGGACGGCCGCTCGTCCGGAACATGTACTACCGGCCGCAGCCGGAAGACCGGGTTCCCCCTGGCATGAGTATTTCGGCACTCCAGGAGCGTGGCGTGACGTTCCTGACCTGTGCCAACTCGCTCCGGGTGTTCTCTGGAGCGCTCGCGCGTGCCGGACGTGGAGAGGCCGACGCGATCCAGGCAGATCTGCTGGCGAACCTCCTGCCCGGCGTCATCCTCGTTCCGTCGATGGTCGTGGCGATCGAGCGAGCCCAGGCTCACGGCTTCGCCTACAAGCGGGAATGACACCAGCCTCGACGAGCCTTCACGACATTAAGACGCTGATCGCGTCGCTGCACCCGCTCCTGGCGATCGAGACGGTCGAAGAGGAACGGGTGCGCGCGCTGCTCGAGACGGCCGGCAGCGAGTTGGGCCTTCCGCTCTTCGAGTGGTCGGCGCCGTCGGCCTCGAGCGCCTGCACCATCCGGAGCTGGATGAGGCCGCCGTTCGCCCGGGCGTCGTCGTAGAACTCCACATTCAGTTCGTGGGCGCCAGCTGCATCGTCCAGTTCGCCCATGTCGACCAGCCGGTTGGCGACACCGATCAGGGTGTCGACCCGGAAGTCGTAGGCATTGGAGGCAAAATAGCGGGACCGCGCCGTCCGGTAGGTCGACGTCAAGGCATCGAGGTCGTCGTTCTCGTACTCCGTCACGAGGAGCTCGGAGAGCGGCATCGGGTTCACGCGGCCGGCGTGGCAGGTGTCACAGGTGACGCGAACCTCGGGCGTGGCGCGGCGCTCGAGCGTGTTGAGATACCCGGCGTTGATCTCACGGACCATCGACATCATCACCCGCGCCGTCGCCTTCGCCGGCTTCTCGTCGGAGGCGAAATCCCAGTTCTGGCGCGTCGTGTCGACCGAGCCGACGTGGCAGTGGAAGCATCCCTCGTTGGCGCGGCGCGGCAGGCCGAGGCCCTACAGGTTCGCGAGCATGATCTCGTTCATCTCGGCCTGGCTGATGTCGGCTGGCAGGACTTGCAGGTTCGTGTAGCGGGATTGGCCCTGCGCGGAAGGTGGCAAGGCTGTGGGCAGCAGGACGCCAAGAGCTGCCGCGAGCCATAGCGTTCTCCCCGTGAGTTCGGCCACGCGGTGCCTCGTCATACTCGCTCTCCCCCAGGGTCAGTCTGGTATCGGTGTTCTCTTAGACGCCGCGGCGGCTTGGGCGGTTCTCGCATGGTAGGCTGGCTCCCTGGACCGAATCGCCGATGTTGCGGCAGAGGGAGACGGACCGAATGGGATGGTTCAAGGGGAGCGTAGCCGTTTTCATCGTTGTCGGCATTCTGATCGCCGGCGGCGCGGAGGCCCAACGCCGCGGCATGGGCCGCGAGATGCGCCAGATGGGTGCGGACACCGCTGCCGGCTGGGACAGCCGGTTCGAGCGTGACGGCCACCTCTACGGTGAGGCGCCGGCGCGATTCCTCCGAGAGATTGGCGGGCGCCTGGGCGAGGGCGAGGCACTGGTCCTTGCCATGGGTGAGGGACGCAACGCGGTCTATATCGCCGAGCTTGGCTTCGATGTGACCGGCGTCGACATCTCGCCGGTCGGAGTGGCCGAGGCCGACAAGCTGGCAGCCTCACGGGGCGTCGGTATCGACGGTGTTGTCGCCAATCTCTCCGAGTGGGATCTCGGCCAGGACCGGTGGGACCTCATCACCGACTTCTACTACCTGGATCGCGCACTGCTTCCGCGCATCGTCGCGGCCCTCAAGCCGGGCGGCTACTTCGTCCTCGAGCACTTCTCGACCGATCACCCCGAGAAGGGCGGGCCATTCGGCCCGCGGAGTCCGGAGGCCCTGCTTGCACCGAACGAGCTGTTCGAGGCGATCGGCCCGCTGCGGGTCGTCCACTACGAAGACCGCGTCGTGGAGCTGGACGACGGGATGCACCGCGGACCGGCGGCGCTCGTCCGACTGGTCGCGCAGAAGCCGGCCGACTGAGTACCGCGCCGATCGAGGTGGGCGGGTGTGGGTCCGACGCTGCGTACCGGCCGTTGCCGCGACGCTTGCGCTTTCCTCAGGCGCCGCATCGGTGTCCGTTCAGGCCCCTGATCAGGCCCGGCCTCAGTTCTCGCGCGACACCGTCACGCTGACGATCCCTCAGGTCGACTACGAGCCGGCGATCTACTACCGCGACGGTGATCCGTACCCGCATCTCGATCTCCGGCGGGTCGACCGCCAACGGATCGTGCAGAAGGATCACGCGGCCGTCGTCCTCGAGAACCGCTACGTCCGACTCACGCTGCTGCCGGCGATGGGGCGGGTCTACTCGTTCGTCTACAAGCCGACCGGCCACGAGACGCTCTGGCACAACGACATTGCGACCGTCGGTGGCGCCGCCAACGACACCGGATGGTGGCTCTGGATCGGCGGTATCGAGTACACGCTGCCGGGTGACGAGCACGGCACGACCTGGGCGTTGCCGTGGGATTGGGAGATTGCCGAGGATTCCGGCCGGCGGAAGGCGGTTCGGATGCGGGTGCGCGAACCGGGCACCGGCCTCGCGGAGACGATAGAGATCGCACTCCGACCGGATCGGGCGTTCTTCGAGACGACGATCGGGATCACGAACCCGACGGACGAGACGATCGAGTACGCCCACTGGGTCAACCCGCAGTGGGCGCCGGGCGGTCAGAACGAACTGACCGACGGCACCGAGTTCATCATTCCGACCGAACGGATTCTCATCGAGGGGCGGTGGCAGGCGAATCTCGGACCGAGTCCCCAGGACTGGGCGACGAGCCCGCTCCGGTTCATCGACGGCTGGTCGGCGATGGGCGACCTGATGGCCGATGGTCTCGCGCATGGCTTCTACAGCGCGTATTCGCACGACGCCGGCGAAGGGATCGTTCGGGTGTTCGACCCGGAGGTGACGCCCGGCGTCGACGTCTGGACCTACGGCCACCGGCCGACCGGGATCCCGATGGGCTCGAGCGCGCCGAACGCCGGCTACGCCGAGATGTGGGGTGGCACCAGCCGGACGTATCCCGATGAGCGACGGCCGCTGTCGCCGGGTGAAGCGATCGAATGGACCGAATGGATGTACCCGTACCATGGGACCGGCGGCCTGACCTTCGCGAATCGTGACCTCGCCGTCACGCTCCGCGTATCGGCCGACACCGGTCGCGCGACGATTGCGCTCTGTCCGTCAGGTGCGTGGCGGGGAACGGTCGAACTCCTGGGCGGAGGCTCAGGCGCGGCCGGCGCCCCGCAACAGCGCTGGGAACTGTCGATCGACCCGACGACGCCATTCCTTGAACTGGTCGATTTGGCCGAGTTCGACGCGTTGACCCCGGCCGACCTGCGGCTGCGCGTCGGCTCCGACCGCGAGGGGTGGATGGAAATCCTGGCCGAGCCCGACCCGCGCTAGTTTCCGCCTTCGCCGATGGCGTACAGGCTGTTATAGCCGCGCAGGTAGATCGTGTCGCCGACGAGCGCCGGCGAGGCGTCGAAGCCGTCGGCAAGCGTATTGGCGGCGAGCACCTCGTAGGTCCCGCCGTGGCGGATGACGAGCGTCGTGCCGTCGCGTCCTGGGAGGTAGACACGCCCCGCCGCGCCCACCGGTGAGGCGAAGATGTTCGGGACCTCGGGCAGCCGCTGCAACTGGTAGTGGGGTGTGCCGGTCCTGGCGTCGAAGACCGACAGGAGCCCGTTGTTCCGCTTCAGGAAGTAGAGGTGGTCTTCGTACAGAAGCGGCGACGGAACGTAGGGCGTATCACGGTCGAACGCCCAGACGATCGCATCGGTGCCGGTGATGTCGCCCTTGGCCAGCGACAGATCGACCGCCTTCAGGTCGTTCCCGCGGTAGCCGGCCATGATGATGACCAGCCCATCGGCGGCGACCGGCGACGGGATCGGGTTCATCGTCATGCCGTCGGCGTACCAGACGACGTCACCGTTCTCCAGGTCGTAGCTGAACAGCTGATCGCGGCCGCTCACGATGATCTGGGCGCCGCCGCCGTGTTCGACGATGAGCGGCGTCGCCCAGGAGTCAATTTCGTCGCGGTTCGTCCGCCAGACCTCTTCGCCGGTGGCGGCGTCGAGCGCGGCGACGAACGACTGACCCTGATGGTCCCAGACGACGACGAGCCGGTCGCCGTGCAACGCCGGCGTCGTGCCCTCACCGAACTGGTTCCGCATCGTCTTGTCGCCGAAGTCGTTCTCCCAGACGAGCGCGCCATCCATGGTGTAGGCGTAGAGGCCCTCGGACTCGAACGATGCGAACACCAGTTCTCCGTTCGTGACGGCTGAACTCGATGCCCAGCTGCCGTTCTCACCGTGCGTCGCCTCGTGCGGCGTATTCTCGCGGGCGGTTCGCTCCCAGATGATGCTGCCGTCGTGGCGATCGATCGCCATCACCATGAACTGGTGAAGGTCACGCGGGCTGTACCCACCGCGGGGTTCGTGCGCGGCGTCGTCGGCGACGTTGGTGGGCACGGCGGTCAGGAGGAAGAGCTGGTCGCCCCAGATGACGGGCGAGCCCGAGCCGCGGCCGGGCACCTCGATCTTCCATCTGATGTTCTCGGTCTCGCTCCACTCGAGCGGCGGCGTGGCGTCGGCCGACGCTCCGGTTGCCGTCGGCCCGCGCCACTGCGGCCAGTGGGCCTCGCCGGACTGCGCCGCGGCGGGGGCGGCCCAGGCCGTAACGATGACAAGAACCAGGAGCCACAGGAGCGGTCGTCGGGTCACGGATCGTTCCTCCAAGTGTTCGTCGTGTCGAACATCATGACGATGCCGGGCTCGGGGCCGTTTCAGGCCTTGGTTGCCCCAACGACGGCATGGTGACGTCACCGTCCTGCAATCGTACCCAGCTCGTACTCCTTCGGCGGTTCGGCGCCGAGCAGGTGCTCCACAAAGTAGTCCCAGCGCCGCCGCATCCAGTACGGCTCGCGGCCGAAGCCGTGGCCGCGGTTCGGGAACATGACCAGATCGAAGTCCTTGTTGGCCGCGATCAACGCGTCGACGACCAGCAGCGTGTTCGACGGCGGCACGTTGCTGTCCATCGTGCCGTGCGCCAGCAGCAGCTTCCCCTTCAGGTTCTCGGCAAGCAGCTGGTTCGCCTGGTTGTCGTAGTTCGTCGTGCCATCGGGGTCCGTTTCGAGAAGTCCCTGCCACTTCTCGGCCCAGTCGTCCTCGTAGTTCCGGTTGTCGTGGTTGCCGGCGCCAGAGACCGCGACCTTGTAGAAGTCGGGATAGCGGAGGATGGCGTCGGTCGAAGCGAAGCCGCCGCCCGAGTGTCCCCAGATGCCGACCCGGTCGAGGTCCATCCATGGATGCCGCCCCGCCAGTTCCTGGATCATCGCGATCTGATCGGGCAGCCCGTTGTCGCCCATGTTCCCGTAGTAGACGTCGTGGAACGACTTCGACCGCCCCGGCGTGCCCATCGCGTCGACCTCGACGACGATGAACCCGAGCTCGGCGATCGCCTGCTTATCCGCGCGGGCCGGCCGGAACGCGCGGCTGCCGACGCTGCCGCCCTGTGGGCCCGGATAGAGGTAGTTGAGCACCGGGTAGGAGCGTGACTGGTCGAGAACAGACGGCTGATACATCAGGCCGTGGAGATCGGTCACGCCGTCGCGCGCAGTGACGGTGAACGGAATCGGCGCTTGCCAGCCATGCGCCTCGAGGCGTGAGATGTCGGTCTCCTCGAGTGTCATGACCGAGTTGCCATCGGCCCGGCGCAGGACCGCGGCGCCAGGCGTCGCCGGCGTCGAGTAGTTGTCGACGAAATAGTCGCCCGACGCCGACAGCGTGACGGCGTGGTGCGCCGGCTCGGGTGTCAGCAGCTCCAGGTCCGAACCGTCCATGCCGATCCGGTACAGGTAGTGGAAGTAGGGATCGCCCGGCTCCCGCCCGGCTGCCGTGAAGTACAGCATCCGGTTAGGCTTGTCGATCCGCCGCAGCTGGAGCACCGTCCAGTCGCCAGACGTGATCCGGTGCTTCAGCTCGCCGCGCTCGAGGTCGTACAAGTAAAGGTGGCCCCAGTTGTCCCGTTCCGAGAACCAGATCGCCTCGTTCGACTCTGGCAGGACGTGCCAGTTGACCCGGCCCTGGCCCGACTCGAAGTAGGTCTCCGCCGTCTCGCTCATCACCTCGCGCACCTCGCCGGCCACGGCGTCGGCCAGGCGGAGTGTCGCCTGCTTGTGATCGCGCGAGGACGACACGAACGCGAGCAACGACGAGTCGTCACTCCACTCGACGTCCAGCCACTGACCGCCGCGAGTCGCGACGTGGTCGGAAATCGTCGAGCGGTGCGGGTCGGGCGCCATCAGCAGGTCCACGACACGCGCATCGTCGACGTGGGCGACGATGCGGCGCATCGTGAAGATGTGGTCGTCGCCGGCCAGCGGGTACTTCCAAGCCTCTAACTCCGAGTGTCCGACCTCGGTCGACACCAGGTACATCTCGCCGACGTTGCGGCCGTCGTGCTGAAAGGTCGCGATCTTCTCGGAATCGGGCGACCAGAGCAGAACGGGCTGGTCGCTGCGGACCCACCCCGCGTTGTTGGTCGCGTAGCCGTAGTGCTCGGCGCCGTCGGCCGTGAGCTGGGTCTCGTCACCCGTCGGCAGGTCGCGTACCCACAGGTTGTAATCGCGAATGAAGGCGGCGCGCCGGCCGTCGGGTGAGACGATGGCGTTTCGCGCCGCCGCGACTTCCTCGCGCAGTACCCGGCTACAGACGTGGCTCTCGATGACGCAGGTGTACTGGCGTCCGCGTGAGCCGAAGGTGATCGAGGCCCCGTCGTCGGCGAAGCGGCCCTGCGCGGGCAGGTCGAATGCGTCGAAACTCTGGTCGTTTCCGGTCGCGGCGCCGAGCGCGTCGGCCAGCCGCTCGTGGTCGAAGGCGCGCGCCCGGGTTCCGTCGGCCGGGTCGGCGATCACGAACTCACGGCCCTCGGGAATCCGGTTCTGGTAGGCGAGTCGATCGCCGTCGAGCCATGTAGCGCTCGTGATGACGCCCGTCACCAGCGGGTCGGTCTGGCCGCCCAGAAACCGCTCGGCCCGGGCGTAATCGTCGGCGGTCACGACCGGCTGCGCGAGCGTCGAAGCCGGTAGCAACACGGGCAGTACGAACAGCAACGAGAGTGTGTAGCGCATCAAGACTCCCTGCGAACTGTGAATGCCAGAGGCGGTCTGAGCAGTCTACACTGGCGTCCCGCTCCTCGCCACACTCGGCCGGGCCCGGTCGAATCGAGCGGCTATCGAGTCACATCGATGAGAGGATTCTCACGGTGTCGGCGGCGGCTTCGGTCGGGTCGAGGGCGGTGTCGGCTATGCCGGAGACGACTTTCGTCAGGTTGTGATCGGTGAGCCCGGGGGTGGCCCAGGTCGTTGTCGGAGCGCGGGTGATGTAGACGGAGAAGGCGTGGTGGCCGGAGCCTGGACGTTCACCGACGATGTGGAGGATTGACCGCTTGAATCCGCCAGCTCCCGAACCTCCGAAGAGCAATTCGCCGATTCGGTAGCCGGCGCGGACGCGGCCGGCGGTGACGACGATGTGCTCGGGCGCGAGGTTGAAACCGGCCTTGCCAAGCTCGGGGCGAAGCACCCTCAGAAAAGGCTGCAGGTGTCCCTCGTCGATCAACGCATAGGCGTTGAGACCGTCCGAAATCACGATCTGCGCATCGTAACGATCGTCCCGGTTCGCCGCCAGCCGACGAATCGCTCGTTCTGACGATGGACGGAGCGTCTCGCCGGTGGGAGGGTGCAGGATGTAGTCTCTGCGGCTCTCCGACGTCGTGGCCACCTCGAGACTCGGCTTCACACCTGAGGCGAAATCCGTGGGCAATTCGGCCCAGATCGATTCCTTCGAGTCCCGATAGAGGTGCCGAATCTGACGATCGAGCTCGGAATCCAGCTGCCAGACCTCTCGGCCGTGGCTCTCGGCGATGAAGACTCCGCGGCTCCGAACGTCCTCGATGTGACGCCGACCTTCAACGAGGATCTCCGCCGCCGGGCGCCGGTCCCCTCTTCGCTGTCGGTATTTCATGTAGACCCACGCGGGCTGGCCGAAGTGCCGAGTCGGGTGCCCGTCGGTGTCGATGACCTCGAGGTCCTTGAAGAAGCGCCACATCGCGTCGTCGACCTTGTAGCCAAGCTTCTCGCGGATGCGGACATGATCCTGGAAGCCGGTCGTCAGGTAGCTCAACATCGGGTCGTTCTTCGTCGGAAGCGCCATCAGATAGGCCGGATTGGCCGGCAGGATCCGGTCGATGCACCAGTTGAGGTCGTCCAAGTCGACGTCCATGTGCAGGGTTGAACAGATGTCGAGCCCGATCGTCAGGCCGTGGAGCTTGCCCGCAACGGTGTCTTCAAGGCAGCAGCGGACCAGCTGTTCGCGCGTCCGGAAAATCTCCGGTCCGATGAAGCCCGCAACGTCATTGACGTGGACCCACGGCGCCGGCGGCCTATCCGCATCTTGCTGCGCCTCCGCCACACGCGCTTTCAGGGCGCGCGCGAAACCGTACTTGCGGGCCTCGTGGATCACCATGTCGAAGCCCTTGCCGTGTCCGTTCGTGGCGTCGGCACCCTGACCGGTCTCGAAGTAGAGTCCGTACTTGCCGGTTCGGCTGGCGGCGTGATCTACCATCTTTTGAACGGTGAGATCGAACGTCGTGTTGGCGTCCGCGACTCCCTCCAGACTCTGAAACCAGATTCCAGTCGTTCCGGGAGCGCGGCGTTCGACTTCGGCCTGGACGTCGATGTGCGACAGGACGCACTGGGGAAGCATCTCTTCCAGTCCGAAGGTGTCGAGAATCTCTGCCAGCGTATTTTCGATCGCTGCTACCGACTCGATCTCACTCGAGACGGGGTTGGTCCCCAGGACGACGTCGCCGACCGCGTACGCCCACCCGTTGAACACCTGCCATCGGATGTCGTCCACGTTGTCGGTCGGCGAATTCGGCTGGATCCTCGCGCCCATGTAGCCTCTGGCGCCGATCTTCGAGCCGGGCAGGGGATTGAACACCTTGCGGCCGATCCGGATCAGCTCGTCGTTAGTCATCAGCTTGACTACACAGCCAATGATGTCGCTGGGTAGACCCGGCATGATCTTCTGGATCTCGTCTTCGCTGCTGCTGAGCAAGAACTTCTTCAGCTCGTCAACGGTCCAGCCACTGAGCGTCTCGGTGACCGTCCGGTCGACCGACTCTTCGATGAACGAGTACAGTTCATCTTCAAAAACGGGGTTGTCGATCAGGTCGCCGATTCGAGTGTTCCCAAGGAGCTCCCGCGCCCGCGTGCGCGTTTCTTCGTCGCGTGCCGCAACGCCTATGGCCTGATCACCTTCTTTGAACTCGTTTGCGGTGCCCAGCAGCTGTCGATAGAACGTTGCGTCGAATTGCCCCCTGTTCTGCGAAATATGTGAGAAAAGGTCCTGACCGCGGGTTGCCATCCTGGCTGCGGAGGCATGCCCGGATCGGGAGAAGGCTCCGCTGAAGGTCCAGGAGGCGGCTGCGAGAAGGCCCGAGAGGAACGACCGACGAGGGAGGGCGTGACGTTGAGTCAGTGCGTCTGCCGCATTGCTTGGAGCAGTTCGTCTGGCCTGTGTCATCCCGATGAGCCCCTGAGATTCAGGGGCGATTGTCTCATACGTGCCGAAGACACCGAGGCCGACTGGTCACGAGGACCGTGGTCATCGAGCCTGCAGTTCGGCTGGCATCGTTTCCCGCACGGCGGTCATGATTCTGGATATCGACGGCAGGTAGTGTTTCTCGAGTCTCGCCAGCGGCATCACGGTGTCGTAGCCGGTCACGCGCCGCACCGGCGCGCGCAGCACGCCGTCGTGCTCGGCCAGCCGCGCGGCGATCTCCCCGCCGAGGCCGCCCGAGAGCGCCGCCTCGTGGACGATCACGGCGCGGCCCGTCTTGCTCACCGACGCCACGATCGTCTCCATGTCGATCGGCTTCAGCGTCGCCACGTCGATGACTTCCGCCTCGATCCCCTCCGAGGCCAGCATGCCCGCCGCGGTCGTCGTCTCGACGAGCATCGCCCCCCAGGTGATGAGCGTCACGTCGCCGCCCTCGCGCACGCGGAAGCAGGTGTCGAGTGGGAGCGCCGTGCCGTCGTCGACAACCTCTTCATGCCCGGCACGGTAGATCCGTTTCGGTTCGAGAAAGACCACCGGATCCGGATCGCGGATCGCCGCCAGCAGCAGGCCGTAGGCGCGCGCCGGCGACGACGGGATCACGACGCGCAGACCGGGGATGTGCGCCAGCATCGCTTCGGTGCTCTCCGAATGATGCTCGAGGGCGTGAATGCCGCCGCTGTAGGGTGCTCGCAGCACCAGCGGGCAGGTGAGCCGGCCGCGCGTTCGTGTCCGCAGGCGCGCCGCATGGTTCACGAGCTGGTCGATCGTCGCGTACAGGAACCCCAGGAACTGGATCTCCGCGACGGGTCACATCCCCTGCGCGGCGAGGCCGACCGAAACCCCTGCGATGCCCGCTTCGGCGATCGGCGTGTCGAGCACCCGATCAGGCCCGAACCGGTGGATCAGGCCGTCGGTCACGCGGAACACGCCGCCGTCGACGCCCACGTCCTCGCCGAGGACGATGACGCGCTCGTCCTCCGTCATGGCTCGCGCCAGCGCGGCGTTGATCGCATCGACCAGTCTCATCTCAGCCATGATGGTGCCCCCGTACGACCTGATCGCGCTGCCACGCCAGCGGCGCGGGCAGCGTTTCGTAGAGGTAGTCGAAGACCGTCTCGGCCGGCGCCGGCTCCATGGCGAGGTAAGCCTCGGCGGCTTGCTCGATCTGGGCGGCGCACTCGTCGGCCAGCCGCCGCTCGTCGTCCTCCGACCAGACGTCCTGAGCGGTGAGGTAGGCTCGGAGCCGGGCGATCGGTTCGTGTTTCCACGCCTCGGCGACGGCGGCCTCGTCGCGGTAGCGCTTGGCGCTGTCGGCCGTCGTGTGGTTCGAGAGCCGATAGGTCAGCGCCTCCACGACGTGCGGACCGCCGCCGGTTCGGGCCACGCGCAGTGCTTCGCCGACGATCTGGCGCACCGCGATGACATCGTTGCCGTCGACCTGCTCGCCGGGGATGCCCGCGGCGATCGCTTTCTGGGCCAGCGTCTGCGCGGCGGTCTGCGCGGCCCGGGGCACGGAGATCGCCCACTGGTTGTTGGCGATGACGAAGACGACCGGCACGCGCCAGTTGCCGACCGCCTGCGGCGCCTGGCTGCCGATCGGGACGGAGTTCGGAAGATCTTCTCGCGGCACGGCGAAGTCGCTGCCGCGCTCGTCACCGCCCCAGTAGAGGAACATTTCGGTCGGCGTGACGCCGCGCCAGAGCTGAGCGCCGTGCTCCCGGAACGCCGGCAGCAGGACGTCTTCGGCCGCCATCGCCGCGGCCAGACCGACCGACACCGCTTCTTGCCCGAGCGACGACGGATAGGTGCCGAGGCGGCTGCTGCGCTGCAGTGCGATCGCCTTCGTGTCGAACGTCCGGGTCAACACCATCGCGCGATACAACTCGCGCAGCGTCTTCCCGTCATGCGCGAACTCTGGCAACGGTTGCACCGGCCGGCCGGAGGAATCGAGAAATTGATGGTGGGTCACTTCGAAGGCGGCAGCCTGCATTTGCGCCCCTCCTCCCGGGGCCCCCTGCGGGCCCCGTCCTGCAAGAGGACACTGCAAGAAGACTGCCGGGCCTCCGCCGACAAGGTCGACAGGAGCCCCATGAAACAGGGCTGATTCAGCTGCCTGGCCGTGCCGGCCACCGGCGGCCTGGAGGCGTTGGGGATTTTTCCTACTATAATTCCCGCCTCTCATGTTTCCGAGACGCCGCTTCGCCGCCGCGCTCGTTCCTCTGCTGGTCCTGGCCGCCGCCGGCTGCGCGGCGCCTGCCGACCCGCCTCAGGCGGTCACAGACGCACCGGTCACCGAGGTAGAGTCCGACTCGGTCGGGGCGGCCATGACGACCGGCCTGGTCAGTTCGACTTTCGCCTGCGACTCGGTCGCGAGCTGCTCGGGCGCGTCGCGCTTCAACGAGGCGTTGTGCGGCACCATAGATGATCCGTCCGGACGGACCTGGACGATCCCCGCCGAGGTGAACACCTCAGGCGCGACCTGCGTCGATATCTACAACGACTGCACCGGCGACGGCGACAACCCTGACTACCTCGCCCAGCTCTCGACCGTCGTCGTCGATGGGGAAGGCGCCGAGATCACCGCAACGCTGTTTGGCGATAACTTCTTCGAGCTGTATGTGAACGGCCAGTACGTCTGCCGCGATGCGATCGGCTTCACGCCGTTCAATTCGAGCGCGAGCCGGTTCCAGGCGGCCTATCCGATCACCTATGCGGTCCGGTTGATCGACTGGGGGACGCACCTCGGCATCGGGATGGAGTACGACAGCTACAACGTTGGCGACGGCGGGTTCATCGCGCGCTTCAGTGACGGTGCGGTCACCGGCGCGGATTGGCGGTGTCAGGTCTTCTATGCCGCGCCGGTGGATGATGTGAATTGCGTCGGCGCGAATCGTGACACGAGCGCGTGTCCGCGAGAGCCGGAGTGCGTGGGAGATCCGGAAAGTTGCAGCGCCCTGCACTGGGCCGTGCCCGACGACTGGGCGGCACCGGGCTTCGACGACACCGACTGGCCGGCGGTCTCCCTGTACGCGGCCGACGACGTGACGCGGACGCCGGGCTACGCGAACTATGCCGAGCTGTTCGGCGAGGCCGAGTTCATCTGGACGAAGAATCTGAACATCGACAATCAGGTGCTCTGTCGCGTCACGATCGACGCGCCGGCATCGCCGTAACGATCCTCTGTCAGGAGATTCGCACGTGGGTCAGCAACCGCTTCGAGGCATCGTCGTTCTCGTTCTCGGCCTGCTCGTCTGTGCTCATGCCGCACCGCTCGGCGCCCAGGAGACGCTTCCGGATACCGAGTGGACGACCTACGGCGGCGACCTCGCGAGCACGCGCTACTCGCCGCTCGATCAGATCACCGCAGAGAATTTCGGCGAACTGCAGCTGGCGTGGACGCTCCAGGGTGACAGCTTTGGGCCGCGGCCCGAGACGAACTTCCAGTCGACGCCGCTCATGGTCGACGGCGTCGTCTACACGACGGTCGGCTCACGCCGGGCCGCGGCCGCGCTCGATGCCGAGAGCGGCGAACTGCTCTGGATGCACCGGATGGACGAGGGCGAGCGGGGCGAAGTGGCGCCCCGGCGACTCTCCGGCCGCGGCCTCACCTACTGGGACGACGGCGGCACGGGCCGGATCTTCTACGTGACGCCGGGCTACCACATGATCGCAATCGACGCCGCGACCGGTCGCCAGATCCCGAACTTCGGTCTGGACGGCATCGTCGATCTGAAGCGGGAACTCGACCAGGAGGTCGATCCGTTAACCGGCGAGATCGGCCTCCACGCCGCCCCGATCGTCGCCGGTGACACGATCATCATCGGCGCCGCGCACGTCGTGGGGTCGGCGCCGGTCAGCCGTGAGAACGTGAAGGGCTACGTCCGGGGTTACGACGTTCGAACCGGCGAGCGGAAGTGGATCTTCCACACGTTGCCGCAGCTCGGCGAGTTCGGCAACGAGACCTGGCTGAACGATTCGTGGCGCTACACCGGCAATACGGGCATGTGGGGCCAGGCGACGGTCGACGTCGAACTGGGACTGGCCTACCTGCCGCTTGAGATGCCGACCGGCGACTACTACGGCGGCCACCGGCTGGGCGACAATCTCTTCGGCGACGCCATCGTCGCGGTCGACCTCGAGACCGGCGAGCGGGTCTGGCACTACCAGACGGTGCACCACGACGTCTGGGACTTCGACCTGCCGTGCGCGCCGGTCCTCGCCGACATCACCGTCGACGGCCGCGCGATCAAGGCGATCGTCCAGCCGACGAAGCAGGGCTGGCTCTTCGTCCTCGACCGGGCGACGGGCGAACCGGTCTGGCCGATCGAGGAACGGGCGGTCCCGGGGTCTGATATTCCGGGCGAGGTCCTGGCGCCGACGCAGCCCTACCCGACGAAACCCCCGGCGTTCGACCGCCAGGGGATTGGGACCGACGATCTGATCGATTTCACCCCGGCGCTCCGCGCCGAGGCGCTGGAGGTGGTGGGGAAATTCCGCATCGGACCGATCTACACGCCGCCCTCGGTCGCGACGGCCGACGGCACCTACGGTACGTTGATGGTGCCGTCAGCGACCGGCGGACCGAACTGGCCGGGCGGCGCGCTCGACCCCGAGACGGGCATCTTCTACATCTATTCGAAGACCCAGGTAACCAGGCTCGGGCTCGTCAACGACCCCGAACGCTCCGACATGGACTTCGTCATGGGACGTCCAGAGGGTGTGAACGCCGCGATGGCGGGGACATCGGTGCAGGGGCTGCCGCTGGTGAAGCCGCCGTGGGGGCGGATCACGGCGATCGATCTCAATGAGGGCGAGATCGTCTGGCAGGTGGCGCACGGCGAGACGGCCGACAACGTGCGGGATCACCCGGCGCTTCAGAACCTCGAGATCCCGCGGACAGGTCGTCCGGGCCGCATCGGTACGCTGGTGACCAAGACGCTGGTCATCGCCGGCGATGGCGGGAGGTTCACCGACAGCGAGGGCGTCGAAGGCGCCCGGCTCCGGGCCTACGACAAGGCGACCGGGCGTGAAGTGGCGTCGGTTTTCATACCGTCGAACCAGACCGGCTCGCCGATGACCTATGCGATTGGCGGCGTGCAGTACCTCCTCGTCGCCGTCGGCGGCGGCGGCTACGCCGGTGAGCTGCTCGCGTTCCGGCTGCCCGAGTCGGTGACCGAGGAGTACCAGCCCGTCGCGCCCTGAGGCCGGCGCCTGGCGTCCAGCGCTAGGTGAAGAGCCCGGAGATCATGATCGCCAGGACGGCGATCGGTACGACGTAGCGCATCAGGAACTGCCAGAGCGTGAAGAGGATGTCATGGCCGAGCGCCAGCTCGCGCCTGAAGGTATCGCTCGACACGACCCACCCCGCGAACAGCGCGATCAGCAGCGCGTTGGTCGGCAGCAGCATCGAGCCGGTCATGAAGTCGAAGACCTCGAAGACCGACATTCCGGCGAACGCTGGAATGAACCCGAGCGGCGTCACGCCGGCCAGGACGGTGTCGGACAGGGCCGGCGCCAGACCCAGCAGCCAGATCGCCGCGGCGGCCGCCGGCGTCAGCACGCGGCGCGGCGTCCGCCACTTCTCCTCCAGGTAGGACACGATCGGCTCCAGCATGCCGAGCGTCGTCGTGTAGGCCGCCAGCGTCAGCAGCAAGAAGAAGAGGATGCCGATGACCTGTCCGAGGGTCATCCCGCCGAACGCGATCGGCATCGTCACGAAGACCAGCCCGGGCCCTTCACCCGGGCTCAGGCCGGAGGCGAAGACGATCGGGAAGATGACCAGCCCGGCCAGCAGCGCGATCACCGTGTCGACGACGCCGATGATGACGGCGGCCCGCGGCACCGAGATCTCGCGCGGGAGGTAGGCGCCGTAGGTCATCATGAAGCCGACCCCGACGCCGACCGAGAAGAACGCCTGACCGAGCGCCAGCAGCAGCGACGTGGCCGTCAGCTGCGAGAAATCTGGCGTGAAGAGGAACGTGGCCGCCGCGCTCATGTCGGCGGCGAACAGGTTGTAGATGAAGATGATCAGCAGGATCCCGGCGAGGCTGGGCACCATGACCTTCGTCGCCCGCTCGATGCCCTGGCGCAGGCCTCCGCCGATCGCCACCGCGGTCAGGCCGATGAAGATTCCCTGGAGGGCGACGGTGGCGGCCGGCGATCCCGCCAGCGACTGGAACAGTTGCTGCGAACCGTCGGCGTCGACGCCGGCGAACGTGTTCCGGAGGGCCTCGATGGTGTACTGCAGTGACCAGCCGGCGACGATGCTGTAGTAGGCGAGGCCGAGACCCGGACCCAGCACGCTCAGGTAGCCGATCGCCTGCCACGCCGGCGAACCGCCCTGAGCCTTGAGGATCTCGCGGACCGAGCCGATCGGGCTGAGTTGGCCCATCCGGCCGATGGCCAGTTCGGCCGAGATGACCGGCACGCCGATCAGGAAGACGAAGGCGAGGTAGACGAGAACGAACGCCGCGCCACCGTACTCGCCCGCGAGATACGGGAACCGCCAGATGTTGCCGAGGCCGACCGCCGCGCCCGCCGTGGCGAGCAGGAACGCGCCGTGGGACGACCATCGTTGGTGAACGGGCTCGGCCATGCGTTCGGGCCTCTCAGGAGGACGCGGGCTGCGCCTTCGGCTTCTTGCGCAGGATCAACCAGTGCACGCACTTCTCCTCGTCGTCGTACAGCCGTTCGCAGTCGTCACAGCGCACGCACTCGGCGAGCGAGATCTTCGGCCCGTCGATCGCGCCCCACTCGCAGGCCTTCTCGCAGATCTTGCAGCCCTGACACTCGGTCCAGCGCTTGATCTTGAAGACCGTCAGGTTCGAGATGAGCCCGAGGGCCGCGCCGACCGAACAGAGATACCGGCAGTAGAGGTTGCGGACGAGAATCGTGCCCAGCAGCAGCGTGCCCAGCAGCGTCCACATCAGCACATTGCCGCTCAGGGTGAACATCCAGAACGGTTCGACATAGCGGTAGACGAGGAAGTCGCCGCTCGCGAAGAAGTACAACAGCACCACGCCGAGGATGACGTACTTGATGTAGGCGAGGCGCCGATCGAGCGAAGCCGGCGGGTCGAAGCGCAGCCGTGCGGGCATGACGCGGTCGAGCAGTTGTGTAAATGCGCCGAACGCGCAGATCCGCCCGCAGTACAGCCGGCCCCAGAGCACCGTCGACACCGTCGTGAAGCCGATCAGCAGATACCAGGGGATGCTGTGCCGGACATCGGGAAAGTTGCCCTCGAGGATCGCGAAGATATTCACGATCGACACGAGGTTCGACTTGTAGAAGCCGAGGTAGGCGATCGACCCGGCGAACGACACGTACTTCAGAGGCACGCTCTTCCGCGTGAAGCTGAAAACGGCGAAGCCGAGGACGAGCGCCATGCCGACGATGTCGCCGATCTCCGCCGCGCTGAGCGACGCGACCGACTCTTTCAGTTCGTCTTCTTCGAGCAGTGCGTCGAGATCCTCGAGCGAGAACTCCGGCTGGTCGGCGTCGCCGTCTGGCGCCGGCTGGGTGGCGGCGGTCGGGGGCACGAGCAGCCCCGCGGCGAGGGCCAGCACGGCGACGATCCGCACGGCGCTCACTTCTGCGCCTCGAGCTGTTCCTTGACGAACTCGCGGAACATCCGCCGTGTCGAGCGACGGATCGCCGACGTGGCGGCCCGGACCGTGATCGTGGCACCGGAGATACCGTCGACGTCGTCGCCCACGACGAGCCGCTCACGGTAGCGGCGATTGGGGAACTGATTGGCGAAGCGCGGTTGTTCGATAGACCGCGCGCCATAGGGTTCATTGTGGCTCACCACCGACACCGCGATCATGGTGCCGGCCGGCCGCAACCCGACCATCATGACGATCTCGCTGGTGTACCCGGTGATGACGTGCCCGGCGTCGGGATTCATGTAGGCTAGGCCGACCAGCGTGTCGGCGGCACCGTCCGTACCGCGGACGTAGCCGCGGAAGTGGGGATACTCGCCGTCCTTGCTGACGTAGTAATCGGCCTCGGGCACCACCGTCTCGAGATGCTTCCGGTATCGTTCGACACGCGCGTCGCCGGTCTGTGCGCCGCCATAGGTGGAGAGTACGGCCGGCACGGCGAGTGCCGACAGCAGGGCCGTGGCGAGGGCGACGATTAGTCTATTCACGAAGTGGGTAATTCTATCCTCAAACGCCGCGCGGCGCGGTGACAGGCGGGCGGCTAGCGCCGCCGGGCGAGCGAGATCCGTCCCTGGAGGTCGCTGCCACCCGTCGCGATCATCCAGGAGTTCGCCTTCGGGACGACGAACGACTCGCGGACGAAGCCGCGATTGCGGACCTGTCGCACCTCCCACTCGAGCCGGTCGGCGTAGACGCGGAAGACGCGGTACGAGTTCGGCCACTCGACCACGGCGGCGTTCTGGATGTGGTGAATCCCCTGGAGGTCGTTCACCTCGTCCCAGTGGTCGTGACCGTTCAACGTCGCGACGACGTTGGGCGCGGCGCGCACGATGTCGAGCACCGCCTCACGGCCGAGCACGCTCCAGTCGTGCAGCCGGAAGCCGCACGACGAGAGGCCACCGCGATTGAACGGCGCGTAGTGCCAAACGACGATCGTGGGCGTCTGGCGATCGGCCATCAGCGTGTCGCGGAGCCAGGCGCGCTGGTCGTCGCGCGCCTCGGGTTCTTCGATCTTCACGTCCAGCACGACGAAGCGCAGCGGCGGCTTCGGCAGGGCGTAGCTGAGGCTGCCGCCGGGGAAGAGATCCCCCAGCAGCTCCAGCGCATCGGGCCGCGAACTCTCGAGGTACACATCGTGGTTGCCCATGCAGCCGTAGACCGGGAGCGGCTGCGAGCCGACGATCCCCGCGAACAGCGCGAACTCGTCCCGCGTCGCATTCTCGGTCATGTCGCCGCCGTGCATCACGAAGTCGATCCCCTCGCGGGCGAGCGCCCAAAGCGTCGCGCCGAATTCGGCCGTGACCGCCTCGCCCATCTTGAGGTTCATCCAGAGATGTCTCCCTTCGAACCGGACGTGGGTGTCGCCGATGAGCGCGAAGCGGTAGCGCGGGGCCTCGACGGGATCGGGGAGCGGGCTGAGCCGCAGGGCGCGGAACCGTCCCGCGTCGCGGAAGTGCGGGCCGGCGATCGTCAGCCGGTGGAGCCCGCCGGGCAGCAGCCAGCGATCCACCGAAATGGTGTCCGGTGGCCTCGTACCCAGCACCTGCGGGGCCGGGTCGTTGATCTCGGCGATGCCCCACGACGGCGCGGCCACCATCGGCGCGGCGATCACCGTGTCGTCGCACAGCACCGTCGCGCGCAGGCCGGGTCGGAGGTCGTCCGACGGCTCGAGATCCAGTTCGGCTGATAGATAGACGGGCTCGTCGGCTTCGACGGTGAACGTCAACAGGCCGTCCGGAGCGATCGGCTGGGCGGTCCCGCCGGGCTCCTCGACGTCGAGCCGCGCCAGGTCGAGCGCGTAGGCGCCGTCCGGCGCGGTCAAGGTTAGCGTCCCGCGCCGTGGCATAGGGCGCGCCCGCTGGTCGGCCAGCGCGTGCAGCTGGGGCGCGAGCAGGGGATACGCCTCGAGCGCCGACGTCCCCTGGAGGCCGAAGGCCGATCGGGCGATCGACAGCGAGGCGCCGGCGGCGCTCATCGCCCTCAGGAAGTCACGCCGTGAGCGGGGTTGAGGCATTCAGTTCGTGCTCCACCGGCCACTCGGGTAGCGCGGGACTTCAGTCCCGCGATGCGGCCATCCGAGGGATGGCCCACCAGTGCCGGATCCGCCACGACAGATGCTCGACGACGTCGGGATAGCGGTCGGCGAGGTCGGTCGTCTCGTAGGGATCGGCGATGAGGTCGAAGAGTTGCGGAGCATCTGGTCCGCCGGCGTGAACGAGCGCGTAGCGGCCGAGACGGCCGTCGTGGCGAACCAGCAGCTTGAACCGGCCCTCGATCACCCAGCGGTAGAGCAGGCTGGCCGAGGGGTCGTCGATGTCGGCGATATCGTGCGCGAACGCCTCGCCGAAGATCGCGTCGCGAACCGGCGTCTCGCCGCCGACGATCACGCGCAGCAGATCGATCCCGGGCAGGGCCGGCTGCGGCTGCAATCCGGCCGCGGCGAGCAGTGTCGGTGCCAGGTCGATGCTGCTGACCGTCAGATCGTGCCGGCCTGGCTCGACCACGCCCGGCCAGCGCAGGACGATCGGTGTCCGCGTGCCACCCTCGAACGGCGACTGTTTCGACCGCGGCGCGAACATCTGGTTCCAGCCGTCCGGCAGCGCAGGCGGCGACATGTCGGGTGTCGCCTGGATCCAGCCGTTGTCGGTGACGAACGCGACCAGCGTGTCGTTGGCGAGACCCTGCTCGTCGAGATGACCGAGCAGCGCCCCGACGGTCTCGTCGAACCACTCGCACATCGCGTAGTACCGCGCGATCTCGATTGGACGGCCCGGGGCTCGGTACTTGTCGAGCAGCCGCTCCGGCGGGTTGTGCGGCAGGTGCGGCAGGAAAGGCGCGTACCAGACGAAGAACGGTTGATCCGCAGCGTTCGCCGTATCGATGAAGTCGAAGACCGGCGCCAGCCCGCTCCGGCCGATCGTCAACCCCGCGTCGCCGTGGCGGCCGCCGCGGTTCTGATCGCCGTGCGTCATCCCCCCCGAGAACCCACCGCGTGCATAGCCGCCTTCCCACCACTTGCCCGACTGGAAGCTGGTGTAGCCGGCGTCGCCGAGCAAGCGGGGCACGGTCGGCGTCTCGTCGATGCGGGCGACGAGTTGCTGATTGAGGGCGCGATAGGCCGGGTCGTTCCAGTAATCCGCCCCGGCGGCCGGCGTGTCGACGAAGGGGTCGTTGCCAGTGACGCCGTGGGTGTGGGCGTAGAGGCCGGTTGCCAGCGTCGACAGTGACGGTCGGCAGAGCGCGGTCGGGACGTAGCCGCGCGTGAACAGGGCGCCGGCCGAGGCCAGGGCGTCGAGGTTGGGCGTCTCGATCGTCTGATGCCCCATGAACCCGAAATCGGTCCACGACTGGTCGTCGCCGATGATGAGCACGATGTTCGGCTGCTCGGCGCGCTCCGGTGCCGGCCGCGCCTGGAAGGCCGCGCGGTCGTACGGTCCGCCGTAGGCGTCGCGCAGCGCGTCGGTGCGGGCCCTGAGCGTGTCGAGGGTCGGGCCGTAGGCGAGATCCTCGACGAGGTTCTCGAGCTGCTCGGGGTCGCGTTCGAGGTCGTGCAGGAACTCATAGGCCGGCTGCTGCTCGAAGTACCGTGCGTAGACCATCCGCGCGTCGCGGACCCCTTCGTACTTCGGGATGGTGTCGTACTCGACGAGGTGTTCGATGAAGAAGTCGGTACGCCACGCCGCGGGTTCGTCGCCGGCGACGAACGGCAGCAGGCTCCGGCCGCGGTACGCTTCGGGCGGCTCGACGCCGGCGATGTCGAGAATGGTCGCCGGGATGTCCATGTTGAGGGCGATCGCGTCGGTTGAGCGTCCGCGATCGGCCGGCTCGCGGCGCGGGTCATGAATGACGAGCGGCACCCTGAGCGATTCCTCGTAGTGGGACCACTTGCCGGCGAAGCCGCGCGCACCCAGGTAGTAGCCGTTGTCGCTCGAGAAAATGATCACTGTGTCGCCGTCGAGGCCGAGGAGTGCCAGCTCGTCGAGGACACGGCCCATCGCCTGGTCGACGCCGGTGATCATCCGGTAGTAGGCCCGGATGTTCCGGTCGTACTTCTCGAGCGTGTCCCAGCGCCAGAACCAGCGCTCGCGGTTGAGCGAGGCCTTGAGAAAATCCGGCTGCGCGTCGAAGACCGCCGGGTCGGAGAGCGCCGCCGGCGCGATCTCGGCGTCGTCGTACAGGCCATCGACGGCGGCCGGCCAGGGATAGTGCGCGTCGTGATCGATATCCTCGGCATGCGGCGCGTTGAAGCTGACGCTGAGCGCGAACGGCTGGCCCCCGGCCGGGTCGTGGCCACGCAGGAACTCGACGGCCCGATCGGCCGCGACCTCGGTGATGTGCCGGACCTCTCCGTCGGGTTGAATCTGGAAGTACGGATTCCGGTCGAGCGGCTCGAAGATGTCAAACATCGTCCGGACGGCATCGGCTTCCGTGACCACGCCGAACTTGCCGACGAACCCGGTGCGGTAGCCCGCCTCGCGCAGCAACGCCGGGTAGCTGCGATCGGTGTGCCTGGCCTCGAGCGGTGGCGTGTCCAACGTGAAGCGATGCGTCCGTTCGGGCACGCCGGTCAGGATCGTCGCGCGGCTGGCCATGCAGATCGCCGTTGTGACGAAGGCGTGGGTGAACCGGATACCGTCGGCCGCCAGAGCGTCGATCGTCGGCGTGTCCAGGATCGGGTGCTCGGCGGCGCCCAGCTGGTCGTGCCGCTGGTCGTCGGACAGGAAGAAGATGATGTTGGGCGGCGGTGCATCCGCCGGCTGGGCGTTGATGGGCCCGCCCGCCAGCACGAACATCAGGACGAGTGCGCTCGACGGGCGGCTGGGCATCGCCGAAGCAAATCACACCGTCGGCCGGGGTGCAAGGCAGCGCTCCTGGTGCATAATGCAACCTCCCTCATGGCCGATCGGTTGCCGATCTCGGCAGAGTTTCTCGCTGAACAGAACGCCGCTCTCGAGGCTCATCTACGGGCGGATTTCGAGCATCTCGGCGCGCAACTCGAGCGGCGCGGCGCGGCGATCGACCGCCTGGTCGACCGGGTGCGAGGCCTCCGGGTGGCCATTCCCACCTGGGGCGTCGGCACCGGAGGGACGCGCTTCGCCCGGTTTCCGATACCGGGCGAACCTCGCAGCATCTTCGAGAAGCTCGAGGACTGCGCCGTCGTCCAGCAGCTTGGCCGTGCGACGCCGACGGTCTCGCCGCACCTGCCGTGGGACCGTGTCGACGACGTCGACGCGCTTCGCCGGCACGCCGCCGCGCTCGGCCTCGGGTTCGATGCCGTCAACTCGAATACGTTCCAGGATCAACAGGGGCAGGGACATTCGTACAAGTACGGCAGCCTGACGCATGTCGATCCGGCGGTGCGCGCGCAGGCCGTCGCCCACAACCTCGACTGCATCGCCGTCGGCGAACGCCTCGGGTCCAAGGCGCTCACGGTCTGGATTGCCGACGGCTCGAACTTCCCGGGCCAGCAGCACTTCGCGCGCGCGCTCGATCGTTACGTCGATGCGATGCGCGAGATCTACGCGAAGCTGCCGGACGGTTGGCGGTTGTTCCTGGAGCACAAGCTCTACGAGCCGGCGCTCTACTCGACGGTCGTCGCCGACTGGGGCACCAGCTACGTCTGTGCCGAGCGCCTCGGGCCGCGTGCGCAGTGCCTGGTCGATCTCGGGCACCACGCGCCGACGGTGAACGTCGAGCAGATCGTCGCGCGGCTGATCCAGTTCGGCAAGCTCGGCGGGTTCCACTTCAATGACTCGAAGTACGGCGACGACGACCTCGACACCGGCGCCGTCGATCCGTTCCGGATCTTCCTGGTCTTCAATGAGTTGGTCGACGCGGAGGCGCGTGAGGTCGACGGCTTCGATCCGGCCTACATGCTCGACCAGTCGCACAACGTGACTGATCCGATCGAGAGTCTGATCGAGAGTGCGGCGGCGGTCCAGCGCGCGTTCGTGCAGGCTCTGCTGGTCGACCGCGACGCGCTCGGCGCCGCCCAGGAGGCGAACGACCCGTTGGGTGCCGCGCAGTTGCTGCGCGAGGCGGCTCGGACGGACGTCGAGCCGGTCCTCAGGATGTCGCGGCTCGGCGCCGGTGGGGCGATCGATCCGCTCGCGGCCTATCGCGCGTCGGGCTACCGGGCGCGGACGGCCGAGACGCGGACCGCCGAACCGACGGGGCGGCCTGGGATCGTCTGAGGTCGCCGGTCACCGATCGATGCGCTATGTCTGAGCCCACGTCCGCTGCGGCCGAAGCGCACTACGAGTTCGACCGCGAGCCGGTCAGCGCCGACCGGCTCCTCGGTCCGGGGCACTTCGCCGCGTCGTTCGCCGGCGAGCACGTCGCGGCGACCGAGTTCGTCATCGGCGCCAGCTTCGTGAGCTGGGGTGCGGCGATCGGCGACGTCTTCGTCGGGCTGGCAGTCGGCAACCTCCTGGCCGTCCTGAACTGGGCGTTGCTCTGCGCGCCGGTGGCGGTCGACACCCGGCTCACGCTCTACTGGTACCTTCGGCGGATCGGTGGCCCGGCCGTGACCGCCGTCGCCAACGTCCTCAACGCCTTGCTCTACTGCGTCCTGGCCGGCGCGATGATCACGGTGGCCGCCTCGGCCGTCCGGATCCCGTTCGGCATCCCGGCGCAGACCGGCCTCTACCCGACCGACGCGCGATTCGTGCTGGTCGTCGTCGCCGTCGGCGGGCTGGTGACCTGGCTCGCGATCGCCGGGTTCCGGCGGCTGGCCGACTTCGCGATGGTCTGCGCGCCGTGGATGTTCCTCATGTTCCTGGTCGGCGCGCTCGCCGTGCTGCCGCGGCTGGGGGAGGCCGCCGGGGTCGGTGCGGTCGGATCGCTCGCCGAATTCTGGCAGGTGGGGGAATCGACGATCTGGACCGGCCGGACGCCGGACGGGGCCGAGGGCCTCTCGTTCTGGCATGTGGCGGCCTTCGCATGGGTCTGCAATCTGGCGATGAACGCCGGCCTGTCCGACATGGCGCTGCTGCGCTACGCGCCGAACGCGCGCTACGGGTTGTTCTCGATCTTCGGAACGTTCCTTGGGCACTACGTCGCCTGGATCGCCGCCGGGGTGATGGGCGCCGGCGCCGCGGTGCTGATGGGCAACCCGCTCACCGAGATCGATTCGGGTGGCGTCGCCTACGCCGCGCTCGGCTGGGCCGGGGCGCTAGCGGTCGTGATTGCCGGGTGGACGACCTCGAACCCGACCATCTATCGGGCCGGGCTGGCGCTGCAGGCGGTGACACGCAACGGGTCGCGGACCCGGATCACGTTGGGGGTCGGCGTGGTCACCACCGGGATCGCCTGTTTCCCGTTCGTCTTCAGCCGGCTGCTCGACTTCGTCGGCGTCTACGGTTTGGTGCTCTGCCCGGCTGGCGCGATCGTCCTCACCGAACACTGGTGGTTTCCACGACTCGGATTGCGGCGGTACTGGGCTGAGGCGCGCGGTGCGCTCAACGTGCCCGCGCTCGTCGCCTGGCTCGGATCGCTCGTTGTGGCGTTCGCCCTGAACCGGGCGGGCGTGCATCTGTTCTTTCTGTTCGTGCCGACCTATCTCGTGGCGGTCGGACTCTACGTCGTGCTGGCCGCGCGAGCCGGGGCGGAGGAGGCAACGCGGAGCGAGGGCGCCGAGGCTGCACCGTTGCCGCCCGCACCTCCCGTCGCGCCTGCCGCCGCACCGGTAAAGGAACCGGATCGAATGGCGGCCCTGTGGGGCGTCGTGGCGCTTGCGGCCCTTGCCGTCTGCTTCTGGCTCGGCCTGCGGGTCGCGCTCGGCGGCCTCGACGGCTATACCGAGAGCCACGACGCGCTCAGGCGCTGGATCGGCTGGCCGACGGTCGTCTATTTCGCCGCCGGTACGATGTTCGTCCGTGCCCGCGAACGCCGGTGACGCGCCGCCGGCCGGAGGTAGAGTACAGATGATTAGGCGACTATTTCTGATGCTGCTGTCACTCGTCGTGCCGGGCGCCGCGTTTCCCCAGCCCGTGCCGGTGCCGACCGACCTCGTCACCGAGTACGCGATCGATCCGGTCGGCATCGACGCGGTCCGGCCACGACTGAGCTGGAAGATCGCCACCGACGCGCGCGGCTGGCGCCAGGCGGCCTTCCAGCTGCAGGTGGCGAGGAACGCCGCCGATCTCGAGGCCGAGCGAAATCTGCTGTGGGACACGGGCAAGGTGGTGTCGTCGGAATCGGTCCACCACGCCTACGGCGGCCCGGCGCTCGAGTCGAGCAGTCGCTACGACTGGCGCGTCCGCGTCTGGGACGCGGCGGACCAGTCCTCAGCCTGGAGTCGGCCGGCCTACTGGGAGATGGGGTTGCTGGACGCCGCCGACTGGCAGGTCGACTGGATCACGCCCGCGTGGGAGGACGAGTTGTCGGCCTCGCCGCCCGCGCCGATGCTGCGCGGGACGTTCGAGGCGGCCCGTTCGATCCGCTCGGCGCGCGCCTACGTGACCAGCCTCGGCCTCTACGAGATGGCGATCAACGGCCGTCGCGTCGGCGACGCGCTGTTCACGCCCGGCTGGACCGCGTACCGCCATCGGATCCAGTACCAGATCTACGACGTGACGGAGCATCTGAGGCAAGGCGTCAACGCGGTCGGTGTCACGCTCGGCGACGGATGGTATCGCGGCGTCATCGGGTTCGCCCAGCAGCGCGGCTTCTACGGCGAACGGCTCGGCTTGCTCGCGCAGATCCGCATCGAGTACGACGACGGCACCGTCGAGATCGTCGGCAGTAGCGATGACTGGCGCGCCACCGACGACGGACCGATCCGGATGTCGGACATCTATATGGGCGAGGTCTACGACGCGCGGCGCGAGCAGCCGGGCTGGACGGTGCCGGGCTACGACGACTCGGCCTGGCAGCCCGTGTCGCGCCTGAACCCGCCCGACGTCGCCGTGATCGCGCCGGCCGGCCCACCGGTGCGCCGGATCGAGGAGATCCGCCCGGTCGAGATCCTCGAGACGCCAGCCGGCGATACCGTCGTCGACCTTGGCCAGAACATGGTCGGCTGGGTGAAGCTGACTGTGGACGCTGCCGCCAACGGCGCCGACGCAGGACATCGGATCGTCCTCAGGCACGCTGAAGTCCTCGACGCCGACGGCAACTTCTACACGGAGAACCTGCGTGCCGCCACGCAGCGCGTGGAGTACCTCCTCGTGGGCGATGAGGCGCGGACCGAGTTCGAGCCGCACTTCACCTTCCAGGGATTCCGCTACGTCGCGATCGAGGGCTACCCGGGCGACTTGACGCTCGACGATCTCACGGGCGTCGTCATCCATTCGGACATGACCGACACCGGCGAGTTCGAAACTTCCGATACCCGGCTGAACCAGTTGCAGCACAACATCCGGTGGGGGCAGAAGGGCAACTTCCTCGACGTGCCGACCGACTGCCCGCAGCGCGACGAACGGATGGGCTGGACGGGCGATGCCCAGGCGTTCTGTCGGACGGCGACCTTCAACATGCAGGTGGCGCCGTTCTTCACGAAGTGGCTCGGCGATCTGGCCGCCGACCAGTACGCCAACGGCAGCATCCCCTTTGTCATACCCGACGTCCTCACGAACGGCGACAGTGGGGCGGGCGCCACCGGCTGGGCCGATGCCGGCATCATCGTTCCGTGGACGATCTATCTGGCCTACGGTGACGTGCGGATCCTCGAGGCGCAGTACGACAGCATGCGGGCGTGGGTGGCGTTCATGCGCGCGCGGGCCGGCGACGACCTGATCTGGACCGGCGACTTCCACTTCGGCGACTGGCTGGCCTACGCCACGACCGACCCGGGCTACCCGGGCGCGACGACCGGCACCGACGGCATCGCGACGGCGTTCTTCGCCCACTCGACCGGCTTGCTTGCGCGAATCGCCGAGATTCTCGGGCGCCCCGATGACGCGCGGGAGTACGCCGCGCTACGCGAGCGGATCGCGGCGGCCTACCGTCGCGAGTTCGTCACTCCGACAGGGCGCGTGGCCGAGAACACGCAGACCGCCTACGTTCTCGCCCTGCACTTCGATCTCCTGCCTGAAGATCTTCGGGCCGAAGCCGCGCGGCGTCTGGTCGAGGACATCCGGAGGCACGACACGCACCTGACGACCGGCTTTCTCGGCACGCCGTACCTCACGCACGTCCTGACGCGGTTCGGGTATCTCGACGTCGCCTACAAACTGCTGCTGCAGGAGACGTATCCATCGTGGCTCTATCCGGTTACGCAGGGCGCAACGACGATCTGGGAGCGGTGGGACGGTCAGCGGCCCGACGGCAGCTTCCAGAGCCCGGGCATGAACTCGTTCAATCACTACGCCTACGGCGCGGTCGGCGACTGGATGTACCAGAGCGTTGCCGGCCTCGACACCGACCCCGGGAGGCCCGGCTACCGCCATGTGCGGATTCAGCCCCATCCGGGCGGCGGTTTGACCGCCGCGCGCGCGGCGCTCGACACGATGTATGGTCGGACCGAGTCGGCCTGGACGCTGGCCGATGGGCGGCTCACGCTCGCTGCCGTCATTCCGCCCAATGCCACGGCGACGGTTCGGATTCCGGACGCGGTGATCGCCGACGTGACCGAGGGCGGTCAGAGACTCGACGTGGTCGACGGCGTGACGGCAGTGTCGGCCGATGGCGACGATCTGGTGATCGAGATCGGCTCTGGCAGCTATACCTTCGTTGTCGATCGGTAGACCTCTTCCAAGGAGGCAGTCATGGACATTCAGACACTCACCGAGTTCTTCAAGTGGTGCACGATCCTCAATGTCGGCCTGCTGGCGTTCTGGTCGGTCTGGTTCCTGTTCGCGCCCGACCTCGTCTACTGTCTGCAGCGTCCGTGGTTCTCGGCCTCGCGCGAGGCCTGGGATCTCGTCATGTACAGCTTCCTCGGCGCGTTCAAGATCTTCGTCTTGGTCTTGAACGTCGTGCCGTGGGTGGCGTTACTGATCATTGGATGAACGCTCATGCCCAACCGAAAGGACCCGCCCATGACACTGAATCGCCGTGAATTCATCGCTGGAACGGCGGCGTGCCTCGCCGCGAGCCCGATTCGGGCCGAGGGCGGCAGCCAGGCCACAACAGTTCGCCGATCAAACGGCCAACCTATGGGAAATAGGCCTTTTTTTTGGGGGACAGCGACCTACCGCCCCATTTCGGCGCCCGCGCCTGGAGTTCGGAGAACGGGGCTATGAGACCGGCGCCCGCAGAGGACAATCCCGAGTAAGCCAGCAGCGGTTGCTTCCCACCCCCTGCTCCGATAGATTCTGATCCTCTAATTCCCGGGTTCTGTCCCGAAGGGGGTCACGATGACGAAGTTTCCCGGCCGGATCCTTGCGCGCGCCTCCGTTTCCTTGGCGGCCGCACTGATTTTCACTGGTTTCATTGCCGTTGCTGGCGTTGCGGGCACGGCCGAGGCCCAGACCGTTTCGCCCGACCAGTACGACCAGTTGAGCTACCGGCATATCGGGCCGGTCGGCAACCGGGTCGCCTCGGTCGCGGGGATCCCGGGGGATCCCCTCATCTATTACGTGGGCGCCGCCTCCGGAGGCATCTGGAAGACGGTCGACGGCGGCCTGTTCTGGGAGCCGATCTTCGACGACTACCCGACGCACGCGGTCGGCGCCCTGGCCGTGTCGGTGTCGGATTCCCAGATCGTTTGGGCCGGCACCGGCGAGCCGCACATCCGGTCGAACGTGACGATCGGTGACGGCGTCTGGAAGTCGACCGACGCCGGCAAGACCTGGACGAACATGGGGCTGGAAGCGACCGGCCGGATCTCGCGTGTCCTCATTCATCCGACCGACCCCGACATCGTCTACGTCGGCGCGCTCGGTCATGCCCACGGGCCCCAGCCCGAGCGGGGCGTCTACCGGACGATGGACGGCGGCGACACCTGGGAACAGGTGCTCTTCGCCGACGAGAACAGTGGCGCGTCGAGTGTCGAGATGGATCCCCACAACCCGCGCACCCTCTACGCCGGCATGTGGACCGTCACGTTCAACACCTGGGGCCGCCGGAGCGGCGGACCTGGCAGCGGCCTCTACATGTCGCGCGATGCGGGCGACACCTGGACGAAGCTGGAAGGGAACGGCCTGCCGACCCGGACGATCGGTAAGGTCGACGTCTGTCTGACGCCGGCCGACTCGAACCGGGTCTACGCGCTCATCGAGACCGGCGACGGCGTGCCGCTGAACGGCGAGGAGACCGACAACGGCGAACTGTGGCGGTCGGACGACGGCGCCGAGACCTGGCAGTTGATGACCCACAACCAGGACCTCGGCGGCCGGACGGCCTACTACAACAACTGCGCCGTGGCGCCGGACGACGCGGACGAGGCCTACTTCCTGACCGCGCCGTTCGTCCGGTCGATCGACGGCGGCCGGACCGGCCAGCAGCAGGGCGGCCGGCGGCGGCCCGGCGGCGACAACCACGACATCTGGATCGACCCGACCAACGGTGACCGGATGATCGTCGGGAACGACGGCGGCCTTGCGATCTCGCAGAACCGCGGCGCGACCTGGCTCAGAGTGAACCTGCCGATCGCGCAGATGTACCACGTGACGGCTGATACGAAGGTCCCGTACTACGTCTACGGCAATCGGCAGGACGGCCCGTCGTATCGCGGCCCGAGCAACTCCCGGACCGGCGGGTTCGGCGGCGGCCGGATCCCTCGCGGGATGTGGCACTCGGTAGGCGGCGGTGAGAGCGGCTTCGCGACGCCCGATCCGGAAGAGCCCGACGTCATCTGGTCGTCGGCCTCCGGCTCCGGCGCGGTCGGTGGCATCGTCGTCCGCTACGACGAGCGGACGCGCCAGTACCGGCAGCTGGAGGTCTGGCCCGAGAGCACCATCGGCTGGCCGGCCGAATCGCTGCGCTACCGGTTCCAGTGGACGTTCCCGCTCCTGATTTCACCGCACGACAACGACACCATCTACGTCACCAGCCAGCACGTCCATCGGACGACGAACGATGGGCAGAACTGGGAGGTCATCAGCCCGGACCTCACGACCAACGACAAGAGCAAGCAGGTGATGTCGGGCGACCTGACGCCGGACAACATCGGCGTCGAGTACTGCTGCGTCATCTACGCGTTCGACGAGTCGCCGGCCCAGCAGGGCGTCTTCTACACCGGGTCGAACGACGGCATCGTGCACGTCAGCCGCGACGATGGCGCCAGCTGGCAGAACGTGACGGCAAACCTGCCCGACCTGCCGGAACTGGGCGTCGTCCGCGGCATCGACGCGTCGAAGTGGGACGCCGGCAAGGCGTATCTCGCTATCGAGTTCCATCAGGTGGGGAACTTCGCGCCCTACGTCTACCGGACCGACGACTACGGGCAGTCCTGGACGAAGATCACCGACGGCATTGCCGACAGCCCACTCAGTTTCGCGCGGAGCATCCAGGAAGACCCGGTCCGCGAAGGCCTCGTCTATCTCGGCACCGAGAACGCGGTCTATGTCTCGTTCAACGACGGCGACTTGTGGCAGCCGCTCAAGCTGAACATGCCGGCGGCACCGATCTACGGCCTCGTCGTCCAGGAGCATTTCAATGATCTGGTCGTCGGCACCTACGGTCGGGGCTTCTGGATCCTCGACGACCTCTCGCCGCTGCAGCAGCACACCGCGGAGGTGGCCGGCGGCGACGCGCATCTCTTCGAGCCGCGTGCGGCCTATCGCTTCCACAACATCACGTCGCCGCAGGCGATGCCTAACGATCCGTCCGACGGCGAGAATCCACCCTACGGCGCATCGATCAACTACTGGCTCGGGTCGGGCGACAACGGCGAGGTCAGCCTGAAGATCGAGAACGCCCAGGGCGAAACCGTCCGGACGCTGGACGCGACGACCCAGGAGGGGATCAACCGGGTCTGGTGGGACCTGCGCAGCGAGCCGTCGGTGCAGATCAAGCTACGCACGAAGCCGATCTACGGCGAGTGGGTCGATCTGGGTGACGAGCGGTGGCGCTCGGGCGGCGGCGAGATCGCTGTCCTGGAGCCGCCAGGCACGTATACCGTCGTTCTCGATGTCGATGGCCAGGAGCAACGGCAGTCGCTCGAGGTCAGGAAGGACCCGAACTCGGAGGGAAGCGAGGCCGACATCGCCGCACAGCTGGCGATGGCCCGCGAGCTGCGCGGCAACCACGAAGAGGTCGCCGGCGCCATCAACCAGCTCGAGTGGATCCGGCGGCAGCTGTACGACCTCCAGGCGGTCCTGACCGACGCCGGGGACGATCGTGCCTCGCTCGTCGAAGCGATCGCGGAGGTGGACGGCACCGTGATCGCCGTCGAGGAGAAGATGGTCCAGCTGAGGCGGACAGGTACCGGGCAGGACAACATCCGGTGGCCGACGATGCTGCAAGGCCGGCTGGCCTATCTGATCCGCAACGTGGCGACCTACGACTTCCCGCCGAACGACCAGCAGCGCGAGGTGCAGGGCGTGCTCCAAGAGCGGATGCGGGATGTCCTCACCGAGGTGCGCGCGGCGATCGACGGCGAGGTTGGGTCGTTGAACGATACGCTCGAATCGCAGGGCGTCCCGCCGGTCCTGGTCGTGCCGCCGCAATGAGGTGAACCCGATGCATATTCGATCCGTCTCGGTGACGCACGCCATCGCTCTCGCGCTGGTGGTGGTCTCCCTCGGCGCGTCGGCGGCCGCCCAGGAAGACGGCTCGCCGTTCCCGTTCGACACGAAGCGGTCGGCGGTGATCGGCCATCGTGGCGTCGTCGCGACGAGCCAGCCGCTGGCGTCGAACGCCGGCCTCGACATTCTGAAGCAGGGTGGGAACGCGATCGACGCGGCGATCGCCACGGCGGCGGTCCTGACCGTCACCGAGCCGCACAGCACGGCGCTCGGCGGCGACATGTTCGCGATGGTCTACCTCGAGGGCGAGAAGAAGCTCCTCGGCCTGAACGGCAGCGGCCGGTCGTCGTACAGCATGACGCTCGATGCGTTGATGGGGCGGCTCGACGAGCAGGAGATGGATCGGATCGGCGGCATCTACTCGGTCTCGGTGCCGGGCGCCGTCGACGGCTGGTTCACGCTGCTCGCGGAGTACGGCACGATGACGATGGCCGAGGTGCTGGCGCCGGCGCTCCACTACGCCGAGCACGGGTTCCATGTCACCGAGCGGATCGGAGAGGTGTGGGCCGGCAGCGAGGAGAAGCTCAGGCGCGAACCCTCCGCCGCAGCCACGTGGCTCGTTGACGGCAAGGCGCCGCGGATCGGCGATCTCTTCGTCAACCCCGGCCTCGCCAAGACGCTCAAGATGATCGCCGAGGGCGGGCGCGACGCGTTTTACCGCGGACCGATCGCCGAGGCGATCGTCGCCTACTCCGACAGCAAGAACGGCTTCTTCACGATGCAGGACTTCGAGGAGCACACCTCGACCTGGGTCGAGCCGCTGTCGACCGACTACAAGAACTACACGCTCTACGAGCTTCCGCCGAATGGCCAGGGCATTGCCGCGCTCGAGATGGTGAACACGCTCGGCAACGCCGACCTGGGCGCGCTCGGCCACAACTCGACGGCGTATCTGCACCATCTGATCGAGGCGAAGAAGCTGGCCTACGCCGATCTCGACCAGTGGGTCGGCGACCCCGACCAGAACGAGCTGCCGGTGGACGTGCTGACGTCGACCGGCTACGGCCGATCGCAGTTCGCGCGGATCGACCCGGATCGCGCGCAGCAGCTGAACGAGTCGGGCCTGCCCGAGCGGGGTGACACGGTCTATTTGACCGTGATGGACGAGGACCACAACGCGGTCTCGTTCATCTACAGCATTTTCTCGTCGTTCGGCTCGGGCCTGGTCGTGCCCGACAGCGGCATCACGCTCCAGAACCGGGCGGCACTGTTCTCGCTGGAGGAAGGCCACGTCAACGTGGCGGCGCCGCACAAGCGGCCGTTCCACACGATCATCCCGGCGATGGCGTTCAAGGACGAAGAGTTCTTCATGAGCTTCGGCGTCATGGGCGGGGCGGTCCAGCCGCAGCAGCACGTGCAAGTCTTCCTGAACGTCGTCGAATTCGGGATGAACATGCAGCAGGCGCTGGAGGTGCCGCGCGTCAACCACAACCGCGGGATGAGCGTGACGGCAGAGCCGGGGATCGATTCTGCCGTGCTCGACGCGCTCGAGGCGATGGGCCACGAACTGAGGCGCCGCTCCGAGATTGGCGGCGTCGGCGGCGGCCAGGGGATCATCTTCGACCGGGAGACCGGTGCGATGATAGGCGGGTCGAGTCACCACAAGGACGGTATCGCCGTCGCCTACTAGAGACTCGCGGCCCGACTTTAGACCGGTGGCGCGGGGCTTCAGCCCCGCGGGCGCGCAGCCCGGACGGGCTGCGCTTTCTCTTGCGACTATGTCCAACGAACCCAAGACCGCGCTCGGCGTCCCCACGGCCACCGCCTTCGTGATCTCCGCGATGATCGGTACGGGTGTCTTCACGACGCTCGGATTCCAGGTCGCCGACATCAGGTCGACCTCCGCCGTCATGGTGCTCTGGATGATCGGCGGCGTGATCGCGCTGTGCGGCGCGCTCTCCTACGGTGAACTTGGCGCCGCGCTGCCGCGCTCGGGCGGCGAGTACAACATCCTCCGGCGGGTCTATTCACCGGCACTGGGCTTCCTCGCGGGCTGGGTGTCGGCGACGGTCGGGTTCGCCGGTCCGGCGGCGATTGCGGCGATGGCCCTGGCGTCGTACGTCGGCGCGATCGTGCCGGGGGTGCCCGAGAATCACCTGGCGGCGGTCGCGGTGCTGGCGTTCAGCGTGCTCCACGCATCGAGTCTCGGCGCGGGCACTGTGCTGCAGAACCTCCTCACCGGGGTGAAGGTGCTTCTGATCCTGGTCTTCGCCGGGTCGGCCTTCAGCGTGGCCGCGCCGCAGACCGTGACGCTCCTGCCGGGCGGTGCCGACCTCGGTCTGATGACCGGCTCGGCCTACGCCGTTGCGCTGATCTTCGTCTCCTACGCCTACACCGGCTGGAATTCGGCAATCTATATCGTCGGCGAGCTCGACCAGCCGAGCCGGACGCTGCCGCGCGCCTTGCTGCTCGGGACCGGCGTCGTGACCGTGCTGTACGTCCTGCTCAACTACGCGTTCCTCCGCAGCGTCTCGATGGAGGCGCTGGCCGGTCAGATCGAGGTCGGCTTCCTGGCGGGTGAGCAGATCTTCGGAGCGGCCGGCGGGCGGATTACCGCCGCGATCATCGTCACGCTGCTGGCCTCGACCGTGAGCGCCTACATCTTTCTCGGCCCGCGCATTCTGGCGGTGATGGGGGAGGACGTGCCGGCGCTGGCCTGGCTGTCGACGCGTAGCCGCCGCGGATTGCCGGCGAATGCCTTCGTCTTCCAGCTGGCCTTGTCGCTAGGGTTCATCTACACGTCGAGCTTCGATCAGGTGCTCGTCTACGCATCGATCCTACTGGTGACGATCTCGACGCTGGCCGTCGCGGGCGTCTACGTGCTTCGACGAACCCAGCCCGATCTGCCGCGGCCCTACCGGACCTGGGGCTATCCCTACACGCCGGCCATCTTCCTCACCGTCAATCTCTGGATGCTCACCTTCACCCTGACCGACCGTACCTTCGAGTCGCTCGTCGGCCTCGGCATCCTGGCCGCAGGCCTGGTGGTGTATGCGGTCTTGAGCCGGGTAAAGGCGTAGGGCGGCTTGACATCACGGCGCGCTGTTCTAGCCTCAGGCGCGGGCCTTCTGGCTCGACACCCCGGGGAATTGGTTACACTAGAGGCCAGGCTTCCGGCCGATTCGCCATCTTTCAAAGGAGCGTCTAACGTCATGGCTGCGTATGCCTGTCCGAAGTGTGGGATGAGCGTGGGCACGATGACCTTCGGAAGATGTGGAAGAGAACTCGTGCACGGGAGCCTCACCATCGATGGCAACGCCGTGCACATCTCGAAGTGCCCCGACGGCCACGGGAAGATCGAGTCGCCGATGTGCTGTGGCGAGGATATGACCTGCGCCGTCTAGGTACCCTGGTTCGGGTGTAGAGACGGGAGGCGGAAGCGAAGGCTTCTGCCTCCCGTTCTGTGTTTAGCGCGGCCTTGTCCCCATCTGTGACATGATTGATGGATCGATCGTGTCCGAAACCGCCATCCGAAGAGAGCCGAGTGATTGAATTGAACGAACCCGCCGTGTCGGAACCCAAGAATCCGCTTCCTGAGGTCGGCATCGACGACCTGCCGCCGCCGCTACGGGCCGGCGCGGGGCGAGCCGGTTGGACCTCGCTGATGCCGGTGCAGGCGAAGGCGATCCCGTATTTGCTGGCCGGCCGCGACCTGCTGATCCAGGCGCGGACGGGCAGCGGCAAGACCGGCGCGTTCCTGCTGCCGATGCTGAAGAGCCTGGACCCGAACAAGCCGCACTGTCAGGCGCTCGTGCTGGTGCCGACTCGGGAACTGGCCCGGCAGGTCTGGCACGAGGCCGAAACGCTGTGCGGCGACGCCGGCCTGCGCCACGTGCCGGTGTACGGCGGCGTCGGGTACGGCCCGCAGATCGACGCGCTGCGGGAGGGCGCGCACATCGTCGTCGGCACGCCCGGTCGCGTGCTCGACCACCTGCTCAAGCGCAACCTGTCGTTCAAGCATCTGGAGATGGTCGTCTTCGACGAGGCCGACCGGATGCTGTCGATGGGCTTCTACCCGGACATGAAGGAGATGCAACGGCACTTTCCCGAGCGCCGGCTGCACAGCTGCATGTTCTCGGCAACCTTTCCGACCTACGTCATCCGGACGGCCCAGGAGTTCATTCCCGAGCCCGAGTTCCTGACGCTCAGCCGCGACCACGTCCACGTGACCGACACCGAGCACGTCTATTACATCGTGCCCGGGATGGACAAGGACCGCAGCCTGATGCGGATCATCGAGTTGGAGAATCCTTCGTCGGCGATCATCTTCTCGAACACGAAGTCGACTGTGCACTACGTGTCGAACGTGCTCAAGAACTTCGGCTACGACGCGGACGAGTTGAGCGCGGATCTCTCTCAGGCCGAACGCGAGAAGGTGCTGAAGCGTGTGCGCCAGGGGTCGCTCCGCTTCCTCGTCGCGACCGACGTGGCCGCGCGCGGGCTCGACATCCCGGATCTGTCGCACGTCATCCAGTACGAGCCGCCTGCCGACATCGAGGGCTACATCCATCGCTCGGGACGGACGGGGCGCGCCGGTGCGTCGGGTATCGCGGTGTCACTCGTGACCGAGCTCGAGTGGTTCACCCTGAACAAGATCGCCAAGGCCTACGGGATCGAGATGCAGGAGCGGCCGCTGCCGACGCCGTCCGACGTGGAGGCCGTGGTGGCTGAGCGGGTGACGGTGCTGCTCGAGGCGCGGCTGCGCGATCGCGATTCGCTGAAGGCCGAGCGCGGTCAGCGGTTCGTGTCGCTGGCCCGGCAGCTCGCCGAGAACGAGGACGAGTCGGCGCTGATCGCGATGCTGCTCGACGACTACTACCAGCAGAGCCTGCATGCGCCGGTGCTGCGTCCGGGTGAGGCCCCGTCGCCCCAATCCCGGCCCGAGCCCGCCGTCAGGAAGAAGGTGGGCGTGCGTCCGCGGCACCGCCGGGGCTCGTCCAGCCGGCCGGCTCGCCGGTAACGTCTCTGGCACCGCCCCGCCTCGTAGTCGAAGCCCTGCGGCAAGGTGTCGGGCGTGAACTCGGTCGGTGCGGTCTCGCCGACGAACTCCTCGCCGGCCAGGAAGGTCGCGCCGTCAGCCGTCGCCGCTGTCGCGCGCTCGGGGACGAAGACCGGTAGCTGCCCGAGCTCGAAGCCGACCAACCGCTGGCGCTCCGCGCGTTCTTTAACCGCGCTCGAGTCCTCTCCCTGGTTGGCCGCTCGGATGTAGAGGCTCACCGAGCGGAACCGCCCGGGCGCTTCATCGATCGTCACGGTGAACGGCACGTAGACCCGGCCGCCCTCGCCGCGCAGCAGATGGTGGTTCAGCTTGAGCCAGGCATCTCCACATCCAGTTCGGCGAAGCTGAGCGCGCCACGGTCCTGGGCCGTCGACGCCAGAGAAGAGCCGGCGACCAGGGCGATCGTGAGGCCCGCTGCGAGAATCCCGCGATGCCGTGTGCGCATGAGGTAAGGTCCATTATCGCTCGATTCGGCCCCGGCGATGCCATCGTTGGCCGAGCGAGGGGGACTGCGTCCCTGGAGAAAAGCCGCGGCCGCCTGTCCGTCTCCGGGTATGATGCTCGGCGTTGCCTACGCGCACCCAGCCTGCATGACCTTTGACGCGCGCGACACCCCGATGGCCCCCTGGCGGCAGGGTCTCCACCAGATCGTCTTCGAAGCCGACACCGCCGCCGGCAAGTGGTTCGATGTCGTCCTGATCGCGTCGATCCTCGCGAGCGTCGCGGCGGTCATGCTCGATAGCGTGGCCGCGATTCACATGCGGTTCGGGGCACCGCTGCTGTGGATCGAGTGGGGCTTCACGCTGCTCTTCACCGCCGAGTACGTCGTCCGGCTCCTGAGCGTGCGGCAACCCGGACGCTATGCGACCAGTTTCTTCGGTGTCGTGGATCTCCTGGCCATCCTGCCGACCTATCTCAGCCTCTTCATGGTCGGGACGCAGTCACTGCTGGTGATCCGCGCGCTGCGGCTGCTCAGGATCTTCCGCGTGTTCAAGCTCGGGCACTACGTCAAGGAGGCCGAGGTCCTGTTGCGCGCGCTGCGGGCGAGCCGCGCGAAGATCACAATCTTCATCGTGAGCGTGTTGTCGATCGCCCTCATCGTTGGCGCTCTGCTCTACCTGATCGAAGGTGAAGCGAATGGATTCACGAGCATTCCGCGTGCGATGTACTGGGCGATCGTCACGATGACGACCGTGGGCTATGGTGACATCGCGCCACGAACGGTCCTCGGCCAGATCGCCGCCAGCGGCTTGATGATTCTGGGCTATGCCATCATCGCCGTCCCGACCGGCATCGTCTCGGCTGAACTGGCGCAGCAGGCGACGCGCCGCCCGGTGTCGACCCAGGCGTGCCTGGCGTGCTCCCGCGAGGGCCACGAAGACGACGCGACGCACTGCAAGTACTGCGGCGCAGGGTTGTATCCCGCCGGCAAGTCGCCGGCGGGATGACGCCGCAACCCACCGTGAGAGTTTTCCGTCCAACCGTGATGTGAACACCGTCCTGGCCAGGTGCGCCTTCCGCGCTCTCGTGCTCCTGTGGCTCGCGGCCGGTAGTGGCGTGCGCCCGGCCGCGGCGCAGGAGGCGCTCACCGAGCTCCTCAGCGCCCAGATGCATCCGCTCTCCGTGGAGCAGGGCGCGCTGAGCGGGGACGGCGCCGCGGTGCTGCTCGAGGCGGCGGCCAACGCGCAGTTCTTCCTCATCGCCGAGGAGCACAACGTCGGCGAGCTGAACGCCATCGCGCAGGCGCTGTTCGCCGACGCGCCCGCGGAAGCCCGGGTCCTGATTGGGGCCCTGATGCGAACGACCCGGATCTACTATGCCTGGGCCGAGGGCCGCCGGGGCCGACCGACCGGCTACTTCAGCAGCGCCGACCGCGAGCTGAGCATGAAGCGGCGTTTCATGGAGCGGTACCAGGCCGCGCGCGCGACGGGCGACCCGCGGCCACGGGTGCTCGTCAAGGCCGGCCACTGGCACGCCTTCCGCGGGATCTACCGCGCGGCGGTGCCGACCTTCGGCAACTTCCTGTCCGAGTTCGCGATCTCGAACGGCATGGAGAGCTTCGTGCTGTCGACTTACGTCACCGACAGCCAGGAGGACTGGCGCAATACCAGCGGGCCGCTGGCGTCGGTCGTGCCGGAGGGCGTGACGGCCGTTGTCGACTTCCGGCCGCTTCGGGGTCTCGCACGCCAGAACGCGATTGATGGTCTGGACGATGCCTTCAAGGCGACGTTGTTCCGGGCCGACGCGGCCCTGGTGATCTCCGGCGGCCGGACCGGGGCCTCGACCGTGGCCGACAGCGCACGCTAGCCGAACCCCGCCCGCTCTCATCGAATCGAAGTTGCATCGCTTTTCCGCCTCACGTACGCTTGCCTGCGTAGTCGATTGTTTTTTGCGAGAGGACATCTTCCATGACGAATCCCAGAATGTTCCGCGGTGGGTGGCTCGCCCTCGTCGGCGCGCTCGGTGTTGTCGCTGTCGCGTGTGGCCCGAGCGTAGAGCCAGCCGACCTCGTCCTGCACGGCGGTAAGATCGTCACGGTCGACGAGGCACTGCCTGAGGCCGAAGCGCTCGCCGTCACAGGCGACCGGATCGTCGCCGTCGGTACCAACGAAGAGATCGACGCCTACATCGGCGATGCGACCGAGGTAGTTGATCTGGCCGGTCAGACCGCGATCCCGGGCTTCATCGAGGGACACGGCCACTTCCTCGGTGTCGGTGGCGCACAGATGCAGCTGCGGCTGGCCGACGCGCAGAACTGGGACGAAATCGTTGCGATCGTGGCCGAGGCCGTGGCGGAAGCGCAGCCGGGCGAACTGATCCGCGGCCGCGGGTGGCACCAGGAGAAGTGGGATCCGCCGCCCGACCCCGAGGTCGGCGGCTTCCCGCTGCACGACCTGCTGAGTGAGGTGTCGCCAGACAATCCGGTGCTCTTGACCCATGCCAGTGGCCACGCCACCTTCGCGAACGCGCGTGCGATGGAGCTGAGCGGCATCACCCGAGATACACTCGACCCCGAGGGCGGCGAGATTCTCAGGGACGCCCGCGGCAACGCGGTCGGTGTGTTCAGCGAGACGGCCGGCCGGTTGCTGCGCGAGGCACGGGCCAATGCGACGCCGCCCAGCCCCCGGCGTCAAGCCGAACTGGCCGTCGAGGAGGCGCTCCGGAAGGGGATCACGAGCTTCCAGGATGCCGGGTCCTCGTTCGCAACGATTGACCTGCTCAAGGAGATGGTCGACGACGGCAGCCTCGGCGTCCGGCTCTGGGTGATGCTGCGGGAATCGAACGAATCGCTGGCCGATCGCGGCGCCGAGTATCGGATGGTCGGCTACGGCGACGATCGTCTGACGGTCCGCGCGATCAAGCGCTCCATCGACGGGGCGCTTGGATCGCGGGGTGCGTGGATGCTCGAGCCGTACACTGACGCGCCGGACACGGCCGGGCTGAACACGACGCCCGTCGCGGAAATCGAAGCGACGGCGGCCTGGGCGATCGCCAACGACTTCCAGCTGTGCGTGCACGCCATCGGCGACCGCGCCAACCGGGAGACCCTCGACATCTACCAGGCGGCGTTCGAGGCCAATCCGGACAAGACCGACCTGAGGTGGCGCGACGAGCACACGCAACACCTGCACCCGGACGACATCCCGCGCTTCGCCGAGATGGGCGTGGTGGCCTCGATGCAGGGTGTGCACTGCACGTCAGATGCGCCCTACGTCATCGACCGTCTCGGTGAGCAACGGGCTCAGGAAGGCGCCTACGCCTGGAAGACGCTCATGGACAGCGGAGCCGTCGTCTCCAACGGCACCGACGCGCCGGTCGAGGACGTGAGCCCGCTGGCCAGCTACTACTCGACCGTGTCGCGAAAGCTGGCGGACGGCTCGGTGTTCTTTCCGGGGCAGCGGTTGAGTCGCCTCGAGGCGCTCCAGACCTACACGATCAACGCCGCGCACGCCGCCTTCGAGGAAGGGATCAAAGGATCGCTCACGGCCGGCAAGCTGGCCGACATCACCGTGTTGTCGAAGGACATCATGACGATTCCCGAAGACGAGATTCCGACCACCGAGGTCGTGCGGACGATCGTCGGTGGGAAGGTGATGTACGTCGCGCAATGAGCCGAACGCTGTTACAGAAGGTCTGGGACGCGCACGGCGTGCGCACGCTCTCCACGGGACAGACGCAGCTGTTCATCGGCTTGCATCTCGTCCACGAGGTGACGAGCCCGCAGGCGTTCGCCATGCTGCGCGACCGAGGGTGGCAGGTGCAGTTCCCGGAGCGGACCTTCGCCACGGTCGACCACATCATTCCGACGCTCGATCAGGCCCGACCGTTCGCCGATACGCTCGCTGAGGAGATGATGTCGGCGCTCGAGCGCAACGCCAAGGAGTTCGGCGTGCCGCTGTGGGATCTGTCCAGTCCGCGGCAGGGGATCGTCCACGTGATCGGTCCCGAGCTCGGCCTGACCCAGCCCGGCCTGACCATTGCCTGCGGTGACAGCCACACCTCCACCCACGGCGCGTTCGGTGCGGTCGCGTTCGGCATCGGCACATCCCAGGTCCGCGACGTATTGGCGTCGCAGTGCCTGGCCATCGATCGGTTGAAGGTTAGGCGGATCGACGTCAGCGGGTCGCTCACCCGCGGCGTCTACGCCAAGGACGTCATCCTCGAGATCATCCGCCGGCTCGGCGTGAAGGGCGGGGTCGGCTTCGCTTACGAATACGGCGGCGCCGTGCTCGACGGCATGACGATGGACGAGCGGATGACGGTGTGCAACATGTCGATCGAAGGCGGGGCCCGCGTCGGCTACGTCAACCCCGACCAGACGACATTCGACTATCTCGAAGGCCGGCCGTTCGCACCGGCCGGCGAGACGTTCGGCCGGGCGAAGACCTGGTGGGCGTCAATGGCCTCCGATGCGGACGCCGAGTATGACGACCGTGTCGAGATCGACGGTGCGGCGTTGGCCCCGGTCGTGACCTGGGGGACCAACCCCGGGCAATCGGTGCAGGTAGACGAACGGATCCCCGCGCCCGGCGACGTCGAGACGAACGATCGGCCGGCGGTCACGGAGGCGCTGGAGTTCATGGGGTTCGAGGGCGGCGCGCCGATCGCCGGCACGAAGATCGACGTGGCGTTCATCGGCTCGTGCACCAATTCACGGTTGACCGATCTCCGGGAAGCCGCCCAGGTCGTGGCCGCGCAGCGGATCTCACCGCACGTGACCGGGCTCGTCGTGCCCGGTTCGAAGGCGGTGGCCGCGGCGGCCGAGCAGGAAGGGCTCGACGAGGTGTTCCGCTCCGCCGGGTTCGAGTGGCGCGGCGCTGGCTGTTCGATGTGCCTGGCGATGAACCCCGACAAGCTCGAGGGCCGGCAGGTCTGCGCCTCGTCGTCGAACCGGAACTTCAAGGGGCGTCAGGGCAGTCCGACCGGGCGAACGCTGCTGATGAGCCCGGCGATGGTCGCCGCCGCGGCGCTCGCCGGGGAAGTGGCCGACGTGCGCGAGCTGGCGCCGGCCGGGTCCGTGGGGGTCGGCTGATGGCCACCGGCGGGCAGCGAATCAGCCGGGTCGCCGGAGCACCGCTGCCGATGCGTGGCAACGACATCGACACCGACCGGATCATTCCCGCCCGCTTCCTGCGCTCGATCCGGTTCGAAGGCCTCGAGGCGCACGTCTTCGAGGACGACCGGAAGGCGCTGGCCGAGGCCGGCACGCCGCACCCCTTCGACCAGCCCCAGTACCAGGGGGCTGCCATCTTGCTGGCCAACGCGAACTTTGGCTGCGGGTCGTCGCGCGAGCACGCGCCGCAGGCGCTGCAGCGCTGGGGCATTCAGGCGTGCGTCGCGGAATCATTCTCCGAGATCTTCCTGGGGAACTCGACGGCGCTCGGGCTGCCATGCGCGACGGCGACCCCGGAGGCGATTGCACAACTCCTGCACGCGGCCGAGACCGAGCCCGCCACGGCGATGACGCTCGATCTGGAGGCGCTCACGGTGCGGGCGGGCGATTGCGTGGTCGAGGTGGCGACGGCGCCCGCGGTTCGCGAAGCGCTGCTGTCCGGCACCTGGGATGCCACCGGTCTCTTGCTCGACGAGTTCGACGACGTCCGCGCGGTGGCCGCCAGGCTGCCCTACGTCACCGGCTTCTAGGCTTGCCCTTTCCGTCCTTCTTTCCCTCGTCCTTCGCCACCTTCAGAAACGCCTCGACCACACGCGACTTCTCACCCGCGCGGCGGTAGACGAGGCGGATCTGTCGAGGGAGCCGCAGCTGCGAAACCCTGACGACCGCCAGCTGCCCGCGCGCGATCTCGGCGAGCGCGCATCGGCGGGGTAGCAGCGCCACACCGAGCCCCATTTCCACCGCGCGCTTTATCCCGTCGAGGCTCGGAAACGACATCTGGATGTTGATCGGCGCGTGCCGCTGCTGGGACAGCCGCAGGACCCGGTCGCGCGCGGGCGACGGATCGTTGTGGGCGATCACCGTCTGGCGCCCAAACTCCTCCATCGAGATCTCGTCCCGCCCGGCCAGTGGATGTTCCGGACTCGTCAGCAGCACCAGTTCGTCGGCGCCGATCGTCACGGTGCTCAGGCCGCGCTCGGAAGGGTGGAAGGTCAGGACGCCGAAGTCGAGAGTGCCGTTGATCACCTCGGTGGCCACCTGGCGAGCCGGTACCCGCCGCACATCGACCTGGGCCTCGGGATGTTCCTCGCGAAAGCGCGACACGATCGGCAGCAGGATGTGCACCGCGGCTTCGTTGGCGCCGATTGCCACTCGCCCGCGGCGGAAGTCCTGCAACTCGCGCACCGCGCTGGCGGCCTCGTCGCGCAGGTCGGTGAGGCGCCGTGCGTAGTCGTGGAGGATTCGGCCCGCCTCGGTCAACCGCCCGCCCTTCGACGTCCGGTCGAAGAGCCGCTCGTTCAAGTCCTCCTCGAGGCGCCGCACGGCCTGGCTGACTGCGGGCTGTGTCCGGTGCAGCCGCACCGCCGCGCGCGAGAAACTCCGTTCGGAGGCGACGGTCAGAAACGTCTGTAGTTCAGCGAGATCCACGGGTCCTCCCTCGAATATCCGCCTATAATTTCAGATTATCATAAGGTAATGATTATAAACTTGACGATAAATCGTCTGGACGCGTACAACGGCAGGAGGAGGCGAGAGCATGACGGCTGAACGGCTGCGGATCTTCGACACGACACTGCGCGACGGCGAGCAGGCCCCAGGTTTTTCGATGCGGATCGACGAGAAGCTGCAGATGGCGCGGCAGCTGGACGCGCTGGGCGTCGACATCATCGAGGCGGGCTTTCCGATCGCGTCGAAGGACGACGCGGAGTCGGTGCGCCAGGTGGCGCAAGAGATCAAGCGCCCGGTGATCGCCGGGCTGGCGCGCTGCCGACCGGCCGACATCGACTGCGCGGGCGAGGCCGTGAAGCTCGCCGACCGCAGCCGCATCCACACGTTCCTGGCGACCTCCGACCTTCACCTCGAGCACAAGCTGCACATGTCGCGCGCGCAGTGCCTCGAGGCTGCGGTCGATGGCGTGAAGCGGGCGCGGGAGTACACCGACAACGTGCAGTTCTCGGCGGAGGACGCGCTGAGGACCGACCTCGACTTTCTCTGCGAGGTCGTCGAAGCGACCATCGCCGCCGGCGCGACGACGATCAATCTTCCCGATACGGTCGGCTATTCGACTCCGGACGAGATCTTCGATTTCTTCAAGGCCGTCATCGGCCGTGTGTCGAACGCGGACCAGGCCGTGTTCAGCGCGCATTGCCACGACGACCTCGGTCTCGCGGTGGCCAATTCGCTGGCAGCGCTGCAGGCAGGTGTTCGGCAGGTCGAATGCACGATCAATGGGATCGGCGAGCGCGCCGGCAACGCGTCGCTCGAGGAGATCGTCATGGCAACTCGGGTGCGCCCCGATCGACTGCCGCTCGAGACCGACATCGACACGAAGGCGATCTACGCGGCGAGTCAGTTGCTCACGGCGCTGACGGGTGAGGCAGTCCAGGCGAACAAGGCGATCGTCGGACGCAACGCCTTCGCGCACGAGGCCGGTATCCACCAGGACGGCATGCTCAAAGACCGCCGCACCTACGAGATCATGAAGCCAGAGGACGTGGGCGTGCAGACGACGCTCGTGCTCGGCAAGCATTCGGGCCGGCACGCCGTGCAGAACCGGTGCGAGGAATTCGGCTACACACTGAGTCGCCAGGCACTGGATCAGATTTATGTGGCCATGATCCGCCTGGCCGACGCCCGGAAGAGCGTCGGCGACGACGATCTGGTCGCCGTCATAAAGAAGGTCCAGGCGGAGCAAGAGCAGCCCGAATCAAGCCCGGCCTGAACCCCTGTTTGCTGGTGGCGCACCCCTTCAGGGGTGCGAATGGGCGATCCGAAGGATCGCCCCGACCCGCTGCCTCATCCATATACAATGACGGGTCCACCCTCGGTAGATCCGTTCGGCTCGTTCACGCGCACTCAATGCAGGATTCCCGACCATGAACGCCACGATCGCCATGCTGCCGGGCGACGGTATCGGTCCCGAGGTGACCGCCGCCGCCGCCGGCGCCCTGAGAGCTGTCGCCGACAAGTTCGGCCACACGTTCAAACTCGACACCTATGACGTGGGTGGCGCCGCGCTCGACGCGGGCCAGCCGCCGCTGCCTGAGGCGACGCTTGAGGGCTGCCTCGCCGCCGACGCGATCTTCCTCGGCGCCGTCGGCGATCCGAAGTTCGATGGCAAGCCACCCGACCAGCGGCCCGAAGCGTCGATCCTGAAGCTCCGCCGAGAGCTCGGGGCGTTTGCGAATCTTCGGCCGGCGCGGGTGTGGCCGGGGTTGGAGGATGGCGGTTCGCTCAAGCCCGAGGTCGTCAAGGGTGTCGACGTCCTGGTCGTCCGCGAACTGACCGGCGGTCTCTACTACGGCCAGCCGCGCGGCGTGGCCGACGACGGCAAGTCGGCGTTCAACACGATGCGCTACTCGGTCGAGGAGATCGAGCGGATCGCCGTCGTGGCCTTTGAGAGTGCGCGCCTCCGCGGGAAGCATGTCACGTCGGTCGACAAGGCCAACGTCCTCGAGACCTCCCGCCTCTGGCGCCAGACGGTGACCGAGGTGGCCAAGCAGTATCCGGACGTCGCGCTCGACTACGAGTACGTAGATGCCTGTGCCTTGCTCATCGCGTCGAAGCCGAGCCGGTACGACGTCATCCTGACCGAGAACCTGTTCGGCGACATTCTCTCGGACGAGTCCGGCGCCATCGTCGGCTCGCTCGGCCTCCTGCCATCGGCGAGTGTCGGTGGAAAGATCGGCCTCTTCGAACCGGTGCACGGCTCGGCGCCAGATATTGCCGGGCAGGACAAGGCGAACCCGATCGGCGCCATCGGTTCGGCCGCGATGCTCCTGCGCCACGCGCTGAAGCTCGACGCCGAGGCGACCGCGGTCGAGTCCGCGATCGGCGGAGCACTAGATGCCGGCTGCCGCACGGTCGACCTCGCCCCTGTGCTAGGGCAGCCGCCGATCGGGTCGAAGGCGATGGCGGCGGCGATCCTCGAGCGGATCCGGGCCTGACGGTGGCGCAGGGCTTTAGCCCTGCGACCCGCCCCCGAATTGCGATATCCTGATCCGACCGCGCCCCGCGCGAACGACCCACACGGTGAGGTGGCCGAGAGGCTGAAGGCGGCGGTTTGCTAAACCGTTGTAGGGGCTTAAACCTCTACCCAGGGTTCGAATCCCTGCCTCACCGCCAATTTCTTATTCTTCAATAGGTTACTGGTCATCTACGCGGCCAGAATCAGCCCCTCGCGCTCAATGATCCAAGAGCGTCCAATCCCCGTTGGGGACGCCATCCCTATCTTCAAGACCCACAACTAAGTTCGCGAGCAGCAGATGGAATTCCAGAGTCAAACCTCGAGGGTCTGACCCTGGTGCGATTTGCTGATGCAGTTACTTGATTGTTACCAAAACAAACTCGATGGTGGTGTCACCGGTATTGCCCACTGCATGCCCTTCGCTAATGTCGACGGCGTCCAGCCAGCCAACTGATCCGGCTTGCACGGACTCTGATGGTTCGGTTTGCACGCCGCCCTGGCGTTCCGACCAGGTACCGCCTTTGATGTGGAGGAATACCTGGTTGCCGGGATGACTGTGGACGCCCGTCCACTGCCCCGGCTCGACCTGCACGCGCTGCACGATCATCCGGTCATTCTCCAGCAGCAATTCCGGTGAGATGTTGGGGTAGGCTTGCTGTGCGCGGTCAGTGTCCGGGGCGATGGGTGCGTCGTTCTTTAAGGTCACGTAGATCAAATCGATGGCGGTATCACCAGTATTGCCGGAATTGTGTCCCGCGCTGAGCGGGATCGCGTCCATCCAGCCCACGCCCCCGTCCGTACTAATGCTTCCCGAGTACTCGGGTTTGCCACCGAGGCGCCCCGACCATTCCCCGCCATGGATATGAACAAAGATTTGGTCTCCGGGATGACTGTGGATACCCTCCCATTCCCCGGCGGGCACGATGAGTCGTTGCAAGACGACGTGTTCATTCGTTAACACGACCCTGCCACCGGAATCTTCCAGGTTTGGATAGTTCAGCAGGAACGGCTTATCTTCTTCCGCCACCTGGTCTTGCGCTGTGCTGTCCTGTGCGCTGGAGACGACAGCAGCCAGAAGCAAAATCGAGACTGATTTCAATAATTGGTTACATTGCATCTTTTTCACACTGGCGAAAGAGACTGGTCAAGAGACTCTGATGACGGTAGTAGACGCCGCGGTGCCTTACCAGCGACCGAGGTAGATGCCCTGGGTCTCGGCGCGTCCGGTCCGCTGCTCGACTACCGGGTCGCTCTCGGTCACGCGCCGCTTCAATCGTTCGAGCCGGTCAAACAACCGCCCTTGCAGTTCGTCCACGGTCGCCCGATAGCCGGCGTCGGCGCCTAGATCCACCAGTTCGCTCGGGTCGTTCGTCAGGTTGAAGAGTTGCGGCCGGAAGTGCCGGTGGCACACGTATTTCCACTCCCGCGTCCTGATCATATAGCTGCGCGCCTCGCTCGGTCCGAGCTCAAGCTCGTGGCGGGTTGGGTAGTACGCGTGATCCAGCTCGCTGAACACATCATCGTGGACGCGTGCGGTCGACTGTCCCCGCAGGAGCGGCAGCAACGACTGGCCTTCCAGGATGTGGGCGGGCGGGTCGACCGACACCGCCTCCAGGATCGTCGGCAGCAGGTCGATCGCCTCGACGAGGGTCGCGTTCGTCGTGCCGCGGGTTTGATCAGCGGCCGAATCCGGGTCGTACGCGATCAGCGGGATTCGTGACGAACAATCGTGAAACAGCTCTTTCTCTCCCAGGAAGTGGTCTCCGAGATAGTCGCCGTGATCGCTCGTGAACACGATAAAGGTGTCTCGCATGCGCCCGGCCTCCTCGAGGAACGAGAAGAGCCGACCGAGATGATCGTCGATCTGCTTCACGAGACCCATGTAGGTGGGCAGCACGACGCGCCGGACCTCGTCTCGCGAGAACGCTCGGGATACCTCCTGGTTCATGAACGCCCGGTAGACGGCATGCGGGTCCTCCCGCTCTTTTGCGTTCCGCACCGGCGCGAGGCAGTCGTCCGGATCGAACATGTCGTGGTACGGACGTGTCGCGACAAACGGCCAATGCGGCTTGATGTACGAGAGGTGCAAGCACCACGGGTCGTCGCCTCGCTCTCGAATGAAATCCATCGCGCGATCAGTGACGAACGCCGTCTCGGAGTGCTCGTCCGCGACGCGTGAGGGCTTGTCCGAGTTTCGAAGGGACCAGCCACTCAAGATCGTCCCGTCGGGCGCGACGACGGAGTTGGCGTAGTCCTGCCACGGGTTGTCCGATTCGTAGCCCTGTGCGCGCAGAAACTCGTTGTAGGCGAGCCCCTTGGCCGTCCGGGGCGTCGCGTGGACGCCGTCATGTCGCGGCGCCGGCTCGAAGCCCCCCTGCGTCAGGAGGAATCCGGCCTCCGACGCCGGATCGATTCCCAGGCGTCGCATGCCGTCCAGGTCTGCCGCCATATGGGTCTTGCCCGAAACCGCCACGCGATAGCCGTGCGGTCTGAGGTAGTCGCCCAGCGTCCGCTCGCCTATCGGCAACGGCACCCAGTTCCAGACCGAGCCGTGCGTGGACATGTAGCGTCCGGTGTAGACGCTCATGCGCGAGGGACCGCAGATGGGTGCCTGACAGTAGGCCTCGGTGAATCTCAGGCCGCGAGATGCCAGCCGATCGATGTGTGGAGTCTGGAGCGTCGGATGGCCGGCGCAGGAGAGGTAGTCCGCCCGCAGCTGGTCGGACATGATGAACAGGACGTTGCGTGCCATGATGATCTCTCTACGACATCAGTGTCGGAAGTAACAAGACAAAACCCGGAAACAGGACGACGAGGGCGAGGCGGACGCCGTCAGCGACGAGGAACGGAACGATGCCGCGGAAGATGGTCTTGAGCGGCAGGTCGGGATTCTGCGACTTCAGGACGAAGACGTTCATGCCGATCGGCGGTGTGATCAACGCGATCTCGGACACGATGATCACCAGGATGCCGAACCAGATGAGATCGTAGCCGAGCGCCTCCACGATCGGGGCGAACACCGGAACCGTCAGGAACAGGAGCGCGAGGCCGTCGAACACGCAGCCGAGAAGGATGTAGACGAGACAGATGACGAAGATGATGCCTAGGGCCGGAAGCTCTAGCGCGATGATCCGGGCCGAGAGCGACTCCGGGAGACCGGCGACGTTGACGAAGTTCGACAGGATGATCGCCCCGAACGCGACGCTGAACACCATGCTGGTCGTCTCGGCCGCCTCGACCAACGAGGCCGTGAACGTTCGCCAATCGAGGTGCCGGCGCAGGAGCGCGATGACGCACGCCCCGACCGCCCCGATGCCGCCGGCCTCGTTTGGCGTGAACGCACCCACATAGATTCCTCCCAGCACCAGGACGAACAGCACGAGCACGCCAAGGACCCGGTTGGTCGCGCCGAGTCTGTCGCGCCAGGATGTCGACGGCCCCGGAGGACCCAACTCCGGACGCAGGCGCGTCACGAAGGCGATGACCCCGAAATACAAGCCGACCGTCAGGAGTCCGGGGGCGAGGCCCGCGATGAACAGCCTGCCAATGTCTTGCTGGGTGAGGAATCCGTACACGACCAAGCTCATGCTGGGGGGGATCAGAATGCCGAGCGTGCCTCCCGCGACAATCGTTCCGGCGGCCAGCCCGCGGTCGTAGCCGTAACGTGTCATGGGTGGAAACGCCACCCGGCCCATCGTCGCCGCAGTGGCGACGGAGCTGCCGCACACAGCGCCGAAGCCGGCCGACGCGGCGACCGTGGCCATTGAGAGGCCGCCGCGTAGGTGCCCGAGCCAGGCATTCGAGGCGTCGTACAGATCCTCGGAGAGGCCGGAGCGGTGCACGAACGCTCCCATCAAGACGAACATCGGGAGGATCGCGAACGTGTAGCTCATGGAGAAATCGAGAATGAGCTGACCGACTGTCTCGATGGCGGCCGTCGGGCCCCGGACGAGCGCGAAACCGCCGAAGCCGACGGCCGCCATGCTGAATCCCAACGGGACCCGGAGGATCACAAGCGCCAGGACCGCGGCGATGCCGATCAGCGCTTCCGCCATGCCATCCGAATCTTCGCAAGCTGAGCGAGCAACGTCAGAAAGCAGAGCGTCGACATGGCGTAGGCCATCGGCGCGAGGGGCCAGGCCATGTACCCACTGACGTAGCGCCCCGCGGACAGCACGCTGCCTTGACGCCAGAGCGCGACGCAGACCAGGACGATGACGGCGGCGCTGAAGGCCTGAATCGCGAGGCTCTGAATTCGCCTGACGCGCTCGGAGAAGACGCCGTCGAGCACGCTCACGGTGATGTGGGTCTCGTCCTTGGTGATCACAGGGAGCACCGCGAAGACCAGCCACGGCAGCAGGAATTGGATCATCTCGAACGTGCCGGGCACGGGAGACCGGACGAGGTACCGTCCGAGGACGTCGACGAACGTCAGGGCCATCATGAGAAACATCACGACGCTCGCCAGGCCGAGCAGGATTCGGTCGAGGAGGGAGCGGGAACCTTCCGGAACCGCCGTCACACGGGTGACGCCTAACACGGCCGTCATCGGGTGACGCCCAACAACAGGGTGGGGGACTCGCGTGACACGCGCCGTGCCTCGCGGCGGAAGAATGTCAGGGCGGTTTGACCGTCCACGCCGCGCCGGTCGGCTTCGCCGATCCACGCGCGGTCGAGGAAGGCAAGCCGTGCGCGAATCTTCTCCATGAAGCTGTCGCCCGCCCTGGTTCGCCGGATGCCGCGGTCGGCCATGCCTCGGATCGCTCGCCGATCGGACTCGTCCCAGGCCCGGGCCAGACGCGCGAACGCCTCGCCCGAGACGCTTCGGATAGCCTCCCGGTCGCGCGGTGCGAGACCGCGCCACTTCGAGGAGTTGATGAATAGCGAAAAGCTGCCATTGTAGATCTTCCCTGGAATGGCGATCGCGGAGTCCGTGTACTGGAGCATGTTGAACGTGAGCATGTCTCCTGCTGGCATGATCAGCCCATCCACAATGCCTCGTGAGACGAGCTGATAGGCTCCGACTCCCGAGGAGGGTACGGCCGTGCCGCCGAGCTCTTCCATCGCGATCGACGAGCTGCCGTCGGTAGTCCGGATCTTCATGCCGGCCAGGTCGGCGACGCTCTCGATCTCTTTCTCGAGGCTGTAGAGATCGCCTCCGGAGTGCGTCATCATGCCCAGTAGTTCGACGCCCTCGTACTCCCCAGCTGGTCGGAAGTGACGCTCGTAAGTCCGCCAGAGCGCCACCGACGCGGCCTCGGCGCTGGGCGTGCCGAAGGGCAGTTCCGAGACGGTCGGGAGGTGCAGCCGATTGCGCTCGAAGCCATTGAACACGATCCCCACGTCGGCGATCCCCGAGGTCACCATGTGCCACTGGCGTCCCGGGGGGGCCAGGGTGCTGCTCGGGAACCGACAGACGACGCGACCCTCGGTGACCCGAGTGACCTCGCTGGCCCAGCGGTCGAACACTTGGCTGCGCATGAGGTGCGAAGGCGGCCAGAAGCTGTTCACGAGCAGTTCGGTCGTCGGCGGGTCGGGCTGAGCGTTGACCGCGGGTTGGGAATAGGCCGCGTGCTGGAGAGAGAGAACGCCGAGAGCGACCATGGCCGCGGCCACGAGGGACCAGGCGCCGCCCACTCGGCGCGCAAACCGGTGTAACCTTGGTGGCTCGGCTGACCGCTGCTGGGAGGAGAGAGAATGTCGCTCGTTCATGTTCGCAAGACCGTGGTGACGGTGGAGACCGCGCTCCACGAGGGTGGACCGCCGCTCGATCCGCCCCTGCGGGTGGGCACGGCCCTGGCCCTCGTACGAAATCCGTACGCCGGCCGGTTCGAGCCGGATCACCTGCCGATGATGGCGGAGCTCAAGGCGCTCGGGAAGCAGTTGGCGAGCGACCTGGTGGCGGCGCTCGGGAACAACCCCTCAGGCATCGAAGCGTACGGCAAGGGCGCCATAGTCGGAGCCAACGGCGAACTCGAGCATGGTGCGCTGTGGCACGAGCCTGGCGGATGGGGCATGCGTGAAGTCCTGGGAGGCACGAAGGCGGTCGTGCCGTCGTCAAAGATGCTCGGGGCCGTCGGCGCCAGGCTTATGATACCGCTTGGTCACGTGAACGCCTCGTACGTCCGAAGCCACATGAGCGCGACCGACGTCGGCGTCCACGACGGCCCCAGGCCGGACGAGATCCTCTACGCCGTGGTCATGGCCACGGGGCCCCGCGTGCATGCGCGCATCGGCGGGCTGGCGGCGGCGAACATCACCGGCGAAGACGGATTGCGCTAACCATAGACGAAACCAAGGAGAATCGGTAGATGAAGATAGCCTCGTACACGATCGGGGGCACGGACAGCTTCGGGGTCGTCACCGGCGACCGCATCGTCGATCTGCGGAAGCGCCTGCCGGCCGAGTATGCAACGCTGCGCGACGTGATCGCCGCCGGAGCACTCGACCAGGCACGTCAGGTGGCCGATGGTCAGCCAGGCGACTACGCGTTCGGCGACGTGACGTGCCTGCCCGTCATTCCATATCCCGAGAAGATTCTTGTCGTGGCGCTGAACTACGACGAACACATCGCCGAGACCGGGCGTGCCAAGACTGAGAACCCGGCATGGTTCATCCGGGTGCCCCCCTCGCAGGTTGGCCACCGTCAGCCGCTGATCATGCCGACCGTGTCGGATAACTTCGATTTCGAGGGCGAGCTGGCGGTGATCATCGGGACGGGCGGCCGTGCGATCCCCGCCGCGTCGGCCCTGGACCACGTCTGCGGCTACTCGTGCTACTTTGACGGCAGCATTCGCGACTGGCAGCGGCACACCCGCCAGATCACCGCGGGCAAGAACTTCGACTCGACCGGCGGCTTCGGACCTTGGATGGTCACGGCCGACGAGATCCCGGACCCCCAGACGCTCGAGTTGATGACCCGGCTCAACGGAAAAGTGGAACAGCACTGCAGCACGGGCCAGATGGTGTTCTCGGTCGCCCAGCTCATCGAATACTGTTCGACTTGGACGACCCTCGTTCCCGGCGATGTTATCGTCACCGGGACGCCGGGCGGTGTCGGCTTCAAAAGAACGCCGCCGATGTTCATGAAGGTGGGCGATGCGGTCGAGGTCGAGATAGAAAGAGTCGGGACGTTGCAGCACGAAGTACGGAGCGGATCATGATGCGGAGCCACCGCGAACCCTTGAATCCTTTGAACCTTTGGAGGAATCACCCATGCCCGATGCCATTCGTCCTGTCCTGAGCCATATGGCCATCTACGTCCATGACATGGCGAAGATGGAAGACTTCTACACGCGCGTCATGGGTCTCGTCGTCACCGATCGCGGCAAGGCGTTCAAGTTCCCGATCGACCTCGTCTTCATGAGCAGCCAGCCGGGGATGCACCATCAGTTCGCGCTGGCCTCGGGTCGGTCGCCCGAGGCGACCTACAGCGTTGTCAATCAGATGTCGTTCCGGGTCCGCTCGCTGGACGAGCTCAGGGTGATGGCAAGCCGCGTCAAGGCTGAAGGCGTGGCCGACCTGGCTAAGATCAACCACGGGAATGCCTGGTCCTTGTACTTTCTTGACCCCGAAGGCAACTGCATCGAGGTCTACCTCGATTCCCCGTGGCACGTGCCCCAGCCCCACGGCGACGACCTCGACCTGGAGCAGACCAACGAGACGATCATGCGCACGACGCTCGAGGCCGTGCGGACCAAACCTGGCTTCATGCCGCGGGAGGAGTACGAGGCCGAGATGCGACGCAAGTTCGACTCGTGAGCGTGGCCACCGTTCACCATCCAGCGATCATCACCCACTGTGAAGATTGCCATTGTCGGGGCAGGCGGCGTTGGCTGCTACTATGGCGGCCGGCTGATGGCCGGCGGGCACGACGTCTCGTTCGTGGCTCGCGGCGCAAACCTCGAGGCACTCTACCGGTCCGGGCTTCACATCGAGAGTGCGCTCGGTGATGCGCATCTGACAGACGTCTCGGCGACGGACCGCCTGGAAGACGTGGGTCCGGTCGACGCGGTGCTCCTCGGCGTGAAGGCGTACGATATCGAGGCCGTTGGAAAAACGCTCGAACCGCTGCTGCACGCAGATACAGCAGTACTGTGTGCCCAGAACGGTGTGGATGCGATCGATCGGCTCGGGCCCGTGATCTCGACGGGACATGTGCTGGGCGCCGTCGTCTATGGGAATACGGTGCGCATCGAGCCTGGCAGAGTGAAGCATCTCGGGACGCTCGCACGATTACGCCTCGGAGGCCGCGACGCGCGATCGCAGCAGCGGGCGGTTGCCTGTGCCGCGGTGTGTGAGGCTGCGGGGATTGACGCCGAGGCCGTGGATGACATTGACTCGGCGCTCTGGACGAAATTCGTGCTCTTCTCGGTCATGAGCGCTGCGTGCTGTCTCAGCGAACGCTCGACCGGCGAGCTGCGCGAGGATTCCGATGCCCGTGCGATCCTCCAGCGCGGGATGGACGAGACTGCCGCCGTCGCGAGAGCCAAGGGCGTTCGCCTCGATTCGGATGTCGTGAAGCGGGCGTTGGCGATCGCCGACACGATGGCGGCCGATTCAGTGCCATCGATGGTGATCGATCTTCGTGCAGGCCGTCGGTTGGAGCTCGAGTCGCTGAGCGGCACGATCGTGCGTCTGGGTCGCGAGCTGGACGTGGACGTCCCGTTTCACGAAACGGCGTACGCGATGCTGAAGCATCGAGCGAGGTGAGTGGTGGGATGGCGACGCCACTAGGCCCCAACTACTATCCAGTAAACTCCGTCCACCAGGCACCAATCACCGACCCAGCGTCGACCAAGTGCCACAGCGGAGTCGCGCAGTGCCCTCACCCGAACCCAAGCCGTACATCACCGCGCTTCCCCTCTACGGGACCGGCGCGTCCGAGGGGACGGGCACCCAGACCGTCGTCAAGCTGTCGTCCAACGAGTCGGCGCTGGGGCCGAGCCCGGAGGCCGAGCGGGTCTACGGCGAACTCACACCTTCGCCGAATCGGTATCCCGAGGCCGGGGGCCACGAACTGTGGGATGCGCTCGCCGACGTCCACGGAATCGAGACGCAGCGAATCTTCGGCTCGAACGGATCGGATCACATCATCTATCTGTTGCTCGGCGCCTACGCCGGTCCGGGCGACGAAGTGGTCGTGACGGAGTACGCCACGATAGCGCCGTCGAGGAGGGTTTGCCTCTGTGCATTCTTGGTCGCGGGCGTGGATGGCATGGCGCTATCGACATCTATGGCAATGCGCGCAAGTAGGCAGTGTTCACCCGTCTACGGCTTTGAGTGCCGCTCGCGTGATATTGCTAAGAATCAACCGTGTTGAAGAACTACGGTGAGACAGTGAATCCTCCACGGAATGATAGCAAAGTGGTCCGGAGCACCTGCAAGGGCTGCCATGGCGGCTGCGGAATTGTGGTTACCGTACAAGAAGGAACGGTTGTTCACATAGAGGGAGATCCCGATTCCCTGACCAAGGGCACGATGTGCGCAAAAGGACTGAGCGCGATACAACACATCGACCATCCTGATCGTTTGCTTTTTCCGCTGAAACGCGATGGTGAACGAGGCTCGGGTAAATGGAAGCGCATCTCTTGGGATGAAGCCCTGGGTACGATTGCCAACAAATGGCAGACCATTATCGCCGAGGACAAACCTTTGGGGATAATGATTGGGCAAGGCACGGGTCGAGGGTGCAACCGCTATCCATACAGATTAGCGCGTTCTCTCGGGGGAAGTAGCCGTACAAGTCCCGGATATTTTTGCCTGTTGCCGCGTATTTGGATGGCGGAGGTGACTTGTACCGGGCAGGGAAGACTTTACGTTGACTATCATGGGTGGGGGGGGGAATTTCCTAAGACTCAGTTTGTTTGGCCAAAACAACTTGAGATCAGCAACGCTGACGGAGAAATGGCCGTATGGTTTATTGAATCTCTTAAGCACGCCAAGAATCTTGTGGTGATCGATCCAAGACCAACGGCACTGACGGATAGGGCGACGCTGTGGCTTAGAATTAGGCCCGGAACAGACGCAGCTTTGGCGCTTGGAATGCTGCACGTCATCATCGAAGAAGAACTCTACGACAAGCCTTTTGTGGATCAATGGACGCATGGATTTGATGCGCTAAGAGAGCGTGTGAAACCCTATACGCCCTCGTATGTGTCGCAGATTACCTGGCTTGCGCAGCAAGACATTGTTCGCGCAGCACGCATGTTTGCCGTTGACACACCCAGTACGATTCAAATTGGACAGGCCGTCGAAGGACACCTCAATGGCTGCCAGACGGTAAGGAGTTTCATTTGTTTGATGGCCGTTACAGGTAACATCGAGCGACCGGGAGGAATGGTCAATTGGATTCCCGCAACGGGCACACCCATCGAGGATTTCGGTACGGATCCAGATTTGCGAGACGATTGTAAGACGGGCGTCATAGGCGAGGAAGTTGCCAAGCTACTTGGTCATAGAAGTGCGGCACATCCAGGCACGTGGATTAATGAAATGGTCGCCGGGACGTCAAAAGTTCGCGCGCTGCATATGCAAGGCGGCAACCCTCTTCAACACATGCCGAACTCGAGCATGGTGGCTGAAGCGCTGCGCAAATTGGAGTTGATCTCGGTTGCCGATTTGTTCATGTCACCGATGGCGCAATGGGCCGACATTGTTCTACCTGTTGCTCACGCCTTAGAAACGGATGACATTTTTAATACCCATCCACGGTTTTTCATTTCTGCGGTAAACAAGGCAGTCGAGCCTCCCGGAGAGGCGTGGACGGATGCAAAAATCTGTAACGAGATCGGTAAACGTGTTGCTCCCAAATGGTGGTTTGACACCGTCGAAGACCTGCTTGACGCTCAATTAATGGCCAAAGGGGCGAACATGAAGTGGAAAGAGTTCGCCAAACTTGGCTGTATAGCCAAAACAGGCAAAGACCAGATTTACTATAAATACAAGACGGATTATTGGCGCAAGGGTGGCGGTTTTCCTACACCTACTGGCAAGGTGGAACTGTTTTCTACGATCTTTGAAAAGCTTGGATTAGACCCCTTGCCTGACTTCGTTGAACCCAATGAGAGCCCTCTTTCTACGCCGGAGCTTGCTCGTGAGTATCCGCTGATTTTGACTACTGGGGGCCGACGTCCATTTTTCTTTCACTCCCAATACCGCCAAATTCCATGGCTGCGGTCGTTTCAAGAATGGCCATTTGCGGAGATCCACCCCGAGACAGCCGCGAGCTACGGGATCAAAGAAGGCGATTGGATTTGGATTGAGACCTTACGTGGACGTATTAAGCAGCGCGCACATTTGGTTGCTGGTCTCGACAGGCGATGTATGCATGCACAGCATGCGTGGTGGTACCCGGAGCGTGATCGCCCCTACGGTGGATTGTTGCGGGCGAGCGCTAATGTTCTAGCTTCTAACGAGTTACCCGGCGACCCGGCGATGGGCGCACCATCCTTCCGCTGCATGTTGTGCAAGATATCTCTTGCCGAGAGTGACCAAGAGGACGACTCTGCCATATGGGATCGAGAAAGGCGTCTATTCTAACCTGAGGGCTTCCTCTATGAATCGTCGAGACAGCAAATGAGATTGGGGATGTTTGTCGACCTCGACTCTTGTATTGGATGCCATGGCTGCACGGTCGCATGCAAAGTTGAACATGCGACACCGCTCGGTATCGAATGGTTACGCGTTGGGCTATGGGAAGCCGGGGAATATCCTGACAGCGTTCGATTGAGCTACCCCATGCGGTGCAATCACTGCACGGCTGCGCCTTGTGTCCGTGTGTGCCCAACAGGCGCAAATCAAAAACGCGAGGAAGATGGGATTGTTTGGATCGATCAAAATAAATGCGTTGGGTGTCGGTATTGCGTGATCGCTTGTCCCTACCAGGTGATCTCCTTTCATCCAAGAGAGAAAAGCAATTTTCCCTCAAGGACGGACTTGGCGCCTTCCGAGAAGGCGCGTCAGCGGCGCTACCCATTACAAACTGGGACTGCCATCAAATGCAATTTCTGCAAGGAGCGCGTTGACGAAGGCCGGGAAAAAGGATTAACGCCTGGCGTTGATCGAGCGGCAACACCGGCCTGTGTCAATACGTGTCAAGGCCAGGCGATGGTGTTCGGGGATCTAGATGATACCGATTCACGCGTATCGCGGGCAATTCGTGAAAATGGTGGACGCCATTTCCACACTGAATTTTCTACCCAGCCGTCCAGTTATGTTGCGACGCGCAGACACACACCAGTACGGGCTGTCGATCGCACAATGGGGACGCGGTATCCTAGCGATCGATTTTCGCCTGACAAATGGATGATCCTACCTACCGCCCAGCGAGAGTGGGCACACCGTAGCGGGCTGTGGCTGGTTTTGGCACTTTTCTTCGGCGGGTTGGCGGCCGGATTGTACCTATCTTCTATGGTTTCGGCTAGTTTCTACTCCAGTGTCGTCGCCTTTCTGTTGATGGGTGTGGCAAAGGGGGGCTTTCACTTGCTCTTTCTGGGCAAGCCGTTGAGATGTTGGCGGATGTTTTCCCGTCCACAAACCTCGTGGATTTCGCGTGGGTTATATCTCGTCTTCTTCTTCTTTTTCTTTGCCGGTGGCTATCTGGCACTTGCTGTGTTTGCACCTGGAAGTGCGTTGGAACCTCTGCTCAAATATGGTGGCGCCCTAGCCGCTATTGGGGTGGCCACCTATAGTGGGTTCACCCTCAGTAGTGTGGCTGCGGTTCCTTTTTGGAATTCCGGGATGCTACCCGTGTTGTTTCTTACCAGCGCCATAAGCTCCGGAGCAGCGCTTGATGGGCTGATAAGCAATCGTTTTGGTGGCGCTGACTTGCACAACGCGGGAAATCCCTTATTGGTGTTTATGCTTCCCCTTGCGCTCACCTTTTTGATCGTCTGCTATATGTGGAACGCCAAGTATTCAGACCCTACGGCAAGGTATTCGGCCAGGCAGTTGCTAAGTGGACAATTGTCATGGCTTTTCTGGAGCGCAGTGTTGCTTATCGTCGTAGTCTCTCCTTTTTCGGCATTGCTATACAGAATGGAAGGCTGGGGAACTGTTGCGGGGCTTGAGTGGCTCCATGTCTGTTCGGAAGTGTTAGGTGCTGGAATTATCATCAAATACGCGATCCTTCGGGCGGGATATTATCGTCCGCTTTCACCGGTTTCTGGTGTCGGCTAAGATATTCCTCCGTACGCTAGGCCCCTGAATCAAGAAGGTCGCACTGGAGGGTTCTGACGCGCCCGGCCCAGTAGTTGACCATTCGCCAATGGCAAGCAGGCCGCCGTTGTCGAGCCTGGACACCCGCGTTCGCATGTGTTTCGACGACGTGAGCGGCAAGAGCGTCTGGCCGTGGCACAGGCCGGCCATTTCTCCCCATCGAGCAGGCGGGCAACAGGACGGAGACGTTCGTCCACGACGGGGACACTCGTTTCAGGGCATGCCTCTCGTCCGCGAAGGGGGGAAGTGTTACCCGTGTCGCCCGAATGAAGCGTCGCCTTTCTCTCGGGAAGGGCACCAGCTTCGCCTTCTTGCCGGTCAGGATCTGATCGAGTCTGCGCGCCCACGCTTCGAGTGCGATCCGTTTCTCAGCATCGTATGAATGTCGATCGTAGACCTTTGTCGCTCTGGGGGGGTACCATCCACATGATTCAGCACCAGAGCGATCACGTGGACGGGAATTCCGATCTCGGCCATTCCGATCGTGGCGGTGCGCCTCAGGTCGTGCCCGGTGAAGTGAAACCCGACCTGCCTCGAGAGGAGGGCAGCCATCTTTTTGGCACGGTCACGGCTTCGTTCGCCCCCTGGTTTCTTCTGCAGGGCAGCGGGGTTCGCGTCGAGCCAGTCGCACTCGACGGCGAAGTTTAGCATCTTGCTCCCGACACCTCTTCAGATTCGTGACGGAAGGCGGGTACGGGTGCCGATCGTAGAAGTCACGAACATCACGCGCGACATCGCCCAGATGCGGACGCTGATTCATATGTCGGAGGTGCTCCTCCAATTCGATGTTTCGCTTCTCGCGTGGTAATCATCCGGCAACCGGTGTCGGTGACGTCCCGACCCCGGCGCCGTGACACTTCTTGAACTTCTTCCCGCTCCCGCACGGGCAGGGGTCGTTGCGTCCCGCTCGGCTAAATGCGGCCGCGGCCTCCTCTTTCGCTAGAGCCTCCATCACGTTCGCCGCCGGGAGTCCTTGGCTGATGATCCTGGTCATCAGCTTCACGGGCCGGTCGATGTGATGGAAGAACGCCTTGTAGCCCGCGCAGAGATAGTTCAGTCCGGGCTCGCCGTCGGGCGTCGTCAGGAACCTGCTCTTCGGGCACTCGCCATGGCAGGCGAACCTGACGTCGCACTCCTGGCAGTACTTCGGTAGGCCGTCCAGCTTTTCGAGCCCGAACGCATGCTGCTGCTCGGATCCGGTGACCTCTCGCATGTGCGTGTCCAGGATGTTGCCAACCAGGTAGTCGGGCTCGACGAAGTGGTCGCACGAGTAGAGGTCACCGGTATGCTCGAGCGCCAGGCCGTGTCCGCACGTCCTGTCGAAGACGCACATGCCAGATGATTTGAGGCCGAGCCAATTCCGCACCGCGGCCTCGAACGTCTGCACGTAGACTTGACCGACGTCGTTGCTGACCCACTCGTCGAAGATGACGCTCAGAAAGTTTCCGAACTGCTCCGGCGTCACCGAACGGTCGGCCACTTTCGTGCCCTGCTGACGGAGGGTGCCGCCATCGTCGTTCACGCGCTCGACGACCGGGATGAACTGGATCCACGTCGTCTTTGCTTCGTCGCGGAGGAAACGGTACACCTCGAGCGGGCGTGACGCGTTCCGACTGTTGACCGTCGTCAGGAGGTTGTACTCGACCTCGTGCTTCTGGAGCAGGCGGAGTCCGTGCATCACGCGGTCGAACGTCGGGTCGCCCGATTTGTCGACCCGGTAATGGTCGTGCATCTCGCGCGGACCGTCGAGGCTGAGGCCGACCAGGAAGTCGTTTACCTTGAAGAACTCGCACCACTCGTCGTCGAGCAGGACGCCGTTCGTCTGCATCGTGTTCTCGAAACGCATCCCCGGCTTCTTGAACCTCTGCTCGAGTTCGGCGGCGCGACGGTAGAAGTCGAGCCCCATGAGCGTCGGCTCGCCGCCCTGCCAGGCGACCGTGACCGTGTCGGACCGGTGGGTCTCTATGAGCTGGCGGATGTAGGCCTCGAGGATCTCGTCGCTCATCCGGAAACTGCTGCCTGGATAGAGCTGCTCCTTCTCCAGGAAGAAGCAGTAGGAGCAGTCGAGATTGCAGATCGCCCCCGTCGGCTTGGCCAGGACGTGGAACCGGGGAGGTACGGGTGGCATGAGGAACTGGCGCGAACGAGGAATATAGCACGCGGCCGGCGGCGGTCTGCCCCCTAGGGATCCCCCTAGTCAGGATCGCTGGTGAGAACGCCTGACAGCGCGGGCGTATCTTGACGCTCTGCAAGCGACCCGCTATGCTCGGCGACTCGACGCGCACGACCGACCAGGTCCCTCGTCGACCGGCCAAACGCCGTGGAAACCTTCGAAGCGATCCTGACCAGCACGGTGCTCGGGTTGAAGCTCGTGGCGGAGGCGTTGAGCGCCCTCTGCGTGGCCGCCGGCATGATCGTCGCCCTCTATCGGATCGCGCGGTTCCGGCAGGCGCCGTCGCGACGCACGGGCTACATCCGGATCCGCCTTACGATGGTGCACTTCTTCGTCCTGGCCCTTGAATTCCAGCTGGCTGCCTACATATCGGTCCGGTCGATGCGGTGCTGGTGTGCGTGAAGACGTACGACGTCGAGGTCGTCGGGCCGAAGCTCGGTCCGCTCCTGCAGGACGAGACGGCCGTGCTCTGCACCCAGAACGGCGTGGATGCGATGGGCCGGCAGGCGCCGCCTGCTGTCTGCGCGAGCTGCCGACCGGGCCGCCGCGTGACGATTCGGACTCGCGAGCCACGCTCGTCCTCGGCATGCGGGAAGCCGAGGCGGTGGCCAGGGTCAAGGGGATCGACTTGGCGCCGGACGTCGTCGAGCGGTCGATGGAGGTGGTCGACACCATGGCCGCCAATTCCGCACCGTCGATGCTCCGCGATCTACGGGCTGGGCGACGGCTCGACCTCGACTCGCTCAGCGGCAGCGTCGTCCGTCTCGGGCGGGAGTTCGGCGTTGACGTGCCATTCCAAGACACCGCGTACGCCGCCCTGAAGCACCGACTAGCTGGTCGCCCGTAAGGCCAGTGACCAGCGCCCAGAGCCACACGTCCAAGAAATGTCTTCACTCGAACCCAAGTCGCACATCGCCGCCCTTCCGCTCTACCCGACGGGGGCGTCCCGGGGCACAGGCACCGGGACGACGATCAAGCTGTCGTCCAACGAGTCGGCGTTCGGGCCGAGTCCGGACGCGGAGCGCGTGTATCGCGACCTCACACCGTCGCTGAACCGGTACCCCGAGGCCGGCGACAACGAGCTTCGCGCGGCGATCGCGGAGGTGCACGACATCGAGCCGGAGGGCATCTTCGGGTCGAATGGCGCGGACCACGTCATCTACCTGTTGCTTTCGACGTACGCTGGTCCCGGTGACGAGGTGGTCGTGAGCCAGCATGGCTTCTTTCGGAACACGTTGAGCGTTCGGGCGTGCGGTGCGACTCCGGTCGTGGCGAACGAACTGGACTACACGACCTCGGTCGACGCGATGCTGGCGGCGGTCACGGACCGGACGCGGGTCGTCCTGCTGGCGAATCCGAACAATCCAACCGGGACCTACGTGTCGACCTCGGACCTGCAGCGGCTGGCGGACGGGCTGCCGTCGAACGTCCTGCTCATCGTGGACTCCGCCTATGCGGAGTATGTGAGGACACCGGACTACTCGGCCGGCATGGAGTTGGTACAGCGCGCCGATCACGTCGCGATGACGCGGACATTCTCGAAGGCGTACGGACTGGCCGGCTTGCGGCTCGCCTGGGCCTACGGATCGCGTCGCATCGTGGACGCGTACACTCGGGCACGCCTGCCATATCCGGTGAGCAGGCCTGCGCAGGCGGTGGGCGTTGCCGCGCTGCGCGATCGCGCCCACCTCGAACGTGTCGTCGAGCAGAATGCCCGCGGACTGGTCTGGGTCCGGGAGCGGCTCGACGCTCTCGGTCTGCATCCGTTCTCGACCGTCACGAATTTCAACACGTGTCGCTTCGGTCCGCCGGGGTCCGGCGCGGCGACGCGCGCGGTGGCGTTCCTGGCGGCCCGCAACATCCTGGTGCGCCCGCTGGCCCCGGCCGGCCTGCCGGACTTCGTCAGAATCACGGTCGGTCTCGAGGAAGAGAACCGTGCGCTGATTGATGGTGTGTCGGCCTTCCTCGAGGCCGACGCTTCCTAGTTGTTCGATCGTCGGTAATTCTCGGATGCCTCACGAAGTCTCGGCTGCGACTCAGGTGCTCATCGTCGGTGCGAGGCCGACCGGCCTAGCCGCCGCGAATCTGCTCGGTCTGCACGGCATCGGCACGACCGTGATCGAATGCGATGCGACCACCTCTGACCTGGTCCCTGCGATGGTCCAGTTGCTACGAGAGAGCAAAGCTCATCGTGAGCCCTTCGATTGTGACGCTGGCGTGACGGCCTCAGGCACCGGCCGGCGATCCTGACGCGGCGGGCACAGATCAAACGGAGGACACTGGCAGCACGAACACGTGAGAATCTACAGACACCGTGCAGAGCGGTACACCGGCGGGAAGTCCCTCTTACGAAACAGGGTTCTCGGCCACTCTGGTTTGACGACGTACACGAAGAGGGGATGTCGATCGTGATTGCGCCCGGCCGCGAGTATCACGAGTTAGCCCGCAACGCACTCGACGGGGAGACGCTGGTATCGCTGGCCGTGGCAGACGGGTCGATTGTCATCCGCAGCCACAGCCATCTGTATCGCATTACCGCGGGCTGACTCGGTCGACCTGTGCACGTCTGACCGGACACCTGGCGCTTGGTGTTTGCCCTCAACGCCTGCTTCTCAAAAGATGGCCAGCGGATTGACCGCGGACCCGGTCGCATGCTGGATCGGGAGCGGCGCAGCCATGAACAGGAACGTCCAGCGTTCGCGCTCACGCGCTTCCCGTGCGACCGCCTCGAGGCCGAGATTGTCGAACAACGGCATCCCCATCGAGACGATCGCCAGCAGGTGCATCGGCTCGCCGTTGCCTGGGATGACGGACGGATAGATCTCGTTGTTCACGTCGCCGCCGAGCACCGCCACGCCGCGCGCATGCAGGAGGCCGGCGATTTCCGGGTGCGGCCCCGCCGCTCCCTCCTGCACGCTCCACGCGCCGAACTGCGTTTCGCGGGCGCCGCGCCCGGTGCGGATGAGGACGACGTCGCCGTCCTGAATCCTCACGCCCGTGCGGTCCTCCCAGGCGGCGAGGTCCTCGAGCGTGACCGGCGTGCTGGGCTCGAGGTAGGGGACGTCCTTCAGCCAGGGCACGTCGATCAGCACTCCGCGGGTGACGATCCCGTTGCCTACGTTCTCGATGCCGAGCCGGCTCGAGCCACCGGCCTGGACCGCGAGCGATTCGGGGAACCCGTTGTAGAAGGCTCCGTTCGAGGCGAGGTGCGCGAGCGCGTCGAGGTGACTGTAGGCCCAACCGTGATAGATGATGGTCGTGCGGTCACTGAAGAAGGACGCCTGACCGCCGCCGCCCGCGCCCGTATACTCCACCTCGAGCGGAGCGATCGCGTTGAGGTCCGCGCCGGGTTTCAGCTCGCGGCTGAGCGAGATTGCGACACCCGCGCGAACGCTCTCGGCGGCCTCGCGGGTGCGCTCCGGCGTGATGAGATTCAAAGTTCCGCGCTCGTCGTCGGCGCCCCATCGCCCATGGTTGGACACCTGCTCGAACCACTGCGTGAAGAGCACCACTGCCGCGTGATCCGGCGCGTCTTCCTGGGCACGGACGACCGACGCCACGACCGGAGCGGCCACGAGCGTGAAGACTAGCAGGACACGCTTCACGGAGTCACACCAACGTCGGCTCTCTCGTCTAGCAGATCTTGCCCTGGCAATCATCTGGACCTCCTGTGTGGTGCAGGCACCCCTAGTCTTCGAAGACCTAGGCCTTGCGACTGCACATTGGCCCGATGTCGGCATTCTCCTGACGTTTGAGCTTCTCGTCAATGAGATAGATTCTCACTCTGCCGCCTGGGTTGTCCGGGAGCAGCGACACAGCCGTTCGAAAGCTGGCAGAATGACTCAGACTGCCACCCTGTTCGAGGAGGGGGTCCAATGAGACGAGTTCTTCTGCTAGCGGCGCTCTCCGGGCTGGCGGCGCTCTCGGCCCACGCCCAGTCGCAGACGATGCTCGATGGCCGACGGGCGGTCGTACTTCGAGGTGATGTCGCTCAGGTCGCCGTCGACGTTGCCGGCGGATCGATCGTCCAGTTCCATTTCCACGATCAAGAACTGAACTCGCTGGTTTGGAACGCGACGGACGGCACAACCGAACCCCGCCAGATGGCGCACTTCCTCTGTCTGGACCGCTGGGGCGCCCCGTCGGAAGCAGAGGGACTGAAACGGCATGCCGTATCACGGAGAGGCGGCCCTCGTGAACTGGGACGTTCTCCAATCCCCGCAAATACGCGGCGGCGGGGTTCACGCCGAGATGGCCGCGGCGCTCCCGATGGCGGGACTCGACATCAAACGAAGGATGATTCTTTCAACCGACCGAGCGCTGCTCTGGGTTCACGAAGCGGTCACGAACAAGCGAACGCTCAGCCGAATCTACAATTGGGTACAGCACCCGACCATCGAGCCGCCATTCCTCGACGAAAACACCGTTGTCGACGCCAACGCCCGCAAGGGCTTCATGCAGAGCAGTTCCCTGCCGAACCCCGAAGAGCCGGCGGTCGTCTGGCCCCAGGCGCTCAAGGACGGACAGCCGGTCAACCTTCGGCATCTCATCGACGACCCCCAGCCTAGTGTCGTCTCGTACACGATCGACGAAGCATACGGGTGGGCCACCGCAAGCAATCCATCGAAGGGACTCTTGATCGGCTATCTGTGGAAAACAGAAGAATACCCCTGGTTCAATGCCTGGCGACACGTAGATGAGAGCCGACAACCGCTCGCGCGTGGGCTCGAATTCGGCACCACCGGACTTCACTTGCCGTTTTCGGCACTCGTAGACAAGGGCCGCATTTTCGACCGGCCGCTCTTTGCTCACATCGAGCCGGGCCAGACCGTGACCAAGTCGTACGCGAGCTTCCTCTTCACGATCCCCCGCGACTACGAGGGCGTAGCACGGGCCACTTTCGCCGACGGGAAGCTGATTCTGCACGAGCGTCGTACCGAAGGTGGCCGCGGCCTGACGATGCAAGTGGGGGACCGCTTCGAATGATAGGTCGGGTCTAGGCGCACCCGCTCACAAGTGGCCGATACGAGATATAATCACCGCGATATGAGACTTGCGGTGATTCTCCTCACCGTCACATCTTCCCTAACTCTGTCGGCTCAGCAGGCGGACAAGCGGCCGATCCCCCCGCCGTCGAATGACACGGTTGGGATCGATATCGACCGCTTTATTGGGAATCCGTTCCAATCCCTGACGCGAGTCATACATGAGGTCATGCTGTCGCGCTCTATTCTGCGTCACGGTGACCCCCACGTGCCGGGTGATCCGGGAGCGGTGCTCGAATACCGGAAAGACTTCGCGCTGGTCTGGCTGATGGCCAGCAACCGGACTCCACTCACCGAGTTGGAGGATCAGCAGATCTTCTATGTGGTGCGGGGAGAAGGAAGGCTCGATACGGATCGAGACTATTGGGACCTCAAGCCTGGTATTGCGGTGCTCATCCCACCGAAGGCTCGTCACCGATTCTCCAATGACGGGAATGAGTCGCTCGAAATGCTGCGGTTGGTTTGGGAGAATCCGCCGGGGGTCATCCCGCGATCCGACATCCTGGTTCGCGACGTGAACGCCCTGCCCTTCGCCGAACAGAACGCCCACTGGAGCTACATGGCGAAGAACCTGTTTCACCCGAACGACGGTCTGCATCCGAATGAGAAGATCCTGATCGTCTACCTTCCACCGATGTCGATTGGCTCGCCGCACGCTCATGTGCCCCACTGGGAGGAAGTGTGGACGACGTTGCCGCCTGGGGAGGGCTCGTATCTGCAGCTTGGCAGCGAAACGCGAGAGTGGGGTGCATACAGTGGCTATCTGGTGCCACCGAACGCCAGGACCGTCCATTCATCGATGAATATGTCGAAGGACAAGATGGTCGAGTACTTCTACTTTGGGCGGTATACGCAGCCGGCGCCGAATCCCGAAGACGAGCCGTCGGTCGCACCGACGCCGCTACCATAGCCGCGACGCGGTTGCGATCAGACTTCGTCGTACAGGGTGACCGGGTAGTCCTGGATCGACGCGAGAGTCCGCTCGAGCGGCGGCCACACGCGCTGATGGCCCGGTGAGGCGATCCACTGCTGGCGCAGTTCCTCGTTCTCGAACTCCAGTTCGAATCGGTAGTTGTGGCCCGCTGGCGCGCTGCCCTGAAGCACCGCGCGTCGCTTGAGCATCTTCACCCGCATGTATCCCTCGTGCTTCACGGCTTCGGGCACGAACTGGTTGTGGAACAGGTCGATCATTTCTTGCTCACGGGACGGGTCGACGGCCATCTCCACGTAGAGCCGAATGTGCTTCGTCTGCGCTCGTGCAGACGTCGACAACCGGCTGATGCCGAGCGCCGCCGCGGCGGCGCCCGCCAGGGACTTCAGAATCCCTCTTCGATTCATGTCTTCCTCCGTCACGAGCACCTAAGGCCGCCGGTTACCGCCGGACATGAACTGAATCTTCGTGTTCATGTCCTTCGCGACACCCATGACCAGCAGTTCCAGCGGTTCTGACCCGGTGTTGCTGAACGAGCTCGTTTCGTTCAGGCCCACCGGAATGGCGTCCCACTTGGTTGCCGGCGCGGTCTCGGACCCCACGCTAACTGTGCCGGTTCCCGCGAGCACATAGTAGGCCTCGCCGATCGCGTCGTGCGTCAGCGCTGCGGTCGTGGCGCCAGGCGCGACGAGCACGTGGTCTACGTACGCCCACGCGGACGAGAAGGCGGACGGCCCGAACACGCGACGAAACTGGGCACCGCTCCGTTCAGCCGGGCCGGCCGGCGCAGCTCGACCCGCCCTGTCAGCCAGACGAATCTCAGCTCGATCGAGTGTGACCGCCATGAACGACGGCACCGGGTCGAGGGCCGCACCGACGCGGTCGTCGCCGAGGTCGAACGCGTCAGACACACCCGCGATGCTGCTGGCCTGGAAATTCATCCACTGAATCGTCTGGGAGCTCGAGTTGTAGATGGCATGCGAGTGACCCATCCTGCAGATGACGGCTGCCGGGCCCTCGATCAGGGCCGTGCGGCCGTCAATCGTGAACTGCGCCTCACCGTCCAGAATCACAAACATCTCTTCCACCGTGTTGTGGAAGTGGTGCCCAATGCCGCTGCCTGCGGGGATTGCTCCCCGGTGCAGGAAGTTGAAATGCGGCCCGATGGCGCCGCGGTCGAGCAAGCCCGCGAAGGCCATGTCGCCAGCACCGGCGTGCACAGCCGTCAGCGGACGGTACGTGGACGAGTCGGTGTGGACGATGCGCTGCGCGAGCGACTCCTGGGCCGCGGTCTGCGCCATCGGGACGGCGACGATCGTGGCGACACCCACGAGTGTTGCCAGCAAGACTGTCCGAAGACCATTCGTCATTGGCGTATGCCCTCTGGTGCTGAGGCAGAGTGTGCCGAACCTCGTACGCGACGAGCTAGACCGAGAACTGGAGTAACGAAGAGAGCGGTGGTTGGTCTGCACTCGCCGCCAGGTGCCGCCTACAACGGCTCGAACAACCCAAACGTGAACACATCGGCACGCGCAACGATCGTCACGTATTGCTTGCCGTTGCGCGCCCACGTAATCGGCGAAGCGTCGATCGTCTGACCCACGTTGAAATGCCACAGATACTTGCCGGTCCTGGCGTCGAGCGCGATCAAATGCTTGTCATCGTCGCCTGAGAACAAGACACCGCCGGCGGTCGAAAGGGTGCCCGCCCAGGAAGCCGTGGGTCCCGTCAGTGGGTATTCCCAAGCGCGCCTGCCCGTCGCCGGGTCGATCGCCCGAATGATGAACTGACCATCAAGCCGCGGCTGGCGCTCGGCACCGGTCCCGGCGAAGCCGATCTTGGGTTCAGGCTCCCTCGCAGAAGACGTGAAGAGGTCGCAGGCCTCCATCGTCATCACGTAGTGAAAGCCGGTGTCCGGGCTATACGAGTCGGCCATCCAGTTCGCGGCACCCCAGACCGTCGGACACACCACCCTGCCATCAGGAGAAGGCACCATTCCCTCGATCAGGACTGGGCGGCCGTTCTCGTCGAGCCCCGAAGCCCAGGTCAGCTTGTCGACAAATGCATTGCCGCGGAGGAACTTGCCGGTCTCGCGATCGAGCACGTAGTAGAAGCCGTTCCGGTTGGCTTGCACGACGACGTTCCGCATCTGACCGTCGATCTCCAGATCCAGCAGCAACGGCGGTTCCTGGGCGTCCCAGTCCCACACGTCATGCGGCGTGAATTGGAAGTACCATTGCATCTCGCCGGTTGCGAGATCGACAGCGATCAGCGAATCGGAGTACAGGTTGTCGCCGGGCCGGTCGCCGCCGTAGAAGCCAGGCCAGGGGTTGCCGGTTGGCCAGAAGAGCCAGTCCAACTCCGGATCATAGCTGCCGGGCATCCAGGTGGCCGCACCGCCCCAGGGCAGCGTCTTCGGCCCCCAGGTATCTGCCCCGAAGTCGTCGTTGCCGGGAATCGTCCAGAGCTTCCACAGTTGTTCCCCTGTCTCGGCCGAAAGGGCGGCGAGAAACCCGCGGATACCGGAATCGCCGCCCGAAACGCCCACGATCAGCCGGTCCTTGATCGCCACCGGTGCCATCGTGCAGAAGTAGCCGTCCTTTGTGTCGGCGTAGGGTTCGTCGAAGATGGCCGCTCCTGTCAGCCGATGGACTGCGACCAAGTGGCAGTCGGCGGTGACGAAATATACCCGGTTGCCCAGGATCGCCGCTCCCCGATTCTTGCGTCGCAGCTCGACATCGGGGCGCGAGTAGACCCAGATCGTCCGTCCCGTCACGGCGTCCAGGGCATGCACCTCGTTGGAGTTCGTGATGTACATGATGCCGTCGTAGACGATCGGATACGTGCTGAGGCTGGCCGCCTCCGGCACGTGATAGACCCACTTCGGCACGAGGTTGTCGGCGTTCGACACGTTGATCTGCTTGAGCGGACTATGGCGATTCGCCGAGTAGTCGCCCATGAACGTCAACCAGTTTTCATTCGGCGCCTCGAGGATGTCCTCGTACCGCACTTGCGCCCCAATCGGTAAGGCGATCAACGCCGCGGCGATCCAAACAACTGCCATGCGGTTCACTGTAAATTGCCTCCCTCGGCCGTTTCGACGGGCCGCACGCTCTGTCGGCTCAAGAAGGCTAGCAGATTCTGGATTTCGGCTTCGCTGAGCCGTTCTGAGTAATTGGCCGGCATCCAGGAGCTCTCGCGGAACTCCAGCGTCACGTCCGCCCTGTTCAACAGATACAGCCTGCCGTCGCGGCCCAAGACCTGGATTGCGTAGTTGGAATGGTTTTTCGCGACGCCGCGAATCGCGGTCCCGTCCTTCAGGGTCAAGATCACCGGGTCGAAGCCTTCGGTGAAGCGCTCGTTGGGGTCGAGGAGGCTTACGCGGATTTGGGCCACGCTCCGAGTCACACCCAGATTCGAGAGGTCCGGTCCGATGTATCCGCCATTGCCTCGGATCATGTGGCAGTCCGTGCACCCGCCACTCCCGTAGAATAACGCCTCGCCTGCCTCCACGTTCCCATCGACGTTCTGGCGAATGGCAGGGGCCGACAGGCTCCACACGAAGGCCGTGATCTGCCACACCGTCTCCTCCTCGAGAGGCGACGGCGGCATGCCACTGCCGGGGATGCCGTTCTTGATCGTGTGGAACAGCTCATCACCGCTGGCTCGAGCATTGAGCCCGGTCTGCAGGCTGGGCCCGCGTCCCCCTTCACCGGTGACACCATGGCAGCTGCTGCAGACCAGTTCGTACTGTTCCTGACCCGCGCTGACAGCTTCGGCGTTTCCGATGTACCGTTCCGACACCGTCGCGCCCCCCGCATTGTCGGGGTCGGCGTCCTGGGCGAACGAGGCCGTGGCAGCCAACAGAAGGACGCTAATCAATCTCATGCTGTCTCTGAAATGTCCGTTTGCCGAGGGAGGCGTGGATGTTATCCTCTGCCAAGGCGGAGGGCAACCTCACCAAGAACGGCGCGCGGTTCCTGCACAGCTTCGGGACCAGGGCACGCTCTCTAGCAACACCACGGGTTCCCAAGACATGGTCAGCGGCTGTTTCAGAGGCGGTCTCGGTCCGTGCCAAGTCGAGCGAGGCGAAGCCGACGCCAGAGACGGAACCGCCGCAACAAGAGCAATCGTAGGGGGCCAGGTATGACACGGTGCTGTTGCGTAGCCCTCGCGGGCGCGGGTCTCTGGTTGACCGCTTGTGGCGGCGCCTCGGCGCCGCCCAACACTAACGCTGACGCCGCCGCGGGCCTCGACACACCGACCCGAGCCGCGACGGCACCACCCTACCGGGTCTACGTGACCAACGAAGGTTCGGGCGACCTGACGGTTATCGCCGGCGGCACGCACGACGTGCTGGCTACGATCCCGCTCGGCAAGCGCCCGCGCGGCATCAAGGTCGGCCCCGGCGGGAACCGACTGTTTGTGGCGCTGAGCGGGTCGCCCCCGGCGCCGCCTGGCGTAGACGAGGACACACTACCGCCGCCGGACCGATCGGCCGACGGTATCGGGGTTGTGGATCTGACCGAACAGCGGGTCGTGAAGGTGCTCGACGCCGGCACCGACCCAGAGCAGGTGGCGGTCAGCCCGGACGGCACTCGGATCTTCGTGGCCAACGAAGACGCGGCGCTGGCAACCATTGTCGAGATTGCGAGCGGCAAGATCGTCGCCGAGCTGCCGGTAGGGGGCGAACCGGAAGGGGTCAGCCTGAGTCCAGACGGCCGCTTCGTCTACGTCACATCAGAGAACGACAGCCAGGTCTCGGTCATCGACACGGCGGGGCTAGAAGTAGTCGCCGTGTTCGACGTCGGCGCCCGACCACGCTCGTCGGCGTTCTCGCCCGACAGCACACGCGCGTACGTCACCGCCGAGAACGGCGGCACGGTCTCGGTGGTCGACACGGCCACGCACGCCGTCATCGACACGATTGAGTTAACCGGCGAGAGCGTACGCCCAATGGGCGTGGTCGTCTCGCCTGACGGGATGCGGCTCTACGTGACGACGGGTCGGGGTGGGACGGTGGCCGCCATTGATCTTGTCTCGGGCAAGGAGATCGCTTCGGTCGAGGTCGGCATGCGACCCTGGGGCATCGCACTGACCGCGGACGGACAGTATCTCTACGTCGCCAACGGACCGTCGAACGACGTCTCGGTCGTCGAGACGGACACGCTTATGGTCGTCGCCACGATCTCCGCGGGCGAGCGCCCGTGGGGCGTCGCCATTGTCGAATGACCTGAAGACAGACCGTCACACATCAAGCATCGAACATCAATCACGGCTTCACCAGTGAGCCATCCATGCCCCGTACCGTCGTCCAATCGGATACTCGATGATCTTCAGTCAGCGGATACTTGGCCACCATCGTTTCGTCGAGATCAATGCCCAGCCCGGGCTGCGGTCTCCTTCACCACCACGAGCGCTAGCTCCTGGTCGGCGATGACCGTCCACAGGCGGCGGTTTTCCAGCTCCAGGGCCTTCAGTCGCTTCAGGTGATCCACGCGTAACCCCCGTATTCCTTGCGTAACCCCCCGTATTCCTTACGCCACCGGGAGTACGTCTGCTCACTCGTGCCGAGCTTGCGCCAGACCTCGGCGGTGGTCTGCCCTCGAACGAGCTCGACTTCGGCCTGGCGCAACTTGGTGATGATTGGCTCCGGCGTGTAGCGT
>MPMA02017354.1_pt1 | contig 122643 bp, 101 predicted proteins | sample 1617361 | NCBI WGS metagenome assembly MPMA02 (sample SAMN05944807, study PRJNA350692) | marine metagenome | biome: marine; feature: ODZ; material: water; isolation source: 180 m water sample filtered on 0.2 um supor filter | place: Pacific Ocean | collected 2012-04-08 | depth 180m m | reverse complement strand
CGGTCACATCGGCAACCCGCTGGTCTTCTGTGGCTGTGTTGGCGTCATACCGCGGGACCGCACGCACGGCGACCCACAGGCGGGCGATCACATCATTGTGATGGGGGGAAGAACCGGCCGCGACGGCATTCACGGTGCCACCTTCTCGTCTGCGGAACTTACCGACACGCACGCCGACGAATTCTCACATGCCGTGCAGATCGGCAACCCAATCACTGAAAAGAAGACGCTCGACGCGATTCTGGCCGCTCGCGATCATGAAGATGGGTGCCTGTATTCGGCCATCACCGACTGTGGTGCCGGCGGCTTCAGCAGCGCGGTTGGTGAAATGGGTGAGCATCTTGGAGCCGAAGTCCATCTTGATCGAGCGCCACTCAAATACACGGGCCTTACACCCACGGAGATCTGGATCAGCGAAGCGCAAGAGCGAATGGTGCTTGCGGTGTCGCCTGAGCGAATCGAAGCCTTGGTTGCCGTCTGTGCCGAGCACGAAGTCGAGTGGTGTGACCTCGGAATCTTCGGCACACCGGATCGCGAACTTGTTCTGCACTACGCCGGCGAGGAGATCGGCCGACTTTCGATGGACTTCATGCACGGCGGTGTTCCTGATCGCGTCCGGAAGGCGATTTGGACATTAACGGAGCCAACACCTGCGGGGACATGTGAGCCGGATATTGCCGCCACGCTGCATGCCTTGCTTGCCCATCCCAACATCGCTTCGAAACAGGACATCGTGCGGCAGTACGACCATGAGGTGCAGGGCCGGACGATGGTGAAGCCCTTCGTGGGTCCCTCAGGTATCGGTCCCGGCGATGCCGCGGTGATGACGCCGGTTCGTGGATCCGACCGTGGTCTGGCGATCGGAACGGGGCTGGCGACGGGCTGGTGCGCCGACCCGTACCTCATGGTGCTCGCGGCCCTGGATGAGTGCGTCCGAAACCTCGTTTGCGTCGGCGCCGACCCGGAACGCATTGCCGTACTGGACAACTATTGCTGGCCGGGCTGCGAGAACCCGGAGCGGATGGGTGAACTCGTCCGCGCCTCACTTGGGTGCTACCACGGCGGCCTGGCCTACCGAACGCCCTTCATCAGCGGCAAGGATTCGCTCAACAACCAGTTCACGACCGACACCGGCGAAACCATTCGTATTCCGCCCACGCTGCTGATCAGCGGCTTCGGAATCGTTGGAGACATTAGCCGCTGCGTCACGATGGATGCCAAGTCGGCCGGGAACATGTTGGTACTCGTTGGAGACACCACGGACGCGGTCGGCGGAAGCCACCTCGTTCGCATCGCTCCGGAGTCACCCGGATCGAGGGAACTCCCTGTGACCGACCTTCAAGCCGGCCCCGCGACTGCCAAGGCGGTCGCTCTCGCAATAGCTGGTGGAATCGTGCGAAGTGCGCACGATCCGAGCGAGGGTGGAGCGTTGCTCGCTGCGGCCGAAATGGCCTTTGCCGGGGAGATCGGTCTCATGATCGATGCCGAGGCCATGCGGGGCGATCACGAATCGCTGGCGGTGGCCTGCTTCGCGGAGACCCCGTCGCGCTATCTCCTGGAGGTTGATCCCTCGGACATTCCGGCACTCGAGAAGACGCTTGGAGGCATCCGGTATTCGGTCATTGGCCGGTTCCAATCTGAACCACGTGTGACCATGGGCGATGTCTTGAATTCCTCACTCGATGAACTCTGCGCGAGTTGGCAATCGGGGCTGACAATCTGATGACACTCGCCGCCCATCCCGCGATGCCATACGCTGCCGCCATGTCCAGCCGCCCGACCGCACTCATTCTGACCGCCGCAGGCATCAACTGCGATCATGAATTAGTCGAAGCTTTCGAACTCGCTGGTGCCGAGGCGGTGCCCGTGCATCTCACCCGGCTCATCCGCGAGCCAGACATGATCGACGACTTCGATCTCATCGGCCTTCCAGGTGGATTCTCATACGGCGATGCCATCGCAGCCGGCCGCATTCTGGCGACCATGCTCAACGGTCACATCATCGATCACCTCCGCGCCGCGATCGATCGGGGTGTTCCAATGATCGCACCGTGCAATGGATTCCAGATCGCGGTGCAAGCCGGGCTTCTTCCTGGTCCCTGGACTGATGCACCCGCGAGAACCGAAGCGGCACTTCTGGAAAATGATGGTGGCCGATTCGTCGATCGCTGGGTACGAGTGGAATACCCTCAGTCACGGTGTGTGTGGACACAGGGGCTGCAGTCCGCCGGTGCTGCGGCGATGCTTCCGATCGCCCACGGCGAGGGGCGATTCCATGCGTCGGATGAGACGATGCGGCAATTGGAGGACGACGGTCGAATTGCGGTTCGGTACGCCGTTGATGATGATCCAAATGGCTCACGCGGTCGTGTTGCGGGGATCTGCGATCACACCGGACTGGTGTTTGGACTGATGCCGCATCCGGAGCGTTACGTGTCGTGGAAGCAGCATCCCATGTGGACGCGACTGGATGAGCAGCGTGGCGATACACCCGGCTTGCAGATGTTCCACGCGGCCGTTGCCCATGTGCAGACCGCCGGGGTGACCGCCCCATAGGAGGCGAGATGCCCCCGATCGATCCCTTTTTCTTGACGCCTCAGGACATGGACGGCCCCGAGGGCCGGACATGCAGCGGGTGTGGCTACGATCTGCGGGGTATCCCCATGTCGCAGCCGTGTCCCGAGTGCGGGCTGGTCGCAGCCCCATCTGGGCCGATTGCGTCACCACGGGAGGCATCCGAATCGGCGTTCGATTCGGGTATCACATGTGGTCAATGTGGTACACCGACACCGGGTCTTCCCATCGGTGCGTTGTGCCCGGAGTGCGCCCGCAAACTTCCCGACTCTCATAGTGGACCAGCCGCGTCGGCGGATGGAGACAATGCCCGCCCCTGCGTTTCGTGTGGCTACGACCTTCAGGGATCGCCGCCCATGGGACCGTGTCCCGAGTGTGGATTTGTTCCGACGCGAGCAGGCGGCGGCGGCGTGCGAACCGCCGCTCGGCCCAACATCCTCGCTGCAGGCGAGCGATCGCTTCGGATCAGCGACCGATTTGCACGAGGATTCGTATTCCGGTTGGGACTGTTCATGCTGCTCGCTGGTCTCGTGACGCTGGCCGGCGTCGATATCGCATCGATGATGGGTATGGCGAGCAAGAACTATCTGCGGGCGCTCATGGCGGTGGGAGCCGTGATTGCTGCGGCCAGTTGGTTTGTGACACCCCGATCGCTGGATATTGAGCAGCCCGTCTTCTTTGTGGTGCGGTGGGGAGCGAGAGTCACGCTTCCTTGCTGGGTGCTTGGCTTGTGGATCGAGTTGGAGCAGGGGACGTATTCTTCCTGGACATCCCAAACATTCTATACGGTTGCTCTACTGGAACTCGTTGGCATCTTTGGCGTAGCGTTGTTACTGGCGAGTCTGGCCTCAATCGCAAATGAACTTGAGATCAAGCACACCGCTCGGCGGCTGACGACAACCATCTGGCTGATTGGCCCAGTGGGCGTGCTGACATGGTTGATGCCGTTTCCGGAAAAGGCGGTCAACATCGATCCGGGCCCCTTTGGCATGGTGGCCTCGATCTTCATCCTGATCGTCGTGGGCCCGTGGTTCTGGCTCCTGCTCCGAACAATTCGTTCGGTGTTGGAACTGCTTTCGCTGGGCCGGTGGATCAGCAGGGCCCATCACGATGTCGAAGAACGCGACCGCGCCCTGCGGGAGCGTGTGCAGCGAGGCTGATCGGCCGGTGTCGATACCATACGGTGCTTCAAGGAGCGTGCGATGAGTGATACGAATCTTCGGTGTGCCGTGATCGGGGTCGGCCGCATGGGCCGCCACCACGCACGTGTCTATGCCCAGATGGACGGAGCGGATCTGGTCGGCGTCGTGGACCATGATCCGCACCGCGCCGCGGACATCGTCGAGGAGTGGGGGGGACAGGCCTTTGGCGCCATCGATGATCTGCTCGCAGCCGGCGTCGATGCCGTCACGATCGCGACACCGACCATTCACCACCGCGCCGCGGCCGAACAGTTGCTCGCGGCCGGCGTGGCCTGTCTGATTGAGAAGCCGCTGGCGCCAACGGCCGAAGACGCCGCCGCCATCGCGAGCGCCGCCAAGGCTGCGGGCGTGGCCTTGCAGGTCGGCCATGTCGTCCGCTATGACCCGGTCATGCAGGCCATCAAGTCGCTCGGCGACCTGCATCCACGGCATCTGGAACTCCATCGCATCAGCCCCATGACATTCCGGAGCGTCGATGTCGGCGTGGTGCTCGACATGATGATTCATGACCTCGATCTGCTCACCATGCTCGTTGGCGGTGTGCCCGACGATGTGCAGGCAAGCGCTGTCGCGGTGCTCGGCGAGGCCGAGGATGTCGCCAATGTCCGCATGACCTATCCACCCGATGCCGATGGACACTGCTGCGTCGCCAACGTCACCGCCTCGCGATTGGCCATGAAGACAGAGCGGACACTTCGAATCATTTCCGAGGATGTCTATGTGTCGGCCGATTTCGTGGATCGAAAGATCAAAGTCATTCGCAAAGCGGCCAATGCCGAGCAGCTTGCAGACCTTCGGACGCGACTTGCAGCTGGCGAAGATCTCAGCAACGTGAATTACCTTGAACTCGTGCAGTTTGAGGATCTCGAGGTTGCCGATGCCGAGCCCCTGCGATTGCAGGCCGAGGACTTCCTGCGAAGTGTCCGTACCGGCGAGCGACCGCCCGTCGACGCCGAGGCAGGCTCGCTCGCAGTGACGCTTGCTGAGCGCATCGTGCAGCAGGCCCGCGGCGGGCAACTCAGTCTGGCTTGACCGGCATGGCTGAGCGGGAGATTCACGATCACTGGTCGCGCGAGGCCAAACGAAAGGGCTATCGTTCTCGCGCAGCCTTCAAACTCATGCAGATCGATGACCGCCGAGGCGTACTGACGAAGGGCGATCAGGTACTCGACCTCGGCTGCGCACCTGGATCGTGGCTACAAGTCATCGCGGAGCGGGTCGGGCCAAAGGGCTGCGGGTGGGGCATCGATCTCAAGGAAGTCCCCAAGGGGCTGCCCGACAACGTGAAGGCACTGCTCGGCACCGCCGAAGATCCCGCTGGAGCTGGCGTGCCGCAGGGCATGCTGTTCGATGCCGTCCTCTCCGACATGATGCCCTCCACGACCGGCAGCCGCGATACCGACCACTTCCGAAGCGTCGCTGTGTGTGAACTCGCCATGGACCTGTGTGCCCAGTGGCTCAGACCCGAAGGCACACTCGTCATGAAGATTCTCGAAGGCGCCGCCATGCCCCAACTGCTCGCCGATGTCAGAAAGCGATTTGACAAGGTCAAGCCCTTCAAGCCCGAGGCTTCCCGCAAGGAATCCACTGAGATTTTTATTATCGCCCATGGCTACAAAGGCCCTCTCGCAGGCGAACCCGACGAAGTCGCCGCGGTCCCCGGTCCGCCACCGGTGCCGGAGAGTTGGTAGTTCAGGGTCGGATATCGCCTTGGCACCTATCCCCATTTTCCGGCGAAGCCGCATCCCGTGTTACCCTTGCCTGCGCCTCGGGGCGCCGCCATGTGAAGGTGGCTGAGACGGACCCGCGGAACCTGATCCGGCTCATACCGGCGGAGGGAAGGCTGATGCACTCGAAACATGACGGACCCCATGCCTCAGACATCGATCTGACAGCGAGTGATCACAATGCGTTTCTTGGTGCCATGCCCATGCACGGGGCTGGAAATCCGGGAGACACCGCTGCAGGAACCACCCCTGGAAGTTTTTCGCTCGCCGCCGATGTCGGAGGGCCGCTCATGTACTCCAGTCCCGACACACCCGGGATGCCACCTCCGAGCGGCAAGACAGCGTGGGATTTTCTGCCTGATGGCTGGGCGATCAAGGTTGATCCAAACGGCTGCTGCGGTCACAACCGCGGCGAGCATCCAATTGTGGCGGTGCCACCAGCCAGTTTCACGCCGGTCACCCAACTCGAATACGCGCGGCTCGGCACGATCACAGATGCGATGCAGCGTGTGGCTGAGCGGGAGCCACACCTGATGCCCGAGCAAGTCCGCGACGAGATCGCGGCCGGCCGGATGGTCATCCCTGCCAACATCAACCACCTTGCCGGTTCGCTCGACCCGATGGCGATCGGCCGAGCAAGCCTCACCAAGGTCAATGCCAATATGGGTGCTTCGCCTGTTTCAAGCGGTACGGACGAAGAGTTGGAGAAGCTGCGGTGGTCCCTGAGGTGGGGCGCCGACACGGTGATGGATCTCTCAACCGGAGGCGACATCGACGCATGCCGCGAAGCCATCATCAGCAACTCCACTGCGCCCATTGGCACCGTGCCGATTTACGCGATGATCATCGATCGCAAACTCGAAGACCTCGATCGTGAATCGATTCTTGCGGGAATCGAGCATCAGGCCAAGCAGGGGGTTGATTACATGACGGTTCACGCTGGTCTTCGGCGCGCCCACGTGCCGATGGTCAAAAATCGTCTGATCGGTATCGTGTCTCGCGGCGGCTCACTGCTTGCCAAGTGGATGCTCACACATGGCAAGGAGAATCCCATGTACGACGCATGGGATGACATCTGCGACATCTTGCGGCGATATGACGTGACTTTCAGCATCGGTGACGGATTGCGTCCAGGCGGACTCGCCGATGCGACCGACCAGGCGCAACTTGGCGAACTTGAGACGATCGGTGAGTTGACTGAGCGTGCCTGGCGGCGAGGCGTGCAGGTCATGGTGGAGGGTCCTGGGCACGTGCCGTTTGACCAAATCGAGTTCAACATGAAGTTGCAGCGGCGCCGATGTCACGGCGCCCCTTTCTATGTGCTCGGGCCGCTCGTGACCGACGTTTTTCCGGGATACGACCACATCACATCATGCATTGGTGCAACCGCTGCGGCGTGGCACGGTGCCGCCATGCTCTGTTACGTCACACCCAAGGAACATCTCGGACTTCCCAAGAAGGACGATGTCAAGCAAGGATGTATCGCCTACAAGATTGCTGCGCACGCGGCGGACGTGGCGCTCGGCATTCCGGGAACGCGCGACCGTGATGATGAACTCACCAAGGCCCGTGCGGCTCTCAACTGGCAGAAGCATTTCGACCTCTCCTTCGATCCGGACTACGCCCGCGCGATGCACGACGAGGATCTCGACGTCGATACCGACTTCTGCGCGATGTGTGGACACGATTGGTGTTCAGTTCGCATCAGTAAGGAGATTCAGGAGTTCACCTCGGGCAAGGATGGTGCTTTTGCTTGGGACAAACCGTCGATCAGCGCGGCGCTGAGCGATGAGCAGCGGGCCATGTTGGAGCAGCGTGGAGTACTCGATCCAGCCGAGATTCACAGGCTTGCCGCCAAGACTCGACGCTCTCTCGGCGAGGGCGAGGAACGGGCGGCCTGCCACAGCGAAGTGGCGGATGCCGCGGCCGCGAGGGATGTGCAGGGGGAGAACGGCGTAGAATTGGTTCAACTCGGAACCCATGAGATTTCGGGTGTCCCCGATCACGACCCGGTGATCTGAGGAGCAGCAAGCGGACCACCATGCATGTCGCAGCCGAACAGTTCTCGAAGCCGGAAACTCGGCGAATCCACCGCGCAGTCGTGCTGTTCCCCAACCTCTATCTCTGGCTCGTCTTCCTTGCCTCCCTCGACATCATCCTGACGCGGGTCATTCTGTTCTTCAGCGGCATCGAGATGAATCCGATCGCGAAAATGGTCATTGATGCGTTTGGAGTTCCAGGCATGGCTGTCTTCAAGTTTTCCGTAGTGTCCTTTGTGATCATCGTCTGCGAAGTGGTAGGTCGGACGCGACGGATGACGGCGCAGAAACTGGCGGTTTTCGCCGTATTGATCACGGGGTTCCCCGTTGTATGGTCCAGTGTGCTCGTTGGCTCGATCATCGCCACGGGCGAGCATCCTCCTCTTGAAGATGATCCTGCTCGTCATAAGACGCAATCAGTCGAGTACGCTCCCGATTCCGATCACCGGAATCTTCAGCATGGAAGGGCTGCTGCATGGTCAGTCAGAATGGGCGCAAGCGAATCGTCATCCTTGGAGGTGGCTTCGGTGGTTCCTATCTTGCCAAGGCACTGACGAAGCGAAGCCTCGGTCTCGATGCCGATGTCGTCATTATTGATCGCCACAACTACTTCACCTTCTTCCCGCTCTTGGTAGAGGCGGGATGTGGTTCGATCGAGCCGCGACACAGCACAGTGCCGATCCGTGAGTTTGCACCCAAGGCGGAGTTGCTGATGGCCGAAATCGCCTCGCTCGACACCGAGCATCAGCGGGTTCACTTCCATCTCATCGGCGATGACCAGTGCCGCGCCATAGAGTACGACCACTTGGTGGTCGCGCTCGGAAGCGTCACGCGGGTCATGCCCGAAGATGTCGTGTCAGGGGTCCGCGAGCACGCACTCTTCATCAAACACATGTCCGATGCCATCACGATCAGAGATCGGACCGTGGAACAGCTTGAACTTGCCAATGCCATCGATGATCCCGAAGAGCGAAGGCGACTACTGCATTTTGTGATTGTCGGCGGCAATGTCACCGGCATCGAGGTTGTGGGCGAGTTGGAGGTCTTTGTACGTGAGGCATCCGCCCTCTACCGAAACATTTCCGATGACGACATCACCTTCACGGTCTATGAATTCAATGAGCGGCTGCTTGCTGCGCTTCCCGAGAATCTGTCACGGTGGGCGACAAAGCAGCTCGCAGGACGAGGCATTGAAATTCATACCGGCGCCGGCGTGAAGGAGGTCCATGCCGATCATATTGTGGACAGCGATGGCAAGGTTGTTCCATGCTCAACCGTGATCTGGACGGCAGGCATTGCCCCGAGCCCCATGCTGAAGCAAATGACAGGTCTGCCACTCAACAAGTTCGGCAGTTTGCAGTGCGAGTGCGACTATCGCGCTGTCGGGTCGGAGAACATCTGGGGCTTGGGCGACTGTGCCTCGGTTCCGGGCCCGGATGGCAAGCCGATGCCGCCGCTTGCACAGATTGCCGTCCGGCAGGCACCACAACTCGCTGCCAATATCGCGGCGGTTATGCAGGGCAGACCGACCAAGCCGGGTGGTGTCGAGTTGCAGGGAGTGCTGGTACCTCTTGGTCGTCACCGCGGCGTCGCCGCCATCAAAGGTATCCACATCCACGGCTTCTTCGCCTGGGCAATGTGGCGAGCGATTTACCTGCTCAAGACGCCTCGATTCGGTCGTCGCATGAGAGTGCTGGCCGATTGGACGCTCAATGCCTTCTTTCGCAAGGACTACACGCAACTGGGTATGAATCATGCGTCGCGCCGTGAGATGGTGCGTCCTCACAAGGTGCATGATTCTGATGAGTGCTGACTACAACAGCAGCCAGAGCGATATCCACCCACCGGCGACCACCATGACCATCGCGGTGTAGCCCACGATATCACGTGCGCGAACGCCGGTAACGGCAAGGAGCGGCAAGGCCCAGAACGGCTGGAGCATGTTGGTGAGTTCATCTCCGTAAGCGACCGCCATCACCATGGGACCGGTTCCAATACCCGCCTCCTGCGCCGCGCTCAATGCAATCGGTCCCTGTACCGCCCACTGCCCGCCGCCGCTTGGGACCAGCAGGTTGACGATGCCGGCCGAGACCATGGTCCAGAACTCCAGCGTTTCTGGTGATGCGAGTTCGAGCATGCCGCTGGTGAGTATCTGCACCAGACCGGAGGCCACCATGAGCCCCATGATGCCGGCATAGAGTGGGAACTGCACGATGATTCCAGCACAGCCCGCTGCAGCGCGGGCGGCGGCTTGCATGAAGGATTCGGGAGACTGCTGCACCAATAAGGCTGCGGCGAGCAGGTACATGATGACATCATTGAGACCGAGGCGGTCGATGCCGTGGTGGATCGTCGAGCCGATCGCAGCAGCCAGCAGGGCCAGGCCGAGCAGGGTAGTCATCAGTCGTGTGTGGTTGAGCCAGTCTGGGAAGGTATCGATGGAGGACCGCTTGTTTGTTTCACTCGTTTCGTCGGGAAGGAACGCTGCAATCGTCTGCACGTTCTGCTTCGGCGACATGAGCCACAGCAGCATCGGCACAATGAACAGCAGCCCGCCGGTGATCAGCAGGTTGGATGGCGAGAGAATCGTGGCGTTTAGAGGTGCCAGCGTGTCCGCGCCGACCATCGCTTTGGGAAGCACCTTCTCAGCACCCGCGGTAGTGGTCATGGTAAGTGGCGCAGATCCCGAGAAGCCGCCGTGCCAAACGAGCAGCCCTGTGTAGCCCGCGGCTGCGAGCAGTGGGTAGTGCGCGGTGATACCTCGCCGCGCGAGTGATCGTCCGGTCTCCCGCGCCAGCACAGCGCCGCCGATGAGGCCGAGCCCCCAGTTGGCAATCCCAAGCACCATGGCTACGACTCCCACAAGTGCGGCTGCGGCGGAGGCGGATCTTGGAATGTCCGCAATGCGGCGAAGTATTCGCCGGACCGGTGGTGCTTCTGCCAGTATGTGACCTCCAAGCAGGATCAGACACATCTGCATGGCAAAGGCCAGCAACTTCCACAGTCCGCTCCCACCCCGCCATGCATCGAGCAGCCACACGCTGCGATCGATCGGCCCGCCGACCTCCTCTGGAAACCGCCCCCACACCACCGCTGCGATGAACACCCCGATCGTCAACACGATCGCGATGACTAGCGGGTCCGGAACGATGCGTCTGAACACCGCCGTCACCATGCTGCCGATGCGTTGGATCATGAGTGAAGGGTAATGGGGCCAGGTACCGCCCGGGGAAATATGTCAAAGGGCGGATGAGCATCGTTGCCCCGGGCGGGACCTGATCCCTTCGGCGAAGCCGCTTCCTACTCGGTATGCCACGCTCCTGTTACGCGATCGTAGATGACGCTTTGGCTGGCGGGACTTGCTTCCCGTGACACTCCGGCAATGCCGATGTCGAGGAAACCCGGGTAGACCTGCGTTTCGAGTCCTCGCAGTGACAGACCATCGCGTCCAAGCAGGGCAGCGGTGACATCGAGTTCGGGGGCGGCGATGTCCCGTGGCCGACGACGCAGGGCATCGGCGGCGTGATGGCGCAGCAACGTGGCGGCTATGGCGAGTACGGCATTGTCGTCGGTTGTGGAGAACTTGATGCCGTCGAGGTGCGTGACGAGGTGCAGGTCCGCGCGAATCTCGAAGTCCAGCGGATCGTCGCCCCGCGCGACAGCGGCACAGATGGCCCGCCCGTCACGCGGTTCGATCGGTCCGTGGACCCGGCAGATCCACTTCGCGCTGCCCACATGGAGTCGTGATCGAGTTGACGCAACTCGATGATCGTCGAACAGATACGAGGCGGAGGGGGCGGCCTCAAGTCCTTCGACAAGGTTTTGGGCAGACAGTCCACGCGCCCAACCGCCGACCGCATGCTCGCCACGGATCGTGGTGAGCGATCGTGTGGCGAGCATTGCGGCCAGACCGAAGCCCGGACCCAGAGGAGAAGGAGTCAGGGGTTCGTTGCCGGAGGGGTTCCCATGTGAGGAGGGGGGCATTTGAAAGTGTCCTTGTTGGTGTGTTGAGATCAGATATAAAATGAAAGACGCCCCGCTTTGTGGCGGGGCGTCGCAGGTGGGTTCCTTGGAATCGAGTTCCTCAGTCTCCTCGGGCGAGCCCCTTTGTAACCGCGGTGAAGATGCGGCAGCAGGTGGCGGTGCCAAGACACATGACGTACGTCAGGCCATTGAGCCACGCCTGCGACGGATTCGTCGTTCTCGGCATGGCGATGACGCGCGGCGTCGAAGTATGGGCGTACCGGCCACGGCACGTAGAATGCGTGTGGCGGTGGTCAGAATGGTCTGGGTGCCCGAGCATGAGTATGCAACTATGGCACCGACTCCGGCCCGCGACCAGAAAACCTCGGAAAAAAAGGGGAGATTATCGAACGATGACTCCTTCGCCGCGATGGGCGTCGGGCCGCAGTTCGTGGCATTGCTCGAGCGGCAGGGGATCAGGCATCCACGGGCGGTGCAGGGGCAGGTCATACCGACCATTCTGGCAGGGCGTGACGTCGTCTCGCTGGCCGAGACCGGCAGCGGCAAGACGCTTGCCTTCCTGCTGCCGGTGCTTCAGCGGATTCTGGTCGATCGGCCCGCCAAGGGCTCGACACTCGCGTCGAATGAGCGGCTGCGAGGGCTCGTCGTATGCCCGACCCGGGAACTTGCCGACCAGACCGGAGCCGTTGCAGCGAAGTTGGCCTCCGGGACGGTGCTTCGCTCGGGTATCGCCGTAGGCACGACACCGATCGATCCACAGATCCAAATGCTCGCCGGTGGCATCGACCTGCTCGTCGGGACACCGGGCCGTCTGCTGGATCTGATCGGGCACGAAGCACTCGATCCGAGTTTCATTCAAACCGTTGTGATCGACGAGGCTGATCGGATGTTCGACATGGGTTTCTCGCCGCAAGTCGGAAAGATCCTCAGCCACATGCCCAGCAAGCGGCAGACACTGCTGTTCACGGCCACGATGCCCCGTGAGGCGGAGAAACTGATCGAGCGGCACCTGTCGGGTCCGGTTCGAATAGAGACTCATCCACATACGACTGCCGCGACGCACGTGGAGCAGCATGTGACGATGGTGCACCCAAGCGATCGCATCGACTTGCTGCTGTACTTGCTGGAGCAGCGGGAGGCGGGCCGAACGTTGGTGTTCTGTCGCACCAAGAGGCGAACAGGCTGGGTGGCGGCGGCGCTTGCTCGGCATGGACTGAAGGCGGGCCAACTCCACGCAGATCGCTCGCAGCCGCAGCGTCGTCGGGCACTCGAAGCATTCTCCAAGGGCGAACTCGACGTACTTGTCTCTACCGATGTCGGCAGTCGCGGCTTGCACATTGAAGGTGTCCGGACTGTGGTGAATTACGATCTACCCAACACCGCTGAGGATCTCGTTCACCGAGCGGGCCGCGCTTCGCACGGCACGAAAAAACGCGGCACCGCGTGGACCTTCTTGTGGGATCGCGACCTCGACCTCTGGTACACCATGGCTCCTGCTGCCGGCGTGCGAGTAGACCCTGCGCGGGTGGAGGGATTCAGGCCGAGCAAGGTGCAGAAACCCCGATCCGGGCGTGGGGCCGGCGGAAAGCCGGGTGGCGGCTTTGATGCGAGGCACGAGACCCGCAAGCGACCTGGCCCTGGCCGTCGTAAGCGTGCGTCGCGGCCGATCGACAAAGATCAGAAGCCAGGGCGTGGCGTGAGGCCTCCGGAGTCAAGCGAGTAGTATTCCCGCCATGTCGGTCCTTCAACTTGTTCGACACGCCAACCGCTACCGCGAGATCCTCTCGATTCTCGTGAAGTTTGGGTTCCGTGAGTTCTTTGAAGACGCCAAACTTGATTTGCTTCTTGAGAAGGGGCAGCGGCTCTTCTCTCGTGGCGCAGCAGCCGAAACGGAGACGGCGAGTAGACCCGAGCGTCTCAGGATGGCGCTTGAGGAACTCGGTCCAACCTTTATCAAACTCGGGCAGATTCTGAGTACGCGGCCGGACATTCTTCCCCCGGACTACATCACAGAACTTCAAAAACTACAGGCTGAGGTTCCGCCAGTTCCTTGGTCGAAGATAAAGCCGCAGCTTGAGGATGATCTCGGGGATTTGCACGAACTCTTTGAGTCGCTCGATGAAGAACCCATGGCGGCCGCTTCGATGGCGCAGGCGCACCGAGCGGTGCTGCGTGAGGGCAGCCAGCCAGTCGTGCTCAAGGTGCTGCGACCAGGCATCGAACGTGTGATTCGAGCGGATGTCGAGATTCTGGAGGCGGTGGCCGATTGGGTGGCGCGGCATTCTGAAGATCTTCCTTTCGACCCCGTCAGTGTCGTGGAGGAGTTCTCTGAGGCGATTGGTTACGAGTTGGATTTTGTGCACGAGGGGCGGAACACAGATCTGTTTCGCTCCAATCTCGAAGAAGGCGAGCAGGCATGGTTTCCGGAGGTGTACTGGCAGATCACGCGGCGACGCGTGCTTGGCCTCGAAGAAATCAAGGGCGTTCAACTCACCAACTGGAGATCGGCCGGCCTGAGCGATCAACAACGTGAGATGCTCGTCCGAAACGGGGCCTACACCATTCTGCGACAGGTACTCGATGTCGGGTTCTTCCACGCCGATCCGCATCCGGGAAACTTGTTTCTGATGGACGATGGACGGCTGTGCTTCATTGACTGCGGCATGGCCGGTCGCGTGGATCGTGAGACGGTGACGGATCTGGCCAATCTGATTCACGGGATCGCCTCGAGCGATATAGACAAGTTCTATGAGGCCTTTCTCGCTCTCGGCCAAGTCGATGAAGATCAGGTGGATCCCAGATCGTTGCGACGAGATCTGCATGACTTCCTCGACCAGTTCACAGGGGTGTCCTTCGAACGGCTCGACATGGCCTCCATGTTGCGGGCCTTTACGGATGGCCTTCGGAAGCACCGGCTTCAATGTCCTGCCGACATCGTGCTCATGATCAAGGCCCTGACTACGATCGAAGGCGTGGCAGAGGAGATCGATCCTGAGTTCGATCTTTTGGGGTTTGCCCGCCCACATGTTGAAAAGTTGGTCAAGCAGCAATACTCGTTCAAGGTCATCAAGGGTCGATTCAAACGCAATGCCGGGAAGTGGCTGACCTTGTCGGAGCGGATGCCTGGTCGATTGACGACGATTCTCGATCGGCTCGGCGGCAACAAGTTCAAGATCGGACTCGACGTCGATGGATTCCAAACGCTCGAACGAACGGTCTTCCACTCAAGCCGCCAGTTGTCCTATTCCATTCTGGTCGCGGCGATGATCATGGCGTCCTCCGTGCTGGTCCTGGCTTCGTCGGCGGGGAAGACTTCCGCACTGGGCTGGATCGGCTTCATTGGATTCCTCGTATCCTTCATCTTCGCATTCCTGATCCTGCTTGAGAATCTCTGGACGAAGCTCAGGCGGAAGAAGGATCGCTGAATCTGGCGGCAACGCCGCGATCCCACCGTTCGTGGTAGCGGGCGATGTCCAGATTGCGGAAGGACGAGCGGCACCGATAACACTCCAGTGTCTCCGGCGAGAGGAAGAGGATGGCGATGTCCAGCGTCAGGACGATGAGCATGGCGATGAACACAGGCCATCCGGTCGCGAGGCCGAGTATGCCGCCGAGGCCAAGCGCCAGCGCGAGTACTGCGATAAATCCGGTGATTTGCGGAAACCGGCGGTGTCGGTAGAGCGTGTCGCCTCCGCAGGAGAGGCATCGCCGCAGGTGCCCTTCGTCATCTTGGGATCGCTCCCAGTCGAGGAAAACCACGCGGCCGAGATCGGTTTCCACCTTGGACGGTGTTTCAGCGGGGACCAGTTCGATGGTGCCGAGTTGCTCGTGGTTGAGGTTGCGTAGAATGACCCGCATAGGAGCGATGGTATCTCCACCAGCCGATTGACCGGGGCGGCTCCAGAGCCGACACTTCCAATCATGCACCAACTGCTGCGAGGGAAATTTATCGCGTTCGAGGGCCCTGACGGGTCCGGAAAGTCTACTCAGATGGCCCGGTTTGCAGCCTTCGCCAGAGCTGGAGGCCTTGGCGTAGTCGAGGTTCGCGAACCCGGCGGCACGTCGGTTGGCGAGCAGATTCGGCAGGTGCTGCTCGATCCAACCAATACCGACATGACCGTGCGGTGCGAGATGATGCTGTATATGGCGAGTCGCTCGCAACTGGTTGAACAATTTGTGGCACCAGCACTGGCCCGCGGTGATTTGGTGCTCGCGGATCGCTTTGTCGCCTCCACCTGCGCATATCAAGGCATGGCGGGCGGACTTCCCATGCAGGAGATCATGGAGGTCGCTGCCGTGGCCACCGGGCACCGCATGCCCGATCTCAATGTCATCTTCGACGTCGATGAGGCCACTGCTGCGAAACGACTGAATCCCCTGCTCGACCGCATGGAGCAAAAGGGGGCTGAGTTCCATCGCCGCGTCCGCAGCGGCTACCACCAACTTGCCAAGCGTGATCCAGACCATGTTCTGCTCATCGATGCGACCGGGGACGAGGATTCGGTGCATCGGACGGCGATGGATGCGATCGAGAAGAAACTGTCCGGATCACTCGCAGGCAACATCTGACTGCCACGGCTCACCTGTGGCGGAGAGCAGCGAGCGGACGACCTCAGCCGGCTCATTCGTCTTCTCCAGAATCCGCCGCTGCATCTGGGCACCCGTGCCGCTTTGCAGGATCTCCTCACAGTAGCCCAGTTCGGTGGCGCAGCCGAGGTGGTCGGCCAGTGGGCGGCAGAGGTCGAGTGTCCGCCGGGCCATCTGCCTCGCCGATGCGGCCAGCATGGTGTCGGGGTCGACCAGCGTGGCGTCGAGTCCATATCGCACCGCATGCCACTTGTTCTGACGGGCGATCATCGGGTGGCAGTCGGTGAGGTAGGCGCCGCGGTCAATTTCTCCGGAAATACCTGCTGTGACGCACTGCACCATGGCGACGAGCCCAAGCAACTGCCGCATGGTCATGGGCGTGTCCATGATGCGAATTTCGACCGTGCCGAAGCGGGCGACGGGGCGGACATCCCACCAGATCTCACGCGACGAGTGAATGAAGTCAGTCGACTGCAGGTGATCTACCAGCCAGTTGTACTCGGACCAGTTGCGCATGGTTTCTGGCAGGCCGGCGGTCGGAAGTGATTCCATGATCTTCGATCGGTAGGAAGCGAGTCCGGTGTCGTGTCCATTCCACATGGGAGAATTGGCCGAGAGGGCGAGCATGACGGGCAGGTGCCGCATCATGCGGTCGCACATCTGAATGGCCTTGTCGCCGCTGTCGATTCCCACATGCACGTGCAGACCGAAGCACACAATGCGACGGGCGACGAACTGCATGGTGTCCATCAGCCACTGATAGCGATCATCCGGCGTCAGTTGCTGTTGGTCCCACCGCGAGAACGGGTGCGTCCCCGACCACAGAAAGGTCGAGTTGCTCTTGGCAGCCTCTTCGTACCCCCACTCCAGTTTCTCTGAGAGGTCGCGGCGGACATCCTCCACGGTATTGCAGACGCCGGTGTTGAACTCAAGATAGCCCTGCATGAACTCGGGCTTGACGCAGTCGCTCCAGTGCTCCGGCACATTCTCAAGTATTCCAGCAGCACGGGGGACCAACCCAAGCGTGTCGCGGTCGACCACGCCGAGTTCGATTTCCACGCCGAGCGTGTGTTTGGGACTCGCATTGAATTGGATTGGCATTGGTGACCCCTGTCGAAGGTTCGCTTTAGAGTACGAAATGCAGCGCGGTTCGTGTAAGTAGCCGGCTGCCGATCAGCAGGGCGGCTTCCTCGATATCGAATAGGCTCGAGTGCAGGGCGTGCCGTTCTGCGGTCGGTCCGTGCCCCGTTCCCAGTCTTGCGATCGCTCCGGGAACCTGCTGCTGGTAGATGGCGAAGTCCTCGCTGCCGAGGCTCGGCATGTCCAGACGAACCACGCAGTCCGGTCCGACAACGTCGCAGGCCGCCTCGGCCATGAGTGCCACGACGTGCGGATCGTTGTTGGTGGCGGGAGCGTGATGCGGGAAGGACACCTCCGATTCACATCCGGTCGCGAGGCAGACCGCTTCAACGCACTGGGCCACCATCTGCTTCAACCCTGCGGCTTCCTCCATCCGGGCGGCTCGAATCGTGCCGCAGACCTCGGCCGAACTTGGGATGGCGTTGATGGTCTCCCCGCTGCGGACCGAGGTCACCGTGACGCAGTGCGCGCGTCTGTTGTCGACGATTCGCGGGCCGAGTTGGTACAGCAGGGACACGAGATTGACAGCAGCCGGAATCGGATCGACCGCCTCGTGCGGGCGGGCACTGTGTCCACCGCGACCGCACAATCTGACCTTGAAGGACATCAGGTTGCCCGTGATCGGACCGCTTCGCATGCCAATACGGCCTGTGTCTAGGAACGGATCGACATGCAGGGCGATGATACGATCGACGCCGTCGAGCGCGCCGCGATCAATCATGTCGATCGCGCCGGTCGCCGACTCTTCAGCGGGCTGAAAGATGAACCGAAGATTGCTGCTTGCGCCTTCCGATCGGAGCGTCTCGAGTTCGCGTGATAAGGCACTTGCCGCGAAACAGGCCATTGTCGTGTGGGCATCGTGGCCACAGGCATGACAGTATCCATCGTTGATCGATGCCCACGGGACGTCCTTTTCGTCTGGCACCTGCACGCAGTCCATGTCGGCGCGAATGGCAAGGCGGGGGGCATCGGACTCGGCCAGATCGATATCAACGATCAGCCCGGTGGCGTCCTGCTCCGTTTTTGTGTCAAGCCCGGCCTCATCCATCTGTTTCATGACCAGCGAACTGGTGCGAGTTTCCTCACCTGCTGGTTCCGGGTGGCTGTGCAGGTCTCGACGCATGGCGATCATGGCTGGCAGAGACTCGTTCAGCCAAGTATCACTGCGGTGCCAGATCATGTTGTTGGTATCGCCGCTCATGGTCTTGATATCCCTCAACTCCAAACCACTACCACTTTGCCGAACTGCGCCCCGGACTCGATGCGACCGAAGGCTGCCTGTCCATCTGCGGCTGGAACCACGCTGTCGATGACGGGCTGCAGATGTCCACCTGTGAACAGGGCCACGGCCTGACGGAACTCACTCATATCGCCCATGGTAGAGCCAAGCACCTGCAGTTGGTTCCAAAAAAGGCGAGTGAGATCGGTTTTGGGATGGGCACCACTCGTGCAGCCGCAGGCAACAAAGCGTCCGCCTCGCGCCAGCGACTTCAGGCATGACGTATGTACGGCTGCGCCGATCGAGTCGGCGCAGATATCAACACCTCGCCGGTCAGTGAGACTACGCACCGTACGGCTCCAATCCTCTCCCTCGTCGAGTACAGCATCTGTGGCGCCGAGTTCCAGTGCTTTGTCGAGTTTCCATTGGTGGCGGCTGGTGACGATGGTGCGGCAACCGAAGTGGTTGGCGATATTCAGGGCCGCGAGCGCTACCCCGCCGCCAATTCCGGTGATGAGTACCGTCTCACCAGCGCGGAGCCTGGCCTTGGTTCGAAGCATCCCCCAGGCCGTCAGGTGGGTCAGTCCGTAGGCTGCGGCTTGAATGGGATCTTCCGTTTCGCCGACCACAACGGCATTGCTCGCCGGAGCCGTGAATCGCTCCGCGTGTGTGCCCGGCGTATGCTCGCCGATCATGTAGATTTCACGCCCCGCTGGCGATGCGTTCGGGCGGGGCTCGTGGGGGATCTCCACCGCGAAGTTGAATATCACCCGCTGGTCCATCCACGCTTCATCGACGCCCGCGCCGACGCCGACAACTCGCCCGCATCCATCTGAACCGCCGATGTGCGGGTACTGCGTGTCGATGCCTGGCAGTCCGCGACCAACCCAAAGATCCAGATGGTTCAGCGCGCTCGCCTCGGTGGCGACCAGCAGTTCGCCCTGACTCGGCACGGGCTCCGGAAGATCCAGCAATTCGATGTTTGGCGTGACGGGATCGCCTTGGCGTGTGACGCAGAGTGCTCTCATATGGTCTTCCTTCTCAGCCGGCGACGCAGCCGTTGGTGATCAACAGGTCGCGAGTTCGCTCGATGCCCTCCACCTCCGGTAGCGCATCACCTTCGTATTCCACGCCGATCCAGCCGGTATAGCCGTGCTTGCGGACCAATTCAAACATTCGCCCATAGTCGGTATGTGTTTCGTTGCCGGACTCATCGAAGTCGTGGCTCTTGGCACTGAGGGCTTTGGCGTATGGGAGCAACTCATCGACGCCCTGATAACGGTCGTACATTTCATGCGTGTCCCAGTCGAGAATGAAGTTTCCGAAGTCGGGCAGCGATCCGAGCCGTGGGTGATCGACGAGTGCAATGAGCGAGGAGAGCCAACCGCCGTTGGAAGAGAGCCCTCCATGATTCTCGATCATCACGTTGAGGTTCATCGCGTCGGCACGTTCCAGCAGATCGCTCAGACCGGTGGCGCACAGATCACGCTGTTGCTCGGGCGTGCCCTTGCTCGGGACATTGACGCGGATGCCGTGGCAGCCGAGAGCAGCGGCCGCATGCAGCCAGCGGTAGTGGTTCTCGACGGCCTTTGATCTTGCAGATCGATCTGGATCGCCGAGCGCCCCTTCGCCATCGATCATGATGAGGACACTCTTGACACCGGCCTCCTTGCACCGAGTGTCAAGCGCGGAGAGCCACGCGTCATCCGTTGATCGATCTTTGAAGAAGGAGTTGACGTACTCGACACCGGTGATGCCAAATCGTTCGCGAGTAAATGTGGGAAAATCTTCCGCCGACAATTCGCCTGCCTGCAACATGCGGTGCAACGACCACTGGGCCAGTGAAACGGGCCAAGCAACGGTATTCATGTCGGGCTTCTCCTTTTTTGCAACTTCGTCCGCGGCGGCGAGTCGAAGCCATGGAGCCACACATATCGTGGCCATGCCGCTGAGGATGGTCCGCCGATCGATCACGCCTCTGGTGGATCGGAGGCGGCATCCTCCTCACCCTCCAACTTCAGCACGGTATGAAATCCAAGGAAGCCCTCACGCCGCCCCGGCTCGTCATCCTCCGCGCCTTCCGCTTCAGCATGGGCCTGCTCCAAGATGCCTTGAATGGCCTCGACCTGCTCTCGATCGAGCGGCATGGACACAATGCGGTCGTTGCGGACGCCCGGCACCAGTGTGGTGATGGCGGCAATGGCTTCATCTTCGTTGAGCGCCGCAAGCACGTGCTCGCCGACCTGTCGCTCGACGCTGCGAATCATGGTGACATGATGAGGTCTCGGCTCTTCTTCGGGGGTGTTGGTCTCTTCAACTTCGCTCATGTCAGCACCTCTTGGGCATGTGCGGTCGCCGCAGCGAGCGCGTCAGGCAACTTGTCGGGATCCTTGCCGCCGGCTTGCGCGGCATCGGGCCGACCGCCGCCTCCACCCCCGCAGGCTTGCGCCGCGGTTCGAACCCAGTCGCCGGCTTTGAGTCCGCGGTCGATACACGGTTGCGGGACCTTCGCGACGATGATGACCTTGCCGGCGTCTTCGACCCTGCACGCGAGTAAGCAGGCCGCGTCCGGTGTGATGCCGCGAACGGCGTCCATGCCGGCAAGCAACGTCTCGCGATCATTGGCGCTCAACTCACCGACGATGAAGTCACCTTCATTCCCACGAGCGAGTGCTTGCGCTTCCGCGACGGCGGTACCTTTGGATTCACCGGCGGCTGCCTTACGTAGTTTCTTGGTCGTTTCTCGCAGGTCCGTCAGCGACTGCTCTGCCGCGCGGCGATGGAGCAGCCCGAGGTCCGCATCATTGAGTTCACGCGAGATGGCATCAACGGCTTCCGGAAGTTCATTCTCATCAAATGAAGCGATGGCATTCAGGCGATCGAGCAGCACATCGCCAGCCCGCCGCGTCCGGGCGGCTTCATCTCCGGTGGCCGCCACGATTCGCCGAACCCCGGAAGCAAGGCTCTGTTCCTGCATGATGATGAAGTCACCGATGTCGGTCGTATCGGCGAGGTGTGTGCCGCCGCAGAATTCGATGGAGAGATGCTGCCATGCTTCGCTGCCGGGCGAAGAGGCGAGTTGGGCGACCGGAGCGCCGATACAGACGACTCGAACGGGGTCGGGATATTGCTCGCCGAAGACGGCGCGAACACCCGTAATATCCTGCGCCACATCGAGTGGCACATCGGCTGCGTCCACAGTCAACGCTGTGGCGATATCCGATCGGACGGCGCGCTCGATCTCCGCGAGCTGTTCGATGTTCGGCGCTTCCCGGGCTGCATAGTCGAACCGAAGTCGGTCTGGCGCCACGAGCGAGCCACGCTGATCGCAATGTTCACCCAAAGTCGATCGCAGCGCCCGGTTCAGAAGGTGGGTGGCGGTATGGTTCGATTCAATGGCGGCGTGCCGCGGCGCATCGACCTTCGCATCGACGGCGGCGTCGAGGTGAAGGGTTCCCTCCACAAGGTGCCCGATGTGCAGCACCCAGGATCCGGACCGTGTGGTCTGCTCGACGTGGAAGACGAGGTCGCCTGGCGTATCACCCTCGGCCTCGGAAATGAGTTTCCCCGTGTCGCCGACCTGCCCACCCTGCTCGGCGTAGAAGGTGGTCCGGTCAAGCATGACGGCGACCCGCTCACCTGCCGCGACATGTTCTACGAGGTTCTTTCCGTTCCAGATGCCGCGGACATGGCCGATACACAGCGACCGTTCGTATTTCGGCGAGTCATCTGTGCCATGGCCACCGAGTTGGGAGAGCGCGGCGATCGCATCGGGGGGGAGCGCCGCAACAAGGTCGGTTGCCGCATCTTCGCCGCGTGATTGAGCACGAGCCCGCTGCATCGCAACTTCATAGCCTTCTCGGTCGAGTGTGAGAGATTGCTCCTCGGCCATTTGCGCCGTGAGATCGATTGGGAAGCCGAACGTGTCGTGCAGGAGGAAAGCCTGCTCGCCGGAGATTCGCCCGTCCCCGGCCTTGGCTTCACCCGCTGCTTGAGCGAAGAGGGCGAGCCCCCGATCGAGCGTCTTGAGGAAGGCCTCTTCTTCCTGCTTGATGACTGCCGCGATCTCCTCCGGAGCGTTGGTGAGTTCCGGGAAGGCGCCGCCGAGGGCATCTACGACTGCAGGCACCAGCCGGCAGAGCAGTGGCTCCTTGGCACCGAGCGCCTGGCGTGCCATCCGAACACCTCTTCGCAGGATGCGACGCACCACGAAGCCCCGCCCGTCCGGTCCGGGCATGACACCGTCGGTCATCGCCACGACGAGGCAGCGGATGTGATCGGCAACAACACGGTAGGCCGTATCGACCTGACACTCCATGCTGCCCGTGTACGCGTCGGCTCCGGTTTCCTGCTGGATCGCTTCGAAAATGGGCGTCCACAAGTCGGTGTCGTAATTGCTTCGAACCCCCTGCAGTATTCGTACGATCCGTTCAAAGCCCATACCGGTGTCGACATGTTTGGCCGGAAGCGGAACGAGCGTTCCATCTTCGCGGCGGTTGTACTGGATGAATACGAGGTTCCAGAATTCGATGACATCGGGATGATCCAGATTGACCAGTGGGCCGCCCGATTTGTCGGGCGTGAAGTCGAAGTGGATCTCGCTGCACGGACCGCATGGTCCCGACGCGCCCATCTCCCAGAAGTTGTCCTTCTTGTCCCAGCGGCTGATATGCGTCGGATCGATGTCTGTCTTCTCGATCCACAGCCGCTCGGACTCGGTGTCCGGTTCAAGTCCCTCAGCTTCGTCCCCGGCGAACACTGTCACATACAGCCGATCCTTGGGCAGTCCCCAAACCTCGGTCAGCAACTCCCACGCCCACTCGATGGCCTCGGCTTTGAAGTAGTCGCCGAATGACCAGTTGCCGAGCATCTCGAAGAAGGTGTGGTGGGACGTGTCACGGCCGACATCTTCAAGATCATTGTGCTTACCGCCTGCGCGGATGCACTTCTGCGTATCCACTGCGCGGGTCCAGGGTCGGGTACCTGTGCCGAGGAAGACGTCCTTGAACTGGTTCATGCCTGCGTTGGCAAAGAGCAGCGTCGGGTCGTCGTGAGGGACGACCGGAGCACTTGGGACGATCGTGTGGGCAGCCTTGTCCTGAAAGAAGTCCAGATAGGACTGGCGGATGGCTGCTGCGGTCATGCAATTGGTGGTGTTCGGCTTCATGGGGATTGATGGGGCCCGTGGCCGGGCCCGGCCTCGTAGTGTAGATGCCCGCCCCGTTATCCTGCGGGGCAATCCAACGGAGAGGCATGACATGACTCGGATTCCAATGGTGGGGGGAAACTGGAAAATGCACTTGGATGGGTGTGCCGCAGCGGCCCTGGCTGGGGAGATTGCCGCTGGCGCTGGAAGCATCGAAGGCTTGGTCGATCTGGCAGTCTTCCCTCCATACCCTTATTTGAACGTTGTTTCAGCCGCCGTTGGCGATTCCGGCGTTGTAACAGGCGGGCAAGATGTATCCGACGAGCCCTCCGGGGCCTTCACCGGGCAGGTCGCTGCATCAATGTTGGTCGATTCCGGCTGCACCATGACGCTGGTTGGGCACTCCGAGCGGCGTCACGGACTCGGCGAAGACGATGCCCTGCTCTCTCGGAAGGTCCGGATGGCGCTCGATGGAGGCCTGCGGGTGTTGCTCTGCGTAGGTGAGACGCTGGAGCAGCGGGATCAGGGCAAGACCTTCGATACGGTCCTCGGACAGGTTCGAGGATCCCTCGCATTGGTGAACATGGACGATTTGGACTGCGTGGACCTTGCCTACGAGCCCGTCTGGGCGATCGGCACTGGGCGGACCGCAGGGCCAGCCGAGGCACAGGAAGTACACGCCGCCCTTCGGTCCGAGCTCGGCTCCCGCTATGATGCCCGGTCCGCCGCGAGGATTCGGATCCTTTACGGCGGCTCGGTCAAACCGGCCAATGCGGCCGAACTGATGGCTTGTGAAGATGTGGACGGCGCACTGGTCGGAGGTGCATCGCTGCAAGCCGAGTCCTTTCTTGACATCGCCCGGGCGGCGGCCCGGCGGGAGCAGCCATGAGTACTCTCTACCTCACACTCACCATCATCTTCATCGTCGTTGCAGTGGCGATGATCCTCATCATCCTCGTGCAGCGACCCGCTGGCGGTGGCCTCGCCGGTGCTTTCGGCGGAGCGGGTGGTGGTGGCACCGAGGGTGTCTTCGGAGGTCGCGTCGGCGACGCGCTGACCGTGATGACCGTTGTCGCCTTCACTGTGTACCTGACGTTGGCCCTCGTTCTCAATGCGAATATCTGGATGCACACCAGCGCATCCACAGCCCCTCCAACGGTAGCTGAAACGCTGCTACCGATGTCCGCTGGCGAACCGGGCTTCGGCAACGAACCCTCCACCACCGAAGAGGCCAACCCCACCGACGCCGGCATCACGGCTCCACCCCCGGAACTCCCGGCACCCGCTCCACCCCCGGAACTCCCGGCATCCCCGGCACCCCCGGCACCCCCGGAACCTCCGGCGCCGACACCACCGCAGCCCACACCATCCACTCCTGAACCTGGTGCCGGATCCTGACATGCCTCGATCAATGACCGGCTTTGGTGCTGCGCAGTCGGTTGAGGGTGGGTGCCGCTACGGCGTCGAGATCCGCTCGGTCAACGGCCGCTTCCTCAAGTGTGTCCCCCGCGTGCCGGACGATCTGCATGGCCTGGAACCGGAGATCGAGCGGGCTGTCGGAGAGGTCCTGCGACGAGGATCGGTCACCGTCACCGTTCGTTTCACAGATGAATCGGCCAGAGCCGCCGTTCCGATCAACGTCGCGGCTCTCGAGCAGTATGTCGCGCAACTTCAGCCGCTTGCGACCAAGTTCAGCCATCGCCTCGACATCGCCTCGCTCATCCACCTACCCGGGGTGATTTCCGCCGAAGCCGGTGATTCACATCTGGAGGCGGCCAAGCCAGTCGTGCTTGATCTCGTCGCCGAGGCCGTCAAGCAGGTTGATTCCATGCGACTGCATGAAGGCGCTTCACTTGCGGCCGACATTGCGTCCCACCTCAAGAAGATCAAGTCTCAGTTGGATCGCATTCATGCCCGCGCACCGCAGGTTGTCGAGGCATATCAGCATCGGCTCCGACAGAGAATGGAATCACTGCTCGCGGAGGTTGATGCCAATGTTCGGCAGGAAGACCTGCTTCGAGAAGTGGCTCTGTTTGCCGAACGAACAGATATCGCAGAGGAACTGGCCCGCTTGAGCGCCCATCTGGATCAATTTCGCGAGTTGCTTGGAAATGAAACCGATCTGGTTGGTCGGACGCTGGACTTTCTCTGTCAGGAAATGCTCCGCGAGGCAAATACCATCGGCAGCAAGTGTCTCGACACTGAGGTGGCCCGCTGTGTTGTCGAGGTAAAGGGGGCCGTTGATCGTGTCAAGGAACAGGTCCAGAATCTTGAGTAGCGAAGAGGGCACGCCCACAGTTGATTCCGTGGCAAGCAGAGAATTGCTTTCGCCAAGAGAGATTGCTGCGGTGCTGGACCAATACCAACTTGGAGTGTTGGAGTCGATCAGGCCGTTTTCCGCGGGATCATCGCGTGCCCCCAAGGCAAAGATTACGACGGGCTCGGGCGTGTTTCTGTTGAAGCGGCTGGCGCCCCTGCGGTCTGATTTGGACGGCATGAAGTTTCAACATCGTTTGCTGCAGCATCTCACAGGCGCTGGCTTCCCGGTGGCGGAACTGCAAATATCAAGCGACAACCAGACGATGGTGAGCCACGGCGAGTACCACTATGAGATCTCACGGTGGGTCAACGGTCATCGCTATCGATTTACGCCTGCCGCGGCAAAGGCATCCGGAGCCGCGATGGCGGCGATGCATGATTTACTCGTGTCCATGACGGAACAGGCACCACCGCGGCGGGGGTATCACGATCGTCCAGATGTGGCCAAGGCCGCGGCCAAACTTGCCCAAGAATCGGATTCGGATGTCCGGTGCGGCTTTGAACGGCTGGCGGATCACCTTCGCGCTGCCCGCCGGGATGTTCGTGAGTATTGGCCGAGGCTGCCGCTGACCGTCGCGCATGGGGACTGGCATCCCGGAAATATCCTGCTTGGCGATGATCGTGTCGTGGCGGTGATTGATTTCGAATCGGCGCGGGCAGAACCACGGGTGGCCGATTTCTCCAACGGGCTGCTGCAGTTCTCGCTCAATCGTCAGGCTGGCACACCTGTTTCAGAATGGCCCGTTGCGTGTGACATGGAACTTCTTGGAGCAATGGCGGCTGGATTCCAGTTGGTCGCAAGGCAACGACTCGATGATACAGAACTCCACTGCGTTCCTTCGCTGATGATCGAGGCGCTCGCTACCGAGATCATCATCACCTTGCGCCGTAAAGGGCAGATTCGAAAACTGGGCCCCGAGGTTGTTCTTCCATGGGTCATCGCGAGACTCGACTGGATCGTCGATCACCGTCAAGCCGTGATCGACGTTGTCGCTGGAACATGAGGGGGCGAGGTGTTCCGCCTCCCGATCAGCCGCCGGCCAACACGACAATTGCCAGGAAGAGCCCAAGTACCATGACCACGGCGGCGATGAGCCAAGCGACCCTCGCAGCCATGGGCGGAGTGTTGTGCGGCGAGCCTTCCTCGGCGGGTGTGCCGACATCAACCATGTCCCAGTCGATGTCGACGGAGTCTCGCCGATTGGCCTGCAGAGCCGCCTTGGCGGCGTCAACATCGCGGCGACGTACTTGAAGGGGAACGCCCCATCGCGGGTTGGTGGATTGGCCGGTCACACCGAGCGCCGTGCCGGTACTCCCAAAGGTGAAGGCGTCGATGCCCGCGTCATCAAGAATTGCCACGAGGATTTGCGCTACGAACTCACTCGTGGCGGTCGTGATCGTGACCAACTGGTTCGGATCTTCAATCTGGCTCACGAGGGACATCCTGCGTCAAGGTGGGCGATCAGGTGCTCGATCTGCTCCGGCCCCCACACGATGCCTGTGAGCAGGGCCCGCCACGAGCAGATTTCATCTTGCGTGATCTGCATCGGCTCGCTTGGCACGCCCTGTACCAGCGAACTGTCGTGTACCGCCGCCGCCATGACGCACTCGCCCACGCACGAGGTGATTTCCATCCAGAGGTGCTCGCGGACCGGTTCTTCGCCGCTGGCATCCTCCCAGGGGACTTCAACGAAGCACTCGGCGCCAGCTTCAATCAGCCGCTCGTGGAGTTCAAGGAAGGCCTTCCATGTGTGGACAGCGATTGCGCGATGGCGGCTTGTTGCACGTTCGGATAGGTACACCGCGGCAACGCCGTCACTCAGGCGACAGAGCACATCGTGCGGTGGCTCGCCCCCATGTTGGGCCTCCAGTCGGATCGGTGTATCTTCCTGATCGACATCGCCTGCGATCAGCAGATGCAACCCCGGTCCGATTTCGATCTGCGCGCCGGGCTCTGGCAGAGGCGTTTCGAGTACGAGCGAGGCGACCGATGCGAGCAGATCCGCAGCGGCATCGACCAACGAGGGCTCAATGGCATCGATACACATCTCACGGTGGCCACAACGAGTCAACCCGGTCGTTTGGAGTGAGTGTTCACCGTCGTCGCTTGTGACCTCCACGATCCACAGGAGATCATCTCGTGGGTCGATGGGATTGTTGAGCAGGTCATCGATCAACACGGCTTGCTCCAACCAGCGTCCAGTGTCGGCGTCCAGAATGCCGGCGGCGGCCGGGTCGAGCGTGGCCAACAAGCGGAGCATGTTGGAAAAGCAGGTCAGTGGATCGCCCGGATGTAGAAGTGACTGCACGACAAGGCCTGGGCGGTCTGCAATGTCATCTGGCAGGCCGATGCCAGCAGCGGCCGCTGGTTCTGGCCAGCAGAGCAGCGGAACCGGAAGGCCGTCCACGTGCAGGCCAGCGAGCCACGCGACGCCATCCGGTTCGTCATCGGGAATGGACAACTCGACTTCTTCGCCGATCGCATCGGCGGCGGCCGTGGCCAGCGCCTGCGGACTCTCAAGAAGTGCTTCGGATACCCCGACCAGTACCAGTACCACGGGGTCCGGCATCTCAAGAATCCACGGTCCTTCCGGGAGTTCGTGTTGATTGAATGGTGTGCTCATGGAGGATGCGTACGATAGGCTGAGGGGATCAGCCCCGGTACTTGACTTCTTCTGCTTACGGAATCACATTGACGATCTTGCCGGGGACGACGATGACTTTGCGGGGTTCGGCTCCACCGAGGATCTCAGCCACATGCTCGTGAGCCAGTGCGGCAGCGATGACGGCTTCTTCGGCAGAGTCGGCTGGTACGCTGATGCGACCACGCACCTTGCCCTTCACCTGTACTGGCAACTCGATTGACTCATCGACGAGCATCGATTCGTCGTAGTCCGGCCACGCAGCGAGTGAGCACAGATCTTCGTGCCCGAGTTTGGCGTGGAACTCTTCGGCGATGTGCGGCGAGAAGGGGCACAGGATGCGTGCAAAGCGATCCAACTGCTCGGCGGTCAAGCCGCCCCGTTGGGTTGCGAGGTTGACGAATTCGATCATGGACGCGATGGCGGTGTTGTAGGAGAGTCGCTCGATGTCCTCACCGACCTTGGCGATCGTTCGATGCAATGCACGTTCGACATCTTCATCCAGCGTCTCTTGTACCGACAAATCGCCAGAGTCCTCGTCCACGACCAATCGCCACGCCCGCTGTAGGAAGCGGAATACACCGACGATGTCGCGGGTATTCCAGGGCTTCGAGGCGTCGAGCGGCCCCATGTACATCTCATAGAGCCGGAACGTGTCGGCACCGTACTCCGCGATGACATCGTCCGGGTTGACGACATTGCGAAGCGACTTGCTCATCTTGGCGACGATCCGCTCGACTCCTTCGCCCGTGGCGACTTCGATCGACTTCTCCTCATCCACCTCATCGGCAGGAACGAGCGATCCATCGCTCCGCTTGTACGCAAAACTCGTCAGCAGTCCCTGATGAAAGAGCGTTCGGAACGGTTCGTCCGAACTGAGATGGCCGAGGTCATGCAGCAGTTTGTGCCAGAACCGGGCGTACAGCAGGTGCATGACGGCGTGCTCGGCGCCGCCGATGTACAGATCGACGCCACCCGCCGACGCATCGTTTGGGCCGAGCCAGTACCGCTCAGCCGTCTCGCCGACAAAGGCGGTGTCGTTGCTGGGGTCGCAATACCGGATGAAATACCAGCACGAACCGGCCCACCCGGGCATGGTGTTCGTTTCGCGGCGAACCGGCGTGTCGGGGGGTAGCAATGCTGGATCGACACCGGCCTCACCCGCCGTCGTCTCAACCCACCGCCGAACTTTGCCCAGCAGCGGTTGTGGGTCCTCGCTGACCGCCGGCTCATAGTCTTCAAGGACAGGGAGCAATACGGGAAGGCGCTCCTTGGAGATTGGATAGTGCGTGCCGTCCTCGGTATGCACGATCGGAAATGGCTCACCCCAGTATCGCTGCCGAGAGAACAGCCAGTCCTTGATCCGCCAACTTGTGCGCCCGATTCCGTGTCCCTCGAGTTCCGCCCAGTGGATGACGGCGGCCTTGGCCTCGGCGGTTGACAGGCCATTGATGTCAAGTTGCTCGCAGCACGAGTTGATGGCGATGCCGTCGCCGCACCAGCACTCATCTTCGATTTCCTCGGTCGGCTTGACAACTTCGAAGATGGGCAGATCGTACTTCAGGGCGAAAGCATGGTCGCGATCGTCGTGCCCAGGCACCGCCATGATGGCACCGTGGCCGTAACCGGCGAGCACATAGTCGGATACCCATACTGGAATCGGCTCGCCCGTTGCAGGATGGGTCGCATGGATGCCCAGCGGATGACCGGTCTTGTTCTTGCCGTCCGCCATTCGATCGATGTTGGATCGATTCTTCGCTGTATTGACATAGTCGCGGATTACCTCTTTGTCGCAACCGTCGGGCGGTTCGCCGAGTACCTGCTCAACAAGCGGATGCTCCGGCGCAACAACCATGAAGGTGACACCGAGCAGCGTGTCGGGCCTGCTTGTGAAGACCTCGATCTCACCTTCCCGCTCCACAAGGCGGAACCGCAGATCGGCCCCTTCGCTGCGTCCGATCCACATGGTCTGCTGGACTCGTGTGGATTCGGGCCAAATCAGATCATCGAGTGACTCCAGCAGGCGTTCCGCAAATGCCGTGATGCGAAACATCCATTGCCGCAGCGGGCGACGCACAACCGGATGGCCGCCTCGTTCGGATCGCCCGTCGATGATTTCTTCGTTGGCAAGCACGGTGCCCAGTTTTGGACACCAGTTGACGGTCTCTTCGCCCAGATAGGCCAGACGCTGCCCGTCGAGGATGTTTCGCTGCTCGGTCGTCGTGAATTCCCCCCACATCTTGCCGTCCGGGGGCGGCGTGGTCCAAGACAGGCATCCATCGCGATCGAAACAGACTTCGTTCGTCTCGATGGCGGCGATCAACTCGGAGAGGGGACGTGCGCGTTCGACGCGGTGGTCGTACCAAGATGACCATGCCTGCAGCCAGATCCACTGCGTCCACTTGTAGTAGTCCTCGTCGATCGTGGCGAATTCTCGGTCCCAGTCATAGGAGAAACCGAAACGCTGCAGTTGCCTCCGGAAGGTATCGATGGCCTTGAGCGTGGTCTCCCGTGGGTGGACCCCCGTATCAATGGCATACTGTTCGGCTGGCAGCCCGAAGGCGTCCCATCCCATCGGGTGCAGGACGTTGTCGCCTCGCATGCGGCGGTATCGGCTGATGATGTCGGTGCCGATGTATCCGATCGGATGCCCCACATGCAGCCCCTTTCCCGAGGGATATGGGAACATGTCGAGGCAATAGAACCGGCGGGCAGCGGCATCAAACCCTTCATCGCCGGGATTGAACGCCCGAAACGCTTTCGCCTCGGCCCACGCCTGCTGCCAGCGTTCTTCGATGGCACCAGCAAGACGGGACGAATAACGATGGGCTGGCCCAGCGTTATCTCGCCGAACATCCGCCTGCTCGCCCACTTCGTGTGTGTCAGCCATAACGGAGCAAGGTAGTGCATGCGGGAAGAAAGGGGGTCAGGTACCCACCGTAGCTGTCTGACCCCATTACATCGCAGCGAAGCTGCCATTCTTCACGCCTGTCGGGCGCGAAGTTTCTCGAGATACGTCATCGTTTCACCCACGAGATAGAAACTTCCGGTGACGCAGATCAAGTCCTCGCGGCCGGATGCCTGCGCGGCGATCTGGATGGCCTTCTCGACGGTTGGTGCCGACTGGCAGGTTCGATTGCGAAGTTTCTCAAATCGTTTGACCAGGTCCTCGGGCTCCATTGCGCGGGGCTGATCGGCGGCCTTGGTGAAGATGATCTTGTCACCGCCGATAGCGAGTTTCTCAAGGTTCGCATCGACGTCCTTGTCTTCGTTGCACCCGAAGATGCAGATCATCGAGTCAAAGGACAGGTGCGACCCGATGCCACGCATGAGTGCCTGCATCGATGCAGGGTTGTGGGCTCCGTCCACCAGAATGCGTGGGCGGTTCCAAACAAGGTCCATGCGGCCGGGGTTCTTGGTCTTGGCGAGTCCGCGGAAGATGACGGATTCGTCAAACTCATCAGTCTTGCCGCCGACCATGTCCAGCGCCGCCAAAGCAAGTGCGCAATTGTCAGCCTGATGCGATCCCGGCAGGGGCACAGGCAGATGCATGTAACGCATCCGTTCACCGAGCAGGCAGACTCGCATGTGGGCACCGCTCTCGTCCGTGACGCAGAATCGACTGCTGAACTCAATTTCCTTGCCGATGAAGCGAAGTTCGGCGCCAACCTTTTCGGCGACCTCTCGCAAGACCGCTTCGGCCTCGGGTTCCTGTTTGACCGACAGGGCAGGGACGCCAGACTTGAAGATTCCAGCCTTCTCTCGAGCAATTTCAGCGAGCGAATCGCCGAGCAGGTATTGATGGTCATAGTCGATTCGAGTGATGAGCGACACACTCGGGGTGAGGACATTCGTCGCGTCGAGACGACCTCCGAGTCCGGTTTCGATGATCGCGACATCAGTGGCTGCCTCAGCGAAGTGCAAGAAGGACATCGCGGTGATGACTTCAAAGAAGGTGGCATCTGGCGCCACATCGTCGGCCGCCTTGCTGACCTCTTTGGCGAGTTTGGCAAAGGCCGCCTGTGAGATGTTGGTACCGTTGATTGCGATCCGCTCACGAATATCCATCAGGTGTGGCGACGTATAGGTGCCGGTCGTCCAGCCGCAGCCCTCGAGCATCGACCGCATCATGGCGACGGTCGATCCCTTGCCGATCGTGCCGGCGACATGGACCGCGTTGATGTCGCGGTGAGGATCGCCCAAGGCCTTCATGATGGACTCCATGCGGGCGAGCTTGAACGACTTTCGGTCGATGCGGCCGGGTCGAAGCCGCTCGAAATTGGGCCGATCCAGCAGTGATTTCACCGCCGAAGGGAAGGTCTTGATCATCGGGGCGGTCGCGATCGCCTTGGATTTCTGGGCTGCTGCCTTCGATTTAGAGGCCGTTCGGGTCGTTTTTTTGCGTGTGGTTGCCATAGCCTGCTCAGGATATCAAGAAGGCCTCTGTGATTCAAATGAACAACAGTAAGTACTTTGCCATCAAAGAGATACGAGAACTTCGGATATCGCAGCATGCCGATTATTCACCGTCTCTGTAGGATCTGCGGACCATGTACCGAGCCATCGACCGCATTCTGATCGACCGCGACTCTATTGCCGATCGAGTGGAGCAGTTGGGCGCCCATTTGATGGCCGACCTCAGTTCGGCGGCCGATCAAGGCCACCTGATGGTGGTGCCGGTGATGACAGGCAGTTTGTTCTTCACCGCGGACCTGATGCGGCACCTTCCACTGACCTTTCGCATTCAGCCGGTCACCGTGTCCTCTTATCCGGGAACGAGCACGACGAGTCAGGGGATCAAGGAAATGTCGCCGCTTCCGGAGGGCATCGAGGGCATGACGGTGTTGGTGGTGGATGACATTCTCGACTCCGGCCGAACACTTGAGTATCTGCGGCTCGCCATGCTGGAGGCTGGCGCTGCAGCCGTTCGGTTCTGCGTACTGCTTCGCAAGGACGTTCCCAGAGCGATCGAATTAGAGTGCCACTATGTCGGCTTTGACATCCCCGACGCCTTCGTGGTGGGGTACGGCCTCGATTATGACGGGCTCTATCGCAATGTGCCGGACATCGCGGTGCTTCACGAACACAAGTAGCATCAGTGATATCTATTTGCCGCAACTGGAGGCGCAGAATGGCAGTGGCGAACCGGCTTTCTGCGGTGTTGTTCTGCTGCACTAAGCGAGGCAACCGCCTACGCGGGGCTCGGAACCGTTTCCAGAATCTGCTGCATCAGCCGCCGTGCGGTGAGCGTGTCACCTTCATGCATCGTCGATCGACTGATGATGCGGTGGGCGCACACAGGAAGGGCATTGAAGACGATGTCTTCGGGGATGCAGTAGTCACGGTCGGCAATCAATGCGGTGGCTTTGGCGGCCTGCGCAAGTGCCAGTGAGCCACGTGGGCTGACACCAATTTGCACATCATCATGCGTCCGAGTCGCGCTCGCCAGTGCGATGACGTAGTCGATGAGTGACTGTTCGAGTTTCACGGCATCTGTCGCATCTTGCAGCAACGACACATCACCGGGCGACATGATCGACTCAAGTACACGAAGTTCTCGGCGGGCGGGCTGTTGCTTGATGACACGAGCCTCATCTGGCGGGGCCGGATAGCCGAGGTTGATGCGCATCAGAAATCGGTCGAGCTGATTCTCGGGAAGGAAGTATGTGCCTTCGAACTCATATGGATTCTGTGTGGCGACCACCATGAAGGGGCTGGGCAGTTCATGTGTCGTGCCGTCCACCGTCACCGTGTCTTCGGCCATCGCTTCGAGCAGGGCCGACTGTGTCCGAGGTGTCGCGCGGTTGATCTCGTCGGCGATGACGATGTTGTGAAAGATCGGCCCTGGCTGGAATCGAAAGGTGCTGTGCTCTCGCTCGTAGATGGTGATGCCGGTGACATCGCTCGGAAGCAAGTCCGGTGTGCACTGGATGCGGGACATCGTGCCGCCCACGCTCCTGGCCAGTGCTCGTGCAAGCACGGTCTTGCCCACGCCCGGCACATCCTCGATGAGGAGATGCCCCCTTGCCAGCAGGCAGGCAATTACCCGATCAACCGCCGCTGCGTTACCGAGGAAGACGGAGGTGATATTCTCACGGAGTTGGTGTATGACCTGAGTGTGCATGGCAGGGCGACGAGTATAAGCCCTGCCACGCTTCCTTCCCATTGCTCACCGGAGCACCCGTGACTCGTATTCCCACCATGCTGATGGGGGCTGATGGATTCGAGCATCTGCCTGGCCGCCGGGTGGTTCGTTCGCTCGACTGCCTCCAGTGCGGCTACGACCTCAATGGCGCTGAAGCCATGGGCCGCTGTTCCGAGTGTGGTATGCCAGTGCCGTTCTCGCTTGCGGGGTCCATCGACCCGATCGTTCACAAACTCTCTCCGATTCCAAATCCACAGGCAGTGGGCAGGGGACTGGTGGCGACGGCCTGTGCATTGGCACTGCTGTCAACGGCCATCTTCATATGGAGTTGCGGGCTTGCCTGGTATCTGTCCGGGGGATCCGGTTCAGCCGCACGTTTCTCGCTGCCTCCGGTCCCTCTGTGGCTGCCAGCGAGGCTGTGGTGGTATATCGGATTGGCGATCGTTGCGATCGGTGGGCTTGCGTTGTGGAGTTTCAAACCACAGGCGGGGGGCCGCGTACCGGTCGGCACGGTTCGATCGGTGCTGCTGCTGGCGATCGGCGTACTACTTTCGGCACTGGCTGTGGCTGTGATCCCAGTTGTATCCAGCGGCTCCGCCAAGCCGTGGTTGTTGGTGGCCTCGCCACTCTTTCCACTTCCGGGGCTGGCGATCATGTTGGTTGGATTCCGCGGCGTCCTGCTCGATGTTGGCAAGCGGTCGAGTACCTTCCGCCGGGCCAAGGTGCGGCGACAGCGGATACCGCCGCTCTTGATAGCCATTGGCTTGGTTACGGTGGCGTGGGTATCGTTGCTGCTCTCGCTACAGGTGGGCGAATCGCTTCGAGCGATATCACTGGCGGTTGGGCTGCTGGCCCTCATTTTTGTCGCAATCGGCTGCTGGTACCTACTTCTGAATGCGTGGTGGATCTATGCGGCGCTGCGGGTCCCGCCCGAGCGGCTCCGAGACCTGCTGACCGAGGCCGAGCTCCTGCCATCCGACTGAGCGGAGTCCACTGCCAAGGTGGCAGGATCCGACGCCCGCTCGCCGCTTTGGAGCCATGGGAACACTCCCGAGATGGCCGCCATGTCCCCTTATTGGCCTGCAGCGGCTCTTCTGCACTTTGGCGCGCCAGTTGCGGGGAGTCCCCAGCGCTTCGCCCGGGCATCGGCCCTGCGGACCGCGAGAGAAGGATCAACCACTTCAGGAGACAAGCCCATGGCCGCCAAGGAACTGGCCTTTGACACAGACGCTCGCAAAGCCCTGCTCTGCGGGGTCGAGAAACTCACCGCCGCGGTGAAATCGACATTGGGTCCCCGCGGCCGAAACGCGGTGATCGACAAGTCTTGGGGTGGTCCAACCGTCACCAAGGACGGCGTGACCGTCGCCGAGGAAATCGAACTGCGGGACAAGGTCGAGAACATTGGGGCCCGCCTCGTGCGTGAGGCCGCGAGCAAGACCAGCGACGTGGCTGGAGATGGCACGACGACTGCGACGGTCCTCGGCGAGGCGATTTTCCGCCGCGGCCTGCGGCACATCGCCGCTGGCGTCGATGCCAATGCGCTGATCCGCGGCATGAAGGCCGCAGTCGACAGCGTGGTCGATGAGATCGCCAGCATGGCTCGCCCGGTCGAGAACAACATCAAGGCCGTTGCCACAATCTCCGCCAACAATGATGTCGAGATCGGTCGCATCATGGCCGACGCCTTCGCCAAGGTGGGCAAAGACGGCGTGATCACAGTCGAAGAGGGCAAGGGGCTCGAAACCGAGATTGACGTGGTCGAAGGCATGCAGTTCGACCGCGGCTATCTCAGCCCGAACTTTGTGACCGACGCGGAGAAGATGGTTGTCGAACTAAGCAAGCCGCTGATTCTCATTCACGAGGACAAGATCGACAGCGTGCAGAAGATCGTTCCGCTGCTCGAGAAAGCTGTTGAGGCCAAGAAGCCCCTGCTCATCATCGCCGAGGACATCACCGGCGAGGCCCTTTCGACACTCGTCATCAACAAACTCCGCGGCGTCGCGCAGGTCTGCGCGGTCAAGGCACCGGGGTATGGCGACCGCCGCAAGGCCATGCTCGGCGATCTCGCCGTGCTCACCGGCGGCGAGGCGGTGATGAAGGATCTTGCTGTGGATCTTGAGAAGGTGACGCTCTCTCAACTTGGCCGCGCCAAAAAGGTCGTCATCGACGGAAGCAACACGACCATCGTCGAGGGTGCTGGTTCAACCGCGGACATTCAGGGCCGAGTCAATCAGATTCGTCGTGAAATCGATGCATCGGATAGCGACTATGACCGCGAGAAACTTCAAGAGCGGTTAGCCAAACTCAGCGGCGGTGTTGCTCAGATCAACGTCGGGGCTGGAAGTGAGGCCGAACTCAAGGAGCGGAAAGCTCGCGTCGAAGACGCCCTGCACTCCACCCGCGCTGCGGTCGAAGAAGGTGTTGTGCCAGGCGGTGGCGTGAGTTTCATCCGCGCGGCATCATCGCTCGCATCCACACGCAAACGCCTCAAGGGCGATGAAAAATTCGGTGTTGACACGATTCAGGAGGCGTTGAGCGTCCCACTCCGAACCATCGCCGACAACGCCGGCCAGAAGGGCACGGTCGTTGTCGCTCGCGTCGTCGATGGCGAAGGCTCCTTTGGCTACAACGCGCTGACGGATACATACGGGTGCCTGCTCAAGGACGGCGTCATAACGCCAGCCAAGGTTGACCGGACGGCGCTTCAAAATGCGGCGTCGGTCGCCGGCCTGTTGCTCGCCTGCGACTGCATCGTCACCGACCTGCCGGTTGATGAGGAACCCGCCGCCGGCCCGGGCATGGATGGCATGGACCCGATGGGTGGCATGGGCGGTATGGGTGGCATGGGCGGCATGGGTGGCATGCCGGGCATGGGCGGCATGGGCTTCTGAGCACCGTCTCTCTCACACAGACTCTCTCACACAGACTTCACACGCCAGCACACTGGCGAGAACACGAACACAGAGTCCGGTCGACGAGCCGGACGGAGGACAGCACAATGGCAGTCAAACCCCTCGAAGATCGCGTAATCATTCTTCCCCTTGAAGCCGAGGACCGAACCGAGTCGGGCATTTACCTTCCCGAGTCGGCCAAGGAAAAACCCGTGCAGGGCAAAGTCATTGCCTGCGGCCCCGGCAAGCGTTTGGACAACGGCGAGCGGATCAAGCCCAGCGTCAGCAAGGGTGACACCGTCGTGTACGGCAAGTACGCCGGCACCGAGATCGAAATCAAGAACATCAAGCACCTGATCGTGCGCGAGAGCGAACTGCTCGGCATCATCGAGTGAGCCCTTTGCTCCCGTGGCACCCTCTCAGGAGATACAGCAATGTCCGCCAAACAAATGAAATTCGACATCGAAGCTCGCGAGGATTTCCTCAGCGGCGTCAGCCAACTGGCCCGCGCCGTCGCATCGACCATGGGCCCGAGCGGCCGCAATGTCGTCGTTCAGAAGTCTTTCGGAAGTCCATCCGTCACCAAGGACGGCGTGTCGGTCTCGAAGGAGATTGAACTCGCCAGCCCCTTCCAGAACATGGGTGCCCAGATGGTGCACCAAGTCGCGAAGAAAACGGCCGATATCGCCGGAGATGGCACGACTACGGCGACCGTTCTCGCTGAGGCGATCTACCGCGAGGGTATTCGGCACGTCACTGCAGGTGGCAACGCCGTGGCCATCCAGCGTGGCGTCAACAACGCTGCAAAGGTCGCGTGTACTGCTGTCGAGGCGTCAGCGACGGAATGTCGCGGCAAGGACGACCTCCGCAAGATCGCCACAGTGTCAGCCAACCACGACGCTAAAATCGGCGGTCTGATCGCTGAGGCCATCAACAAGGTTGGCCACGACGGCGTGGTTGAAGTTGAAGAAGGCAAGACTGCCGACACGACGCTCGAATATGTCGAGGGCATGGCCTTCGACAAGGGGTATCTCAGTCCATACTTCATGACCGATCCCAAGTCCGCCGAATGTGTGCTTGAAGATGCGTACATTCTGCTCTTCGAGAAGAAGATCTCCAACCTGCCTGATCTGCTTCCGCTGCTGAACACCGCAGCGGGCAGCGGCAAGCCTTTGCTGATCATCGCCGAGGATGTTGAAAATGAGGCGCTTGCAGCACTCGTCGTGAACAGGCTTCGCGGCGTCTTGCAGATTTGCGCAGTCAAGGCACCTGGATTTGGTGAGCGGCGAAAGGCCATGCTTGGCGATATCGCCGCACTCACCGGCGGCACGTTCTTTGCGGAGGATCTCGGCCGTAATCTCGAAGATGTCAAGACCGATGAACTTGGTACTGCCAAGCGGATCATCGTCAACAAGGACAGCACGACCATCATCAAGGGTGGTGGCAAGAAGTCCGACACTGAGCGACGGGTCAAGCAGATCCGTACCCAGATCGAAGCCAGCACCAGTGATTACGACCGCGAGAAACTTCGCGAGCGACTCGCCAAATTGACCGGTGGCGTCGCCGTCATCTCGGTCGGCGGCACGACCGAGGTCGAAATGAAGGAGCGGAAGGATCGCGTCGATGATGCGCTCAACGCCACCCGCTCCGCCGCCAAGGAGGGCTATGTCCCTGGTGGCGGCGTGGCGTATCTCCGTGCTCAGGAGGCCGTCCTTGCTGCCCGCAGCAAAGCCAGAGGCGACGAAAAGTATGGATTCGACATTCTTGCCCGTGCACTCGAGGCCCCAAGTGCCTGCATCGCAGAGAACACCGGCGTCGACGGCGATGTCGTGGTTGAGAAAGTCAAGGAAGGCGAGGCCGGATTCGGTTTCAATGCAGGGACCGGTGACTATGAAGATCTCGTCAAGGCGGGCATCATCGACCCGGCCTTGGTTGTCTGTATCGCACTTCGCAACGCCGCCTCCGTCGCTGGTCTCATGTTGACCACCGACGTGGCCCTGACATCGCTCGACGATGACGTCGAACCGGTTGAAGGTGCGGTGACCTGACCGATCCTCCTCTCTCCCCGCCGGCTCCCCTGCTCGCTGCGCGAGTAGGGGAGCCGGACCGGGTTGGATCAATCTCATGCCTACGACTCGTTGCTACTACGAAGTACTCAGCGTCACCAGAGACGCATCCGGGGACGAGGTGAAGCGAGCGTATCGGCGCCTTGCCATGAAGTACCACCCGGATCGCAATCCGGGCGATACCGCAGCGGAAGCGAGTTTCAAGGAAGCCGCCGAGGCCTACGAGATTATCGGTGACCCCGAACGCCGTCGCATGTACGACCAGTACGGCCACGAGGGGTTGCGACAACGACCTGGTCATGCGATGAACCCGGATGACATCTTCTCGATGTTCAGCGACATCTTCGAGGGCATGGGCGGTGGCCGTGGCGGTCGCCGCCGTCACGTACGTGGTTACGACCTTGAGTATCAACTCGACATCACACTTGAAGAAGCCTTCGCCGGTGTCGAGCGGGACATCACTTTCACACGACTGGATGTCTGCAGTGATTGCGATGGCGATGGTTCTGCCCCCGGAAGTTCGCCTGAGACATGTACGACGTGCGGCGGTAATGGCCAGGTGGCGCAAGCTGGCCTCGGTGGGATGTTCCGGATGGTCACGGCTTGCCCGGCTTGTCGAGGCAAAGGCAAAGTCGTTTCCGATCCGTGCCGCGGATGCGATGGACGTGGACGTCGCAGCGTCGAGCGGAAACTCTCGGCAAAGATTCCGGCGGGCATCCATTCCGGTCAAGCTGTGCGGCTCAGCGGGGAAGGCGAACCACCCCCTCCGGAAGTTGATCCGGCGGGCAACGGACAGCGAGGCGATCTGCATGTACTTGTCCGCGTCGAGCAGCACGAGCAGTTTGAGCGTGATGGCGATGACTTGATGGTGCTCGTTCCTGTCAACTTCACACAACTTGCCATGGGTGCCGACATCGAAGTGCCGACGCTCGATTCACCGGAACCGCACTGCTTGCATGTTCCACCCGGCACACAGAACGGCGAACTTTCCCGTATTCCAAATCGTGGCATGCCAAATCTCCGCAGCGGCCGCCCAGGCGATTTGGTCGCGGTCCTGCATCTGGTCGTGCCGAGGAACCTGAGCGAAACTCAGCGAGATCTGCTCAAGCAGTACGCCGAAACCGAAGATGTCGCGGTCGACGCCGAGCCGCCTGGTTTCTGGACACGCATCAAGGAGGCCGTGCGGGGACACTGACCCTGTGGATCGAGGCACATCATGAACACCGAAGAACTCCCAATTGAAGATCTGAACGATGACAATCAGGGCGTCAGTGACGCAAATGAGAATCAGATTGATGATGCACTTATTGGACAGATCATCGACGAGTCCGAGGGCGATCAGAGAGTGGTACTGGAGTGGCTCGCAGCCGCCCTTGAAGACGCCAGAGTCGATCGGCTCCGGGCTTTGGCTGAACTGTCCAATAACCAGCGGCGTGCCGCAGAGAATGAAGTTCGGGTCAGCCGGGCTGCGGTGGCGGGGGCAATCCGTTCACTTCTCACCGTGTCTGATCAGATCGACATGGCGCTCAGACAGGATTTGGAAGACATGACCGCCGAGCAGTTTGCACAAGGCGTGCAACTTGCGAGCGACGAATTCACCAAGGTGCTTGGCGATCTCGGTGTGACTCGCATCGATCCTGAGGTAGGCGATGAGTTTGACCCACAGCGGCACGAGGCCATGCTGCAGCGACCAGCCGATGGTATTGAGAGCGGACACATCACGATGTTGATGCAGCCCGGATTTACCACCGAACACCACGTACTTCGCGCCGCCAAGGTTGCTGTCGCGCCCTGAATCGATGCCGACCTACGACTATCGATGCAAGGCGTGCGGTCACGAGTTCGAACTCATGCAGTCGATGACCGCCCCGGTGAAACGAAAGTGCCCGGCGTGTGCCAAACAACAACTTGAGCGGCTCATCGGCGTTGGCGCTGGCTTCATCATCAAGGGCGGCGCCGCATCCACCAAGGCGGAAGCTGCCGAGAAAGCCAAGGACGAGAAGGATCGCAAGGCTGCGGTAGAGACGACTGGCAAGACCAAGGCCAAGGATTCCAAGAAGCCCGCGGAAACCAAAGCCGCCGACGCCAAACCGGCAACGGCGGACACGCCGGAGAAAAAGTCCGAGCCGGAGAAGAAGCAAGAGCCCGAAAAGAAGCTCTCGGGCTCTACCTCGACACCCACACACCGGGCCCGCGAAGGCCGCGGCGTCGGCAACCTCGTCGACAAGGCCAAGCGGCGGGCGAAGGAAGTCTCGAAGAAGAAAGCCGCTCCCAAGAAACGTTCTGCCGATAGAAAACGCCCGTGATCGGCCTTTCCCACAGCATTGCGAAAACCTTCTTGATTTGAGACTCGCATCTTGCCAAACCCAGGCAACAGCGGCGTTCTCGCACGCGGCGGATGATGACTTCGCCGATTTTCCAGCCGCCGACTTCAGCGACATCCAGTCCGCTATTGACGCGGCAGGACCGGGCGATGAGGTGAACGTGTATTCCGGGGCATATGCCGGGACGGGCGAACAGGTCGTGGACATGCTTGGCAAGTCGATCGTACTGCTCTGACGAAGTAGCCGCCTGATACGATTCCGCTCTATGCCACTTCGCTACACCGCTCGGATTCTCGATCATCTGGCCCGCGAAGACGGACGGAAGGCATCCATTCACGATCTTGCCCGCGCGCTTCGAGCCGATGGGGATGACAAGGATGTGCTGCGGGAAGCGGTCCAGATGCTTGTTCGCGAAGGGCGGGTCGAAGAGTCCGAAGAGCGAGTGCAGTTGCCGGCGATGGACGAGGAAGTCGTTGGTATCTACCGGCAAGCGCGTCGGGGCTTCGGATTCGTCGTACCCGATGAACCTCGGCGGGAGGGCGATGTATTCATCCCGATTGGGGCTGCCAATGGGGCGATCAGTGGGGACCGGGTGCGATGCGGACTCGCTGCTCGACGAAATTGGAAGGGTGGCTCGCCCGCTGGTCGTGTGCTTGCCGTCATCGAGCAGGGACAGATCACTTTCGCAGGTACTGTTGCCCACAAGCGTGGCACATGGCTCGTAGAGCCTGATGGCCGCATCCTTCGTAATCCAATCATCATTCGCGACCCTGGAGCCAAGAACATCAAGGTGGGCGACAAGGTCGTATTTGACCTGCTTGTACCGCCGGACGGTGATTATTACGGCGAAGGCGTCGTTACCGAAGTACTCGGTGAGGCCGGCGAGCCCGATGTGGAGACCGCCGCCGTGATCGCTTCCCATGGACTCCGCACGGACTTCTCGCCGGAAGTGATGAAGGAAGCCCGTGACGCCGCGAGCCTTGTGGACGAAGTCGGTGATGGTCGCGAGGACCTGCGGAATCAGGTGACCTTCACCATCGACCCCCCTGACGCGAAGGACTTTGACGATGCCATTTCACTGACTTGGGACGACGCGATTGAAGAGTGGGAACTCGGCATTCACATTGCCGATGTGGCGCACTTCGTTCGGCCCGGAACACAGCTCGATGATGAAGCCTGCGCCCGCGGCAACAGCACGTACCTACCGAGGCTCGTGCTGCCCATGCTTCCTGAAGTCCTCAGCAACGGCGTCTGCTCGCTGCAAGAAGGCGTCGATCGCTGCGCAAAGAGTGTGTTTGTGCAGATCGATCGCAAGGGGCGTGTGCAGGGAACTCGGTTTCGCGCTGCCGTCATCAACTCGGACAAGCGGTTCACCTACCTCGAGGCGCAGGCCTACATCGACGGCGATACCAAAGCGGCGAGACGGGAATCGCGGACCGACACCCAGCCGAGCGAAGCGGTGCTGAAGGCCCTTCAGGAAGCCGACCGACTCGCCCGCGTCATCCGCAAGCGACGTCAGCGCGGCGGCATGATCGTGCTGAATCTGCCTGAGTCGGTACTGTCTTTCGATGACGAGGGTCGCGTATCCGATGTGCAAGAGGAAGACGATGCCTTCACCCACACCATCATCGAGATGTTCATGGTCGAAGCGAATGAGGCCGTAGCCAGACTCTTCGACACCCTGAACGTCGGTGTGTTGCGCCGTATCCACCCAGAGCCGGCCCTTGAGGACCTGGCGAATCTCCGGACCATGGCCGCTGCTGCAGGGTTCAAGGTGCCGGATGATCCGACCCGCCATGACCTGCAGCAACTGCTTGATGCCACGCGAGATCACGACTCGGCACGAGCCGTTCACTTCGCTGTTCTGCGTACGCTCACCAAGGCCGAATACAGTCCAACCACCGTCGGTCACTTTGCGCTTGCGAGTGATCACTATGCGCACTTCACCTCTCCGATTCGTCGCTATCCCGATCTGAATGTGCACCGCGGACTTGAGGCCTACCTCGACCAGACCGAGAACGGTTCGATTCGCTTTACTGGTCGTAAGCGAATGGAACTCGAGCGTCGGATGCAGGACGACGATCGGTTGCTGCCCCAAGACATCCTTATCGCGCTTGGCCGCCACTGCAGCGACACCGAAGAGAACAGCACCGCAGCCGAACGGAGCTTGCGGGAGTTTCTCGTGCTGCAGCACATCTCAGAGCACTACCTTGGCGATGAGTTGCCCGCCGTCATCAGCGGCTTCAACGCCGGTGGCATGTGGGTCTCGCTCGACCGATTCCTTGTGGACGGCCAGATCACCTGGGAGAACTTCGGTGCCTCCAGACGCGAGCGGTGGGTGGAGATCGAGGGCCAGGGCCGCATGATTGCCAAGGGCAGTGGGTCGGTCATCTCCATTGGTGATCCGATCACCGTGCAGGTCATCCGGGTTGATCCGGCGAGCCGTCACCTCGATCTGATGCTCACACAACGCCCGGATAGAACCGCTGCCGACCTTCCCCACAGTCCACAACCCCGCCGTAGTGGCAAGTCCAAGCAGAAACGATCAGGCAAGCGCAAGGGCGGCAAGCGAAAGCGACGGTAAAGCCAAGCATCCGATACGCTGCGGATCTTCAGATCAGGAGGTTCAGCATGTCCGATCGTTCAGATATCGAATCTGTTCTGCACGAAGAGCGGGTATTCGAGCCACCGGCAGACTTTCAGGACCGCGTGGGCGGCGCGTGGGTGGACTCGATGGAGATGTATGACGAACTCCACCGCCAGAGTCTCGAGAACGGCGAGGACTTCTGGGCGGCGGTTGCCAACGAACTTGACTGGTTCAAGAAGTGGGACACCGTGCTGGAATGGGACTGCCCGGACGCGAGGTGGTTCTCTGGTGGCAAGATCAATGCCTGTCACAATTGTGTCGATCGCATCATCGATCTCGGCTATGGCGACGAAACGGCAATCATCTGGGAAGGTGAGCCGATGCTCGAGGACGGCCCCGAGATTCGCCAGCTGACCTATCGCGATCTCAAGAACGAAGTGAGCCGCTTTGCGAACGTCCTCAAGGAACGTGGTGTCAAACGCGGCGATGTGGTGACCATCTATATGGGCATGGTTCCCGAATTGACGATTGCCGTGCTGGCCTGCGCCCGCATCGGCGCGCCGCACAGCGTGATCTTTGGCGGCTTCTCCCCACAGTCCATCGCAGACCGGGTCGAAGACGCCGATTCGAAGATCATCATCACCTGTGACGGATCATGGAGGCGGGGCAAGGTGGTTCCACTCAAGGCCAACGTCGATCAGGCGATGATGATGACCGACCGGATCACCGACGTCATTGTCCTGAAGCGATGCAGCAACGACATCGAGATGCAGGCCGGCCGAGATCATTGGTGGCACGAACTCACCGAGAACATGTCCAACGAGTGTCCATGCGAGGAGATGGACAGCGAGGACATGCTCTTCCTGCTCTACACGTCGGGCAGCACCGGCAAGCCCAAGGGCATCGTGCATACCACCGGCGGCTACCTTGCCTACACCTTCCTGACCAGTCGCTACGTCTTCAACCTGCGGCCCGGACATGACCACGTGTACTGGTGTACGGCCGATGTCGGCTGGATCACTGGTCACTCCTACATCATCTACGGCATTCTTCAGAACCACGTGCCGACGCTCATGTACGAGGGTGCTCCGAACTTTCCGGAGCCGGATCGCTTTTGGGATATTTGTCAGCGGCACGCCGTCACGCACTTCTACACCGCGCCGACCGCCATCCGTGCCTTCATGAAGTGGGGCGACGAGTATCCCCGGCGACACGATCTGTCCAAACTCATCGTGCTCGGGACCGTGGGCGAACCCATCAACCCCGAAGCTTGGATGTGGTATCACCGGATGATCGGCCACGAGCGGTGCCCGATCGTCGATACCTGGTGGCAGACCGAAACGGGCGGGCACATGATCACGCCCCTCCCGGCCGCGACGCCGACCGTGCCGGGCTCGTGCACGCTCCCGTTCCTCGGAATCGATGCGGCCGTTGTCAGCGAAGACGGCGCCGAACAGCCGCCCAACACCGGCGGGTTACTCGTTATTCGCAGGCCATGGCCCGGAATGCTGCGGGGTATTCATGGCGATCGTCAGCGGTTCATTGATACCTACTTCTCTCGCGTTGAAGGCATGTACTTCGCTGGAGACAGTGCTCGTCGCGATGATCGCGGCTACTTCTGGATTATGGGCCGTATGGACGACGTCATCAATGTATCGGGACACCGGCTCGGCACGATGGAGGTCGAGTCGGCGCTGGTGAGCCATGACTCGGTGGTTGAAGCCGCCGTGGTCGGGATGCCACACGACATCAAGGGAACGGGCATCGCCGCGTTCTGCACGCTTGGCCCCGACTGGAAGGCCGACGATGCCCTGCGGGAGACGCTCCGCTCGCACGTCGCCGAGGAAATCGGGGCCATCGCCAAGCCCGACATGATCCGCTTCACTGATTCGTTGCCCAAGACACGTTCGGGCAAGATCATGCGTCGGCTGCTACGGGATGTGGCGGCTGGCCGCGAAGCGGTGGGTGATATGACAACGCTTGAGGACCTCGGTGTGCTTGCCCGACTACAGGCCGACGACGAGGCCTAGATGCCGATCTGGTCTTACGAGGCACGAAGCGGCGATGGTGAGTTGATCACCGGCCGTGTACAGGCTGCGGGAAGGGAAGTTGTTCTGGCTGACCTGCGTGGTCGCGGGCTCTCACCGGTCCGAGTAGATCAGACGCGGGCGCCGCTCTTCCAGCAGCGTGTCGGAACGACGGCGCTTTCGTCGATGTTTCGTGGGATGTCGGATCTCGTGGCATCCGGTGTGCCGCTGTTGCGGAGCCTTCAGTTGCTCGCGAAGGGTCGCGCTCACCAGAACCTCTCTACCGTGCTCATAGACATCGCCGATCAAGTGGCGGACGGAACGGCGATGGCGGCTGCGATGACTTCTCACCCCAATGCGTTCAGTTCGGTGCATGTCGCGATGGTTCGCGCAGGTGAGCAGGGGGGCTTTCTTGCAGAAGTGCTGGTTGATCTTGCAGACCTGCTTGAGCGGCAAGCCACGCTCCGCTCGCGAGTGATCGGCAACCTCATCTATCCAGCCATCCTCGTGGTGACCGGTGTGGGCGCCGTGGCATATGCGCTCGTGGCCTTCGTGCCGAAGTTCAAGCCATTCTTCGCCCGGATCGAAGTGCCGGCGGCGACGCGGCTGCTTTTGGGACTCTCGGATTTCATCGTGTCGTGGTGGCTGCTGGTCTTGATTGCGACGGTGGTGCTGATCGGTGTCGCGATGACGCTTCGGGGCCGGCCCGGCACGCGGCTTGTCTTGGGCGCGGCGGCGTTGCGAATACCTGTCGTCAATACGCTTGTCCGCGATCTGTCAATGGCTCGCTTCGGCCGTTTGTTCGGAACGCTGCTCGGAAGTGGCGTGGGTGTTCTGCCGGCACTTGGCATTGCGAGGGCTGCCGCCGGACAGCCCCAACTAGAAGATGCCATCAGTGGTGCCGAAGAGGCCATTCGCAGCGGCGAGTCCATGTCAGAGCGGCTTGGATCAACCGGCGTGATGTCTGAAGAGGTGGTCGAGATGATCGCGATCGCCGAGGCCGCCAACGCGCTTCCTCGGGTGATGTTGAAGATCGCCGACGCGGCTGAGCGTCGCGTGGATCGACGTATGGACCTGCTGTTGCGGCTGATGGAGCCTATTCTGCTGCTTGGAGTCGCCGGAATGGTGGTATTCATCTTTGCAGCCCTTGTCTTGCCGATGATGCGAATGAGTTCCGCTATCGGTTGAACGAAGCAGGTAGGATGGTCCTCGGAGGCATACCCCATGAGACGACAGACCCGCACGGCATTCACCCTGATCGAACTATTGATCGTCATCGCCATTCTGCTGGCACTCGGATCGATCGTGGCCGTGAACTTCCTCGGCGCCGCGGACAAGGCCGAGGTCGATGTGCAGCGAGCTCAGTTTGATCAGATCAGCGAGGCCATGAAACGGTTCCGACTCGATCTCAAGCGATACCCTTCTGATGACGAAGGCATCGAAGTGCTGTGGAACAAGGAAGCGTTCGAAGACGAAGAGGAAGCGGCCCGCTGGAATGGCCCCTATCTTGAGCAGCCTGTAACGAGCGATCGATGGGGGGCTGAGTTGCTGTATACCTATCCCGGCGAGATTGTTGGTGAATCCACCTACGATCTCGTATCGGTCGGCCCCGACGGCGAAGAGGGGACCGATGACGACATCACCAATCACGACCGCCGAAAGACCGCCGATGGCGAGTTTGAGCAAGACGAGTCGTTTACGGGTGAGAGCGAGTCGCTCGGCGGATGATCCGGCCGCTCCAGTGCCTCCGGAGGGGCATGACGTTGCTGGAGTTGATGATCGTGCTGATCCTACTCGCCGCGATCGGAGCGTTGGCCTTGCCAGCCGCGACGTCCGTACTGGACCGAGCGGCGTTCGACTCGGATGTTCAGCGACTTCGCGCAGCACTCGTCGAGTGCCGCGTGATTGCGCAGCGAACAGGCGCATCGCTTGAGATTACATTGGAGCCCGGCCGACTGGCCGCTCGGCCGTGGCCCCACGAAGAAGACGAGGCTACGGACCCGATCCTGACAGTTCAGTTGATGACAACCAAAGGCCCTGATGGCGAGGATCTTGAGGAACCCATCGTGCTCGCAGTCGCCCTGTCGGATGGGACATTCATCAGCAACGGCCCCATCGGTATGGAAGACGGACACGGACGATCGACGCAATTGCTGCTTGACCCATTGAGCGGCGCCGTGATCGAGGTGATGCCATGATCATGCGGCGAGGCGCGATGCTGCTGGAAGTACTGGTGTCGCTGGCCATCGTGGTCGGCGTCTCCGCGTTTGCTCTCCAAGCTGTGGGTGGCTCTGAACAGGCCATCGATCGGGCTGACCGTCGGCGGCGCTGCATGGATGTGGCAGCCTCGGTGGCGGGCATGCTCGACGCGGGGCTGATCGGAGTGGGTGATCTTCGCAGTCGGCAGGTGCCCGAGGTCGACGGTATGCCGCTGGACGAAGGGGCCACGGCCCCGCTGGAGTTGGAGGCGACAACGGAGCGGACGCAGTGGGGCGGCATCGTGTTGTTGACGCTGATCGTCTCGGAGGGCGAGGATGCGATTGAGCCGGTCCAGGCCACGCTTCGACAACTCGTTCTGCTGCGGGAGCACCGCGCCGAGGAGTTGAAGGAGGATGATCTGCTGGAGGGGCTGGAGTGATCCGCCGTGGCTTCACACTGCTTGAGGTGCTGCTGGCGCTGGGAATCTTGGTGGCCCTGCTGGCCGTGATGTCGCGGTTCACATGGTCACTCGGCCAAGGGCAACAGCGGGTCCTTGATCGGCTCGACCGACAAGCAGCCATCGACGCCGTCATCGATCGGATGGCGATTGCGCTCGATACCGGCGCGGCCTCGGTGGCTGGCGAGGCGGGCTTCAGCGGGGACGAAACAACAGTGCATTTGTTCGCTTCGCAGGATCGCCCGGCGGACAGCCTCGAGGCAGCGCTCGGATCGCGGCGGAGTCTTGACATTCGGTTTGATCAAGAGCAACACACCGTTCGAATCGGTGGTGGCGAACCGCTGCCGATCGGCGATCTCCGCTTTCGCTTTCACGACGGGCAGCAGTGGCAGGACTCGTTTGACTCACTTGATGCAGGGGCGCTGCCGGCGGCTGTCTTGCTGGAGGCCTGGCTTCAGGACAGCCTGATAGATCCATCCGAGGCTGATTTGCCCCCCGATCGCCGCCGCGTACTGACAGTTGCGGGCATCTGGAGGCAGACTCCATGAAGAAGCGGCGAGGCATCGTGCTTGCGGCAGTCACGATTGTGACGGCGGCATCACTTTGGACAACGGTGGCCCTTCTTGCGATCGCTGGCGTGGAGACTGCTGGTATCGACGGCGGTTCCGAGGCGATTCAAGAGGATGCGGCGGTACATTCGGCCGTACTCGTCTTTGCGACTGAGTTGTTTGAACAACGGGACGACATGCGAGTTGGGAAGGCTCCCAACCTCGATGATCAAATCGTGCTGTGGGAATCAGGCCGCCACGCAACGGTTGCGAGGCTGCTGCCGGTTGAAGGCGAGCGAGTGTTGGTCGCCGAGGCGGGGCGGCTTGATCTCAATCTTGCGTCTGTCGAACAACTCGATCAAGTACTTGGTCGATCCGAAGCCGTTGTCTCCAAGCGAAACGCGCACCGAATCGATGATGTGCGGGATGTACTCATGCAGTTCGATCAGGGGCCGATCGAAGCAACCGATTCGGGCGGCATCTGCCAGCGGTTGACCGTGCATGCACATGAGCCGAATGTGCAGCAGAGCGGTGACCTTCGAATCAATCTTGATGTGCCATGGTCCGAAGAGTTGGCGGAGCGTATTCGATCGCGATTTAATGACGTGATTACCGAGGCGTTGGAGAAGATTCTTGCCGAGAATCCAGTTGAGTCGGATGCAGATCTTATGCGGCTCATCCTGTCCTTTGACATGCCCCCCAAGGACTGGGCTGATGCGATCGATGCATTCTCGATGGAGCCGGTTCGATATCGTCGTGGTCGCATCGACATCAACGCTGCTTCGGCCGAGGTGCTTGCGAGCCTTCCCGGCGTCACGGCCGATCAAGCCGCTGCAATCGTTCAGCGGCGTGATGGTCTGGATGATGAACTCCTGGCAACGCCGGCATGGCCCTTTATCGAGGACATACTTCCCACAGAGATCGCGGTTGATTTTCTGGATCGCGCGACGGTTGGATCGTGGACTTGGCGTCTTCGTCTTGCGTGTGGGGAGGTTCCCGGCGATGCGCTCGACACTGTCCTGCAGGACGCCCGAGTGGTTGATGTCATCGTCGATGTTGCGGGCGAGCAGCCTAGAATTGCCATGATGCGCGACATCACGATGCGGCGACAGGCATGTGCCTGGCCGGGGCGTGGAGATCAGCTTCCGGTGGCGGAGGGAGAAATAGTTGAGCCGGCTCCAGGCGAGGTCCTGAATGCCGAGCCAGCCCCGGGCGAGGCCGTGGGTGTCGAGTCACCCGAACCAGCGGATCCGAATATCGCCTCGGAAGCGGATACTGTCGAGTCGATTGAACCGGATGACCAGCGTCTTGGTCGATGGCGCCCCTGAACCGGGTAGGATCAAACTGAGATGAGCCGCTATCGAATCGCGATTGAACTTGGGCCGCGGCATCTGCGTGGTGTGGCGGTCACATTTGTTGGAAGTGGATTGCGTGTCGAATCCACGATCGTCGCTGAGCGGCCCGATATGGAATCGGAGATCGTCGCGGATTGGATCCGCGGCCTTCTGGACGCGGCGGGCATGCCGACAGGTAAGTGCCTGCTGGCCGTCTCCCGGGACGATGTCGTTATCAAGAGGCTCCTTCTTGAGACGCCGTCGAAGGGCGAACTTCCGGCGATGGTCGATCTTGCGATGCGGGATGAACTGCATCTTGAAGGTGGCGCTGCCGTCATCGACTTCCTGCCGGACACTGTGGCAGTCGCCGATTCAAATCTCCTTGCTGCAGCCTTGCCGGAGTCATCTCTGGATCGTGGACGCTACCGCATGGCGGCAGCCAAACGCCCCGTCGGTCGCATGTCGCTTCGGCTCCTCGGCGTGGCGAGTTTGATTGCTGATCCGCACGGAGGATGCATTGCTTGTGTTGATGTCAGCGGGGATGGTGCCGAATTCATACTGTTGGAAGGCCTCGATGTGCGCATTGCCCGCGCCGCAGCACTTCCCACGGGGGCCGCTGACGAGGTTGCCGAGGCTGCCATTCGAGAGGCCCGGCGGACATGGACGAGTTGGCAGGTCGAAGCCGCTGCTGCCACGATCGATCAGGTTGTCCTCATCGGCGATGTGGAAATCACGGAGCCGATGTTGGAGGCAATGGAGGAGATCACCACTTCACCGGTGATCGTGCTGTCGACACATCCACGGATCGAGCAGGCTGGACACGATGTGAGCCGCCTTTGGTCACTGCTGGGATTGCTGCTTGCCGACCACATGGGCAAGCCGCTGATCGATTTCAGTTCACCGCGAAAGCCAACTCACCGCTTTGAGCGGCATCGGCAGCTTGGATTGGCGGCAGCAGGGGTATTGCTGGTGCTTTTTGGCCTCATCTGGACCTGGGGCAGCACCCGCGTACAGTCCATGCAGCGACAACTGGACGCGATCAATACACAGCGGGCCAAACTGGAACCGAAGTGGCTGCGATATCACCGTGACCGCTACCGATTGGCCCATTTGGACCTCTGGACTTCGGTGCAGCCGGACTGGGTTGATCACCTCGCCATCGCGGTCGATCGGCTCCAGCCCAGTGGGGCACTGGTACTGGACGAAGTGGCAGCGGCACTGGACTACAAGGGCGTCGATGCCCCCAAGAAGGGCGGTGTCGACGAGTGGGCAGTTCAGGTCACAGCGCGTCTCGTGCTGGAGGCCGAGGCGGAGAGCCGGGAGGTTGGCGAGGCCTTCCGCCAACACTGGGTCGAAGATGAGGCGTGGAATGTCGCAACCACAGGAGCTGATACCGAGGACGGCAAGCGGCTTCCATTTGGTGTCACCATTCGTTTGCACTCACCCGACGAATCCGAAGCGGCCACTGCTGAACCAGAGGGTGCGCCGTGAATCCCCAGACGCGCTTCAAATTGATCGTTGGTGCCGGTGGCGCGGTGTTGTTGATTCTGATCATCTGGTCCGTTCAGGCGTGGGTGATGTCGCCGCAAGCCTCCATGGCCGGACGCATCGATGCTGCGAGAGAGACACTGGATCGGCGCCGCGCCGATCTTCGAGGTCGTGACAGGTTGCAGGAACAACTGAAGGCATATGTTGATCGCACGTTGGGTGGATCACAAGAGGAAGTCGATCACGCGCTTCGCGCGGCGCTCTCGACACTCGGTGAAACCTCGGGCCTGTCCGACGTGGCGGTCGATACCTCGGCCATGAAGGAGATCGCATCACCCGGTCGTCGCGATTTCAAGGGTGCCGCAGGCAAGCCGCTGCGTGAGGAAGTCGATTTCATCGAAGCTCCTGCGACCTTCCGCGCCACCGGTACTTGGCCGCAGTTCAACACCATGCTCCACGCGCTTGCTGCCGAGCCATGGATCAGGCAAGTTGAGGGACTCCGTGTCATCGGCAAGGGCGAAGGCGAGACCGTGGAAGTGAGCATCAAGGTTCGTACGTTGTTCATGCCGAACCGTTCGCCGGAGGACTCGCCGGACAAACTCACCGTTCAGTGGCCACCGGCACTCGGCGGCGCAAGCCCGTTCATGTTGCCTCCTCCGCCCGAGCAGCCCGCGGCCGTGGTCGCCACACCATCACAACCAGTGCCGCCCGGTTGGGAGCGGTGGCGAGTGACCTTCGTGGGCCGGATCGAGGGGGTGGATGAAGTGCATCTGCGAGCCGGTAGCGGCGGGCGTCGCCTGCTTCATGTCGGACAGGAGCTTGAGGGGTGCGTTTATCTGGGGAACCGTCCGGATGGAGATGGGTTTGACGAGGCGATCTTCAGGCGAGACGAAAAAGAGTGGATCGTGGCCCCCGGAGGCTCGTTTGCTGACCGCCGGGCTCTCGCAGAGTAGACTGCGGCGAGAACTACAGCGTTACGACGCGACAACCGAACGCCGGTCAGGAGGACAGGCATGATGAGGCTGACAGGATGTGCTGCCTGCGCATGGATGACATGTGCCGTATGGGTTTGGGTTGGTTCTGCGCAAGGGATGGAAACGGTCGTCTCACAGCCTGAGACTTCCATTCGTCTTGCCTTCCGGGGCGCCACCATTGGTGACATTCTCGACTCGCTCAATCGCATGAGCGGTTTGCCGGTTGTGCTTGATGCCGAAGTTCCGGCCGGTACGATCGATTTTGTATCACCAGAAGATCATGATCTTGAATCAGCGTTACGGGTTCTCAACACTGTATTGCAATCCCGCGATGTCACGATCCGCGTCATCGACGGCATGTTGCATCTTGAGAAACTCAGCGACATGCAGCGGCAGGATCTACCGACCTTTGTTGGAACACTTCCTGCTGAAGTGACACCCGACACACTCGTGACCGTTGTGCGGCCACTCGACAGCGCGATGGCCGAACCAGTGGCCAAGCAACTCTCGCAGATGGTCGGCGAATATGGCGCTGTTGTCGCGATGGTTGGACAGAACGCCATCGTCATCACCGAGACCGCCTCGAACGCGCGGCGACTGCTCGACATACTCAACGCGCTCGATCAACAAGATCCCGACGGCGTAGTCGAGGTCTTTTCTGTGAAGAACGTCGCCGCCTCATCTCTGATCAAACCGCTGATGCAACTGATGACCATCAAGGTCGAGAAGTACATGCCAGGCAAGAAGGGCAAGTTGCAGAAGGTCGAAGAAACATCGATGGAAGGTTTGACCTTTGCAGCCGACGATCACGCCAGCCTCATCATCGCGAAGGGCTCGAAGAGTTCGCTGACGAAACTCGGCGAAGTCATTCGTATGCTCGATGTGCCGGGTGGCACCGGTGGTGCGAGAACGGTTCGAACCATCCCACTCGCGGTGGTCTCACCGTCCGAAGCGGTCAAGCGCCTCACCGCCGTCGTGGAAGCCATGCCGGAGGAGGCGAGGCCACAGATGCTCGCCCTGCCCGAGCGGTCCAGCATTGTGTTGACCGGGTCGAGCAGCGAGGTGGACGAACTTGTGGCCGTACTGGCGGCCATCGAGGGCGATCTTCCCAGCAGCGAGGCGGTGGCCATGCAATTGCTTCCCCTCGACTCAGCCGACCCGAAGGCGGTGCAAGCGGCCCTGACGGGCATTCTGAGCGGATCCCAGCGGGCGAGGGTGAAGATTGGTCTCGCCCCAGACGGCCAGTCGTTGCTCTTCAGTGGTCCGTCCTCGGACGTACAGGCAGTCTCTCGAATGGCCGAGGCACTCGATCTCGGCGGCGCCGATGTGCCGGCAATTCGTACGCTTCGGATTCGCCCCGAGTCACTCGGGGAGGTCATGCAGGCCTACGCCACACTCGCGCAGACGCATACGCTGCCGGAGCAGGTGGAGATGTCTGTGGACGCCGAAGTCGGGTCCGTTCGTCTCGTCGGCGAACCGGCCGATGTCTCGGCCATGGCATCATTGCTCCAGTCGTTGACAGAAACCATCATCGAGGTCCGCGAGACACGTCAGTTCGTGTTGAACCACGTGCGGCCATCGCGGGTCGGCCGAGCAGTTGCCGAGTCGGCCCGATCGCTGCTGTCCCCCTCGAACGGAACCCCATGGACCTCTGTTGATGTGAAAGACATCGACGCGCTTGATGTACTTCTTGTGACAGCCGCGCCTGGTGAGATGGATGCCATCTCCTCGATCATCGACTCGCTTGATCGCGCGACGCCCGCCGACTCTGTCGTTCGCGTCATTCCACTTCGCGGGGCGCCGACAACGATCATCGACCAAGCGGATGCGGCTTTTACGGAGATGGGTGGCGGGGGATTCGGACCGCCGCGCCCACGGGTTGAACTCGATGGCAGTGGAGATCGACTTGTTCTGTCCGGAGACAGAGAGGCTGTATCGCTGTATGAGCAGGCTCTGCGTCGATACCTTGAACTGGCGGGTCCTCCACGATCGACTCGCGTGACAACGCTGCGATTTGCGCAGCCACAGGAGATGGCGACGCTTTTGAGCGACCTGACCGAGTCACGCGGCATGCTGCTTGCTGACGGAAGCATGCTTCCATCGATAGAGGCTTTTGAAGAAGTCGATGGAATCCTCGTGACAGGAACCGACCGCCAGCATCAGGCCATCCGCAATCTGCTTCAAACACTCGATACGGAACATCAGGGCGATGCCGATGTACAGGTGATTCAGATGAAGGGGACGAACGCGTCGGCTGTAGCGATGGCAGTGCAGAGTGCCTTGGCAGCACGCGCCATGTTCCGACCGGGCCGCACGGTGGCATCACTGGCGGCTGCGCCATCAGAGACGGCGATACTCGTCACCGGAACACCTGATCAAATCGCCGATGTCGAGACCATCATCAACGCGCTCGACACCGGTATGGCGCCGGACGACGTGCAGGTCCGAACCGTCTACCTGAAACTCGCCCGCGCAGAGCAGGTGGCGCCAATGATGACGGAGCTGCTTGGACAGCAGCAACTCAGCGAGGCGGAGCGGGCCCACAGGCTGCGGTACAGGTTGCCGATGCCCGACGAGACGGCAGGTGTGCGGGTCGCCGCCGATGAGCGATTGAATGCGATCATTGTTGCAGGGCGTGGTCCAGAACTCGCCGCGGCGGCCGAGATGGCCAAGCAATTGGATATGGTGGCGGGCGAAGCGACAGCCTCCGGCGTGCGAGGGGTGCAGGTCCTGCCGGTCCGGAATGCGGATCCCGCGGAACTCGCAGCGAGCATTGAAGCGATCTTTGCCGGGACCGATGGCGACCGCGCGCCGGTTGTTCGGGTTGATCGGGCCAGCGGAACGCTGCTCATTCGAGCAAACGCCGAGCAGATGAAGACCATCGATGACCTCGTTCGGACGGTTGATGCCGCAGCGATCACCAGCAGTCGCCGGATGCAGATGGTTCCGATCGACCCGGCGCATGGGTCCGCAGCCGAAATCGCCGATGCCCTGCGGCGGTTGCTTGAGCGGAATGGCAGCCCGGCAGTCGAGATCATCAACATCGATGATCTGCTTGGCGAACCCGCGCCGAAGCAGACCGGAAGCGTATGGCCCATCTCACCGAGGCTTTTTCTCGCGATGAGCGCCTTCGGTGCAGCGGAATCCGGTCCGGCCGTTTCCATCGCCGTCGATCCGAACACCAACAGCCTAGTGCTGATAGGCAGCGACCGAGCCGTGACGCGGGTTCGCAGCCTGCTCGATCAAGTGCTCACGCAGATACCCAAGGCGCCAGGACGACTTCGCCGCATCGAGCTCGGTGATCGAGCAGATGCCACGCGTCTCTCGCGGCTGCTCACGCAATCCTTGCGGCAAGTCACGCCGCCTGCCGGACGAATGGGAGATCTGTCCAGACGCGTTTCAGTGATGGCCGATCCGGATACGAACGCCCTGCTCGTGACGGCAACCGATTCGGACTTCGAAACAGTGGCAGCACTCATCAAGGCCGTTGCAGCACCGACCGATGACCGGGCTGCCGTCATCAAGGTGTACCCGCTTGCAAGCGGCGGCGCCGATCGTGCTGCGAGGCATCTGAGTGGGTTGCTGCAAGGCACCTCCCGATCGTTGCAGGCCGGCCGGCTTCGCAATCTCGCCGTGACGCTGATGGGCGGCGAGGATGAAGTCGAGGCGACTTTCCGTCCGGACCGTGTGCAGGTCAGCGCCGATCCGCGGAGTGGCTCGCTGGTCGTCATGGCACCTCCGGAGGCGATTCCCTTCCTCGATCGATACGTCGAACTGATGGATCAGTCTCCCGTGGCGACAACTGCGACGCTGCAGATCTTTCCGCTCGAGCACGCCAATGCAGGACAACTGGCGCCCACACTTCGTCAGGTCCTGCGGGCTCGATTCCAGGCGCTGGCACAAAGCGGTGTTACGCAGTTGCTGCCAGAGGTGACGTCGGATACAAGAACCAACGCGTTGCTCGTGACAGCGGATGCTGCTCAACTCAATGAGATTGGCACGCTGTTGAAGGATCTCGACGAGCCGATCGGCGAGTCGCTGCCGCCGCTGCGGACGATTGCGCTGACGCGGGCGAGGCCATCACAGGCTGCGCGGCTGCTCAACAAAGCGGTTGTGGATGGTCGGGGCGTCAAAGCCAGTACCACGACCATTCTGGCTGACGATGCATCGGGCCTGTTGCTGGTTCGCGCCGATGATGAGACATCCCGCGAAATCGACGCCATTCTTGCGGAGATCGACCGCGATGCGACGGAGGAGTACGAGGTTCGAACGATCTCGCTCAAGCGAGCGGATGCGTCCGCTGTAGCAGCAGCCCTGCAGAAGTTGTATGACGATCGTGCGAGGATCGCTGGTGGTGGCGGCCGCCGGGTGACGGTCATTGGCGACGCTGCGGCAAGAGTGCTGCTTGTTGCTGCCGGAGATGCTGACTATGCCGCGCTACAGGATCTGGTGAAGCAGATCGACTCACCAGCATCCGGAAAACATTTCGAAATACGGCTCTTCCCACTTGAGCACGCCAATGCCCGTGACATCGTCGATGATGTATCGAACATGGTGTGGGAGTTGACCTACGGCGACATCTGGATGTTTGACCGTAGCAGCCGTACGGCTCCGAAAGACAAAACAGTGGTCATGCACGACGAGCGACTCAATGCGCTGGTGGTAACGGGATATGGCGACACTTTCGACGCCGTAGAGCAGGTCATTGCCATACTCGACCAACCCGAGTCTGAAGGGTATGCGCGGACCATCAAAGTATTTCGAATTGGAAGCGCGCCAGTAGACATGGTCCGTGATGTGGTCAATGACTTGTACGTCACGCAGCGAAGGTGGTGGGAAGCGCCCGGGCAGCATGAGTTCAAAATTCGACTCGATGCGGCCCGCAGGTTGTTGGTGGTGTCTGGAACGGCCGAGGAGCACGCCAAGGTCAAGGATCTCCTTGCCATGCTGGAGCAATCCGGCGAAGGAGAGTCCATTGTCCGTACATTCGCTTTGGAGAACGCCCGAGCGAGCGAGGCGGTGGAAGTGCTGCGAGGTACGCTTGATCTTGACAATCGTGGAAAGACCAGCGGGCTGATCATGCAGGACCCAGAGGGGGGCGAGCCGGTCGCAGTTTCAGCGAGAATCGTGGCGGACACTCGGGCCAATGCGCTCGTTGTGACGGCGCCGCAGCGTTCCATTCAGGTGCTCGCATCGCTGATTGCTGATATCGACGCCTTGTCACCACCGGGTGAGCAGAGTGTGTTCATCATTGAATTGGCGAACATTCCGCCGGAAGAAGCCCAGCGAGTCGTGCAGGCGATGAAGTTGGACAAAGAGACCAATGACAACTCGATTGCCAGCGTGCTCTCCGAGCCGATGACCATCACGCCGCTGGAAGGTCGCAACGCCGTCATGGTGCTTGCAAGCCCGGGCGATCACGACACGATCACGTCGATCTTCAAATCGATTGACACGCCTCCGGGCGAGCCTGAGGCGCACATGCGGATGATCGATTTACAGAACGCCGAGGCAAGCGCCGTGGCCGGTGTTTTGGGTGAGATGCTCAATCCGGCGAATCAGCAGAACGGCTCACCGCTTGCCAAGGCGGTACAGGAGCAGGTGCGGCGTTTGTCGATGCTCGGCGAGGGTGTGCACGATCCGGACATCAATCTGGACCTCACGCAGCCGATTCGCGTGATTGCGCACGAGTCACAGAATGCGATTCTCGTCAGTTCGACGCCCCCCAACGTCGCGGCCATCGCGGCGATCGTTGGAATGCTCGACGAATTGCCGCTGACGGATGCCGTCACCGTTCGAATCATGCCGCTGGAGAACATAGCGGCGGATGAGTTTTCTCGCATCGTGCATGAACTCTTCTCGCAAGGCAAGCGACTTGGTATTCGTCCAGGCTCCGGCATACGGGGCGTACCGGCCGGCATCATCGGCCGCGCCTTGCTTGGTGATGTGGCGATGACCGTGGACGAGCGGACCAATACGGTCATCGTCGCCGGCACAGATGATGCGGTGGCAACAGTGGAGGTACTCGTAGAGCGGCTTGATTCGCAGGTTTCAAGCGGCTGGTTGGATACTCAACTGGTCATGTTGGAGTTCGCCGATGCAGAGGAACTCGCAGATCTCCTGCAGCAGGTGCTTATCGAAGGCGCCGATGACTTTCCCGGAGCCGCGTCCATGCAGAAGCAGGCTGGACGGCTGCGGATGCTCGGCCGCGATGGCATGCATGTCGTCGAATCCGATGTGTTCCGCCCGATGCACGAGTTGACCATCGTGCCACACGAAACGCTCAACGCATTGTTGATCGTTGGATCGCAGGAGAACCTCGATCTCGCAGTTGAAATGGTTCGAACACTTGACATTGAAGAGGCTTCGCCGAGTGCCACCGTTCGTTTCTTCCCGCTCGAACATGCTTCGGCTGCCCATGTGGCGACAACCGTGACGCGGCTCTTTGACCAGCAGGTGGCTTCCGGCGTACTGGACCGCGAGGATCGCATCTCGGCGCAGCCGGACGAGCGGACCAATACGCTCATCGTGACGACAAGCAACCGCAGCTTTGCCATGCTCGACGAGATTCTCGCCACGCTCGACTCGCCGCTCTCGGTGGACTTTCAGGAGATCCATCTTCTTCCTCTTGAGCATGCAACCGCCTCTCGGATGGCTGCCATCGTGCAGCGGATGATGGATGCCAGGCTCGATCGACTTCGCAGCGTCGAGCCCGAGACTGCCGACCTGCAGCGTGTCACGGTGATGACCGATGAGCGAACCAACTCGCTGATCATCGCCGCAGGCCAGGATGCATACGAGGTCGTGCAGCAACTCGTTTCCGAACTTGATGGATCCGAACTCGTGCAGCGAGGTCTGGTCGAAGTAATACCTGCCGATCGAACGAATGCTTCTCGCGTTGCGCAGACAATCAATGCGGTCATGCAGCGACGGTATGCAGACGTTCCGTCGAACGTGCGGTCAGCGCAGATCCCGCTCGTGATCGTGGACACTCGCAGCAACAGTCTTCTTGTTTCAGCCGGGCCGGATGACCTCGAGGACATCCGCAATCTCGTCGAGAAACTGGCTGCGGCACCGACCGACCCGGCGATCGGCCTGCACCTGCTGCCCGTCAACGGCACCGCACAAGCCGAACGGCTCGCACCACGACTTCAGCAACTCATGCGAGATCGACAGCGGAGCCTCGGCGAGGCTTCTACGCCGACCGACCACGTGTCGATTCAGCCCGACGGGGGGACCAACAGCCTCATCGTGGCGGCGAGTCGCGAGAACCTGGAGGTCATCAAGGGCCTGCTTGTGGTACTTCAGGAAGCCGAGGAGGCAAGGGGGACCGGACGCGAGTTGGAGGTTATCTCGCTTCAGGTCACCAGTGCGCCGGCCATGGTCGAGATGCTCGATGACCTGTACGTCAAGGAGGCCAATCGTCTTCGCGGCAATGGCTCCATTCGCGTGACAGCCGACGACCGGCTCAATGCTGTGCTGGTCAGCGCTTCAGCCCACGACATCGCTGAGATCAAGAAACTGGTCGGCCGACTTGACGGGACATCGCCCTCGTCGGTTGTCGAGATTCAACACGTTCCGCTGGCCAGCGCCAATGCGATCGAGACTGTTCGGCTCATTGAGGATGTGCTTTCTGGTCGCAGCCTCGGCGGCCGCCGCCGGAGCGATCGCGCCACGGTGCTGCGATACGTGCGGCAGGCTGAGGGCGACGAAGATGGAAGCGAGATGGAAGTCAGCACGGCCCTTCGCGAATCCATCAACCTGACACCGGACATTCGTACCAACACGATCATCATCAAGGCGCCAAGCGACTCAATGGGCCTTCTCGTTGACATGATTCGCGATCTCGATGAGTCTTCGGTCGGCTCGAAGAACGTGCGGATCTTCAAACTCGAGAACGCAGATGCCACGGCCATGGCGGCCCTGTTGAAGGATCTCTTTCGACTTGATGAGGGAAAGGATCTGCTGGTGCTGAAACCACGGGAGTCGGTCGATCTGGTCGATGCCGGAAGCGGCGGCATGATGGAGGAGCAGATCAATATCTCGGGTACTGAACTGACCGCCGTTCCAGATCCGCGGCAGCAACTCGCGATTACAGTCGATAGCCGAACCAACAGTTTGATCGTTTCCGGCACGCCGGCCTACCTAGATCTCGTGCAATCGGTCATCGACGAACTCGACGCGCTTGACGCGAACGAGCGGGAGACTTTCCTGTATCAACTTCGCAATGCCACTGCGAGCGATGTGGCCGACGTACTCGGCGACTTCGTCGAGACCGAGCAGCAGAAACTCATCGAAACGATCGGTGTCCAGCAACTCGGGTCTGCTGCCCGTCTGCTCGAGCGAGAGATCACGATTCGAGGGGACGACAAGTCGAACTCGGTTCTCGTCAGCGCCAGTCCCCGCTACATGGATCGCATCAAGGGTGTCATCCAAGAGTTGGACGTAGACCCACCGCAAGTACTCATTCAGGTCCTGCTTGCGGAGATAACACTCGACGGGGGTGTCGACTGGGGGGTCGACATGACCAAATCGGGTGGATCCTTCACATTTAACATGGGTGCGAATGGCCTGGCCGCCTTCCCCTCGCATCTGCTGGGCACTCTCCCGTCGATGACGCTGGGAATATCTGACTTTTCTTTCGTACTCAGAGCACTTGAGAACCAAGGGCGACTTCACATTTTGAGCAACCCCTCCATCATGGCCGCCAACAACGAGGCGGCCAACATCAACGTTGGCGAGATCATCTACGTCCCCGTCGGATCGCAAACGTACGAAACTGGCTCGACCAACACTCCGCTTGAGGAAAAGGAGATCGGTGTCATACTGAGTGTCGTGCCGTCCATCAACCCAGATGGGTATGTTCGGATGGTTGTGCGGCCGACTTTTTCAAAGCTTGCGAAGGAAAAGGACGAGCCTATACACGGTGTCGAGACACCACGGATTTATCAGCGGACCGCCGACACGACCGTGACCGTGCGGGACGGGCAGACCATTGTCATTGGTGGACTGATCAGCGAATCCTATGAGTATCGCGAAGACAAGGTGCCGTTGCTTGGCGATATTCCGCTTCTCGGGTTGCTTTTCAAGAGCGAGTTCGAAGAGTTGATTCGAACCGAGTTGGTGATCGTCCTGACGCCGCACGTCATTACCAGCCCTGCCGCCTTTGATCGCATTAGGGAACTCACCAAATCGCAGGTTGAGAATATTTCGCTTCCTTCGGAGCTACTGGATCAAATTGAACAGGGCGAAATCGAGGGCATGGGTCTCTTCAACAAGGACGGCTACAAGTTGCAGCTTCGGGATCTTGAAGAGGAGATTGCGCCCGAGGCCGCCAAGGAATCGGAATCACCGTGACGATTCGGATCTTGGTCGCGGCGATTGCGGTGACATGCATTGGCGGCTGCGAGTCACTGATGGGGCTAATGCAGAAACCGCCGCCCAAGCCCAAGCCCAGTTTTCACCCCAAGCCGAAGACAGTGCCGTTGCGGCGAACGGATCGGGCCGATCAGCTCGTCATCATCGTTGGTGCGAATCCTCGTGATGTGGATGCGGATGGATATCCGGATCTCCTGGATGTAACGGCGATACTCTTCGAGGGGCAAGCGGGGGAACCAGTCTTTGTCGATGGCAGATTTGAATTCGAGCTCGAGCCGCTTGATGACTCCGTCACGCGTCCGTGGCGTGTGTGGCAGATCAGCGAATCGGAATCGACATCGGCAGCCGGGCCGACCCTTTTCGACCTGCCCGGATACGGATTTACCCTTGATCTGCGGGAGAATGGCGGGGATCAGATGCCCCCGATTGCAGCAAATCTGGTCGGCCGATTTTCCCCCGCAAGTGGTGCTGCGACAGTGGATTGTGTTCCAGGGCAGCGGATCGTGCAGCTCGGCGGCAGTGAACGTCGCTGAGCGGTAGGCCGCTGCATCCCAATGCCTTGTGACTTATGATCTTCCGCTTGCCACGCATGTGCCGTGGCAGCATTTGTAAGAGCAGGGAATTGGAGTGCATGAGATGAGAAGCATATTGAGCCGAGGAATCGGCGTTGCAGTAGCGATGACACTTGCCGTAGTTGTGGCGGCGGCGCCCTTTGGGAAGGCTACGATTCCAACGGAGATCAGCCGCATGGTCCCCGCCGATTGTTATCTCCTTGGTTACACGGGTTCAATACAGGACATGCAGCAGGACATGGTCGCCGCAGCTTCGGCCGTAGAGCCGCAGATGGCGATGATGGTCGCCATGGGTGGGCCGGCCACCATGCTGAATATGGTGGTCAAGAAGGAAGGCGGCGGCATGGGCAGCGGCGGCGTCAAGATAGACGGCGCCGCAGCGGTGTTCATGGGGCCGGCTGATCCTGAGACCGGCGAACCATTTCGCGGTGTGATCTTCGAAGTCGCTGACGCCGATGGTCTCGTCAGTGCGCAGCCGACAATGACGCTCATCAGGCTTCCGAATACGAATTGGGTGTGCCTGGCCAACCGAGAATATGCGCTGCCTTCGGCGGCCAGTTCGCTCGGTGACGGCATGCTCGATGCGACGATCTCCGCAAACTTCGATCAGGCCAAGGCCATTGAGGAGTTCAAGGATCAGATCGACGACGTGCTCGCCGCGATGCAGCAGCCGATGCCTGAAGGCGTGCTGCCGCACGAGCAGATGGCCATGATGCAACGCGGTCAGGCCGCCAATGTGGCCAAAATCAAGATGTTCATGGACATGATCAGTGCATGGGATATCGGTATCGACCTCAACGGCGCGGATCTCGATGTACTCATGCGAATGGTGCCGACGGATCCGAGCATGGTGACCAAAGGGACTCCAGAGTTGAAGGACTTGGCCAGACTCGTTCCCGGTGACATGCCGATCGTCGGTGTCATGAACGGCGATGTCCTCTCGATGATGATGGAGATGACCAAGGCTGATTTCGAGGTGATGCCACCCGAGACGCGAGCCAAGATGGAAGCCCTCATGCCCGTGTGGACCTCCTGTCTGAGCAGCCTGAAGACCGGTGTTGCGTGTGGTGTTTCCTTCGGCGAGAAGGGACTGGAGGTCGTTTCGGTGATGGATACGGACGACCCGGAGGTGGCCCTCGCTGCGATTGAGAAAGGGTGGACAGCATTGTGTGCGGCCGATATCGGTGTCAACGCCGAGCCCCTGCAGATTTTCCGTGGCAAGGGTGCCGGGTATCTCGTCACCCTGGACGCCAAGAAGATGATGGCAGCCTTCGGAATGGATTCCATGATGCCGCCCGCAGCGGAGGGACAGCCCGATCCAATGGCTCTGATGCAGGGCATGCTCAACGATTTCATGGGGGATGACGGTATGCCGGTCCGCTATCTCGTCGAGGGCAATCACGTTGTGAGTGTCATGGGCACCGCCCGACTCGTGTCCGCCCGGAAGTTGGTGAACGATGGTGGTGCCGACAATACGCTGTCCGGTCTGCTTGGTGATCCACTTGCATCGCCGCAGTGGGCCGCTGTCGTGGATGTTCGCGAGACCATCAGCGGGGGCCTTGAGTTCGCCCGAGCGATGATGGGCCCGATGGGCGCCATGCTGCCCCCGACTGCGCCTGCTGGTGAGCCCGTGCTCCTGACGATGGTCGGATCGACCGACGGTACGACGTGGGATCAGATTCGCATCCAGACCAACATGAAGGCCTGGTATGCCATGATTCAGGAGTTTGAGAAGGCTTTCAATCCCCCAGCCAAACCAGCCAAACCAGCCAAACCAGTTGCCGAGGCCACTCCAACTGGTGGTGTTTGAATAGCCATGTAGATGGTGACAACCACGCCCCGCAGTTGGAATCGACTGCGGGGCGTCTGGTATGATGACGCATCTGGCCCAATGGGGATTGGTGTAACGGTAGCACGACTGACTCTGAATCAGTTAGTCCAAGTTCAAATCTTGGATCCCCAGTTGTTGGTGGGTCGAGCGTCAACCCGGCCCGGTCTGCTGCGCTTCTATCACCCTGCAATGCTCTCCCAATCATCCCATCCCCCATACGACCACAATGCCATCTCTCTACAAAACAAACCCAAACGCTCAGGTAGGCGTCCTCATGGGCAGCCAATCCGACTGGCCGACGATGCAAAAAACATCGTCCACCCTCACCGATCTGAGTATCCCCCACGAGTGCAACGTCATCTCCGCCCACCGCGCGCCTGCTCGGCTTGAGGACTACTGCCGCACAGCCGAAGACCGCGGCATCAAGGTTCTCATTTGCGCTGCTGGCGGTGCCGCGCACCTTGCTGGTGTCGCTGCGGCGTTGACGCATCTGCCCGTTCTGGGGTGCCCTATGAAGGCATGGTCCACCGATGGTCTTGACTCGATTCTGTCCATGGTCCAAATGCCTCGCGGCATCCCGGTCGGCACGCTCGCGGTCGGATCCGCTGGCGCTACGAACGCAGCACTTCTGGCCGCTTCGATCCTGGCCTTGTCGGACGAAGGCATCCGCGAGCGGTATCTCGCCTTCCGGGCCGCCCAGTCCGAGGCCACCTTCGACCTGCCCGGTGCCCCGGGTCATCCCGACGCATGAGCCTTCCTGAAGGCTTCGAGTTGGCCGACATGGATGCCTTGTCAAATGATCCGGTCGAGGCGATGCAGCGGTGGCTCGACGATGCCACTGAGTTTGCGGGTCGCCCTAATCCAAACGCGGTGGCGCTCGCCACCGTGGACGGCGAGGGCCGACCCACGCTTCGCATGATGCTTCTCAAGGGGCTCGATGAGCGCGGCGCCGTCATCTACACCAACCTGCACAGCCGCAAGGCCACGCAGATTGCCGCCAATCCCAAGGTAGCCCTCCTGATGCACTGGGATGTGCTCGGTCGGCAGATCCGAATTGAAGGATCTGTGACCCCTGTTTCGGACGAGGAGGCCGATACCTACTTCGCCTCTCGCCCTTGGGCCAGCAAGATCGGTGCCGTTGCGAGCGATCAGTCGAGTCCCCTTGAAAGCCGCGAGCAACTTGCCGAGCGGGTGATCGAAACCGCCATGCAGTATCCACTCGGCTCCGATGTCCCCCGGCCACCGCATTGGAGCGGCCTGCGGGTCTCTCTGGACCGAGTGGAACTCTGGCAGGAGGGCGATGACCGTCTCCACGATCGCATCGTGTTCACACCCACAGCAGACGGCACTACTTGGACCAAGCACCGCCTCTGGCCCTGACTCAGTCGCCCCGGGCGATCCGCATGGCCTGCTCGATCAGTGAGGGGGGGAACGACACCGGTGGTTGAACAGTGGCGGAGTCCGCGTCGCGGCGTGGCGGAGGCGGATGGTCTCGGGCGGAGGGCGGCAGTTGCGATGGTTCGATCTGAGGCATCAGGTCGCCGAACTCCTCAGCCTCGACCTCGGTCTTCATGGACTCCAACTCATCACGGTTCAGGCCGAATTGGTCCTCCCACGAGGAATCCAGATCGGGCGGTGGGGCATCCGGGGCATCCGGGGCGTCCGGGGTATCCGGGGCGTCCGGGGTATCCGGGGACTCCATGTGGGTTCGGTTTGCCGCGAGATCGTCGAGGATGGTGCGGAGGAACTGCTCGGAATTCAAGTTCTTGCAGCGGCGGCGCTTGGCCGCCTTTCTGAGGCGATTGTCTGAGGAGACGATCGTCATCTGGCGGGGGGCCGTGGAACGCTCGATGAGGTCCTCGATGATGTCATCCGCCTCTTTGCCCACCCCGGACCAGATGACGTGGATCGCTGAAGGAACCCCTTCAGGACGGTCCTGAATAGGGCCATCGCAGGCCAGCGTGATGTGGGTGCGGCCCCACCGAGTCGCCAGCATGAGGCGGCCGAGGCCGGCAAGACCCAAACCAGCCAATCCTGGGGGGAGGACCCCCTGCACGTGGAGCACATTCCAGGCGTCAACCACGACTCGCATGATTCACACGGTACACGACATCCTTGCCTTGCCAGAAGGGGCCATTTCCGCTCTAATACGCGGCTCGATTATCCCCTGAGGAGCGCCCATACACCCATGGCTATTCGGATCAAATCCAGACACGGCGAGTCCGTCAACCAGATGCTTCGCCGCTTCAAGAAGCTCTGTGAGAAGGAGGGGCTGACGAAGGACGTGAAGCGTAAGCAATACTTTGAGAAGCCCTCCGAGCGACGACGCCGCGCCATGCGAAAAGCGATCGCCCGGGTGATCCGGATGAACGATCCACAACCACAGCCTCGCCCCAGTGGCGGCCGCGGCGGTTCCCGTAACGGCGGTGGCGGCGGCGGTGGTGGCGGCGGTGGTGGTGGCGGCGGCGGCGGCAGCGGTGGAGGCGGTCGCGGGCGCTGAGTTTCCATTCATGATCCTGACATGCGGCGGTTCCTCGGGAGCCGCGCCATTCAAGTACAACACAACTGGACCAGATTTCGATGCGCGATTGGCACTTGTTCTCCTGAGCAGCCTTCGACGCACCGCATGAGGAGTAATACTCGTGAGTACGTTGCTGATTTCCACTGTTGAGACCGAGGGTGTTCAGGCCATTGTCGAGCACGCTTGGGTCTGGTTCATTGCGCCGATTGGCGCACTCCTTGCTTTGTTCGCGGCATTTGTATTCAGCCGCAACGTCATGAGCAAGAGTGAGGGTGAGCCGGAAATGATTCGGATTGCCGAGGCGGTCCGGCAAGGCGCCATGGCCTATCTCAAGCGTCAGTACAAGGTTGTTGTCCTTGTCTTCGTTGTGCTCATCGGTGTTCTTGCGATACTCGGTTTCCTCGGTATTCAGCCCAAGGCCACAGCGATTGGCGTTCCGATTGCGGGCCTCTTCTCTGGACTCTGCGGCTGGTTCGGCATGAAGATGGCAACGAATGCATCGGCCCGAACGACCTTTGCGGCCAAGCAGTCGCTGAACGACGGTTTGACCGTTGCGTTCCGAAGTGGTGCTGTCATGGGGCTCGTTGTTGTCGGCTTCGCCCTACTCGACGTGAGCGCCTGGTTCCTGATCTGGAATGCGGTCTTCCCAGAGCAGTCACTGGAAATAACGACCGCCGTCATGTTGACCTACGGCATGGGTGCCTCGACGCAGGCACTCTTTGCCCGTGTTGGCGGCGGCATCTACACGAAAGCTGCGGACGTCGGTGCCGACCTCGTCGGCAAGGTCGAGGCTGGTATTCCAGAGGACGACCCTCGCAACCCGGCGGCCATTGCCGACAACGTCGGTGACAATGTGGGCGATGTCGCTGGCATGGGCGCTGACCTCTACGAGTCCTACTACGGCTCAATCCTCGCTTCGATGGCGATTGGTGCCACCGCAGCGTTTGCCACCGGACTTGGAAGTGACTGGGCCATGAAACTCGCCGTGGCGCCGATGGCGCTCGCGGGCATTGGCATCGTCTGCTCGCTGCTTGGCGTCTTCGTCGTTCGCGCGAAGGAAGGAGCCTCGTTCAGCCAACTTCTCAAGGGCCTGCACATGGGCGTCTGGTTCGCCTCGGCGCTTGTGACCATCGGTGCTGGCGTACTCTTCTATCTGCTCTTCGGAACCAATGAAACTTTCGCGTGGTGGCAGCCTACCCTCGCGATTGTGACCGGCTTGGCCGCCGGACTGATCATCGCGTTTGCAACGGAGTACTACACCTCCTATGAGCACGCGCCGACGCAGCGGATTAGTGAGCAGACACAAACGGGACACGCGACCGTCATCATCGCGGGCATCGCCGAAGGCATGAAGTCCACTTGGGCGCCGCTTATCGTGATCGTCGTAGCCATTCTGGCGGCCTTCGGCTTCTGTGGAGGCAATTCCAACTTCCTGCTCGGCCTCTACGGCGTTGGAATCGCCGCGGTTGGCATGCTCAGCACACTCGGTATCACGCTCGCAACCGATGCTTATGGGCCGATTGCCGACAATGCAGGTGGCAATGCCGAGATGACTGGCCAGCCCTCCTTCGTGCGTGAGCGAACCGACATGCTTGATTCGCTTGGCAATACCACAGCAGCAACGGGCAAGGGATTCGCGATTGGATCGGCAGCACTGACGGCCATGGCTTTGCTTGCCGCCTATGCCATCGTGGTGAAGAGTTCCGTCGTTGAGAAACTCATGGTCGAAGACGCGTCCATGATTGCGAAGCACGTCGATCATGCAAGCACCACAACATTTGCAAAAAGCAAGGGCTTCGAAGGCTCGGGTGATCACACGCTCTACCTGACATATGAGGGGCACGGCGAGTTCAAGATGGTGGCTGAATCTGGCGATCATGTCGCCGTGGGCGGCGGCCTTCTACTCGCTTCTAATGCGGTTGCCGAGGGCGTTGGGAACCTCTTTGCAGACGGTGGTCCCATCACGGCCAATGCTCGTTGGGACGAGCGAGCCGGTGAATACGATGTATCGACAGGCGACGTCAACTTCAGTCTCGTTCCGGCCGACAAGGCCACGTTGCAGCACATGGCTGCCTTCTATGACATATCCATCATGAATCCCCGCGTTCTTGGCGGGCTTTTCCTCGGCGTCATGCTCGCCTTCGTATTCTGCGCGTTGACGATGAATGCGGTCGGCCGCGCGGCCTACCAGATGATGAACGAGTGCCGCCGGCAGTTCGGATTGATGCGTAAAAAGTTCAAGGCCGATGGGATGTCCGAGGAGGACGTCGCTGATCCGATGAAATGGCCTACTCAGATCAACATCAATGGCAAGGACTATCCGGACTATCAGGAATGCGTGTCGATTTCGACAGCCAGCGCTCAGCGTGAAATGGTGATCCCAGCAGTGCTTGCCATCACGACGCCGATTGTTGTGGGCCTCATCCTTGGCATCGGGGGCGTCATGGGACTGCTCGTGGGAGGCCTGACCAGCGGCTTTGCGCTCGCCATCTTCATGGCGAACGCTGGAGGGGCGTGGGACAACGCCAAGAAGTACATCGAGGCTGGTCATCATGGCGGCAAGGGCTCGGATGCCCACAAGGCATCTGTCACCGGTGATACGGTTGGTGATCCCTTCAAGGACACATCAGGACCGTCCCTCAACATTCTCATCAAGTTGATCGCCATTGTGTCGGTCGTCTTTGCGGGTCTGGTCGTTCACTTCGGCCCGACCGTGCAGGCGGCATTCGGACTCGGCTGAATCGGATGATCGACCGTAGCGGTATCTCCCCACAGACCCCGGAACCCGGTTCCGAGGCTTGTGCACCCGCTACGCGAGGGGACTCGCTTGCCTTTGCCATTGAGGCGGCCCGCACCGCGGTTGACCGGCACTGCACGGACGTTCGACTCTTCGACGTTCGTGGTCGTAGTCAGGTGTGTGATTACGTGCTTGTAGCATCAGGCACCAGTGACCGGCAGGTTCGATCAGTCGGTGCGGAACTCGGAGATCTTGGAGAGTCATTCGGACGGCAAAGGTTCCGAAGCAACGCGGACCCAGCATCGACTTGGGTGGTTGTGGATTTCATCGACATCGTCATGCATCTCTTCGAGCCGTCTCGCAGGGCCTATTACGACCTCGACGAATTGTGGTCCGACGCGGTGGAGATAGACTTCTCCCGCGGTAGCGAGGCATGATCACCTCCGTCAAGATGTGTGTTCTTGGTGTGGCGATGCTCGGTGGGACCGAATCTGATGATCTGGCGGGGCGATGGAGGGGGGCGTGGATGCTCCCCGGAGGGGATTCGCGAGACTTGGTGTTGTCGGTCGAGTCGGTTGGCAAGGGGCGGTTTGTCGGCCGTGTCGTCAGCCTTGCTGGTGGAATACAGCCGCAGCCGTTGCCGAGCCTTTCGATTGCTGGCGATGTCGTGCGTTTCGAACCCGCCGTCGGGGATGGGCGATTGCAGTTTCGTGGGAAGCGTTCTGAGGACGGTCAATCGCTCTCGGGCACCGTAACCGGGGGGGCACTGGCATCTCCAGGTGTTTTTCATCTCGACCACCGCCCGATGGTGCGGACCATGCCGGATCACATCGTCTACGGCGTGGACATTCCGGTTACGGAAGATGATCTGGTGCCCCTGACGGTTCATCTTCGCCGGCGAGATGACGGTTGGCTCGGCGAAGTTGACTTCCCGGAGTCTGGCGTATTGGGATATCCGGTCGATGTTCAGGGAACCAATGGCGTTCTGATGCTCTCGCTCCCCTCACTCGCCGCGGGCGATCCGGTGGCGCTCACAATGCAGCCTGGCGAGCCCATGGTGACCGGATTGTGGGGGAGAGGCCAGCGAGTGCGGGTCGTGGAGTTGCAGCGGGATCGCAGCACACCCACGCGGCGGCCACAGGTTCCAGTCGCGCCCTATTCTTGGCGAGAGCGTTCGGTGCAGGTCGAGTCGACCGGAGAGCCGACACTGAGCGGTGTGCTGGCCATGCCGCTCGGGGCAGGCCCCTTTCCATTGGCGGTACTTCTTGGGGAGGCGGATACGGATCGCAACGGCACGATCGATGAACACCCACTGCTGTTGGTGCTGACCAAGGCGCTGACTGATGCGGGTATCGCCACCCTTCGGCTCGATGACGGCGGGACAGACTTCGTCGCACGCCGCCGCGGGCTGCGAAGGTGGATGGAGTGGGTCGCTGAGCAGCCGGATATCGATGCGCGGTATGTCGCGATGATCGGCCACGGCCAAGGTGGTTCGATCGCAGCGAGGCACGTGGCGGCTTTTGACGAGGGCGTGACAGCCGTTGTGCTGTTGTCATCACCAGGTTTGCCCGGTCGCATCATCGAATCGACTCGGCTTCGGTCATTGCTGGTGCAGTCAGATGTCGATGCGAAAATGATTGACGACGTGATTACAGCGTATGAGGCATATCTTGATTACGCCATCAAGTCGGTTCATGTGGACGCACTTCGGGAGTCGGCAAAGACATGGCTTGATGCGCAGCGTTCTGCCCTCGGACTGTCAGGAACAACATCCGCTCAAGAAGTGCAATCCGCGGTTGATCGAGCGCAAGATTCGACTTGGCGGTTCTGGCTCTCCTACGATCCTCGTGCCACAATGCCTCGCGTGCGTGGTGTTCCCATTTTTGCGATGCAGGGTGATCAAGATGCGACATTCGATGCAGGCGCCAACTTGAAGGCGTTGGTTGACTCGGCCAGTTCGCGAGGAGTGAGCATTGAGCCGCGATTGCTTCCGGGGGTCAACCATCTCCTTCAGCCCGTGGGGGCATCACCGTCACACTCATCCAAGCGTATTCGTATGACCATCGCGCCCTCCACGCTGCGATCGCTGCTTGAGTGGATCAAGCCGCAGTTGATTCGCAACCCCACGACAATACGCACTGGACCTGACACACAATGAGTTTCGGTCTCTCACGCGGTCGTGCGTACGACACGAGTGGGTACGGTATTGAGGCGGATGATCTCCCTGAATCGGACGGGGCGTCGTTGGATCCACGCAGACTGTTTGCCGCAGCGGATCAACCGCTTGAAATTGAGATTGGATCCGGCAAGGGCACGTTTCTGGTTCAGCAGGCCACGATCCAGTCGAATGCCAACTTTCTTGGTATCGAGTGGTCCCGTGAGTTCTACCGGTATGCAGCGGACCGGGCGAGACGGAATCAACTCACCAACGTTCTGCTGCTCCATGACAATGGCAGCGAGTTCATTCGTTTCAAGTGCATCGCCGGTGTCGTGGATGTTCTGCATCTGTATTTCACCGATCCGTGGCCCAAGAAGCGGCACCACAAGCGGCGGTTTGTGCAGGACGACACGATGCAGGCGATACATCGCGTTCTCACAACAGAGGGATGTGTGCACCTTGTGACGGATCATGATGATCTCTGGGCCTGGTATTTGGATCACGCGAACAGGCATGCGCACCTGTTCGATCAGCAGCCGTTTCGACCACCTGGTTCGGCCGATTCCGGCGAAGTTGTGGGGACGAATTTTGAGCGAAAGTATCGACGCGAGGGTCGCCACTTTCATGCAATGACGCTTGTTCGCAAGCCATTTTGTGAGGAGCCAGCCGATGCATCGTGAAGGCACCGATCCGGATAACGTGCAGGCAGACGATGTGCTGTGCGACTTCTGTGGCGATGCTGCCTGGGCAGAGGACATCCCATGTGTCGAGGGGCACCAGGGCAGTTTGATCTGCGGTCGTTGCCTGAGTGCGGCCTATGAATCGATCATCATTGGCAGCGGGGGGACGCCGCAGCCGGCCTGCACGATGTGTCTGGAGCGGCGAGAAGAGCCGATGTGGTCAGGAAAGCGAGACTCTGCGATCTGCCGCCGCTGCATCAAGCAGTCGGCGGGTGTCCTTCACAAGTCCGAGGACTGGGAGTGGAGTAAACCTACGCTTGATTCATGAGCGTCCGTGGTTTCGGCGGCCGATAGGCAACCGGTAGGGTCAGCCGGAATGAGGCGCCGCGTCCAGGTGCCGACACGAGCGAGAGGTCCGCCTGCAACATCTCCGCCAGTTCACGGCAGATGGCCAGCCCCAATCCGGTGCCTGAGTGCTCGCGGGTATGGCTCGCGTCGATTTGCCTGAACTTCTCGAAGATAAGGTCCCGCATGTCCTCGGGAATGCCCGGTCCTGTGTCGGTGACCGAAAGTGCTACTCCGGTCGTCACACCGCCCTCGACGATCCGTTCGGCCGACACGATCACTTCGCCCCCCTTCGGCGTGAACTTGATGGCATTCGAGAGCAGGTTGTACAGCACTTGCTGTACTTTGCCGGGATCGGTTTCGATTGTCGGCAGCGACGCATCAAATTGCGGTACGACGTTGATTGACTTGTATTTGGCCTGTGGCGTCATGATGCCGACGATCCCCTCAACCAGATCGCTGATGCTGGCTGGCTCGATTGCGAGTTCCATTCGTCCAGCCTCGATCTTTGCCATGTTCAACAACTCGTTGATCATCTCAAGCAAAGACCGACCGCTCGTTGTGATGTTCGTAAGAAAGCGGAGGTGCTTTTCCTGCCCCGAGCCAGTGGCCATCAACTCCTCGCGGAGCAGATCAGCGAAGCCGATGATGGAATTCAAGGGGGTGCGGAGTTCGTGGCTGACGTTTGCGAGAAATTCACTTTTGAACCGGGAGGACTCCCACAGGCCGACATTGGCTTCGGCCAGTTCCGACACCTTGAGGTCGAGGTTCTCGTTCATCTGCTCCAGACTTGTTCGGGCCTCGCCGAGGCTGTCGAGCATCTGGTTGAGCCCGATAGACAATTCCTCGAACTCATCACCGGTATTGATGTCCGCCCGAGCATCGATCTGCCCTTCACCAATGCGATCGACTACGCGTCGCAGACGGCGCACTGGAGAAAAGATCAGTCTAAAAAGGATGAACCAGAACACCAAGACCGCCAAGACGCCTGCAGCCAATCCGGTCAGCACGATCACGGCTCGGCTTCGATCGAGTTGGGCCTCACCAAATCGCGTGCTTCGTGATACGACCAGCAAGCCGCGAATGGGATCGGTTACGGTTGGTGCCGAGACGCCAGCACTGAAGTCGGTCAGTTGTGAGTTCCCCAAGGTGCGAAGCCTCGATGCGGTCACTGGCTTGGCGAAGAGAATGAGTTCGTGATCATCCTCCATTCGTGTCGCGGTAAACCACGGCTCTTCAGGGCTGTTTGTGAAGGTTTGCAGTGCCTTGCTCGCAAAGGCACCGGGGTCGGAGTTCGCATCGATGTCATCGACTGGAACCCACGACACACGCATCTCACCCTCCGGCCCTGCTACCTCGAGTTCGGTCTGCCGCAGGTGATGCAGTCCGCCGAGCTTGATCTTCCCCGCGAGCCATGCTTCCGACACCTGTTCTGCGATCTCGATCTGATTTTCGTGGATCAAACTTCGCACACCGACCCACGGCACCAGCAGCGCGCCGACGAGGATCACGACGATGGCGCAGCCGAAGAGGATCAGGCACTTGTTGGCGAGGCTGATGCCGCGAGACATGGATGGAAATCCTACGCGATCATCGCCTGACCAAGGCGGCGATTCGCTCATCGGCATCGGGCACCACATGGCGGACCCTCGCTGCGTCGAAGTCCGCCGGGACCGTGACACCATGCTCAAGCATCGTTCGGATGACGGCCTCTGCAATGAACGATGGTCCAACATCGCCTCCAGGGCACCAGTGGCCGTAGTCTGCCCAGTCCAGCCGCACGAGCGTCTCTCCAGCTCCTCCCAGATCGCATCGAAAATGCCAGCCCCGAGATGATGCGACTTCTTCAATGGCGGTGATGGCGGGGGGTTGGCTCATACGCCGAGACTACCATGGGCGGGAATGGCATTCCTGCTCGAGACAATCCGACTCGGCCTTTCCAATCTTCGGCTGCACGCGCTCCGATCGGTGTTGACGAGTCTTGGCATCATTCTTGGTGTCGCGGCGGTGATCCTGATGGTAGCGATTGGCGAGGGAAACAAGCAGGCAGCGATCAGGGATATCCAGGCGCTTGGAGCGAGAAATATCATCGTTCGCTCGCAACGGCCACCAGAATCCTCTTCCGTTGGAACGGAGCGGCGAAGTTTCGTGGCTCGCTTCGGGTTGGAGGATGCCGACTGGAATCGACTGAAGCAGGCCGTGGCCGATGCTTCTCACATGGTTCCATTGAAGGCCTTTGGTGCTGAGATCTCTCGTGGGTCACGCCGAACGACCAGTCAAGTGTTCGGGACGACACCGGAACTGCTCGATGTGCTCAACCTTCGAGTCGCGGCGGGTGGGCGATATCTGGTTCCCGAGGACCAGGATGGACACAACAGAGTGGCCGTGATCGGTTCTGCTGTGGCAGATCAATTTTTTCCATTGGACAACCCATTAGGCCAATCAATTCGAATCGATGATGGGATTTTTCAGGTCGTTGGCGTGTTGGAGCCAGTCGGGCTCGCGGGTGGCGCTGGCGTTGCCTTGGTGGGGCGGGATTTGAATTTGGATGTTCACATACCACTCTCCACCGGTCGCATGGAGTTCAGCGACACGGTGTACCGTCGGGTCAGCGGGTCATTTTCTGGTGAGGAGACTCGCTATTCCGAGATCTACATTGAAGCCCCGCAGACCGATCGTGTATTGCCGATGTCCGAGCGGGTCCGCCGTGTCATCACCATGGGACACGAGGATGCAGGCGACGTGGCGATGATTGTGCCGTGGGAGTTGCTGGCCAACGTCGAGCGGACGACCTTCGCGATGAACCTGCTGCTCACTGCCATTGCCGCCATCAGCCTGCTCGTTGGCGGCATTGGCATTATGAACATCATGCTCGCCTCAGTTATCGAGCGAACGCGAGAAATCGGGATTCGTCGGGCCATGGGCGCGACCCGCAGGCATGTGATCGCTCAGTTTCTAGTCGAGACCGGAACACTCTCGGCTGCGGGTGGTGTGCTCGGCATCTTGCTCGGAGTTGGCCTTTCGCTTGCGGTCGATCGCATCCTGCCGTGGGTGCTGACGCTCCCCTTTATTCAGCGGTACATCGAGACCGAGATCACCTTCGAAGCCTCTATTACACTGTGGTCGGTTGTGGTGTCATTCACGGTGGCGGCCGCGACGGGCATCATTTTCGGGATCTACCCGGCCATTCTCGCCAGCAGACAGGATCCCATCGAGGCACTTCGTCACGAATGAGGGGCTGCCTCGCGTTTGAGCCGTTCACTCAGCGGCACTTCAACGCGGATCTGGTCGCCCTCAAATCGAAGTGCTCTGGGTGTTCGACCGGGTGGTAGGGGAATACTGAAATCGAACCCAGTCAGTTGCCGGTGGATCCATCGGGGGGCGCGAATCACCAACGACCGTCCATAGGGCTGCATGTGAGCCCAGTTGCCCCCGTTTCGTTTCCAAGCAGCGGGTTCGATGTTGTGGGTCAGGACTTCGATCAATCGGTCTCGACGGGTGGCGAGATCATCAAATCCAAAGTCACCTCCGCCGCCACCGCCGCCACCGCCGCCACCGCCGCCACCACCACCGCCGCCACCACCGATGTTGAGATTGGGTGGGTTGTCGAAATTGGGAACTTCCTGAAGTTGATCCTCGATGGGCAGTACTCGAACCACCTGCATGGAATCGCCACCGAGTACTTCTTTCGTCGAGACCTCGATGGAGCCGTGCCGCACCTGCCAAGTGCAGGGCACCGTTTCTCCGCACAGGCTCAATGCGTCTTGCAACACATTCAGTGCAGGTCGATTTGCCGTGATGAGTGTGACGGTGAGGTTCGGGTCCAGCCCATTGGGTCTGGCATTGGTTTGTTTCAGCAGTCGAATGGGCACACCGCAACTGTCTGCGATCAGACGGACGATCTGTCCGATGGTCTGCTCTTCAATGGCAACGTCGATATCTGTGTAGATGAGTTTGGCAAGCACGGCACCGTCGCGTTGTTTCTGCTCCGGGCTTGATTCACCGGCAACATGATTTGAACCCACGACAACCGCCAGTGCAAAGAGCGTCCATTGGAGTTGTTTCATGGTGTCATTTCCTCACTCTGCGCTGTAACCGGCATCGCCTTCAGTGCTTCATGAAGCATCATGATAGCCATTGCCTGAGCCCAAATCGGCATTCGTTCGTCCCATGGAGATAATCGAACACCTCCTTGCATGGTGCTGGGAGCAGGATAGAACTGAGCCTCGTTCAGATCGACCACGAGCAGATCGAGCAGTTCGAGCGAGCGACACAAGACTTGCGACGCGTCAGCCTGTTCGGCGGCGGGATAGATGTTGCGGTCGCCAGCAGCCGATGCGAGGAATGCGGCCAATGGCAGCATGTCGGCGGTTGGCGTGGTGGTATCCCCAATGGTGGTTGCGATTCTGGTACTGAGCAGATTCCAGAATGGCGTCAGTCTTGGCGGACAGTTGTCGGCGGCTGCAAGTCGGATATCCGCCCATCCCAGCCACGGGAGCATATGCATCAATTGAGAAGGAGGCAGCAGAGTGGTTTCGTTCAGGAATGCCCGGACATGGGGATGCGTGGATCGATGTCCTGCAAGAGCCCACGCCGCGAGCGCCCGATCGGATGGCGTGGCGTTGGCATTATTGAGCAGGCTGGTGGCGCGTTCGAGTAGTTTCTCAGAAGGCGAAACCACACACTCCAATCGCAGTGCGACAGGTAGTTGATCGGCGGATGGTGAGTAGAGAGAACAGTCTTCTGCCCACTGCAGCGATCGTTTGACGATCAAAGGATCGAGATCCGGCGTTTTGGCAGCGGTGAGAAATGCGAGCCGGGCGATTGCCCAGTCACCCGGAGAAGCAATGACGGGTTTCCAGCGGTCTGAGTGAGGCAGATATGTGCCACCGAGTATCGTCGTGTCGTTGCTGTCCGACGTCGTCGGGGTAGTGAAGTGAGTCCCGAGATGGACGACGATGTTCTCAAGTTGACCGAGCATGGCGGTCCGATCACAGATCCACGAAGTGACACTCTCGCCTCGATTGAAGATGTGTGGCATACGCTCACCTGAGCGTTGCACGAGATCAATAGTGCTGAATCTATACAGTGCCGCATGGCCCGTCTGGCGCGCCTCCCGAAGTGCATCCGTACTCAGTTCGGCAACGGCCGCCAGTTCGTGCAGCGTGTCGAGCGTAGCGGCGCTACCGGTCATTCGCATTGCAGAGGGGAATCGCACATGCCAGTGATTGCCCACTCGAAGTGCGATTCCATCAGCTGCGGGGTTGAGATCGTCCGCGATTGCTTCAAGCGTCGCCGCGGTCAAGGGTTCGAATGCTCCGGCAGTTTCTGCTTCCAGCGTCGTTCCTCGCAACCCCTCATCAATCAAGTCGGGCGGCAGTCTGACGAGCATTCCATTTGAGCGTGCTTTGTCAAGCAAGGCCACCGTTGCGTGTCGTACAGGGTCGGCATGTCCAGCGGCTCTTGCGCCCCACGTGCTTGCCAACGGTCGCCCTTGGTGCCGCAGGATCAGTTGAACCGCGGTGGGGGGATCAGTCTGGGCGAAATCGATTTCATGTCCGTCGATATCGCCCCGAACACGCATCCAGACATCGACTGCGGTACCCGGATCGGGCTGTGTGCTGGCCATCGCAGCAGCTGCGATCAGCCCGCACAATCCGCATGCGCCCCCCAAGTACCCGCGTTGAACGCCTCTGGCCATGGCTCATACGCTCCATTTCAGATCCGGTCCTTGCGTTTGGCTGGACCCGGGGCATGGTAAGGGAGGTCGGCCTTGGTGCCGATACTGGATGATGAGAAGATCAGAGGAGGTAGCGCCGTGACGATTGCGACGCTTATGCATTGGACCGCTCAACGCCGCAAAATGGTGGTATTGACGATTCTGACGTTCGTGGCGATGTGCTAGCAGCCTTGCGGGCGGCGGAGCAGGCGATCAGCCGGACAGTTGTCTGATCGCGTTGCAACTCCCTGCCGGGAGAGACAGGGAGCTGCCACAATCTTGCTTGCAGCGATCGATCAGAGTTCGATCTTGTCAGTACCGAGGGCGCCGTGGTCATCCATGCCGCCGCGGGTTGGCGCATCCGGCTCAGGAGTTTGTGATTCGAAGTCCTTGCCTTTCTCATCGGCGGTTTGGGCGGCGTCGCCCCACTGGGCCCGCTTGAGACTGAGGCCGATCTTTCGGTCATCGGTATCCACGCGAAGGATCTTGACATCCACTACCTCGCCGGGTTTCACGATGTCCTGTGGATCGTCCACTTTCTCATCAGAGAGTTCCGAGATGTGCAGGAGGCCCTCGAGCCCTGTCTCCAACTCGACGAAGACGCCGAAGTTGGTGATCTTGGTCACCGTGCCGTGTACGACCATGCCGGGGTGATAGGCGTTCGGGATCGCGGAAACCCACGGATCCTCAGCCAGTTGCTTGACACCGAGGCCGACCCGTTGCTTCTCCTGATCGATCTCCAGTACGACACACTCGACAGGATCACCCTTCTTGTACTTTTCGTTGGCGTGTGAAATCTTTTCGGTCCACGACATGTCGGAGACATGGAGCAGTCCGTCGATGCCCGGTTCGATCTCGATAAAGGCGCCATAGTTCGTGAGGTTGCGAACGGTGCCCTCGACGACTGTGCCCGCCGGATATCGCTCGGCGACGAGTTCCCATGGGTTCAGTTCGGTTTGTTTGATGCCAAGTGAGATTTCCTGCTTGTCGCGATTGATATCGAGCACCACGACCTCGATTTCATCACCAGTGGAGACAACTTCGCTCGGGTGATTGATCCTCCGCGTCCAGGACATTTCCGACACATGGACCAGTCCTTCGATGCCTTCCATCAGTTCGATGAAGGCGCCATAACTGACCAAACTGACCACCTTGCCCGTGATACGGTTGTTGATTGGGAATCGCTCCTCGATATCGTCCCAAGGTGATGGTTCCTTCTGTTTCAATCCCAGCGCGATTTTTTCTTTTTCGCGATCGATGCGGAGTACCTTGACCTCGACTTCATCGCCGGGTTTGCAGATTTCACTGGGGTGATTGACGCGGCCCCAACTCATGTCGGTGATGTGCAGCAGACCGTCGATGCCACCAAGGTCGATGAACGCGCCAAAGTCGGCGATGTTTGTGACGGTACCTTTGACGAGACCGCCTTCTTCGAGATTCGAGAGGATCTTGTCTTTGGCCTCGGACCGCTCGCGTTCCAGCACACGTCGGCGACTGATGACGATGTTGCGGCGATCTTCATCGATCTTGAGGATTTCGGCACGAATGGTTTTGCCGATGAACTCACCGACATCGCCAGGGCGTCTGACGTCAATTTGCGATGCAGGAAGGAAGACGGGGACGCCAATATCGACCAGTAGGCCGCCCTTGATCTTTCGCATGCCCTTGCCTTCAACCAGATCACCTTCGTTCTTGGTCTCAAGCACACGCTCCCATCCGCGGATGCGGTCGGCCTTGCGTTTGGATAGTTTGATGACGCCCGTGCCGTCATCGAACTCCTCAAGCAGCACCTCGATGACATCCCCGGGTTGCAGACCTTCCCAGTCATCGAATTCACTCTTGTGAACGAGCCCCTCGGACTTGAGGCCCACGTCGATCACTGCTTCGTCACCGGCGCGGCCGGCAACAGTGCCCTTGAGGATCCGACCACGCGAAACCTGTTGGATCTCTCCGGCGAGCATTGATTCAAGGATTTCGTCGGTGACCTGTTCCCCGGCGGGAGTAAGAAGAAGCGCATCAATCTCGGCGTCATCCACACCGAGATCGGCAATGAGATTAAAATCAACCATGGCGAATATGGGGCGGCGTCAGGGCGAGGGGTGCGGGCCGCGTCCGCATGCTGAAACAGTCGTCGTTGGAAGTGGCCCAGATGCGACATGCACCCGTATCAACCCATCCGCTCCGACGGCCCTGAGTATCGAATTGAGCAGTATATCGTGACTCCGCTGGAGTTGGGGGGTCCCAATTGCAGCTGTGCCTGCCGAAGGCGGAAACGGGTGGGCAGTCGAGAAATCAGTCGTGCTTTGGCCGATTGCTTGCTAGACTCGGGATGCATCGAGGCGAGACCCCTTGAATGCACGTGCTCGCGGGCACACTTGCTCGTTCCTGTCGAATCCCCAGGGATCGACTGAACCGTGTCGAAGGCCAAGCCTCCACCGAGGGGACGGCCGGGAACGATGGTCATCGAACCCACCTGGTATTTGGGTTCGAGCAAGTCCCAGTGCGAGCGTGGTCGCCTGCCGGCCAGCGTCTGTTTGAGGGGTCAGCCTCGGTACAGATCCACCATGTCTTCGAGGCTGGCGGGAATAACCCGTACTCCAGCGACGCTCCCCATGAAATTGACATCACCCTGCCATCGCGGCACAAGGTGGGCGTGCAGGTGGCCGGGGAGGCCAGCCCCGCTTGCGGCACCTTCATTGATGCCCATGTTGATGCCCTGCGGGTCCAACTTCTGCTGCATGAGTTCCCACGCGTGCTCGACAAGATTCCAGAATGCCACCCGTTGCGCGGGTGAGTACTCAAGCAGCCGCGGCCGGGCTTCGCCGAGCGCCACCAGCAGGTGGCCGCTGGCATAGGGGTGTCGGTTGAGCATGATCAGCCCATGCTCGTCGCGGTGGAGGACATGGTTGTTCAGATCCTTCGATGGCGACTGCCAACAGTGCCAGAGGAAGTCCTGCAGGCTACCGCCCTCCATCCTCGCATCCTGCTCCAATTCCTGCAGGTACTGCAGTCGCCAGGGGGCCCAGAGCGCGTCGTGCATGTCGCATCACCTTTCCCGCCAGTGAATGGGTACGCTTCTCGCTCCCATTGTGACCTCTCTTCATCGCAGGTGGAACCATGAGTCTGGCATCAGTATCCAGCGCGACGGTGCAATTCGGCAACCGGATCATTCTGGATGGTGTCGACTTGGCCATTCAAGAGGGCAGCCGTATTGGGCTGCTTGGTCGGAATGGGACCGGCAAGACGACGCTTCTGCGGCTCTTTGCAGGCACCATGCAGCCCGACGCGGGCTCGATCGTGATTCAGCGTGGGCTTCGGGTGGGTCTGCTCGATCAGCATCCGAAGTTCCCGAGCGGCGTGACGGCTCGTGAGGTGGCCCAAAACGCCTTTGTGAGGCTTGATGGTATTCAAATGGAACTTGACGGCATATTCGAGGCCATGGCGGTGGCCGATGGAGAGAATCTGGACCGGCTGCTCCGCCGCCAGTCGGAGTTGCAGGCCATGTTTGAAGCCGAGGGAGGCTGGTCTGTCGATCATCGTGTCGAAGCGACGCTGCACGGCGTGGGGCTTCTCGATTCACTCCTTGACCTGCCCGCAGCCCGCCTCTCGGGTGGCGAACAATCGCGACTGGCTTTGGCGAAGTTGTTGTTGGAGGCCCCCGACCTGCTGTTGCTCGATGAGCCCACCAACCACCTCGACATTGAAGGCCGGCGGTGGCTTGAACAGTTTCTGCGGGACTCCTTCGGTGGAACCGTGGTACTCGTCAGTCACGATCGATGGCTGCTCGATTCGATCTGCACCCAGATTGTCGAAGTTCACCGCGGGCGGTTGGAGTCCTTCCCGGGGAATTACACGCAGTATGTATCGGTTCGCGCTGAGCGGCGACTGACCGAGGCTCGAGCTTGGGACAAACAGCAGGACCACATTCGCCGCGAGCAGTCCTTCATTCGCAAGTACAAGGCGGGGCAGCGAGCAAAGCAGGCGAGAGGGCGTGAATCCAAGTTAAAGCGGTTTGTCGAGGCGTCCGAGATCGAGCGTCCCGAGTCGGAGATCGTTGCGGCGATGCACTTGCCACCGATCAGCCGCTGTGGAGAGCGTGTGATGACCGCCGAGCGTATCGGTGTGACGATGGGCGACCGGTTGCTCATCGCAGGACTCGATCTTGACATTCGTCGTGGCGATCGGATTGGCATCATCGGCCCAAACGGGGCTGGCAAGACGACGTTGGTCCGGTGCCTGCTTGGTGAACTTGCGGTGTCGGCCGGCAGGCTCGATCCCGGCACCGGCCTGAACATCGGCTGGTTCCGGCAGATGCATGATCATCTCGACCCTGAGTTGTCGGTATGGGAATGGGTGCAGCGGGCGCTTGCCGAGGCGATGGGGAAACCCGTAGGTGAGCAGGTGGCGCGGGACCTCGCGGGCGCCTTCATGTTCAGCGGCGAGGATCAGGATCGGCTGCTCGGAACGCTCTCCGGGGGTGAGCGGGCGCGGGCCATTCTGGCTGGTCTGCTCGGGGGCGGGCACAACGTGTTGGTGTTGGACGAGCCGAGCAATCATGTGGATGTCGCGACGGCCGAGCGGCTGGAGGCGGTCCTGAGTCGAGGGGGGCCCTACCTCGGCACGGTCGTGCTGGTCAGCCACGATCGGGCGATGCTGGAAGCAATTTGTGATCGGCTGATCGTGCTCGACGGCCTCGGGCGGGCGATCGTGCATGAGGGAACCGTGTCGACCTGGTTTGCTGCCGAGGCCGCATCAAAGCCTCTCGTTGGAGGCGAGGTGCGAGCGGAGCGTCTTGCGCCGATCAAGAAGAAATCATCGCCGCTGGATAGGCTCTCGATGACGCAGTTGGAAGATCGTATCGGGCAGTTCGAAACCAGGCTCGGCGAGTTGCAGACATCGATGGGAAACGAGGCCGTGTGGTCAGACGCTGAGGCGCTCGCCGCTGTGGTTGCCGAGCAGGAGGCGGTGTCAAAGGATCTTGCGGCGCACGAACAGGCATGGCTTGATCGAGGTGGGTGAAGAGACTGTGTTGTGTCAGGCGGTCTTGGTAGTCGCGATGATGCGACCGTTGCCGTCTCGCAATTCGAAGGCAGCACCGGCAATCAATGCCGGATCGACCTTCAACGAGACACCGTCGAGATACTGATCCGTTCGGATTTTGGCGGTGGCGACAGTATTGCCGTCCGCTGTCGTGATCGAGAACGAATAGGGTCCATCATCGCTCTGGAGATCCATGGCGAGCAGGAAGATGTCACCATTCGTCTCGTCGATGGACACCCGAACCATGCCCCGGCCACCTTCGACGGCGAGGTACTGCTGCGAGGTGGATCGCCGCATGAGTTCCAGATAAGGCTGGAAGTCATCGCCGAGCGTCATTTCAACTTCCTGCTCGGTGTGCAGGCGCATCGCTTCCTCGAACATTCGATCGAAGTGGCGGGTGCCAGTATTGACCGTGACGATCAGCGTCAGGCAGACACCCAAGAGCACCAATGCTGCCATTCGCCAAGTCCAGACCGAGCTCAGTACGCGGCCGCCGGGGCCAATTTGTGCGACAGTACTACGCTGGAAGGGCATCTCATCCATGCCGAACATTCCTGCTGTACTCATCGACATCGCGGCGTGGATCCGATCCAGCACACGTATTTTCAGTTCGGCTGGCGGCTCGCAGACAGGGAGGAGCGATTCGTCGGTCACGATTTCCATCTGAATGCGGCGAATTTCGGCCTGAACGTCCGGAGACACGGCAAGAAAGGCCTGCTCGAATCTGATTTGATCCGCGGCCTCAAGAAGCCCGTAGGCATCCAGAAGAGCCAACTCGGCCAACTCGTGTGGTGGCATATAGATATGAGTGTTTGTCATGGTGTTTTGTGGTCTTGCCTCACTGTTCGCTCGGAATACGCATTAGGATGCAGCCCAATCGGGAAGATCTTCAGACGCGTTAGATCGCAGCCGCGCCAGACCACGGCTGAGGGCTGATTTGACGGTGCCAAGGGGTATATCGAGTTGTATTGACACTTCTCGCAGTGTAAAACCCTGCAAATACGCCCGCTCTATGACGGCTCGCTGCATCTCTGGAAGGGTCGCGAGGCATTTTTGGAGTTGGACATTCCGCTCGGCGGAGGCTGCCCGCGAGTCGTTGGCTCCGCGGAATCCCTCGTTCAGGACTGTCATCTCGGTTGTTTTCGGACGCACGGCTGCTCGGCGAATGCGATCGATGACGTGCCGGCGGGTGAGGAGCATGACCCAGGTCACCAGTTTGGCCCGGTTCGGGTCAAAGCGGTCGGCCGTCCGCCATAAGCGAAGAAAAACCTCCTGTACGGCATCCTCAGCCTCAGCGTCGGACGGGAGCAACTGCCGGGCACCGCGGAAGACAAGCCCTCCAAACCGGTCATAAAGCTCTGAAACGGCAGTTTCATCTCCCTGAGCGATTCGCTGCATGAGTACGAAATCTTCGTGGATGGCGGGGTCTCCTAGGGCTCACAAATACCAAAGCCCCACGATACCACCCCATGCCCGGGGCTTCAATCACCACTTTCCAAGCCAATGTAGTGCGATTTTTTGATAATTTTTCCTCAGGACCTCAGAATCTCCTTTTCAGTTTGTCTTGGTGACCGGGTATGGTGTGAGTGGTTCCGTCTGCTCTGATCCGGTGGATTGGAGCGGTTCGGCGTGGAAAGGATGGTGATGGCTCAGCAGCCCACCAGATCAGTCTCGCCTCCACGGCGAGCATTCAGTCTCGTCGAGTTGATGGTTGTGGTTGCAGTCATTTCCATTCTGCTCGGTTTGCTTATGCCCGGGTTGGCCCGGGTTCGCGAGACGACCTATCGCATGTTGAGCGCCAGCAATCAACGGTCACTCGGCCAGGGGTTTACCCTCTGGGCAGGTTCGCATGATGGCAAGTTGCCGCCGAGCCGACTGTTGTTCGACTCATCTCCGGATCTCAGCGAGTTGATGCGGGTGTACGCGCCGTTGAATGAAGAGGAGCGTGCCTCGGGTGTCGGGGCGAACGCTGCCGCGATCAAGCCGAAAGGCCAGACGCCCCCGGGTCATCTGGCGGCCGCTCCACTCCTACACGGCTGGGACGGCCTGGGGCATTTGTTCGCAAGTGGATTGATTCCGGAACCAACGACCTTCTATTCTCCCGCACACTGGGGCGACCATCCTTTTGAGCGGTACGAGAACGATTGGGCGCGCCCTGGTGAAGAGGAATCAGGTCCTCCGGACCATGTTGTCTACTGCAACTACCACTACAGCGGTCATCTAGATCCTCGTGGTCGTCTGGTGTCACTGGAACGCGATGCCAGCAAGATCATTGTTACCGACGGTTTGCGGCGACAGAGTGATGTGATCCACCGAGACGGCATCAACATTCTTCGTGCCGGAGGATCGGTCGAGTGGAAATCAGATCCAACACTGATGCCAAAACTGCACGTGGAAACCGCAGCGTCACCGCTGTCTATCTCCCGCCAGAACGGTGTGATTCGCGAGATCTTCGCCGATCCTTGGGACAGTATTGGCTACTGGGACGGTTCGCCCTGATTCTGAGCAGAATCGGATTTCACCTCGATCAACTGAGCCCTATGTCCGCCGCACTCCGGGTCTACCGTCGTAATCGAACGCGGTGTCATGGCTCGCGTGGTGAGTACATGATCAAGTCGGTAGATTGGCATGGTTCGGGGCCAAGTTCCCCCCCAGCCCGTGCCGGCGGTTGACCAAGCAGGCTCGTAGCCGGGCAGGAATCTGCGGAGTTGCCAACTTCCCTGTGTCAGATTGAAGTCACCAAGAACCAGATCCGGCGGCGCATCGAGTCGGCTCAGGAGTTCGTGGGCAGAGTTGATGACCTCCCCGCGGCTTCGGTCCGGATTCGAGGGCAAGTCCACGATCAACAGGCTGAGTGGACGCTTGTCGGGCTGCTGCACCTCCATTGTGATCAAGAGGATGTCGCGGGCCCACGCCACGGTTCGCAGGCGGATGATCGGAAGTTTGCTGGCAATGAGAAACTGCCCTCGCATGGCGAGCGTAACGCCCGAACTCCACTTGCGCATTGCGGGGTCGGTCGCGGCGCGGCGTGCGCCTTCGACGATGGTGATGTCTGCGTTTGTATCGACGATGAAACGGGCATAAGGCTCGGTGCTGCCGAGTGTCGGGCCAGCAGTCCAGTGCAGGATGCGAATGGACGGGACCTTTGGTGGTTCACCCGGCGACCAGAGCATGTACACGAACAGGAGCAGCCCGATCACAGCGAGGGCCAATCCAGCCGGATGCCACCTTGAGTGTCTCAATTGAAGCCCCCCCCACAGCAGCAGGCCCGCTACACACAGCATGAATGTGGGAATCCACAGCAACCACTGGCTCCACCACCAGCGATCTGAAGCGACCTGTCCAACGAACCATGGCAATCCAATCAATACGGCCCCACCGATCAGGAGCGAGCTTGCTACCCGCGTTGCCTGGCTCGAACTGCCTTGGGTCACGAGCCGTAGACCAGCGGCGCAATGAAGGCGCACAGCACCGCAAGCAGAATCGTGAGCGGGACACCAAGGCGGGCGTAGTCGAGAAATCGGTAGCCGCCGGGGCCATAGACCATCAAGTTCGTCTGATATCCAATGGGGCTGATGAAACTACCGCCGACACCGAGCATGAGAACGAACACGATGGGAGACGGATCGATCTGCATGGAGGCTGCAATCGTCATGCCGATGGGAAAGAGCAACGCCGCTGCCGCGTAGTTTGTGATGAACTGTGAAGCGACCGCACCTGTAAGGAAGATGATCAGGAGCATGGCGGGCAATCCCCAGTCGCCGCTGAGAGTGGCGATCTGCTCGCCTGCTGTCTGGGCAAGTCCCGTGGTGACCAAGGCGTTTCCGATACCAATGGATCCGGCGATGACCAGCAGCACCTGCCAATGGATACCGTTTCTCGCTTCGGTTCCGGTGGCGCATCGTGTAAGTATCATCACCAGCGCGCATCCCCACACTGCCGCGACACGATCGACAGGCGAGAAGGCGAGCAAAGCCACCAGAATGGCCAGAATTCCGAGGGCCACTGGTGCCAGATTGTGCCGCAGCGGCATACTTTCGGGGACATTTGAAACCAAGAAGAACTCGTCGCTCTGTTTCCAAGTGCTATGGAAGTCGTGATGCGTTTCAAGAAGCAATGTGTCACCGGGCTTGAGAACGATATCGCCGATCTTTGCGGCAATTTGGGCGCCCTGTCGGTGGACCGCGAGGATGGCGGCCTTGTAACGCGTTCGGAATCGGGCTTGCCGCACACTCTTTCCCACCAGCGGCGAATTCGCTGAAACAACAGCCTCGACGAGCGTGCGGGTAGTTCTGGAGAACTCGAGTTTTTGGGATTGATCGTCATCAGGCTCAAGGCCACGAATGCCACGAAGATCAATGACCGAGTCCAACACGCCGACGAATGCGAGCCGGTCACCTTCCGCCAGTTCAAGGTTGGGGCCTACGGCGGGCAGCGCAACGCCACTCCGCTCGACTCCACTGAGAAACAAGCCCGGGAGTTGTCGAAGGCCTGCTTGTTCGATGCGCTGCCCGATGACTGGTGATCCTTTCTTGACAACGAAGCCGACTTGGTAGTTTCGGGCATCAAGAAAGTCATCCGCTGCAACCGCCTTGCGAATCGGCAGGAGGAACGGAGATGCCAGCACAATGAAGCCGAGCCCGACGACAAGACATGGAAGACCAATTGCGGCAACACCGAAGAACTGCATGAAGGAACTCGGGGCATCAAAGCCGAGCATGCCTGCCCATTTGGCACCATCTGAATCGAACCACTGCACGTAGTCTTCCATCAGAATGATGTTGGAGGCAGTCCCAATGAGCGTGAGTTTGCCACCGAGAATCGCGGCGAAACTGAGGGGCATGTACAGGTGAGAGGGGCTGATTCGCATCCGGCGAGCCCAATCTCGAACGATCGGCAGGCATACCGCCACAATCGGCGTGTTGTTCATGAAGCCAGAGAGCAGTGATACGGGCACCATCAGCCGCAGCTGCGCAGCGGCGATGGTGGTAGGTCTCCCGAGTAGTCGCCTGGCAAAGTGGGAGATGGCGCCGGTCCGCTCAAGTCCGGTTGCAATGATGAACAACCCGGCCAACATCAGTACGGCGGTGGATGCAAAGCCTTCAGTCGCCTGCCCGATGTCAATGACACCACCGAGCATGAGCATCACCAGTCCGCCGAGAATGGCGACATCCATTCCCATCCTGTTGGAGATGAGTGATCCGATCACGACGATCAGAACGGCAATCGTGTACCAGGCGTCGAAGTCCAAAGGCGGTGGAATCCTCAGGTAGTGGACAGGCCGAGCGTCATACTCGCCTCTATCAATCGATCATGCAATCCCTCGGCGGCGGCAATGACGCCACGGTTTGCTTCGAGCTTGGGACCGTGACCGAAGTCCAGAGGGGCCCCAGTGATGTCGGTCACGATGGCGCCGGCTTCGCTCGCGACGAGGCTGCCCGCGGCGTGATCCCAGATCTTTTCAACATAGGACTTGGACGTGGGGAGACGCAGATATGCGTCCGCCTGCCCTCTGGCCAGGACGGCATATTTGGCCTGACTGTCGAGGCGAACGGGCTCGGTCTTGACACCGAGGCGATCAAGCAGATCATCGGTAGCCGATCGATTGGAGTGAGCGGCCTCGACGCTGGCGCACGTTCGCACGGGGCGTGATGGTGTCCACACGGGGCAAGTAACTCGCATGGGCGATTCGTTGGGATCGGCGGCGGGGAATTCCCACGCGCCAGATCCAAGCACCGCCGCGTAAAGCGAGCCGCATCGTGCCGGGTCCGGTTCGGCAGGAGTCCGAGCCACGTCAGTGGGGAGATTTGGGCATCCAAGTACACCGAGCACGACACAATTTTGCCTGATGTATCCGAGGGCGATGGCGTACTGCTGTCCTCGCAGGAAGCCCTTGGTTCCATCGATCGGATCGAGTGTCCAGTAACTGTCGGCTGTGCCATCGTGGTCGCACGCATCGATGGCATCCATGACATCATGTTCGCTTGCCTGAGGTCGCCACTGCTGGACGGTTGTGACGACGGCGTGGCGAATGTCTGTCTGCTTGTTGCTTCGCAGTTCATCTGCCTGCTCTTCGCCAACGATGAGCCGATCGTCGGTCTGGCAGTGTTCGGCCAGAATCATCGAGACGATCGCCTGCGCCGCATAGTCGGCCACGGTGACCGGGCTGCGATCATCCTTGATGTGTTGCGCGACATCAGTTCGGGCGGCCTGCACGGCGCGGGTCAGGGCGGATGCTGTGGCGACCGCATCGAGAGCGGCTGGAAGCAGGGGGTGGGCTGTCATGGTGTGGCCATTATCGGGTATGGGCGTCCGATGTGGCCAAAAGGGATCAGCCCCCGACACCTGGCTCCCTCGCGACAAAGCCCGCTTTGTACTCGCCGACAGCGGCTTCCATCTTGTCACCGATCTTCTTGAAGGACTTCTCGGCGACCAGTTCGGCACGGAGATCCTTGGCGGGGCCTTGGAAGTAGTCCAAGAGTCCCCGTTCGAATTCGTGGACCCGGGACAGGTCGACATCGTCGAGGAAGCCTTTAGCGCCAGCAAAGATCGAGATGCACTGGTCGATGACATCGTACGGCGCGTACTGGCCTTGTTTGAGCAATTCAACCATGCGGGCACCACGGTCGAGTTGCCGCTGGCTGATCGCGTCGAGTTCGGTGCCGAGTTGGGCGAAGGCTTCGAGTTCGCGGAAGGCCGCGAGGTCCAGCCGCAGTGAGCCGGCGATTTCCTTCATGGCCTTAATCTGCGCGTTGCCGCCGACGCGGCTCACTGAGATGCCCACATTCACTGCGGGGCGGACGCCCGAGGCGAAGAGCTCTGGCTGCAGGTAGATCTGACCATCGGTGATCGAAATCACATTGGTCGGGATGTACGCCGAGACGTCACCTTCCTGCGTTTCGATGATCGGCAGAGCAGTGATGGAGCCGCCGCCATTGTCATCGGAGAGTTTGGTGGCTCGCTCAAGCAGACGGCTGTGCAGATAGAAGACGTCGCCGGGATAGGCTTCGCGGCCGGGCGGACGCCGCAGCAGCAGCGAGAGTTGTCGGTAGGCCGTCGCCTGTTTGGAGAGATCGTCATAGACGCACAACGCATGCTTGGGAAGTTTGTTGTCTTTGCCCTGATTCATGAAGTACTCGGCCATGGCGCAGCCGGCGTAGGGGGCGATGTACTGCAGCGGGGCAGGTGTCGAGGCGCCGGCGTTGACGACGATGGTGTAGTCCATGGCACCATGGCGCTGCAGCGTGTCCACAACAGCCGCAACCGTCGAATCCTTTTGACCGACTGCGACATACACGCAGACCACTGCCTGATCGGTGCCCCAATACTCCTTCTGGGCGATGATCGCGTCGAGGGCGACGGCGGTTTTGCCCGTCTTTCGGTCACCGATGATGAGTTCGCGTTGACCGCGACCGATGGGAATCATCGAGTCGATGGCTTTGATGCCGGTTTGGAGCGGCTCGGTCACGGGCTGCCGAGCGGCGATGCCAGGGGCCACGATGTCCAACTTCTGGGTGGCAGTCGTCTCGATTGGACCTCGGCCATCCACTGGGTTGCCCAGGGGGTCGACCACGCGGCCAAGCAGGGCATCGCCCGCCGGCACCTCGAGCAGGCGGCCGGTCGTGCGAACGGTGTCACCCTCACGAACCGCGAGGTAGTCGCCGTAGATGACCGCGCCGACCGTGTCGGACTCGAGGTTCATCGCCTGTCCCATGACGCTGCCCCGCCTGGTGTCGAACTCAAGCAACTCGCTGGCCATGCAGGAGGAGAGCCCGTAGACACGGGCGATGCCGTCACCGACCTCCACGACGCGTCCAACTTCTGAGACCTCCAGTTCGCTGGCGAACTGTTCGATTTCCTGCTTGATAACGGCGGTAATTTCTTCGGTCTTGATCTTCACTGGTCTATGTCCTGTCAGTCTGTAGAACCACTCTGGTCGGTCTGATCCCCGTTCTTTGAGATGATTTCCCATTCGGCGGTCACATTGGCCGTGACGGTCACCATGCCCCCGGTGATGTCGGGCGCGGAATCCATGTCGTATGCGCGGGAGGCCACCATTGCAGCCTTGTATTCGATGGGCCGCGGTGGGGTGGTCTGGGCACCATCGAGCGAGAGTTGCAGGATCCGCACGAGATCGACATCCGCTGCCTCTGCGAGTGTGGTGGCGTCGGCAATGGCATGCTTCGTGGCGGTCTGGATGGCCCTGCTCCGGCTGGAACGTGGATTCGAGAGAGAGAAGTTCAGGGCACCGATTTCATTGGCACCAGCCTTGGCTGCTTCGGCCACGAGCACGCCAGCCAATGCCATCTGTTCAGTTGTGATGGCGATCGAGGATCGTACCGAGTAGCCGATGATCTCCGGTGTCCAAGTGTCACTCTGTTGGCCGCGTGGTCGTGGTTTCCACTGTGGAGAAATGTCATACCGACCGGTATGCCATTCTTCGTCCCGTTTCAGACCGGCGGTGCTCACCATGGCGATCAACTTGGTCATGGTGGCATCGACCTCAGTTCGCGCAGCTTTGACCGTCGATGCGGTTGCGGTCGCCCCGATGGTCAGCGAGAACTGATCGGCGGGCACCTCAAGACGAGCTTCTCCCTGGACGGTCAGTCTCGGAGAGTTCGCTGAGGCGATCGTGCACAGGGCGAGCAGGGCAATCACAGGGTAGAGCCGTGTCATTGAAATCGCTCCTCGCTTTTGGAGATCATCATGAACGAGTCAGGCATTTCGGAGATGATTCGGTTGCCGTTGGTGTGCAGATTATTTGCCAGTTGTTTCAGTTGTGCTGCGACCGATCCATCGATCAACTGGTCTCCGATCCGGATCTTGATGCCGCCGATGAGCGTCTCGTCGGTCCAGGCATGAAGCACGGGCTCCTTGCTGAGGATCTCATGGAGCCGGGCGGAGAGCACCTGCTTCTGCTCGCTGGCTAGCGGTATCGCCGTCCAAACATCGACTTCGACGCGACCCCATGCTTCCTGCACCAACTCGTCAAAGGCGGCGTGAATCGATTCAATGCGGTTCAACCGTCCATTTGTATTGAGCACAAGGAGAAAACGCACTACGAGATCGGTAATGCGGTCGGCAAAGATCGCTCGCACACCAATCGCGCGTCTGGCGGTGTCGATGACCGGTGACTCGAGGTATTCGCGGAAGAATGTATCGCTTCGGATCAACTCGCAGATCTGCTCGAGTTCGTCAGCGACTTCGAGGATCTTGTCACGGCCGCCAGCCTGATCACAGAGATCGAAGAGGCTTCGAGCGTATATGCGGGCCAAGGTGTCGGTGTGAGCGGTCATGGTCGAATAGTTCAGTCTGAACGGGCTTTGGCGAAATCTTGAAGCGTCTGATCAATCAGGTCCTGTTGATCATCGACCGATATCTCCCGCTTGAGAATCTGCTGGGCAATCGCGGTCGAGAGACCGGTCGCGTGGGCCGAGATGTCCTTGATGGCGGACTCCCGGGCCGATTCGATTTCACGGCGTGCCTGTTTGTGGAGTGATTGAAGTTCGTCCTCGGCACGCTGGCGCATGTCGCGGGCGGACTGCTCCGCATCGGAACGAGCCTTGGCGATCATCTCGTTTGACTCGATCCGTGCAGTTCGCAGGGCCTCTTCCTGCTGGCGAAGCGATTCAGCCGCCTCGGCTCGGGCAGCTTCGGCACGCTCGATCTCGCTTCGAATCTTCTGTTCGCGCTCGTCGAGTCCGCCGAGGATCTTCGGCCAGACCATGACGGCGGCCACGCCGAAGAAGATCAGAAATACGACGATCGTCGTGACAAGCGTCAGCCATTCGACTTGAACGGGATTGGCGGCCGCTTCGGATGCAAGGATGTACAACATCGTGTCACTCCAGACATGCATGCGAGTTCCCTCGGGGCGATTCCCCGAAGGAACTCGTCACGCGAAGGTGATCAGAGGATGCCCAAGATGCCGACCACGACTGCAAAGAGGGCCACGCCCTCGACCAGTGCCGCGGTGATGATCATGTTGGTACCGATCGTGCCGGCCATTTCGGGTTGACGGGCGATGGCCTGCACGGCTCCGCCTCCGATCTGGCCGATGCCGATGCCAGCGCCGACGGCACCGAGTCCTGCGGCGAGGCCGCCACCGATGCCCTTGAGACCATTTTGCGCTGCGTTGGTCGCAGCGTCGGCGGACTCAGCGGCAAGGGCGGTGTCGCCGAGGAGGGAAAGGCCGAGATAGGTCAGTCCGATCATGATGATGAGGTTCTTCATGGCTGTGCTTCGTGTACTCAAGTGGCCCGCGTGGGGGAGGACGTCGTGGGTCACGTCCTGTGGGGTTGATGAACTTCGGCGATCTTCCCACTGAGCAGATCGCGCGACTGTGTGATCAGTGAGCCAATACCCCTTCGGGGACATGGGGCTCGTCGTGCTCCTCGTGCTCCTCGTGCTCCTCGTGATGATGGGTCATCTGCCCGATGAACACCGTTGTGAGGAACATGAAGATGAAGGCCTGAAGGAAGGCGACGAACAATTCAAGGAAACTGATTGGAACCGCCGCGATGATGGCGAGAATGGAAATCGAGCCCGAGGTGAGCCAGTTCTCCGTAGCCATCATCGCCATGGTGCCGAAGGATGCGATCACGGCCAGGAGGGTATGCCCGGCCACCATGTTGGCGAAGAGGCGGATTGCAAGCGCCACCGGCTTGATGAACAGCCCGAGCAATTCGACCGGCAGCATGATCGGCAGCAGGTAGAGCGGTGCGCCACCAGAAAGGTGGCTCATCCAGCCTTTGACACCCAGCGATCGGAAGCCCTGATATTGAATAGCGATGAAGGACAACAACGCCAGACCGAGCGTCACGGCGAGATTCGCTGTCGCCGTGCCTCCAAAGAGCATTCGACGTTCCTCGGAAGCATTGAATCCAGTGAACGCGTACTGCAGATCGAGCATCGGAATCAGGCCGAGCAGATTGCAGGTGAGGATGAAGAAGAAGAGGGACAGCAGGAAGGGCAGGAATCGATCCGTGTCCTTGCCGAGAATCGGGCGAATCGCATTCTCGATGAGGTACATCGAAATGACCTCGACGAGCTGAGACAGGTACCCCTTGGTGAGGTGGCGATCCGCGGCCAGATCTTCAGGCCCAGTCTTGATGGCGGAAGCAGCACGAAGCAGGACTGCCAGACCGATGAGCCCTGCAACGACCAGCGTGACCATATGCATGGTCAGCGAACCGTGAATCCAGTCGAGTTTCTGATCGACGACATGACCGATTGGGTTCTCGGATGCCAGCAGATGGATCATTGGTGTCATGAAGAAGAGGGTCCGGGAGGGTGCGAGATCGTCAAATCATGCCGTTGCTTGCTTGAACTGCTTTGCCGCAACGGTGGTCTCGCCGATCAGAACGGCAACGAGCCCCACCAAGGCGCCGATGAGCAAGGGCCCCACCGATTGGCGAGCCGCGAAGTATAGCAGCAGGCAGATCCCGATGGCGACGATGGCACGACCGATTGAGGCTGCGATCAGCACGCCACCCCACGACAAAATCGACCTTGCTCGCCACGGTCGCATCGCCAAGGTGCCGCAGATCGCGACAGCCGCGACGATGCCGATCGCCAGCAGTCCGGTGAGGGTCGTGGGGCTGTCCCACGGGCCCAGCAGGGTGACGAGTGTCCAGCCCGCTGCAGCCAGCGCCGCGGTACCAATCGCCGTGACCAGCAGCGTGATGGTGGGAAGCGTGATGTTGGGCGAAGAGGGCGTGTTCATCGCCTTTTCTGCTCCAACCGCCGGTTTTCGGCCAGGGCGGCGCGGATGAAACTCGAGAGGCCGACCAGCACACCGACGATGGCTCCAACCACAATGAAGGTCCTGTCGAATCCGAACCCCCAATCGACCAACCATCCCAACAGGGTGCCAGCGGCGACCTCGGTGGCAAGCGTGAAGCCCATGGTGGAAAGCCTCCACAAGCGGTTGCGTTCCGCAGGTGTTGCATCGCGTTTGCCTGTCGGGAAGGGCATGCGAGGTCTCCTCCCTACATTGGCTTTATTTCGCGAGTCTGGTCGTAGATCTCAAGAAGTTTGGCCTTGTCGAAAATCATTTCGTTGCGAGTCAGCCCCACGATTTCATAGCGGGGCGTTAACTCAATTGCATCGGCTGGACAGGCTTCTTCACACATGCCGCAGAAGATGCACCGCAGCTCGTCGATGTCAAACTGTTTGGGGTATTTCTCGCGGTCATCCCACGGTGCTTCTTCGCCGACGATATGAATGCATCTGGCCGGGCAAGCGGTTGCGCACAGAAAGCACGCGACGCACTTCACGCGGCCCTCCTCATCGCGATTGAGTCGATGGACGCCACGGAAGGTGGGGGCATACTGCCCGCCGTCGAGTACATCACGGTGTTCGCGTCGCTCTTCGGGGTACTTGACGACGTGGATGTTCTTGACGTTCTTCCCGTCACGTCCCATGTTGCCAAGCGTGTGTCGAAGCGTCGTGCCGAGCCCCCTGAAGATTGCCGGCACAAACAACCGATCGCCGCGGCTCATGGGCGGTGGCGTGACGTCGACGATGTTGGCGGGCGAGATGGTCACAGAGGTGGATTGTAGTGGGAGAAAGGGGCCGGGTACCGAGCCCTGGGCCTCTGCTCACCCAACGTCATGTCGCTCCTGATCGTCCAAGGACCTCGACCCGCCCTATCCCCCTCGCCAGAAGCGGGGATGGAACAGCACCAAGATCACAAACACCTCCAGCCGTCCAACCAGCATCAGGAAGCACAGGAAGATCTTCGTCGTGTCGGTGAACCATCCATAGTTGCGGATGGCACCAACGCCGTCGAGCCCAGGTCCGACTGTGCTGATCGTGGCGAGACTGGTGGTGGCCGCGGTGGTGAAAGTGCAGTCCGATGCCTCCGCCTCCAAGGCCATGATGACGACCGCGCCGAGGGCGAAGAGCACGAGTGTGCCGAGCACATAGGTGACGACATTGAGTTTCTGTTCATGATCGATGACGTGCCCGCTGACCTTCAGGGGTCGGATGACATTCGGCCTGAAGAAGCGTTCGAGTTGGCCCCACAGTACTTTCAGCGCGATCCACACTCGAACGACCTTGAGGCCGCCGGCGGTCGAGCCTGCCGAGCCGCCTATGAACATGAGTGCAATGATCATCGCCTTGGCCGCAAAGGGCCACAGATCAAAGTCGAAGGTGGTGTAGCCGGTGGTCGTTTGTTGCGAGACAACCGTGAATGCCGCCGCCCGCAGCGACTCTCCGGCCGAAGCCGGCACATCGGCTCCATTGCTGAGCACCAAGGGCTCGGCATGACCGATCAGGGCCGCCGTGATGAACAGCGTGCCACCGAGCAGGCAGAAGAGATAGATGCGGAATTCGGTGTTGGCCATCGCCGCTTTCCACCGCCCTTTGAGCAGGGCGAGCAGGACCGTGAAGTTCGAGCCAGCGAGCACCATGAACACAATCAGCACGATTTCGGCCGCAAGGGACTCGGGTCGAGCGATGCTGGCGTTTCGCGTACTGAATCCACCGGTCGCCAGCGTGGTGAACGTGTGGTTCGCAGCGTCGAAGAGCCCCATGCCGGTTGCCAGCAGCAGCACGATCTCGGCCACCGTCAAGCCTGCGTAGAGCGTCCAGAGCCGTCGCGCCGTCTGCCGGATGGTGGGGCGGACGCCCTCGGGGTCCGGGCCGGGCGATTCGATGCGGAAGAGTTTTTTTGCAGCAGCGCCGAGGCCCGGGAGGATCGCCACGAAGAGCATCAGAATGCCAAGTCCGCCGAGCCACTGGATGAGCGATCGCCACAGCAGGAGCGAGCGAGGCAAAGACTCGATGTCGCTCAGTACGGTCGCGCCCGTCGTGGTCAGCCCGCTCATGGCCTCGAAGTAGCAGTCGATGACAGAGTGGAAGGGATGCTCGGGCGAGACATCGGCCGCGAGCGTCGCCCACATCAGGAACGGGCTCGCCGCAACGGCCGCGCCGATCACCCAGGCACCCGTCGTCACCAATGCCGCGTCGCGGCGATTCATGCGGTACGGCCGTGTGAGCGACTGGCCTACGCCACTGATCGGGCGAACGGTCATCGTGACGGCGGATCGCCCGATCAGCCAAGCGGATAGTCCGACCACCATCGATCCACCGCCACTGCCAAGCAGACTGAGTTCGGCGGCGTCCAGAATCAGACCTTGCTCGCCCGGAATCAGCAGGAAGAGCAGGCCAACAGCGGTAAGCAGGCTGCCCAGAAGCAGACCGAGTTTGCCCCACTGGGCGAAAACGAATCGCAGATTCACCGGGGCCCCCCGGCATCCAGCAACTTCCGAACGGCCGCGGCCTTGGCGGTTGTGCTCAGCACGATCATGTGCATTCCGGCGGCGATTTCAAGCCCACCTCCCGGCACGAATGGCGTGCCCTGATCGTCTTCACTGGCCAGCACGAGCATTGGTGGCTCATCGCCGATGCTCGCGAGCGTTTGCCCGATCAACTTGGCGTGGCATCCGACCCGCAACCTCATCAACTCCAGCGTGTTGTCGAAGAAGCCATCGATCCGTTCGAATTCGTGGCAGTGGAGGAATCGGCTGATCGCTTGGCTCGCCGCGTCGCAAGGGTTCCACGTCCGATCGATTCCGAGTTCCTCCAGCAGCGGCATGAACTCGGCATGACGCATGACCGGCATGACATTTTCGACGCCGCTGCGTTTGGCATAGGCACATGCGAGCATGTTCTGCTCGTCCGATCGCATCGAAATGAAGGCATCCACCCGGTGGAGTTGCTCTTCATCGAAGACTTCAGGCTGCGCTGGATCAGCGTTGATGACGGTGATCCAGTCGAGTTTCTCGCCCAGTTCTTCAGCCCGCTCGCGGTCGACTTCGAAGAGCCGGATGTCGAAGGCGCGACCTTTGAGAAAGCGGCAGAGCCAGACGGCGGCGGGGGGACCGCCTGAAATGGCGATGGATTGCTGTCCATAGACGCCCTTGCTGAAGAGTTGCCGCATGGCGGAAAATACCTTCCGCTCGGCGACGAGCGTCACCACGTCGCCACCTTCGACGGTGGCGTCGGCCGACGGCAGCGAAGCTTCGCCGTCTCGGGTGATGGCGGCGAGCCGGGCGCCTTGCGGCATGGCAAGGGTCCGCAGCGGTTGGCCAATCGCTTGGGCCTGTGGATCCACCGTGATCTGCTGGAGCTCGATTTCATTGTTCGCGAAGTGCTCGATCGCCAGCGCGGCCGGATTCCGCAGCCTCGAGGCCATGGCCGATGCCATGGCGCGGTCGGGCGAGAACAGGCGATCGACTGAGAAGACCGCCGCGTAGTCGAATTGTTCGTCCTGCAAGAACATGCTGTGATCGACCCGCGCCATGGTGCGGGCGGCTCCGAGGGAGGCGGCGACATCACAGATCACCAGATTGACTTCATCCACGTCGGTGGTGGCAATGACGGCGTCGGCCTGGGCCACGCCCGCCGATCGGAGAATGGAGGCCGAACTGGCCGAGCCCTCGATGGTCGAGATGTCCAATCGGTCGTTGAGGTGCCTCGTTTTCTTTTCGTCCGGGTCGATCAGGGTGACGCTTTCGCCCCCAGCAGTCAGCATTTCTGCCACAGCACTGCCGATATCGCCCCCGCCGCAGAGAATGATGTCCATTTTGAGTAGATACTCCCGAGGGCCGAATCGGCAGTGTATCCCCCGCCCATCCCAAGGTTGACCAACTTGGGATTTAGGCCCTTGACGGCGGGGCTCTCCTCCCGGATACTGAAATTGAGCACGCTCGCCGTTGGCGGTGGGTTCATGGGCTCTGTGGTCGCCTCGCAGTGCGTGTGGGCCACTTCAGAGGGTTTCTTGTGTACACGCATCAAGCATGTGTGGGGAAAGGACGGCCTGATGGGGACTATCACCAAGAAGGACTTGATTGATCGCATCGTCACCAGAACCGGCCGCAAGCGAGCAGATGTGAAAGAAGTCGTGCAGGCATTTCTCGACAGTGTGATCACCGAACTCTCTGAGGGAAACAGACTGGAACTTCGGGATTTTGGCGTCTTCGAGACGCGTGAACGAGCCGCGCGGGTGGCCCAGAATCCGCGGACCCTTGAGCGGGTCCCGGTGCCTGCGAGAAATACGGTCAAGTTCAAAGTTGGCCGCCTGATGAAGATGGCGGTCGAGAACGCGGAGTCTGATTTGACCGAAACCGCCCAGACTGCCGAGTAGTCCTTGTGTTCCGTTCATTTTCGGGGATTATGGAAGTGCGTTGATGTGAAGCGCGGGAGGCCGCCCGGCGGCGATGTGGCATGAGTGGGTCGATGACACAACGGTCCCCACGGCGGGACGATCTGCGAGACGATCGATCATTGTCCGAACTTTTCAGTGCGCTGCCACCGAGCGCGGTTGAGGCTGAGATGAGCCTGATTGGCTCGATCATCCTCGACCCGGATGTATGCGGCGATGTCGTGCAGATCATCCGAAGCGGCGATGACTTCTTCCGGCCCGCCCACGCCGAACTCTGGTCCGCCATTCTCAAACTCTACGACACGCATCAATCGGTCGATGTGGTGCAGTTGCAGCAACTCATGGAAGATCGCGGCACGCTTGAGCAGGCGGGCGGTCTCGACTATGTCGTGGAACTCGCTGGCTCCGTTCCGAGCGCCGCCAACGCTGTGCACTACGCCCGCATCGTGCGGGAGAAGGCCATGGTGCGGCAACTCATCAAGGCATCGGGCGAGATTCTCAGGGAGGCGTACACCAATCCCGAGTCAGCGGCCAACCTGCTCGACGAGGCTGAGCAGCGGATCTTCAAGATTGCGCAGGAAGCAGAGTCCCGGCAGGCCGTTGAACTCTCCGACCTGATCCGCGAGGCCATCGAGCGGCTCGAAGCCTCGGATGGACAGCCGCTGACTGGCGTGGGTTCAGGCTTCGGTGACCTTGATGTCTTGACTGGCGGCTTTCAGCGGGGCGAACTCATCATCCTCGCGGCCCGACCTTCCATGGGCAAGACGGCTTTCGCGCTCAATATCGCCGAGCACGTGGCCAGCCGCGGCGAGCCAGTCGGTGTCTTCAGTCTGGAGATGTCTTCCGCTCAATTGGTGCAGCGAGTGCTCGCGAGCCGTTCGGGTGTTGATGGCGACCGAATGCGCCGCAACGCCCTCCGCTCATCCGAATTCCGGGCCCTCTTTGCGGCCTGCGACGAATTGCGGTCGGCGCCCATGTTTATCGACGACACGCCGGGACTGACACTGCTACAGCTTCGGGCCAAAGCCAGGCGAATGAAGCAGCAGCACGGGATTCAGGCTGTTGTCATCGACTATCTGCAACTCATGACCTCCGGTCACCGCACTGAGTCGCGGCAGCAGGAGGTCAGCGAGATCAGCCGCGGCGTCAAGGCGCTTGCGCGTGAGTTGGAAATCCCCGTGATCTGTCTGAGCCAGCTCAACCGCGCCGCTGAGCAGCGGGAGGGGCATCGTCCACGGATGAGCGATCTTCGCGAGTCGGGGTCCATTGAGCAGGATGCCGATGTCGTCATGATGCTCCACCGTGAGTCGTACTACCACCGTGACGAGGAGTGGCGGGAGGAGAATCCCGACAAGGTCAATCTTGCCGAACTCATCCTGACCAAGCAGCGGAACGGCCCGACCGGAACGATCAAACTGAATTGGGATTCCCGCTCCACCCGCTTCCGTGAATATGTCGATGCGGTCCAGCCGGGGGGCGGTGCCTCTTGGGGCCAGCCGCCAGTTCCGCCCGTGGCTGATGATGGCGAATTGCCGATCTGAGTGATCAAGACCCCGGCATAACTTCCGGCTACCCGCCCACTGTGACGTAATACACCATGACGGCGATCCACAGGGCGAGCACAACTCCGCCCCACAAGCGTCCCAAGACAACGCCGCCACCTCCGCTGCCACCGCCAGACTCCCCGAAGAACCTCACGTAGATTCTGCTCTTCTTGACGTAGATTCCACCGATCGCCAATGTGAAGAGAAACATCAGAATCAGGGAGTCCCACCCCACATGATGGGGAATAGGAATGGGGCGAACGAGCGATGTGATGGCCAGTACGCTGAGGATGTTGAACAGGTTGGATCCGATGATGGTTCCCATCGCAAGGTCAAACTGCCTCTTCTGTGCCGCGACAATGGCGGCGAAACTCTCAGGAAGACTTGTCGCTACAGCGACAACGGTCAGTCCGATGACGGCCTCGGACAAGCCGGCCCGGCGAGCGATATCGATGGCCCCCCACTCGGCCAGTTTGGCGCCGGCGAGCAGCATGATGATGCCGAGAATGAGCATTCCGACCGTGGTCAGATTGGCCGATGGAAGTTCTTCATGCACGGCATCGACACCGCTGCTGGCGTTGCTGCCGGCGAGCCGATGCAGAATGAACAGGGCCAGTGGAAGGCTTGCAAGCAGCACGATTCCATCCACCCAGTTGATCTCGTGACTTGATCCGGCAAGTACCAGTAGCAGTACCTCCGTGGCGACGAGGAGGGGCCAATACACGTAGCGGATGCTTTTGTGGGCGACAACGGGATGTACCAGACATGCCACGGCCAGCACGAGTCCAATATTGGCGATATTCGATCCCACGACATTCCCAAAGGCCAGTTTGGCGCCGGCTTCGCTTGAGGCGGCCGCCACCACGTTGAGGGCAAGTTCCGGGGCGCTGGTTCCGAAGGCGATGACCGTCAGGCCGATCGCGAGCGGCGATACGCCGAGTTGATGGGCCACTGCAGTGGCCCGATCCACAAGAAAGTGGGCCCCAACAAGCAGCAGGGCCAGCCCGCCCACCAGCAGCACGAGCGCCAGAAGCAAGGTAGGGGGATCGGTGATTCCGTCGGAAGCGAGCAGGAGTGTCATCATGTGAGGAACCGATTGTAGAGTTGAAGGCAGGTGGAGCGGCGGCGTGGCTGGTTGACCTGATCGATTGAGAGGAAACCGCTGGATTCAGAACACGCCAAGACGTTGATCGAGCAGGCCGTTGCCGGCGACGATGCAGCCTGGCGGGCGATCGTGGCCGAATACGCCCCTCGAGTGCATGCGCTGCTGGTGTCCAATTGCCACGATCACGACCTCGCTGAGGAGATCACGCAGTCCAGTTTCTGCACCGTGGCCGCCAAACTCCAGAACTACGTGGAGCAGGGCAAGTTCGAGTCGTGGATTTTTCGAATCGCCATGAATCGGCTGCGGGATGAAATGCGGCGGCGGAAGCGGCAGGCGATTCCCGTGGCGGGGGAGGTTTTGCGTCCTGTGGCCAAAACCGGGCGGGAGGACCGGTCCCGGCACGAGAAGATCGATGCCGACATGGCCGAGGCCCTCTGGGCGGCTGTTGCGGACCTCGCCGAGGCCGATCAGCAGGTGCTGCACCTGCGGCACGTGGCGGGGCTCAGTTTCAAACAAATCGCCGAGCAACTGGAGCATCCGCTCGGCACCGTGCTCGCGAGGCACTTTCGAGCCATCAAACGGCTCCGAGAGGCCTTGGGCGACGAAATTGCCGAAGATTTTGCCAGTCGGGGCTGCTGATTGATGCAATGTCCATCGACCATCGACGTTGGAGATAAACCATGACAGACACAGGACCTTGGCCCTCCCAGAATTCTCAAGATGACCCGATCGATCCGCGTTGCGACGCGGTCGATGAGGCCATTGACGCCGCGCTCAAGCAGACGGCACCTCGGGAGATCCCCGAGGGCCTCGTCGAGCGAGTGGCAGAGGCCAGTCTCCAAAGCCTGAGAGCCGGTCGCGGCGAGACTCCTGCCATTCTGCGGTTCCGACGCCCCCTCGCCCGCCTTGCCATAGCCGCCAGCGTGCTGCTCGCTGTTGTGGCCGCCTTCTGGCTTGCTGGCCGTCAACCTTCTCCTGAGGTTCGCTCGCTGGCCTTGGTCAGTCCATCGGTTGAGATCGAATCGGGTGGTGCCATGGAGGATGCCGCTTTGACCCGTTTCCGGGGTCTACAACAGGTCAGCGACCTGAATTATGCCGATGCGCTGACCGATCTTGAGGAAGTCGTGTGGGCGATGCACCACGGAGCCGGTTCCCGCATGGTGCTCTCGCCGGGGCAGACCGATATGGAAACCATCGAGAACGAGTTGGACTCGGTCCGGGTTGTTGCGAGGATTGACGGATGAACGAGCGAACCACGATGACACGCTTTTCACGGCACTCTTTCGGACTCTGCTGGGTTGGGTTCGTGATCGTGACTGCACTGGTCCTTCATGCGGGTGGCCCGCTGCAGGCTGATACCAAGCAGAGCAGATCCCGCCCGACGATGAATCGAGCCGCCTTTGTCGACCAGTACTTGGATGTTGCCGCTGAGATCGATGCCGAGCTTGCCGATCAACTGCGTTCGATGTGCCAACTCGATCCGGGCCGGTTCGCGAAAGTGCTGCGTCAACTTGGTCCTGTGCTTGGCGAGCTTGTGGATCTGCGGGAGTCCGACCCGGAGTTGTTCTGGCGGAAAATCCGCGAACTGCATTTGGAGGCGACGATCGAACCGCTCGCGTCGGCGATTCGAACCGCCCGCGCCCGCGGAGAACGGCCCGATCCGGCCGTCGAAGCGGAATTCCGAGCCCTGGTCGAGGCCCAGATCGCGGCGACCTTGAGCACCCGGCAACTGTATCTCGACCGCATGCGTGGTGAACTCGAGGAAGCCGAGATGGAACTCGCTCGGCAGGCGGATGACTTTGGCAATGAGGTCACACGCAAGATGGAGTGGTTGCTGAAGCGCTGAAAATAGTCGGGTACCGGCACCTGACCCCCTACCATCCGGCGTATGCCAACGCCCACCCGAACCCGCCGCCGATCGACCTGGATTGCGGGGGGGTTTTTGATTTTGATGGTGGTGGTGTCACTTGGGAGTTTGCCTTGGACGCTCGGGAGCAGTGGGCGCGCGGCGGCTCGTTTCGAGGCGGCGAATCCGGCACAGGCGCTGCAACCACCGAGTTGGGGCGGATCGCATGGGCTGCTCGGGACGGACCGGCTTGGACGCGATGTGACGGCTCGGCTCCTGCTCGGCAGTGGTATTTCATTGGTGGTGGGCTTTGCGGCCGCAACGACGGCACTGCTGCTTGGAACGACATGGGGCTTGGCCGCCGCAATGGCTGGCGGTCGGGTGGACGCGGTGTTGATGCGGATCGTTGATGTGCTCTACGGCCTGCCGTCCATCCTGCTGGTGGTGTTGCTGGCTGTTGCGATGGACGGGTTCCGCGATCGGACCGGCGTTGGCAGTGGTGGGGCGTCGGGGCTGCTGCTGGATCTGGCGACATTGTGGATTGCGATCGGCGCCGTGAGTTGGCTGACGCTTGCACGGGTGGTGCGTGGTCAGGTACTGAGCCTTCGCGCGCGGCCGTTCATCGAGTCGGCTCGGGTGGTTGGTGTTCCCACAGGGCGGCTCGTTCGGCGGTATTACCTGCCATGGATTGCCGGGCCAATTGTGGCCTGCACGGCGCTCATCGTGCCGATGGCAATGCTCTCCGAAGCTTTCCTGAGTTTCCTGGGGATTGGTGTGCAGGAGCCGCTTCCCAGTTGGGGCAACATGGCCGCCGCGGCGCTCTCGGAACTGAATCCGGTGCAGTCGCGGTGGTGGCTGCTGCTCTGGCCGAGTTTGCTCATTGCTGTGACGCTCATCGCCCTGATGGTGCTGGGCGAATCGCTGCGGCTGACCATCGATCCGCGGCAACGGGACGCAGCGACATGACCGTTTGCCTTGACATCCGTGGCTTGGAGATCACGACTGCCGACGGGGGCGAGTTGGTTTCCGATGTCTCATTCCTCATCGAGTCGGGCGGGATGACAGCGCTCGTGGGAGAGTCGGGAAGCGGCAAGACACTGACGGCCTTGGCCGTGCTCGGCCTGCTTCCCGCGGGCCTGCGGCAGCGGAGTGGAGCCATTTTCGTAAATGGAATCGACTTGGCAAGGTGTACCCCCAAGCAGCGGCGAGCCATGCGGGGTAGGGATATGAGCATGATCTTTCAGGAACCCATGACCGCTCTCGATCCGGTCATGCGAATTGATCGGCAGATGTTGGAGGCCCGTCGTCGTCGGTTTTCCCCGGGGGGCCGAGAAGGGGCAGCATGGTGCCGCGAGGCGCTCGCAGGGGCTGGGATCGACGAGCCGGCTCGCGTAGCCCACGCCTTTCCGCACGAACTCAGTGGCGGCATGCGGCAGCGGGTACTCATCGCGATGGGGCTTGCGGCATCGCCCGCGTTGATCCTTGCCGACGAGCCCACGACGGCCCTCGATTCGATCAACCGCCGAGAGATGCTCGCCCTGCTCGGCGGGGCCGCCGAGCGGGGTGCCGGTGTACTGCTCATCACGCATGACTTGCGTTCTGTCCACGACTGGGCGGATCAGGTGGTGGTCATGTCTCACGGGCGAGTGGTAGAGTCCGGCCCGGGCGAAGAGATTCTGTCGAGCCCCAAGCACGGGTATACAAAGGACTTGCTGTCTGCAGCTTCGCCGAAAGCGTTGTCGATTCCGCCGAAGAGGGAATAAGCCGAACCGCAGAGCGGGCTCCGGATCCGGCATCAGATGCGTTCGGCTGTATGACCAAATGCCCCCTCCGCTCGCTTCACAGGCCTTGCTTGCGAGAAATGGGAGAAGGGAGTGGATGGAATTCCCGCTGGCTCGCGGAGTCTTTTTCGGGACTTCTGGCCGAACCCGGGAATGGTTTTCGGACGTATCGCATTGTCGGGGTGTGCATCGGAGCACCGAACAGGAGATTCAGATGTCAGACCAGACCGCATTGAAAGTCAGCAACGCCAGCACGCATCGGCATCCGGCGGCCTGCGATGGGCCGATTGCAGCGATTTGGCGGGCAGCCGAGTTTCTCCGATGGCATGTGCCGGTCCTTGATGGGCACGATTCTGCCTTGCCTTACATCGCGCTGGAAGGCGATGATCCAGTGGCGCTCTTCTTCACCACCCGCCGTCGCTCACGAGCGGCCATTGCCGGGTGGATCGGCGAAGTGTCGGATATCGCAGTTCGTTCGGTGGCCATCGATCGCGACACAGCGCTCCGCGTGCTGACCCGGCTGCACGCCCGCGGCCTTCAGTGGATCCGCATAGACCATGGCCCCAGCAGCATCCGCCTGCCGCTGGAGCCGCTGGTCGGGGCCATGCAGAAGGCCTGGGAGCAGGAGGCTTCCTTGGACAGCGATGCATCCGCGTGGGCTTGGCTGGAGCGTCAGGAGCGGGTCTTGCTGCTTCGTGACCCTGCCGCCATCGACCTGCCCCTCATCGAGATTTTGGACGAGACCCCTACGATTCGACTCTTCGTTGGCAAACAACGGGCCATGGCGCAGGTTGCCCATAGCACGCTCCACGATGAAAGCCACAACCGTGAGATTGTGATGTCCATGGCTGGTAACTCGTCCATTGACTGTCTGCGTCGTCTGGCGACCCTTGGCGTCGACCGTGTCGTGATCGAACAGCCCGGTGGCCGCCGGGCGCTGCCTCTCAACGCGCTGCTCAATCAGGCCCGCCGTGCGGCGTGAGGAGTTTCAGCCATCGGTGGGTTCCGATGGGATGTTCGCCTCTTCACCGGCAAGTTTTTTGCTGATATAGCGATCGATCCACCGGTCGAAGGATTTTCCTGCGGCCATGTCGCGGCCGGAAAAATGGATCGACACAAGTTCGTCGGTCGGGATCAGTGTGCGAGGCGAGCCATCGGCCGGGTCGAGGCGGACACCGTCCTCAGGCAGATCAAACACATAGCCAACGTGCGCTTCGCCGCTTCTGGTAATGAGTGTGACGTCACCTCGATACTCATGCGCCCATGCCATCGCGGTGGGCAGAGACTCGGTGCTGAGGACGATCTCCAATCCCTCACTCGGTCCGTGCTCCATCTGCTCACTCACACGGGTTCCAATTCATGGCCGGTCTCCACATCAGTGATGCGCCACCGACATTCCCGAGCCAGCCGCATGACGCTGAGCCAAGCAATTTCCTCTTCGACAATAGTCAGCAGCATCTGTGTGACCGGATCCTGACCGGGCGTCATCTCAAGTCGAAGGCCCGGACCCCAGAGTACATCGTCATCTGGCTGCTCCGGTCCAGTATTGAGCGTGGACAGTTGCTCGATGATTTCACGTCGAGACCCCAAAGTCTGCGGCCCTTTGTTCGACTCGCGGGACGTGATGGCGTATTGCTGAGGCACGGTGGGATTGTAAGCGGAAGAGGCCAGCCCCCGATGCCTGCCCTCTATACCAACTCCTCAATGGTCCGAATCAGTGTCTCCAACGGAATCGGTTTGGTCAGATAGGCGTGGACACCAAGTGCGTGGGCATACTCCTCGTGACGCCGGCCCTCGTTGGCGGTCACCATGATGACGATCGGTGGTTCGCTCGCCTCCTGCAGTTCCTCCAGCACCAGGAAGCCCGAGCGTTTCGGGAGCATCATGTCCAGCACCACCACATCCGGTTCATGGCTTCGCCACATCGCGACAGCCTCATTCCCGTCCGCTGCCTGCAGGATGTTCCCACCTTCAGACCGCAGGGCCAGACTCATGCTGGCGCGAATGTCCTCATCGTCATCGACGACCAGAATGGACAGGGACTGGAGTCGTGGATCCATGAGCAACGCAGTATCACCGGTTGCGGGTCGCTCTGTCAGCGGACCGCGGCAGATTCGCGATTGGAGGTCTCAATGAGTGTTTCAGCATCGGTGTCACTCATCCACGGCAGGCTGCGAAGTTGATGCTCCAGTGAGGGAGGCATGGGCTTTCCGGCTCGAACATGCCGTGGTCGGCTCTTCCACCGGCGATGGATCCAAAGATACTGCTCAGGGCAGTCGGCAATCAGTTTTTCGAGTGCTCGGGTGTATCTCGCTGTCAGGTAATACAGCGGATCCTCTTGGCCGTTCCAATCTTCGGGTTCAATGATGTCTCCGACCACGAACTCGTAGTCCAAACGCATTCCGCGACGGCGAGCCATTGCAACGATGACGGGCGTGTCGTATCGCATGGCGAGCAGGCCGATTGACTTGTAGGCCGAAGCAAGTCGCCCGAAGAATGGAACAAAGATGCCTTGGTCTCCAGCGTTCTGATCGGCGATGAAGCCGAGTCGGCCACCGCATTCAAGAATATTCTGCATCACTGGAGTGACGCCCCACTTGGTGAGTACTTTCAATCCCCACGCTTCCCGGATGCCGAGAATCCACTTGTTTAGGAGCGGATTGTCCAGTGGCCTCGCCAAGGCGGACATCGGATAGCCGACTACCGACATGCCATATCCCAGTAATTCCCAGTTGCCACAATGGCCTGTCAGCAGCAGGGCGGGTCGATCGGAAGTGAGCAACGGAATCGCATCGCGGGCTTGCTCAAAATCCAGATGCCGATGCCAAGTGGCCGGTCTGATAGCTCTTCCCATCACCATCGCATCGACGGCGGCCAGTTGGAACAGATGTTCGATGGATGCGATGGCGATCCGCCGGATCTCCTGCTCCGACTTCTGCGGAAAACTGAGGCTCAAGTTGTGTTCGGCGCGGCGGCGATGTCGGCTGTGAATCGAGGCATAGCATCGTGCTGCCATCGCCGCTGCACGACGATTGCGGTGCTCTGGGAAGCACAATGCAACTGACGAGAGCAACCTCGCGGGCAGGTACTCGGCGACATTGCGGAGTGTGGATCGGTTGACCATAGGCGGAAGAAGGGAAGCGGTGAGAGAGAGCGTGGAGCAGAGCAACGAATGGGGGGGGTCAATTGAGCGTGGGGCGAAGAACCATGCGTGTCATGGGCGTATATCGGGTTCCATGGCGCAACTGCTCAACAGATCTCTGCGGTGGCCAACAGCGTGACGATCACCAAAGCGGCTCAAGGTGGCCTGCTACAAGTCAGTGCGGCCGGTGAGGATGTCCAAGCGGTTTTGGTTGAGCCAGGGGATATCGGCCTGCTCGGCATCGTTCTTCAGAGACCGATACCGCTCGAAGGTGGTTCGCCGATTCCGGTATTCGGCCATCTCCTGCATCGTTGCCTGATTGGAGGGAGGATGAGGCTCGGTGGGCTCCTTTCCGAGTACCAGAAAGTCCAAATCGCCCGGAATTTCATCGTCCTCCACGACGAGACCACCCCATCGTTCGATTCGCTCCCGTAGGTACTCGGCTTCTTGCTCAGTCGCGATTCCGTCGCGATCGAGATCATAGAGGCCGTGTACGAGGAATTTGAATGTGTACTTGGGGTCGTAGACCGCATTGGCAATCACATCGTCGGCGAGAATCGGCATGCCCTTGATGCGGCGGGTGACCTTGGCGGTGGAACTGGCATCCCCGATCTTTACAACCTGAATGCTGGCCTTGCCTCGGGGCATCTCACCATCTTCGCCGGGGCGGATCTGTGATGAATCCTTGTAGACCTCAAAGGTCATGCCCAGCACGATCTGGTCATTTCGACCGCGGTCGATATAGACATGGTCGCCGCCTCCCATGACATCGAGCACATGGCCGTCCGCCAGCGCGGCAGGGTCTGCGGCTCGCAGTTGGTCTCGGTTCAGGCGATTCTCAAGCATCCGCTTCTGTGTAACCAATCGCTTGTTGTCCGCAGTCAATTCGTCGACGTGATCCTCATGCTGCGAAATTTCCAGGTTCTTCTGATCGCGGAGTTCCACCTGCATTGAGTTGAACTCGGAGATGGCCTTCTTGATGGCGGAGGCGTATTTTTCATCCGCATCGGTGTAGTTCTTGAGTTGAGCCGATTCGTCAGCGACTAATTTGTCAAGATCCGCAATGGCGTTGCGAAGTTTTTCGTCCATATCTTGTCGCGACTGTCCGATGTCGTCAACGGTTGATTTCATTTCGGCGAGTTCCGCGGTCATTTCATCCATCTTCCGCCGCGCATCGGTGAGGCCGTCCGCAAGCGATTGGTCCGGCTGGAGCGACAATCGATCACGTGCCGCAGTCAGATCGCCAAGCGTTCCGTCCGGGGATCCAACTGCGAATTGCCGAAGCTCCCGATTCTGCTCGTGCAGAAATTTCAGAATGGAATCCCTCCCTCTGGCATTCTCCAGCGGCGCCAGCCAGTCACTGCCGCGATCGGCCTTGGTGGCGTACTTCTCCAGATCATTCTCTTTCTGTATGGCGTTGTCCCTCGCCTCCTTGAAATCACCCCACAGCACAATGGAGCCTGCGAGCAGCAGGATGGTGAGCAGCACGAATACGACCAAGGAGACGACAACACCGCTCCCGGCGGAACTTCGAATGGCCATGAGGGAAGGAGTCTCCAGAGAATCCGCCGGAAGGGGACTTGTTTGAAGGGCGTGAGTGGAGGAGTTTCCCCACCACACGAGCGTGCGTCAAGATGGTGGCGCGGAATCAGGTGGAAAAGACCGTTCTACTGCCCAGCAACGGCGACGCGAGCCACCTCATCTGGGCAGGTGAGTCCTTGTAGCACGGCTGTTCGGCCTGCGTCGAGCAGGGTGGTCAGATTCTTGTCCCCAACGGCCGCTTGAGCGATTTCTCCGGTGGACCGCTGGGCGAGTACTTGTTTTCGGACCGAATCGGACACAACGAGCAGCTCGTACAGGCCGACTCGTCCATGGTAGCCCGTTCCCCGGCAGTCCCTACAGCCAGTGCCGCGGCGAAGCACGGTGCCCTCGCGGAACCGCAGGGCATCGGGCAGCGTGTCCCAATCAGGCGTCCAGTCGGCTCCGCATGAGGCACACACACGTCGGACCAGACGCTGTGCCAGTACAGCCTCGACCGAACTGGCGACGAGGAATGGCTCGACGCCCATGTCGAGCAGTCTCGGCATGGCACCAGCGGCGGTGTTGGTATGCAAGGTGGAGAACACGAGGTGTCCGGTCAATGATGCCTGCACGGCGGCCTCGGCGGTTTCCCGATCGCGGATTTCGCCGACCATCACGATGTCGGGGTCGTGCCGGAGGATCGATCGCAGGCCTGCGGCGAAGGTCATACCCACTTCCGCTTGTGTCTGAATCTGGTTGACGCCATCGAGGTGGTATTCGACCGGATCTTCGATCGTGATGGCCTTGACCTCCCCGGTCACGACGCGCCGAAGCGATGCGTACAGCGTCGTCGACTTGCCTGAACCGGTCGGCCCTGTGACGAGCAGGATGCCGTGTGGCGTATGGATGCACTCGTCCCAGCGGGTCAGCACATTCTCCTGCATGCCCAGTTCGTCGAGTGGACGAAGACCGGCTGTCGAATCGAGGATCCGCAGCACGACACCCTCGCCGTGCATCATCGGAATGACGGACACACGCAGGTCAAACAGGTGTCCGTCATGCCGCATCGAGATTCGACCATCCTGCGGACGGCGGCGCTCGGCGACGTTCAGGTTTGCCATGATCTTCAGGCGGCTGATGATCGCTGCACGAAACCGGTCCACGGTTCGTGGCACACTGGCAGTGGTCAGAATGCCATCAACGCGGTACCGGATGGCGACACGGTCTTCGTAGGGTTCGATGTGCAGATCGGTCGCCCGTTCGCGAATGGCTTCGACGAGCAGATCGTTGACCAACCTGATGACGCTGGCGAGTTCTGCCTGGTCAGCCTCATCTGTGGCTGCCTCCGTTACAACCGGTTCGACTTCGGCATGCAGAGCTTCAAGCGTGTCGCCCGCCACACCGTAGTGTCGGCGGATGAAATTGCGGAGGTCCTCTTCATCTGCCAGCACTAATTCGATCGACAGCCCGGTCAGCAACCGCAATTCGTCGAAGGCGGTGAGCTCAAATGGATCGCTGGTCGCAACGCGCAGCACATCGTCTGCGCGATCGATTGGCACGCAGTGCTGGCGAAAGACAAGCCGCGAAGGCAGGAGTTTGAGAATCTCCGGTTCCGGAACAACAGTGGCAAGATCTACGATCGGCATCGAGAACTGTTCGCCGATAGCGTGAAGCATCGACTGACTGTCGACGTGGCCGAGTCGTACCAGCACGCGATCGAGTCGCTCGCCGGTCCGTTGCTGCTCGGCCACCGCCTCTTCAACCTCGGCGGCCGAGACGAGTCCCCGCTCCAGAAGCAGTGCATCGATTCCCATGGGGCCTACTGTAAAGGCGGCAGGTGCCGCCCGGGGATCTCCGCCGAAGAGTTTGGGTTCACTGCCCGTCCCCGGGCGGTACCGGACCCCTTATCATGTGCGACTCGGCCCAATCCGCGTTGTTTTTCTCTGAGGAGCCCTCCGATGCAGGCAAACGATGTTCTTCAAAGCCTCTCACGCTACCAACTCGTGGATGGTTATCCGCTGGTTGTCGATCTGGAGAAGTCGCAGGGCTCGTGGATCCACGATGCTGCGACGGGCGAGAAGTATCTCGACGCGTTCACTTGTTTTGCATCGTGGCCCATCGGTTTCAATCATCCGGGAATGAAGGATCCCGCTTTCGAGGCGGTGCTCATGCGGGCGGCTCAGTCCAATGTCGCCAATGCCGATTTGTACACCTCCGAGATGGCGGACTTCGTACGCACGTTCGCAACGCACACGACTCCCGATGGATTCCCACATCACTTTTGGGTGGCTGGCGGCGGACTCGCCGTCGAGAACGCCATGAAGACCGCATTTGACTGGAAGGCCAGGCGTCTTGGGCGAACCGATTATCTCGCCGACTGCAACGATCTCACGATCGTGCACTTCAATCAGGCTTTTCATGGCCGCACTGGGTATACGATGAGTTGTACGAACACGCTTCCTGACAAGGTTGGTCTGTTCCCGCGATTTCCGTGGCCACGCATACACAACCCGGTCTGCCGATTCGACACGGACGGCAATATCTGCAACGACATCGAAACCGAGGAAGCCAAGGCCCGTGAGCAACTCGATCAGGCATTTGCCGAGAGTGCCGATCGCATCGCGGGCATTCTCATCGAGCCCATGCAGGGCGAAGGCGGCGACAACCACTTCCGCCCGGAGTTCCTCGCCACACTTCGCAGGTATGCAGATGAGCACGATTGCCTGCTGCTCTTCGACGAGGTACAGACCGGATTCTACGGCTCCGGCAAGCCGTGGTTCTGGCAGCACCTCGGCACGGCTCCGGATGTCGTGGCCTTTGGAAAGAAGTCGCAGGTATGCGGGATCTATGCTGGCGGCAAGGTGGATGAGGTCGAGCAGAACGTATTCAAGGTGTCCAGTCGGATCAATTCGACCTGGGGCGGCAATCTCGTAGACATGGTCCGATCACGCCGGTTCATCGAGATCATCATCGAAGATGGCCTCGCAGAGCATGCCGAGATGTTGGGCGAGCGGCTCATGAACGGACTTCGTTCCATCGCCAGGGACACCGGCGCTTTCGACAATGTTCGCGGAAAGGGCACGCTGGTTGCGTGCACATTCCCGAGCCCCGAGCACCGCACTGCAGCCATCATGGCGATGTTCGATCGCAAGGCCATGTCGCTACCGTGTGGGACCGATTCGATGCGGTTCCGGCTGCCGCTGACGATGTCGTTCGACGAACTTGACGAACTCCTCAACCGCACCGCTGATTCCATTCGTTCGGCGCATGCCGCAACGCTGCCGTAGTCTGCTTCGCTGCGATCAATCGGGCAAGTCATCTTCCGAGCGATACTCCAGTACGCCTGGCAGGAGCCGCTTCTGGAGAGCCTGAATATCCGGTCCATCGAAGATGACCCAGTGTTCAGGGACGCCGTCATTATTGGAATCCAACTTGTCGTACAGATTCGGTTCACTCAGTTTGATTGATTCGGTCGAACCGTCCATGTGCGAGATGTTGATGACGCCCGGATTCCAGAGACCCGGGATGTCGATCCAAGTCTGAAAAGCAGCGAAGTCACTGCCCTTCTGGTTTGGATGCATCATGAATCCGTGTCCATTGTGCCCGGGCGGGCCGCCGCCGATGCCTGGGTCGTCCTCCCCGATCGTGCACATGGTCCTCGATGGCTGCTTGATGTGCATCATCGTTTGCGTCGGGACTGCGTACTTCACGAAGACGCTCGCAAATGGCATGGGGGGGTTCTCCCCGAAGTAGTGATCATCGGCGCACACGTTGACGCCGATGTATGAGTTGATTGCGTACGATCGCAGCCTTCGCGTTGGATCAAGGGGTGAGCGGTAGGTGTCGGCGTTTCCGTCGAGGTACTCCCAGGCAGCGCCGTCACTGAAGGCCTTGACGAGTTCCACTTGGTAGGCGCCGCCATCAAGTCCTTCCAGTCGCTGGTTGCCGGCATCGTTGTACGCTCGGACCCAGAGGCGATTTGTAACGTCTTGTTCGAGTTCTTCAGGATTTCCAAGCACCTCATATGTGTTCGGGAAAGCGCCAAAGATGCCAGACTCCACCGGTGCCGTGCGTGGGTGAAACAGCCGACTGTCGTTGGCGGCCGCGTACTTCCCTTCGGCCAGTGCAATCTGCCGTTGTCGGGCCAGGTCCGTCGTGGACATCGCTGAATCATCAAGACTGCCGACGCCGATGAGCACCAGCGACATCAGAACGCCCAGAATGGCGACAACGAGGAGGAGTTCAACAATCGTAAAGGCCGACCGGCGAAGCGGGGGATGGGTTACGGACATGCGCCAAAGGCTCCAATGATGGCGAGCAGATCATCCACATCGGTCTGCCCGTCCCCAGTGACATCCGCATCAGGCGTCCCCCAGGATGCAATGATCAGGAGAACTTCATTCACGGTCACGCTGCCGTCGCCGTCAAGATCCATCGGACAGGGCGGCGACTGCGAGAAAATGCCCATGGTGTACGGGCCGAACTTGAAGGAGGCACTGTAGGGCATGCCGTCCCATGGGATCGATTCGGCGGACACTTCGTCACACGGGTGCCCGTCGTAGTCCGGGTCATATATCTGCCAGTCGCTGTTGAATCGGATCTTCCAAAGACCCTCGCTCGGCAGGCCGATGCGGTAGTCCTCCCACACCTGATTGCGGAAGTTCGCCAGCACGATGACATCATCGCCCTCGCCACCATCCATCCAGCGGTGCCAGGCCACGACCTTGTCCCAGTCGTTCACGTGATGCACGTTGACGTGCTCGCCCATCAATCCGCGGGTATTGCCCTGCTTGTTGAGTCTGAGCGAGATCAGGTCGCGGTACAACTCGGTGATGCCCGCGTGGGTTTCTGCCCGGCTCCAGTCCAGCGGCTCGGTGTCGGTGAACCACCCATCCTCCAAGAATTCCTGGCCCTGAAAGATCATCGGTATGCCCGGCGAAGTGAAGACGACGCCAGCGGCCAGCGTCGAACGCTTCTTGGAGTACCACGAGTCCGGATTACCCGGCCAGATCGCTTCCGGGACGCGGCTGCGACCATTGGCAACCTCGTCGTGCGATTCGGTGTAGATGACTCGCTGGAACGAGGCGTCATTGTAGGCAAAGTCGATGGAGTTCTTGACATCCCACATGTTCCGCCAGTCATCATCCGTACCCTCGACAACCTCACGGATTGGGTGGACGAACCATGGATCCCACTGAGTGTCGAATCCGGCGCCATCTTCATCCGTTGGTTTGGTGATCCAGTGATTGTCACTCATGTCCTCGGCTGCGATGAGTTTGTCGGGATACAAGGCATCCACATCGTCATTGATCCACTGCATCCATGACCAGCCGTCAGGGTTGTTTCCCACATCGGTCCACTCGATCCACCGTGTTCCATCGACTCGCAGGCCATCGACATGGAACTCATCCATCCACTGCATGACGGCATCACGAAGAAACTGCCGGACTTCGTCGGTGCTGAAGTTTGGCCGCGTATCACCCCACGGCGTGTTCGCACGCTCATCGTTGTAGAAGTAGATGCCACCACCGTCGTTTTCACTCCAGCCATCAAACTTCCAGCATCCCAAATCGTCAGGTCCGAGGTGGTTGAACACGACGTCGATGAGCACGGCGATGCCACGCTCGTGGCAGGCATCGATGAGTTGCTTGAGTTGATCTGGTCCGCCGTAATAACTCTCCACCGCAAAGATGTGACCAGGGTTGTAGCCCCACGACTGATCACCGGCGAATTCGTTGACCGGCAGCAGTTCGATGGCATTGATGCCGAGGCTCTCAAGATGGTCGAGGTGGGCTTGTATGCCTACGAAGTTGCCGGGGAAGCCTCCGCCATCAACCACACCAAAGGTCCCTGTGTGCATCTCGTAGATCACCAACTCGTTCCGATTCGGCGTGACCATGTCATGTTGCCAATCGAATTGGTCCGGATTGACGATGATCGACTTGCCGTTGGATGAGGTGAGTTTGCGGGCGTGCGGGTCGTTTCGCCAGAGTGTGTTGCCGGAAGACAGCATGACGAACTGATATTCGTGGCCGGCCCATACACCTGCGGCATCCATGCTCCAGAAGCCATCGCCTTCGCTCACGAGTGGATGCGTGTTTGTAGCCCAGTTGTTGAAGGTGCCGGATACATACGCGGCACTGGCATGGGGCGCCCAGGTGCGGAACGTCGTGCCCCAGCCGTCATCGTCCTGGTAGATCGTCGCGCCTTGTCCTGGACGCGACGACTGCGCAGTCACGGTTGACGCAACTGCCGTTAGAAGCAGCACGCTGGTGAATGGAAGTCGTTTTCGCATCACTGATCCCAAGTATACCTCTACTCAGAAAGTCGCCCCCACAACCCTTCGGCTGTGGGGGCGAGGGTTCAGGAGAACCGATTACAGGTCACGGGCAGACGTTCCCGAAGTTGCCGATGACCTGAAGCAGATCATCGACATCGGTTGTGCCACTGCCGTCGATGTCGGTCGGGCAGTCGTTTCCACCTCCGAGATCACATTCCACGCAGGTCGTGTCTTCGCCGATCCACAGGCCGCGGTCCGTATCGCAGTGCTCGTCCGTGATGCCTTCCCAGCATTCGCCATTGGCGAAGCAGCAGGCGCCGGTGATGGCCGGGATGCAGGGCCCATCATCCTCGTCACCGAGCGAGAAGTACTGCGGTCCGTCGATGCCGTCGAAGTTCACCAGTCGTGGCTCACCGAGGTTGGCAGATGCATCGAGGCTACCGAGGATCTGATTGGAGACCCAACCATGATCGCTCGAATTGATAAAGACGCAGAGTTTCACATCGTCGAATGGCAAGCCTTCAAAGTCCCAGTCGATGAGGTAAAGCGGGATCTCAATTTCAATTCCGGTTGCGACAGCCACGTCTCCAGGAGCGCCACAGTCACTGCCATCGCCCCCAATGACGCCACCAATGTTGCTGTTGTTGATCGCCACGGCGATGTTGTAGTCGCCGACCGATGGTTCGATGTGATCAACACCGTCGACGTGGTAGGAATGACCGCTACCGGCATAGTCACCGAAGCCGTCACCGTTGGTCCGAAGTTCGGCATAGTCGATATATGAAAAGATGCCGTTGCTCTCAGCGTTGTCGCCACAACTGATGGACAAGTAGAGGTCGGGCTCAAATCCAGCATCAAAGGTCAACCCGTTGCCTGTTCCGTCATCGCCCATGCGTTGAAGAGCGCCGAATCCGACGTCGGGGTTGATTCCGAGGATTCGGTTCTGTCCGCCATCGCGGGCGTCGATGAAAACCTCGATTTTGTTGTAGTTGTGTTCAATGTTTCCACCGAGATGAATGAAGAGCTTCCCATTGGAGATGATCGCGACGCCACCATCGAGTTCAGATCCATCGGAGTGCCCCACATGGCTATCGCCGTTGTTGCCGAAGCCGGTGCTGTTGCCTTGAATGGACGCGAGCGGCCCGTACGCGGGGTCGAGTGTGCCGTCTACTGTCGGCGAGCCAGCCGAGGCGAAGCTGCCCATCAGGGCCGCAACAGCCACTCCAATTCCTGTCTTCCCATACATTCTGATGCTCTCCTGCAATCTCTCGTGCTACTTCACAATGAAATGAATGCCTGCCGGAAAGTTCGGGTAGGCAGCAGCACCTCAGCCTAAAGCAAACGTGGTTTGGAGGGAAGGGAATAATCAGGATCGCGATGAATGAGCCGGTCGATAGCCCCGCTGGAGGTACTCAGCGACCATTCTGTGGCTTGAGAAGGAAGGGTTGACGGTGGCGGTTGACCTCAGGGCCCGGCGAATCCAGCCGCGAGGGAGGCCCGCTGAGTCCTGCGCATGAAACAACGGCACGATCTCGTCTTCCAGCAGTTCATACAGGGCGTTCGCGTCAGCCTGATCCCGCTCGCGGGCGGAGAGGCCCTCGGAGTGTCCATCGATGGTCCAGCCGTTCCGCCCGTCTGCGGCCTCAGGCCACCACCCATCTGCGATCGAGAGATTCAATCCACCACTGAGCGGCCCCTTCATTCCGCTGGTGCCACTGGCTTCGTAGGGCCTGATCGGTGTGTTGAGCCAGACGTCGCAGCCGGAAGTGAGCAGCCGGCCCAGCCCCATGTCGTACTCCTCAACCAGTACCACCTTGCCTTGCAGACCGGGACGCTTGCTCATGGTGTGAATCTTCTTGGCATAAGCCTGCCCCAGTTCATCGAGTGGATGCGCCTTGCCCGCGAACAGTACCTGCACTGGTCGGTCAGCATCACCCAGAATCGCTTCCAGTCGATCAAGATCATGAAAGAGCAGAGGCGCTCGCTTATACGTTGCAAATCGCCGAGCAAAGCCGATGGTGAGCGCATCACCTCGCAAGGCTGTTCGAGCCCGCTCAATGCCCGCAGGATCCTCGCCGCGTCGCCGCGATTGCGTCACAAGTCGCTCACGCACCACCTGCACCAGTCGCGATCGGAGCGACTGTCGCATTTCCCAGAACGTCTTTGGATCAGCAGTTGTGGCCTTGGTCCAAGTCTCACATCGTGGCACGCTTCGCCTTGGTCGCAGGCCGATCTCACGCTGCCAGAAGTTTGCGGCAATCGGTGGCATCCAGGTCGCGGGGTGCACACCATTGGTGATGTGCGTGATCGGGACGTCTTTGGCTTCACATCCATATACGCTTGACCACATCTCCCGGCTGACCTCGCCATGCAACGCAGCGACACCGTTGACGTGACGGGCGAGTCGCATGGCCAGCACCGTCATGCACAGTGGGCCATCATCGCCTTCCTGCCCGAGGCGCGCGAGATCACGTTTGCCCATCCCTCCGCGGCTGAGTGTCGGCCGCATCACCTCGGCGCAGCGTTCGAGATCGTAACGGTCGTGCCCAGCGGGAACCGGGGTGTGGGTTGTAAAAACTGTTGTGTCGGTCACACGCTGCTCGGCGGTGTTGCGATCGATGCCCGCCTCCACAAAGCGGGCGATACGCTCCACACCACAGAAGGCGGCATGACCCTCGTTGAGATGCCATACGGTCGGCTCAATTCCCATTGCCTCGGCCGCGTGTACCGCGCCCACACCGAGCAGTACCTGCTGACGAAGCCGTAGATCGGAGTCACCGCGATACAGCCCCTGCGTGAGTTCGCGGTCGCGCATCCGATTCGAATCGAGGTCGGTGTTGAGCAGGTACAGATCAACCTGCCCCATGGAGATGTGATTGATGCGAGCGTCGACGATGCTGCGGCCGATCGGGCATTCGATCTGTTCGCCGGTATCCGAGATCGGAAAATCTTCGAATCGCCATCGAGGCTCAACGACTCGCGTTGATCCATCCTTGCGGAGTTCTTGCTGGTAGTACCCCTGCCGATAGAGCAGCCCGAATCCGGTGAGAGGTATTCCCAGATCGGCGCATGATTTGAGATGATCGCCCGCCAGTACGCCCAGTCCACCCGCATATTGCGGCATGCATTCGTGGATGGCAAATTCAGAGCAGACATAAGCGATCTGCATGGAGTGCTCATTGCGGTGAGCGGCCCGGTCGAACCATCGTTGTCGGCTGTTGTCTTGTTCTTGCGCAGCGAAGGCTCGCTCGACGGTCGTCTGGAATTCCGACTCTTCTAGGCGAGCATTGAGATAGGCGTCGGTGGTTGCTTCAAGCACCGCGATTGGATTCTCGTTGGAACTAATCCACACCGCCGGATTGAGCATGGCAAATGGGCGCCGCATCGGTTCGATCCAGGACCAACGGAGATCCATGGCCAGTTGCAGCAGGTCGGTTCGGACTTCGGTCATCGTATTCATGGGCGGGGGAGCATAGACGAACGCCGAGCAGCCGTCGCCCGCATTCGCCGGGCCAGCGGGGCCGTCGCGTGAGCATCCATCCGCCATCGCCAATTCCCCCGGGGCGTGCCGGGTCTGTTCATGCGGGCCGCCGATCCGAGATTGAGTACATCCTGCATCGGAATGATGCAGCACTCGGCAGGTGAGTCCATGCACAAGTCGATCATTGACCACGCTACGTCGGCGACGCGTTGGCATCCGGTGTGCTGCCGAAATCGGACCTTGGCATCCGGAGGAAGACTGCGGTACCAGCCGCGGGTGGTGTCGTTGTCGTGGGTACCCGGATAGCACACGCTGCGGCGAGGGTGATTGCGGGGGAGTTCCGGACTGTTATCTTCAAAGAAGGCCCACTGCACGATTCGCATGCCTAGCAAGTCGAAGTCATCCCGGAGCCTGCGAACCGCCGGCGTGACTTCGCCGAGATCTTCAGCGATCAGGGGAAGCGGTCCGAGTTCGCGTCTGAGGGTTTCAAGCAATTCTCGGCCGGGTGTGCGTCGCCATGTTCCACGGCGGGCCGTTTTGGCGTTCGCGGCTACTTCATAGAGTCGTACGAATCCAATGAAGTGGTCCACGCGGATGGCATCGAAGCGGCCGATTGCGAGACGGAAGCGGTCAACCCACCAGGCGAACTGTTCCTTCCGGTGCGAAGCCCAGCGGTAGTGGGGGTGACCCCACAACTGTCCGTTCTTGCAGAAGCCGTCTGGCGGCACACCGGTCACGACTGTGGGGTTGCCATTGCGGTCAAGCCGAAACAGTTCCGGCCTCCGCCGCACATCCACAGAGTCTGCATGGACGAAGATCGGCACGTCGCCGATGAATCCGATGCCCTGTTTCGCTGCGTATCGACGAAGCCGGTTCCACTGTCGCTCCAGCATGAACTGGACGAAGGCGTGTTCATCCGGATCGCCGGGTTGATCTTCGCACCAGTCCGGCAGCCAATGCTCGTTCGCGTTCAGGAAGCGGTTGAAGGCGGGTGATCGCAGGCGGCGTTTTGCCACGAAGGTCTCGAAGGCGGCCTTGATTCGAGGCATCTTGAATCGCCGGGCGGCGGCGTACTTGGTGGGGCCGCTGCGGAGTGCGGCATCACACCGAAGCGCAGATCGCGGTAGCAATCCGTCTGCGTGCAGATCATCCAGACTCAGCAGCAGTGG